>Ga0068859_100000687_pt1 | contig 33995 bp, 29 predicted proteins | sample KBSSwiS22_FD_66585 | JGI IMG/M metagenome (GOLD analysis project Ga0068859, IMG submission 66585) | Switchgrass rhizosphere microbial communities from Kellogg Biological Station, Michigan, USA - KBS Switchgrass S2-2 | ecosystem: Host-associated > Plants > Roots > Rhizosphere > Soil ...
ACCGCGCCGTGATCCGTGCAGCCGCAGGCGACGAGAACGAGGGCGAAGGGGAAGCATGCGAGACGCATCACGGCTCCGATGATAGCGCGGGCTACCTGACCCCTAGCCCAGCGCGGCGACTTCGACCGCACGGCGAGCGTCGGCATCGACGGGCGGCGCCTCGCGCTCCTCGCCGTCCACGAGCCACCGCGCGAGCGCTTCGACGCCCGCGAGGTCGGCGCGGCACAGCCACGCCTCGAGCGGATCGGACGGTACCTCGCCCCAGGAGCGCGGGTCGTCGGAGTTGATGGCCTCGGCGTCGGCGGTCGCGTTCCGCCGATAGCGCCGGAAGAAGTCCTGGTGGAAGACGAAGAAGCGGCGGTTGCGGTCGCGCCCCTTCGCATCGTCCTGGAAGTGCTCGCGGCACAGATCCACGTAGCGGCGGAGGACCGCGAGGCGCTCCTCGGGGGACAGCTCGATATCGCGCCGCTCCGCCATCTCGCGGAAGATCCACGGCTTCGCGAGCGCCCACCGCCCGGCCATCACGCCCGCGCAGCCGGTCTCCTCCATGCGCCGCACCGCGTCGCGCCACGAGAAGACGTCGCCGTTGCCGACGACCGGGACCGGCACCTCCTCGACGAGCGCTTTCACCATGGACCAGTCGGCGGCGCGGCGGTACCGCTGCGCGCGGCTTCGCGCGTGGAGGATCACCGCGTCGGCGCCGGCCTCCACCGCCGCGCGCGCGACCTTCAGGAAGGTCGGCTCGTCGTCGGCCCAGCCGGCGCGGAGCTTGACCGTGACCGGGATCGACACGGCGGCCTTCATCGCCGCGACGAGCTTCGCGACCTTCGCGGGACGGGTCAGGAGCGAAGCGCCGAAGCCGCGGCGCGTCACCTCGTCGATCGGGCAGCCGCAGTTGACGTCCACGAAGTCGGCGCCGCGATCCTGCGCGCCCTTCGCGGCCTCGGCCATCACCTCCGGGATCTTGCCGGCGAGCTGCACGCCGAAAACGCGCTCCGAAGGGTGGCGGCGCAGCAGCGGCAGGTCGCCGCGCTCCCGGCCCACGGTCTTGTGGGCGTAGGCCATCTCGCCCACGACCACGGCGGCGCCCCACTCGTTCGCGAGGCGGCGGAACGGCAGGTCGGTGCCGCGCGTCATCGGCGCCATCACGAGGCGCCCCGTGAAGATCTCCCGCGCGGTCATCAGTACCGCGCGCTCTCGTCGTCGGCGTCGGTCTCGTCCGCGGGGGAGGGGGGCGCGATCTCGGCCACCGTCTCGCGCTCGAGCTGCTCGGTGATCGTCTTCACCTGGACCTCGGCGGCCTGGATCTTGTCGCGGCAGAGGGTCACGAGAGAGGCGGCCTCGCCGACGAGCCCGGAGAGCTCGTCGATGTCCACCTTCCCCTCCTCGATCCTCTGGAGGATCTCCTCGAGCCGGGCGGCCGCGGCACCGTACGTGAGGTCCTTCGCTCCCTTCGCCTTCATTCCTCCCCCTCGGCGATCAGGCCCAAACGTCCCGATCGGAGCTCCGCGGTCAGCTTGGCCCCCCGCGGGACCCCCTTCGCGTCGTCCACGACCCGGCCGTCGGACCCGCGCAGGATCGCATACCCGCGCTCCACGACGCGGCGCGGATCGACGAGGTGCAGGCGCCGGGCGCGCGCGTCGAGGCGCTCGCTCTCGATGCCGGCGAGGCGTGAGGCGCGGGGCAGGAGGGCGGTCGCGGCCGCTCCGACCCTGCCACGCTCGGCGGCGAGATCCCGCCGCGCCGCCTGGCCGAGCTGTCGCACACCGGACAGCAGCACGACGCGCGAGGACTCGATCCGTCGCTGAGACGCGCTCACCAGGCGCGCGATCGCCTCGATCCGCGCGACGCGCGCCTCGTCGAGGAGCGAGAGCGCGCCGTCCATGACCGCCCCTCCCGCGACCTCGATCCGCTCGACCGCGCGCGCGACGCGCTCGACGAGGAGCGAGGCCGCCGCGGTGGGCGTCTTCGCGCGGCGGGCGACGTGGTCGAGCACCGACACGTCCTGCTCGTGGCCGATCCCGATGACGACCGGCAGGCCGAACTGCGCCACCGCGCGCCCCAGGGCCTCGGAGTCGAACCAGGCGAGGTCGGTGCGGGAGCCGCCGCCGCGGCAGATGAGCACGACGTCGAAGTACCCCTGGCGCATGCGGAACCAGTCCAGCGCGTTCAACACCGAGGGCTCGGTCGAGCGCCCCTGCACGCGCGCCCCGTGCGCGGTCACCTGGAAGGCGAAGCCGGACTCGCCGAGGGTGCGCAAGACGTCGTGGTAGGCGTCGGAGTTCAGGCTCGTGATGAGCCCGACGCGCAGCGGCAGCTCGGGGAACGGGAGCGCCGAGTTGCGCTCGAGGAGCCCGGCGGCGGCCAGGCGCCTCACGATCTCCTCGCGGCGGCGCGCCGCCTCGCCGAGCGTGAAGAGCACGTCGAGGTCCTCGACGACGACGCGGTACGAGCCCCACGCGTCGTACAGGTCGACGCGCACGAGCACCCGGACCTGGACCTCGTCCTCGAGGGCAAAGGGCGATCCGGCCGCGGCGAGCTTCTTCTCCAGCTCGCGCCGCGTCTCCTCGAACAGGATCGCGCTCACCTGGTACGCCTGAGCTTCGCCGCCGTCCCGCTCGACGAGCGTGAAGCCGGCGTGGCGCTTGTGGGCGTTCCTGTTGAACCCCGAGATCTCCCCGACGAGCCAGATCGGCGCCGGGAACGCGCGCTCGAGCGCCGCCTTGACCTCGCGGTTCAGGCGGCCGACCGTCCAGTCCGGGGTCAGGTCTCCCGTTGCACCATGCGCACCGAAAGTGCCGCTCGGCGCTTTCTGGTCGAATGGTGCAAGGGGAGACCTGACCCCTCCGCGGGACTCGTACAGGCGCCGCACGGCATCGTCGAACGTGAAGCCCTCGGGGGCCAGGAGCTCGACGACGACCAGGACGTCGTCTTCGGGGATCCACCACACCTTCTCCATCGCCTGCCAGCGCCGGCGGGGGAGGGATTTCACGAGATCGACCAGGCGCCGGTCGAACGGGAAGCGGACGTGGAGCGCCCCGGTGCCGTCGTGGAGGACCTCGCGGCTCATCGCAGCGCCGCGAGGAGGAGCTGGGCGGCCCGGTCGATCTCCTCGGGCGTCGTCGAGCGGCCCGTCGTCAGGCGCAAGGTCGCGCGCGCGAGCTCGGGCGCAACACCCATCGCGGTGAGGACCTTCGACGGGGTCGTCACCCCCGAATGGCACGCGGCCCCCGAGCCCGTGGCGACGCCGTCCACGCGGGCCAAGAGGTCGATCGCGTCCACGCCCGGGAAGGCGGCGTAGAGCGTGTTGGGGAGGCGCTTCGCGTCGCCGGCGTGGACGACGAGGCCGCGCACGCCCGCTCTCAGCTTCTCCTCGAGCCGGTCCCGCATCGCCTGGAGGTGCGCGCGCCGCGAGGTGAGCTCCTTCGCCGCGAGCGCGCAGGCCGCGCCCAGCGCCGCATCCAGGGCGACGGTCTCCGTCCCCGAGCGCCGGTTCCCCTGGTGCCCCGCCCCGAGCTGCGACGGGACGAACGGCGTGCCGCGGCGGATGTAGAGCGCCCCGACGCCCTGCGGCGCGTAGAGCTTGTGGCCGGCGATCGAGAGGAGATCGATCCCGAGCTCGTCCACGCTCACCGGGACCTTGCCGAGCGACTGCGCCGCGTCCGTGTGGACCAACGCGCCCTTCGCCTTGGCGGAGCGCGCGATCGCCGCGACCGGCTGGATCGCCCCCGTCTCGTTGTTGGCGTGCATGACCGACACGAGGACCGTGTCCGGCCGGATCGCCGCCTCGACCGACCGCGGATCCACGACCCCGCTTCCATCCACCGGGACACGCGCGACGCCCCATCCGCGCGCCGAAAGCGCGACGCAGGGGAGGTCGATCGACGCGTGCTCGATCGCGGAGATCACGACGTGCCGGCCACGGGCGGCCGCCGCTTCCGCGACGCCCAGGATCGCGGCGTTGTTCGACTCGGTGCCGCCGCTGGTGAAGACGATCTCGTCGGGCGAGGCGCCGATGAGCGCCGCCACCTCGGCCCGGGCGCCCTCCACGACCTCCCGTGCCGCGCGGCCGAACGCGTGCCCCGAGAGCGCGTTCCCGTGGACGTCACGGAAGACGCGCACCATGACGTCGAGCACCTCGGGGGCGACCGGCGTCGAGGCGTTATAGTCGAGATAGATCGGCGGGCTCATGCCGCCGCATTATCCCACCAGGGCCGGGAGGAGAGTCGATGAGGGTCCACGACGGGCGGATCGTGAAGCTCGACGTCGAGGAGGTCCGGCTCCCGAACGGGAACGTCGTGACGCTCGAGATCGTCCGTCACCGCGGGGCCGCCGCGGTCGTCCCGGTGGACGACGAGGGACGCGCGGTGCTGATCCGCCAGTACCGTCACGCCACGAAGGGGTACCTGCTGGAGGTCCCCGCGGGAACCCTCGATCCGGGCGAGGCGCCCGAGGCGTGCGCGCTCCGCGAGGTCGAGGAGGAAACCGGTCTCCGCGCGGCGCATCTCGACCCGCTCGGCTTCATCTGGACGACGCCCGGGTTCACGGACGAGAGGATCTGGCTCTACCGCGCCCGAGGCCTCACGGCGACGGCCGTCGCGCACGAGTCGGACGAGATCATCACGATCGAGCGCCTTCCGCTCGACGAGGCGGTGCGGCGAGCGCTCGCCGGCGAGATCACCGATGCGAAGTCGGTGTGCGCGCTGCTGCGAGCGTCGAGCCTGCGGGGATGACGGCGCCGTCGGCGACGAACTGGAACGCCCCGTCCCGATCGCCCGCGACGCGGAAGCCCACCATGATGAGCTCGCCGTCGTCGCTGCGGCGGAAGATCGCCTCGTCCCGGAGCGGGACGCCGGCGTCGGCGCTGCGCGTGGCCTGAAGGGCGCCGACGCAGCTCCCGTCCACCCAGATCTCGATGAGGGCGATCGGGGACGAGGTCACGCCGACGTTGCGGAGGGCGACGGTCCCCGCGGCGGCGTGATGGTGGCCGACCTGGTACGGCTCCGGGACCTCGAAGCGATATCCGGGGCCCGCGGCGAGCGCGGGACCGGCCAAGATGATGGACGCGAGCAGAGCGCGTGCGGTGCGCATGATCTCCTCCTGATCGACACTCGGGAGGAGAGCAACGCATATGCCAAATCTTTGAAATGCATATATGAAATTGGATCGCTAAATTAACGTTTTTAAGGGTTCTGCTGCAACTGGACAAAGCGCGGCGGGCCGCGCTTTCGACCGGTCGAAAACGTACTCGCCGCCGGCGGGCGAAGGAGAGCGCCGCGACCCCCGCCAACGACGACCGACGCTTCTGTCAGTCGCACGACGAACGTGCGTCAGAAAAGGGGACAGTCCCCTTTACAGGAGCGGAAGGATGTCGCGAAGGTCGCGCGACCGCACGACCGCGTGCGAGGCCGCTTCGAGCTCGGCGCTCTTCGGGTTGAACGCGATCGAAAGCCCCGCGAGCCGCGCGGCCGCCACGTCGTTGGCGTGGTCGCCGACGAACGCGGTCCGCGAGAGCGGGATCCCCTCCCGCATCGCGATCGCCCGCAGCGCGACCCCCTTCCCGTCCATGTCGAAGGGCGTCGCGGTCCACGACGCGATCGAGCCGTCGGCTCCGAAGGCGATCCGGTTCGTGTAGACCTCGTCGAACGGGTGGTCGGGGAAGAGGGTGTCCAGGAGGACGTCGAGCGTCCCCGAGATGACGGCGAGCCGCATCCCGTGCCCCTTGAGCTCCGCGAGCGTCTCGCGCGCGCCGTCCACGAGCGTCAGCCCGTCGAGGTCGGAGAGGAGGGATTCCCTCGTCGCCCCCGCCGCGCGCCAGCCCTCGATGTCGAGGGCGACCCAATCCGCGTACGACAGCGTCCCGCGCTTGTACTGCTCCCACCGCTCCGCGTTCTGGTCGTCGCTCCCGGTGAAGCGGAGGTTCAGCACCTCCCAGATCGTCTTGTCCTTCGGGTGGTGGACGAGCGTCCCGTCCACGTCGAAGGCGACGAGGTCGAACCGGCGGCTCACGGCCGCACGGGGTGGAGACGCGCGGCGATGCTCTTGAACGCCGGGGTTCCCGAGCTGGGATCGACCCGCCGGGGGACGATCGCATTCGCCTCGGGGTAGTACATCGCCAAGTTTCCGGGCGGAATGTCGATGAAAGCCGCGACGACTCGGAGGCGGCCCGCGGAGGTCGCCACGTCCACCGGGTCCCCCTCGGCGAGCCGCAGCCGGGCTCCGTCCGCCTCGCTCATCATGACGACGTCGCGGCGCGTCGTGCCGCGGTAGAGATCCTCTTCCTCGTAGACGACGGTGTTGAACTGCCCCTCGCTCCTCAGGGTCATGAGGCGGAACTCGTCCCCCGACACGGCAAAGGTCGGAAGGATGGGCGCGATGGCGTGCGCCTTGCCCGACGGAGTCGGGAATGTGCCGTCGTGCATCGTTCGCCCCTCGACCTGGAACTCCTGCTTGGTGAGCCCGATGTCGGCGACCCGCGCGTAGCCGGGAACGATGTCGGCGATCGCGCGCCGGACGAGCTCATGGCTCGTCATCGTCTCGAAGGGGAACGGCCCCGGCGGCAGGATCCGGGCCGCGAGGGCGCAGATGACCTCGACCTCGCTCTTGAGCTCCCCCGCCGGCGGAGCCTCGCCGCCGTCCGAGAGCCGCACGTAGTTGAACATGCTCTCCTGCGTCGTCGGCTGCGCCTCCTCATCTCGCGCCAGCACGGGGAGGACGACGTGGAAGCGTCCGCGGCCGTGCACGTGCCCCTCGTTGAGCTTCGTGGAGATGTAGCAAGTCGTCCCAATCCTCCGAAGCGCCTCGCCCGCCCAGGTGCGGTCGGGGTTCGATCCGAAGAGGTTCCCCCCGACCAACACCGCGGCGCGGATCTTCCCCTCGTGGGCCGCGACCATGCACCGGTACGTATCCATGCCGGGCGTGCCGGCCGGCGGGATGCCGTAGACCTCCTCCATCTTCTTGGCGAACGCGTGTTTGACCGCCGGAGCAAAGCCGACCGACCCGACCCCCTGGACGTTGCTGTGGCCCCGGATCGGCGCGAGCCCGCACCCCTCGCGCCCGACCCACCCGCGCGCCAGTGCGAGGTTCGCGAGGGCCAACACGTTGTCGACACCGTTCTCGTGGTGAGTCAGTCCCATCGACCAGAGGAAAACACCGCGCTTCGCGGCGACCAAGGCCGACACCGCGCGATCGATCTGCGCGTCGGTGAGCCCGCACACCGGGAGGAGCTTCTCCCAGGGTGCCGCCTTGATGTCCGCCTCGACCTCCTCCCACCCTTCGACGTGGTCCTGGAGAAACGCCCGATCGACGCCCCCCGCCTCGATGACGCCCTTGAGCAGCGCCTTGAAGACCGCCACGTCGCTTCCGACGTGGGGCTGGAGGTAGAGGTCCGAAACCTCCGAGCCGAACAGGAGCGATCCGGGCTGCGAAGGGATGCGGAACCGCACGAGCCCCAGCTCCCGGACGGGATTGACGATGATGACGGTCCCGCCGCGCTTGCGAATCTCGACGAGCTTGATGATGAGCCGCGGGTGGTTCGACGAAGGATTGGCCCCGGCGACGAGCGCGAGGTCGGTCCGGTCGAGGTCGTCGAGCGTGATGGTCGCCGTCCCACTCCCCACGATGCGGTTCAACGCCACGCCCGACGCCTGGTGACAGTAGAACGAGCAGTTGTGGATGTTCGCGGTGCCGTATGCGCGCGCCAGCACCTGCATGAGGAACGCCGCCTCGTTCGACGATCGCCCGGAGCCGTAGAAAAAAGTCTCGTGGCGCGGCGCCTCGCGAAGCGCCGCGGCCGTTCGATCGAGCGCCTCGTTCCAGCCGATCCGCCGGAAGTGCGTGTCGCCGTCGCTCCACGCGATCGGAAACGTCAATCGTCCGGCGGCCTCGAGCCGCATCGACGACCACGTGGACAGCTCCGCGATCGAGCGCTGCCGGAAGAACGCCTCGGTGACCGGCGCCTGCATGTCGCCCACCTGCGCCTGGATCGACTTCTTGCAGACCTCGGGGAAGTGCCCCGCCTCGTTGACCATCCCGCCGCGCTGCCCGCCCATCCCGTACGCGCACGTCTTGCACGCGTTCCGCGAGCGCAGCCTCTTGTAGAGCTTCACGACGCCTCCCGCCTGCCGCCCCTTCTTGAGCGAGTAGGCGATGGCGGCGAATCCGCCGGCGGCGGCGACGCGGGGCTTGGGCACGAATCTCCTCAGTTCGACAAGTAGACGAACAGGTTCACGGTCACGGCCTTGTCGGTGGAATTGTAGAAGTAGGTCCTATAGCGCGAGAACCCGATCTGGGCGCGGGGCTGGTTCGAGGCGAAGTACGGCTGCGCCCCCGACACGCCGGCCGCGCTGACCTCCTGGGAAAACAGCATGATCCCGCGCTCGTCGAAGGCCTTCACGATCGGCTCCTCCTCGGGGAGCAAGAAGGCCCCGACGCTCCCGGAACGGTACACCTCGCCCTTGATCTGCCCCTGGAGGCTGAGGACCATGTAGGCGAACCCGTCGGTGTCGACATCGGGACCTTGGATGAGTCGCAGGGTGTCCTTCGGGTTGACGGGCGGTACGACGATCTCCCGGAGCGCGACCCCCTTGGAGGTCTTCACCGGTCCGTCGATCGTCACGGCTCCAGAGACGTTCCAGATCTTCGGCCAATTCTCGATGATGACGGACTGGACCGCGTCGGCGACGGCGCGTGCGGGGATCAGTAGGATGACGAGGGCGAGGCAGGCGATGGCGAGCACGACGGCGAGAGCGGGTCGCTTCATGGGTATCTCCTCGGGGCCGCAATCGGTGTACGCCCGTTGACCGGCCGCCGTCTAGGGGCGGCGTTCTTTCGCCGCCCGGCCACCGAGGTGGCCCGCGACCTTCTCGGTCGAACGCTCTGCCGGCGCCTCCCGGATGGAACGGTCCTGCGCGGCCGCATCACCGAGGTCGAGGCGTACCTCGGCGAGCGCGATCTCGCGAGCCACGCGCGCTTCGGCCTCACCAAGCGCAACCGCTTCATGTGGGAGCCCGGGGGCCGCGCCTACGTCTACCTCGTCTACGGCATGCACCACTGCATGAACGTCGTGACGGGACCCGGAGGAGAAGCCCAGGCCGTTCTCCTTCGCGCCGCGACCTCGCCGAACGGGGCCAAGGCGACGGGGCCCGCGCTCCTGACCAAGGCGTTTTCGATCGACCGCACGCTCGACGGGGCCTCGTTCCTCGAGCGGGGCAGCCCGGTCTGGCTCGAGGACGGGGAACCTGTCGCCGATCGTGCGGTGAAGCGGACGGCGCGGATCGGCGTCGATTACGCCGGCGCGTGGGCCAAGCGGAAGCTCAGACTCCTTTGGGTCCCGCCGAAGGCATCCGGTCCAGCAGCGCGCGCACCGCGAGGTACACCCCGAACACGATGAGCGCGGCCGGCCACCAGCTCGCGACCCAATCGAGCGACATGCCGAAGAGCGTGTTCGACAGGAGCACGCCGCCGACGAACGCTACCGCGAGGCCTCCGAAGATCGAGCCGCGAAGGCCCGGCGACTTCGACTCCTCGGGGAGCTCGACCCCGGAGCGCCCGGCGAGCGCCTCGTTGTAGAGGAGCGCGCGCCTCCCGGCGTCCACGATGTTGTACAGCCAGTAGAACGCCATGAAGAGGGCCATGAGCGGGACGATGGTGTTCGGCGCCGGCTCGAGCATCGACATGATCGTTCCGATCACGAGGGCGTTGGTGAACCCTTGCCGGTAGTAGCCGACGTAGATCTGGCCGAGGCCGGGCATGGCGGACAGGAACATGGCGAGCACGGGGGACTTCCGGCGCGGGTCGCCGGTGATGCCGTGGGCGGCGTAGACGGCGGCGGCTTCGGCAGGGGCGTTCATGGCTTCTCCTTGAGCTCCGAGATCATCGTCTTGACCTTGCCGCGGACCTCGGCGACGTGAAAGTCGGTGTAGGTGGCGACGACGCAGAGAACGACGGCACCGACGTAGGCCAACTCGAGAGCGAAACGTGGGCGCAGCATGAGGCGGCGCCAGGTCTCGGCCCACCGCGGCGATGCGGCCGTCCTCCGCAGCACGTCGCCGACGAAGGCGCGGTCGGGGACGACCTCGGCGATGCGGGGAAGCTCCGCGAGCAACGCGCGCACCTGCACCAGCTCCTCGCGGCAGGGGCGGCACCCCGCGACGTGAGCGGTGACGAGCTCGCGGTCGACGGGATCGAGCTCCCCGTCCACGAAGGAGACGAAGCGGTTCTCCGCCGAAGGGCAGGCGGGCCCCGAGGTGGCCGCGAGCACGCGCTCGAGGAACGTCACGGCGTCGCCCCCGCGAGCGAGCGGACCGCCTTCGCGAGCTCGGTGCGCGCCCGGTTCGAGCGCGACTTCACGGTCCCGAGCGGCAGGCGGAGGAGCGATCCGATCTCCTCGAGCTTGAGCTGGTGGATGTCCTTCAGGAGCACGATCTCGCGGTTGGCGTCGGACAGCGTGTCGAGCGCCCGGTAGAGCAGCGCGCGCCGCCCGTCCGCGAGCAGGGTCTCTTCCGGGGACGGGGCATGGGACGGCGGATCGACGTCGATCGGGTCCTGCGGAGGCCGGACGCCGAGGCTGCGGAGGCGATCGATGCAGCAGTTCCGCGCCATGCGGAGCAGCCACGGGACGAAGGTCGCGGCGTCCCGCGTGTCGCCCAGGTGCTTGTACAGCCGCACGAAGATCTCCTGGGCCGCGTCCCGGGCCTCCTCCCGGTCCCTCAGGTAGAACAGGGCGAAGCCGTGGATGCGCCCCTGGAAGCGGCGCACGAGCTCTTCCCAGGCGAGCGGGTCGCCCGTCCGGCAACGGGCGAGCAGGGTGTCGAGGTCGATCACGCTAGGTAAGGACGGATCGTGGCGAGAAAGGTTCCGTCCGTTAACATGCCCGGATGCACTTCGTCGCCCTCCTCCTCGCGGTCGCGATCCCCACCACGTTCCCCGCCCACGAAGAGAAATGCGCCGCGGCGGCGGGCGTGAGCCTGGCGCCGGTGAAGGGGCGGGAGCACGACGTCAAGCGGGCCTCCTGGGTCTGCCCGGTGATCGTCCGCGGGCAGGTCGTGGACGTCGAGGCCGAGCGCGAGGCCCCTTATCCGACCCGGCTCGTCGTGCACGTGGAGGCGACCGAGAAGGGCTCGATCCCGTTCCGGGACATCCGCGTTCTGCTCGAGTCCGACGCGACCACGGTCTTGGTCGAGGAGCCGCTCCTCAAGATGGGGGACGAGGTCCTGCTCTTCCTCGCGACCGATTCCGAGACGAAGCTGGCGCCCGGCGAGTACCGGCCGTGCCTCTGCGCGTACAGGGTGAGCGAGGACAAGCTCGTCAGCGTGATTCCACAGCATTCGGAAGAGGCTCCGTCGAAGGCGACGCTCGAGGCGATTCGAAAGACGGTCCGCGCGCAGGGCGAATGCCGGCCTAGTCCAAACTGACCACGTGGTCGTGCCGCAGCATCCACAGCTCGGCCCGGCACACGCTCGCCGGGATCGCGCCCCGTAGCGCGCCCACGTAGATCGCCAGCTGCTCCCGGTGCCGGAGCGCGGCGTCCTCAAGCTCCGCGTCGGTCTTGTAGTCGATGACGACGAGCGTCCCGTCCGGCTCGCGCGCGAGGAGATCGATGCTCCCGCGCCAGAGGGCCCCCGCATCGTCCCGGTGGAGGATCGGGATCTCCCGGCCGAGAATCTCCAAGGCCGCAAGGCGCTTCGAAAGCGGCGACGCCGCGAAGCGCTCGAGGAGGGCGCGGGTCTCGGCCGCCACGTTCTCCGCCATCGCGCGCGGCGCCAATGCCGCGAGCTCGAGGTGCACGGCGCTTCCCACGGCGCGGGCGAGCTCCGGATCGATCGACGAGGCCGCGAGGGGAACGGTGCCTCGGGCGCTCGGCGACTGGAACGAAGGGCCGGTGAGGGACGACCGGCTCGCCGCGAGATAGCGCTCGACCGCATCCGGTGCGCCGGCGGGAATGCCGGCCGCGACGCGCGGCTTGGGGGCGGGCGGATCGATGAGCCGGAAGAGCACCGCGCCGCCGTGGAGCATGGTCCCGTCCCCCGGTGCCGTCCTCGGGTCGTACCCCCACGTCTTGAGCGCCTCGACCCAGGGCGACGGGCCGTTCCGGTTGATGCCGGCGACGACGATGAGCCGCTCACGGGCGCGCGTGAGCGCGACGTAGAGCAGGCGCGTGTCCTCGGCGGCGTCGTGGGCGCGGTTCGTGACGCGCTTGATCGCGCACGCGGTGTTGGCGAGGCGGGGCCCCTCGATCGTCAGCCGCTCGCCTCCGCCCTCGCGGTCGATACCGATCTTCCAGTCGCGCTGCGGGTGGTAGTTCCGGCCCGCGGCGGCATCCGCGAGGATGACGACGGGCGCTTCGAGCCCCTTCGCCTTGTGGATCGACATGATGCGGACCGCATCGGTCTGCTCGTCGGCGAGCGGGGAGTCGCCCTCCTCCTCGCCGCGCGGCCGCTCCTCGAGCGCGTCGATCAGCTCGAGGAGCGTCAGACGGCCGTCACGGGCGAACTCGGAGGCATCGCTCGCGAGCTTCTCGAGATTGGCGACGCGCTGCGCGCCCTCGAAGCCCAGGGCGTTCAGCGCGAACAATCCCGATCGCTCGAGGACGTGCCGCACCGCGACATCCACGGGAACCGACACGATCTCGGCGCGGAGCGCCGCGAGCCGCTGGTCGGCGGCGAAGACCGCGGAGGAGCCGGTGAGAATCTCCGCGTCCGGCACGCCCGCCGCGGGCGAGCGCAGGTACGCGAGGCGCGCGATCGGATCGGTCTCGTCCGCGACCGCACGCAGGACTCCGATCGCCTGCACGATCTCGGGGCGCGCGTAGAAGGTCTTTCCGCCGCTCGCGACGAAGGGGATCCCGGCCTCGCGCAGCTCGCGGAGGTACAGCGAGACGCTCGCGAAGCCGCGCATGAGGACCAGCACCGCTCCGTACGGCAGGCCGGACGCGTGGAGCGCGCGGATCTCCGCGGCGATCGCGCGTCCCTCCGACCGGCGCCGGACCGCGGCGTCCGCGGCTCCGTTCGGGGTCGTCCAGATCTCGACGGCCGGCACCGCGCCACCGGCACGCTCCGCTTCGATCGCCTCGTAGGCGGGGAGGTGATCGGAGGGGCGCCATGCGCGCCCAAGATCGTTGATCGGACCCAAGACGCCCGGCACGCTCCGGAAGTTCGCGGTCAGGGACAGCTCGACGCCGCCTTCGGCTCTCACGCGCTCCACGGCGCGACGGTACGCCCCGTAGTCGGCGCCGCGGAATCGGTAGATCGACTGCTTCGCATCGCCGACGATGAACAGGCGACCCGGCGCCAGTCGCGCCGACCACGCATCGCGCGAGCCGCCGCCGGCCACCTCGCCGAGGAAGAAGACGATCTCGTACTGGATCGGATCGGTGTCCTGGAACTCGTCGATCAGGAGCGAGGTGAACCGCGACTTGAGCGCCTCGCGGACCCCGGGGTGCTCGCGGAGGAGATCGCGGGTGGCGACGAGGAGCGTGTCGAAATCCACGAGGCCGCTCGCGTGGAGCCGCTCGCGGAGGCGGCGGGCGTACGGAAGGACGGCCGCAAGCGCCGCCGAGACCGTGTCCTCGTCGATCCGGCCGATGGCGCGCACCAGGTCGAGGGCCGTCCTGGCGATCGCCTCGACGCGCCGCCCGTCCTCCTTGTCGATGTTCTTCGTGCGCGCCTTGAGCGGATCGTCGAGGCGATCCGCGCTCTCGAAGGCCCGGCGGGCGCCTGGAAGGTCTCCTCGGGACGCCGGCTCGAGCACCGCGATCGCCTCGGCGATCCACGCGCGGGGCGCCTCCGTGAGCCCCTTCGTATCGAGCGCGGCACGGAGCCGCGGCAGAACGGCCGCGGAGGCGTCTCCCAAAGTCGCCGCGAAATCGACCGGGCGGTACGGCGACGCGAGGACCGCGTCGGGGATCTCACCGCTCGCGAGATCGCGACCGAGCTTCTCCAGCTCCGAGGGGCCCAAAACGCCGAGTGCTTCGCGCCACACCTCCTCGCGGGACGCCGCGACGCCCAGCTCCGTCTCGAGGAAGGTCGCCCACTCCTCGCGCGCGAGCCGGAGAGACGCGGGGCCGCGATCGACCGAGAAGCCCGGAGGGAGCAGCGCCTCGATCGGGTGCGATCGCAAGATCTCGGCGCAGAAACCGTGGATCGTCGTGACCGTGGCGCGGTCGAGATGGAGCGCCGCGGCGCGACATCGCTCAGCGGCCTCGGGGAGCGGCGTGCGCCTCTCCACGAGGTGCGCCAGCGCGCGTCGCGCCGCCGTGTCCTCCCCGGCCGCCGCACCGGTCGCGAGGACGGCCAGCTCCTCGAGCCCGTCGGCGAGGCGGAAGCGCAGCTCGCCTGCGGCCTTCTCGGTGAACGTGATCGCGGCGATCGAGCCCAGCCTCGTCCCCGAGCCGATCGCGACGAGGAGCCGCTCGACGATGAGACTCGTCTTCCCCGTCCCCGCGCCGGCGGTGACGACGACGTTGCGGGCCGTCTCGGTGACGGCGCGGGACCGGGCGGCGGCATCCCGGGGCTTCATCGCGACAGCTCGGGCTTCTTCACGCTCTTCCCCGCGAGATCCCTGAAGTCGCGCGCGTCGGCGGCGTGGTCGCCGCGGAACAGCGAGGGCGGATGGCTGCGCCGGCACGCCGACCGGTACGAGCACCACGTGCAGTGCGTGTCCGCGCGCATCGGGTAGATCCCCGCCGCGTCGAGCGCCGCCACGGTGCGGATCGTCTCGAGGATTCCGTCGCGCAGAGCCGGCGTCTCGAATCCGGGAAAGCGTGCGAAGCGGTCTTCGTGATCGCGGCCCACGCCGAGCAGGTCCACCGGAGCGTCCTCGAGGAGCGAGTAGACCCCGACCTGGAGGCTCTCCCCCTTCAGCATCTTCGTCGCCGAGACCTTGCTTCCGATCTTGCCGCCGATCTTGTAGTCGCCCACGACCCGGCCCTGGGGCCCCTCGACGATGCGGTCGAGGCGCGCGGTCATCGCGGGGAGGTCGGGGAGCCGTTCGGCGGACCGCCGCTCCGCCTCGAAGGCGACGGGGCGCTCCCCGGCGGCGTCGAGCCGGCCGAGGTCGTCCTCGACGAACGATTCCAGCGCGCGGCGCCAGATCTCGGACTCCACGCGATCCACGACGGGGAGCGGACGCGCGCGCGTCGCCGCGAATTCCTCCGCGCGCGCGGCCCAGGCCTGGCGGAGGATCTCGCGGGCGCGCTCGATACGCGCGGGAAGCCCCGGCTCGTCGAAGCGCCCCTCCGATGCCAGGCGCTCGTACGTCTCCCGGAGCGCGTCGTGGACGACGATGCCGAGCTTCCACCGCGAGGCGTCGTAGGCGGAGGCGACGCGATCGGCCGGTTCGACTTTCAGCCGGTGCTCGAAGAAGAACTGGAGCGGGCAGCGGGCGAGGGTCTCGAGGGCCGAGACCGACAAAGAGCGCGCCTCGCGTGGAGCGCCGACCCGGCCGTCGTAGGCGAGCTCCGCCGGATCGAAGGAGTCGGTGCCGGCGATCCAAGCGACCCCCGCCGCGAGCTCGGGACGCCGGCTCGTGACCGCGGGGCCGGCGTGCGTGCCCGACTCCGCGGAGAGCGCGACGAGCACGATCTCGTCCTCCGCGGACAGCACGCGGCGATCCTCCGCGATCCGCTCCAGGCGGGCCTGGGGATGGGAGGGGATCCGGGAAGGCTCGCCGGCGCGAGGCGAAGCACGACGGATCTCGCGGAGCGCCAGCGACGGCACGACCGGCCGCCCGTGATCGTCGGCACGACGCCACGAGACGTCGATCGAGCGTCGCGCGGCTCCGAGCGTCAGCCCGAGCAGGAGGCGCTCCTCGCCGTCGTTGTCGAGGTTCACGGGGATCGGCCGTCCCGTCTCCGCGCGGATCCGCCGCCTGGTCTCGTCGGACAGGAACGGGTCCTCGCGCGGCACGCGCGGCCAGATCCCGGCGTTCATGCCGGCGAGCGCGACGTGGTCGAACGTCATGCCGCGCGCCTGCATCGCGTCGAGGAGACGGGGACCTCCACCCTCGTGCCCCTCGGGGGGGATCGTCGTCGCGTCCACGCGCGCCGAGAGGAAAGCGGCGGCTTCCGCCGCGGGGACCTCGCGCACGTCGCCGAGGTCGTCCTCCAGCGCGCGCATTCCCTGAAGGATCGCCTCGAAGCGGTCGCCCGCGTCGCCGGCGATGGCCGCCAGCGCCTCGGCGTGCACCGACCACCGCGCCGAGGGGCGATCGGCCTCCGCGATCCGCGCGAGCGCCGCGGCGATCGGGGGCCGGCGTCTCAAGGACGACGCGAACGACGTGTGCCAGCGGAGCCCCTCGTCGAGGAGGAGCGCTTCGACCGCCGAGGCGTACGGGCCGAACGAGCGCACGATCACCGCCTGCTCGGCGGGATCCGCTCCGTCCGCGATCCGGTCGAGCACGCCGCCCACGGCGTAGGCGAGCTCGGCGCGCGCGCCCTGCGCGTCCGCGAGCGTCACCTCCTTCGCGGAAAGGTCGGGGAACGCTCCCTCCTCCATCGCCGGGCGGAGCCACACGCCGCGGCACCCCTCGTCGAGCGCGCGCACCAGGTCCTCGTGCACGCCGATCAGCTCGTACGCCCCGTGGTGGACGATCGCCGCGTGACGCGCGGAAAACGCCGCGGCGTGCGGCGTCGCCGCGATCGAAAGGCCCGCGTCGTCGACGAGACCGCGCGCGTCTCGAAGCTCGCCCCACGTCGCCGTCCACGCCGCGTGGAGCGTGCGGACCTCCGACGGGGGGAGCGCCGAAGCCTCCACGCCCGCGTCCCGCAGATCGCCGAGCGTCGCCGCGAGCGCCGGGCGCGCCACCGGCCGCTCGCGCACGAAATCACGCAGGCGGCCGCGCGGAGCGCGCTCGATCGTGCGCGCGAGGAGCGCGTCGGCGAGAGCCGCGTCCGCGACGCGCACGGTCTTCCCCGCGGCCGACAGGATCCGTGTCGCCAGCCCGCGGTGGGTGAGGATGTCGATCGCGATCGCGGAGCCGATCCGGCCGGCGATCCGCCGCGCGACGTGGTCCGCCAGGCGGTTCGTGGGGACGACGACGAGGATCGGCGCGAGCGGGTCCGCGCGCTTGACGGACGCGATCCGCTCGAGGAGGAGCTCCTCGAGGACACCAGGATCGAGATGGGGAAGGACCGTCACGCCGGACCCCGGGGGAGGCGGCCAGAGTATAGGCGGCCCGGCCATCCGATGAGGGGTGTCCGCTCGTAAGGAAGGCATGCGCGCTTTCGCGGGTCTCCTCGTCGCCCTGACCACGGTCGTTCCCACCCACGCCCACGAGTTCTGGATCGAGCCGTCCCGTTACGAGCCCGCGCCCGGGGAGCTCGTGAAGGTGCGTCTCCTCGTCGGCCAGGACCTACAGGGGGAGGGGGTGCCGCGGAACGACGTCTGGATCGAGCGGTTCGACACGATCGGAGCGGGCGGCGCTTCCCAAGTGGTGGGGCTCGACGGGAGCGACCCGGCCGGGCTGCTGCGGCCCGACCACGACGGGCCGCTCGTCGTCGCCTACGCCAGCCTCCCGAGCTACGTCGCGATAGATGCGGAGAAATTCGAGGCGTACCTGGGGGCGGAGGGGCTCGACGCCCCCCGACAGGCGCGGGCGAAGGCGGGGACGAGGGGAACGACGGGCCGCGAGCGCTTCTCGCGGTGCGCGAAGACGCTCCTTGCGGTCGGAGGCCGTACCGGTCCGGGGGCCACCGCCCCGGCGGGCCTCGCGCTCGAGATCGTTCCGGAGTCCGGCCCGCGGAGCACCATGGCGTTCCGCGTCCTCGATCACGGCAAGCCCCTCCGGGGCGTCCTCGTGAAGGCGCGCGACCGGGAAAGCGGCCGCGAGCCCCTCCAGGGGAGGACGGATGCGGGCGGCCGGATCGTCTTCACCCTCCCGCGCCCCGGATCGTGGATGATCAACGCCGTCCACATGGTCCCCGTCCGGGACGATCCCCGGGCGGACTGGGAGAGCACCTGGGCATCTCTGACCTTCGAGCTTCGGGGGCGCGCCTAGCGGCGTCGCCCGGGGCCGCGATCGCGACGCTCCTCCTCGGCATCGGGCTGGGCGGGATCGGCTTCCTGCGCTTCGCCGAGCAGGCGGCGTCCCGCAGCAACGACCTCCTCCTCGAATCGGACGCGAAGGGCATCCCGATGCCGGGAACGATGCCGATCAGCTCGATGGTGGCGACACCCTTCGCCTTCGCGCTGGGAACGCCCCTGGGCCTGCTCGCGACCTACCTCACGGTGACCGGCCTCTTCCGGTCGGTCGCGGCCGCAGTCGGCGAGGCCAGGCCGGACCCCGTGGCCGGCCTGCTCGCGTGGGGATGGCGGCGCTCGGCGCGCGGGCGGCGGGTGTTGCGGGACGCTCGCGATCGCGAAGCGATGGAAGGTCCCGAGGTCGGCGACCGGATCGTCCTTCCCGCCCGGGTCGGCATCGAGGGTGCCGACCTGGTCGTCGTCGCGTCGCGCCGGAAGCCCTCGTGGACGCCCGGGACCGTGCTGGATTGCGAGGGCCGCTGGTTTCGCGTCGGCGATGCGGTGGAGCGCCCCTTCGCCGTGGGCTTGCGGACGCTCTACCCGCTGACCGAGACGAAGGAGGCCGAGGTGTTCCGCCGCGTCGTCCCCTACGTCCTACCGCCGGTGCCGCCCACAGACTAGACTCCTCCGCGGTGCCGACGTTCAGCCCCACGCAGAAGGCGCAGCTCGACGAGCGCGGGATCGCCGAGGATGAGGCCGCGCGCCAGCTCGCGCTGCTCGCGAGCCCCCCTTCGTACACCGAGCTCGTCCGGCCGGCCGTGGCCGGCGACGGCATCGAGAGGATCGAGCCCGAGCGGCAGGAAGCGCTCATCGCGATCCACGAGCAGGCGACGCGCGAGGGGCGGTGCGCCAAGTTCGTCCCGGCGTCGGGGGCGGCGAGCCGGATGTTCCAGGGCCTCCGCAACGGCACCGACGTGCGGGCGTTCCTGGAGGAGCTCCCCCGGCTCCCGTTCGTGGACGACCTCCGCGCCGAGCTCGCCTTCCGCGGGTACGACCTCGACGTGCTGCGCGTCGCGGGGAGCGAGCGCGAGATCCTCGACGCCCTGCTCGGCGCGGAAGGGCTCGACTACGAGGCGATGCCCAAGGGGCTGATCCCGTTCCATCGCTACGGCGACGGCGTCCGCACGGCGCTGGAGGAGCACCTCGCGGAGGCCGCGGAGACGGCGGGCCGCCTGCACGTCACGGTCGCGCCCGAGCACCTCCACGCCTTCCGCCTCCACGCCGATCGCGCCGCCCCCGAGAACGGGATCGCTTGGTCGGTCCAGCGGGGATCCACGGACACGATCGCCGGCGACCCCGCGGGGGGCCCCTTCACCACCGAGGACGGCCGTCTCCTGCTGCGCCCGTCGGGCCACGGCGCGCTCCTCGGGAACCTCCAAGACGTGGACGCCGACGTCGTGCTCGTGAAGAACATCGACAACGTTCAGCGCAAGGGGCGGCGCGAGGCGACGATCCGGTGGAAGAAGATCCTGGGCGGCCGGCTCATCGAGCTCCAGCGCGACGTGCATCTCCACGTCGCGCGCCTGCGGGGGGATGCGATCGCGGCATCCGCGCTCGAGGAGGCCACGGAGTTCGCCCGCCGCTCGTTTGGAATCGAGGCGAGCGCCGCGGCCGAGCTCCTTGCGGCCCTCGACCGGCCGGTGCGCGTCTGCGGTGTCGTCGCCAACACCGGCGAGCCGGGGGGCGGGCCGTTCTGGGTGCGCGGGAAGGGCGGCCGCGTGTCGCGGCAGATCGTCGAAAGCGCGCAGATCGATCCCGCCCGCGACGATCAGAAGGCGGTCTTCCGCTCGTCCACGCACTTCAACCCGGTCGATCTCGCGTGCGGGATGCGCGACGCCGCGGGGGCGAAGTTCTCCCTGAAGAAGTTCGTCGATCCCGGGACCTCGATCGTCACCCGGAAGACCTACGCCGGACGCGAGCTCGTCGCGCTCGAGCGGCCGGGACTCTGGAACGGCGCCATGGCGGGCTGGCTGACCGCGTTCGTCGAGGTGCCGACCGAGACGTTCACGCCGGTGAAGACCGTGATGGACCTGCTGCGCCCCGAGCACCAGCCGTAAATGGACAAGGTCATCGCCTTCGCGGTCGTAGCGCTCCTGATCGCGCTTCCGGTCTGGGGCCTCGTGGCGACGCTCAAGGAGAAGCGGAAGGGCGTGTCGGGCGGTCAGGCCGCGTCGCTCGTGCGGGCCGGCTTGATGGAGGCGCAGAACCTCCTCGAGCCCGAGCGCAAGATCGAGGTCGTCCGCGAGGAGGAGGCGAAGCGCGACCTGATGGAAGCGCCTAGCCCTTCTCCCGGCTCGCCGTCAGGGCTTCCTCCACCGCCTCGCCCAGGGTCGTCATCGAAAAAGGCTTGAGGAGGAGGCGGCGGATCCCGAGGGTCGAGGCCCGCTCCTCGCTCATGACGCGTCCGTAGCCGGTCGCCATCACGACGGGGAGGTCGGGGCGCGCCTTGAGGATGCGCTCCACGAGGTCGGCGCCGGTCATCCCGGGCATCGTCAGGTCGGTGACCACGGCGTCGAACTCGAGAGGTCGCGTCAGGAAGTCCGACAGCGCGTCGAGCGGGGCGGTGTGCGCGGTCACGCGATACCCGAGCGTGACGAGCTGCGCCTCGAGGAGGTCGGCGATCGCCGGCTCGTCGTCCACGCAGAGGATGTGCTCGCCGTTGCCGCGGCCGGTCGGGTTCTTCAGCCGCGGCCGCGCGGGCTCCGCGTGGATCGTCGGGAAGTAGAGCCGGAACGAGGTGCCGACGCCGGGCTTGCTGTCCACGAGGATCGCGCCGTCGTGCGCGCGCACGATCCCGTGGACGACCGAAAGCCCGAGGCCGGTCCCCTCGCCGGGGCGCTTGGTCGTGAAGAACGGATCGAAGATCCGCTCCAGCACGGCGGGCTCCATCCCGCACCCGTTGTCCTCCACGGTGAGCTGGGCGTAACGGCCGGGCACGAGGTCGGGGTGAAGCGCCGCGAGCGTCGGCCCGACGTCCACCGCGTGGCAGGAGACCTTGAGCTTCCCCGCGCCTCCCCCCGTGGAGGCCGCCGCGTTGGACGCGAGGTTCATGACGACCTGGTGGATCTGGGTCGGCTCGGCGAGGATCGTCGGGACGTCGAGGTCGATCGCGGACTCGATCTCGACCGACGCGGGGATCGCCGCGCGCAGGAGCTTGAGCGCCTCGGCGACGACCGGCCCGAGTGCCGTCGGCGTTCGCGCCCGCTCCTGCCGGCGGGAGAACGTCAGGATCTGCGACACCAGCTCCTTCGCGCGCGTGCCGGCCTTGCTGATCTCGGCGAGCCGGTCGCGTCCTTCCGGATCCTCGAAGTGCTTGGCGCGGAGAAGCTCGGTGTAGCCGATGATCGCGGTGAGGATGTTGTTGAAGTCGTGCGCGATCCCGCCCGCGAGCGTGCCGATCGCCTCCATCTTCTGCGACTGGCGGAGCTGCTGCTCGAGGCGCTCGCGCTCCCGCTCGGCGTCCTTGTCGGACGTGATGTCGCGGATGGTCGCGACGACCTCGTCGTGGCCGCTGCGCACGATGCGCGCCTCGTAGTGATTCGTGCGGCCGTCCATCGGCACCGCGTACTCGAGGGACTCGATCCCGCCCCCGTCGAGCGCCCGTGCGATCGCGGCGAGCATCGCGTCCTGGACGTCCGTCGCGAACCCCAGCGTCTTGAGGTTGGCGCCGATCAGCCGCTCGGCCGGCGCGATCGCCCCGCCGCGGGGCGCCGAGTAATCGAGGTACGTCCCGTCGCGCCGCAGGCGGATCACCATGTCCGGGATCGCGTCGAGGAGCGCGCGGTGGCGCGCCTCGGCCTTCTTCAGCGCCTCCATCGTCTCGCGCAGGCGCGTCGTGCGCTCGACGACGCGCGCCTCCAGGTGCTCGGAGAGCGAGCGGATCTCGTCCTCGACGTGCTTCCGGTCGGTGCTGTCGGTCGCGAGGCCGACGATGCGCGTGATCGCGCCCGTGTCGTCGTGGATCGGAAACGCGCGGTCGCGGATCCATCGCTCGCTTCCGTCGGGACGCACGATCCGGTAGAGCTCGTCGTAGGAGCCGTCGGCCTGGCGCGTGAGCGCGGCGTGGATGACGCGGTCGCGATCGTCCGGGTGGATCGCGGCGAGCCAGTTGCGCGGGTTCGCGTACAGGTCGGCGCAGGGGCGGCCCCAGATTTTCTCGTACGCGGGGCTGACGTAGAGCATCTCGTTCTTGTCGGGCGAGGTGACCCAGAACACCTCGTCGATCGTCTCGGCGATCTGCCGGAACCGCTCCTCGCTGTCGCGAAGGGCGACCTCGGCCCGCTTGCGGCCCGTGATGTCGCGCAGGATGACCTGGATCGCGGGACCGGCCGGGTCGGGGTACATCGTCGCCGCCGCCTCGACGTCGATCGGCGAGCCGTCGAACCTCACGTACCGCCTCTCCATGAAGCTCGCGGCGCGGGAGCCGTCCAGCACCTCCCGCATCCGGTTCATGACGTGCGCGCGCTCGTCGGGGTGGACGAAGTCGAGGGGCCCGCGCCCGACGATCTCCGATTCGTCCCGCGCCCCGAACAGGCGCACGCCCGCCGGGTTCACGAAGACGATCTTCCCGTGCTGGATGATGAGGACGCCGTCGGGAGACAGATCGACGAGGCGCCGGTATCGCTCCTCGCTCTGGCGGAGCGACTCGTCGCTCTTCCGGCGTCCCTCGCCCCGATGCTCCGTCATGGCCGACCTCGATGGCCCCAGGTCAGTCTACACCCCGGCTCAACCGCTCCAGCAGCGCTCGCGTGAAGGCTTTCGTCCCGGCGCGGCCGCCGATGTCCCGGGTCAGCTCGTCGGGGTCACCCTGGGCGAGGACGTCGTCGTAGGCGGCCTTGATCCGGTCGGCGGCGGCGCTCTCCCCCAAATGGTTGAGCATCATCACCCCGCTCATGACGAGGGCGAGGGGGTTCGCGAGGTCCTTCCCGGCGATGTCCGGGGCGCTGCCGTGGACCGCCTCGAAGATCGCCCCCTCGTCGCCGATATTGGCGCCGGGGACGACGCCCAGGCCCCCGACGAGGCCGGCGCACAGGTCGGAGACCATGTCGCCGTTGTAGTTCTCCATGAGCAGGACGTCGAAGCGCGACGGGTCCCGCACGAGCTGCATGCACCCGTTGTCGATGATGAGCTCCTCGAGCGCGATCTCGGGCGCGACCTCCTCGTGCATGCGCCGGGCGCAGTCGAGGAACAGCCCGTCGGCCCTCTTCATGATGTTGGCCTTGTGGAAGACCGTGACCTTCTTCCGGCCGCGCGACCGCGCGTACGCGAAGGCGTAGCGGGCGATCCGCTCGCACCCGGCCTTGGTCGTCACCTTGAGCGTCTCGATGACGCCGGGGACGACCTCGTGCTCGATCCCGGAGTACAGCCCCTCGGTGTTCTCCCGGATGACGACGATCTCGACGTTCTCGTAGCGCGTCCTGATCCCGCGGAGCGAGCGCACCGGGCGGACGGCGGCGTACAGGTTGAACGTCTTCCGGAGACGCACGTTGACCGAGGTGAAGCCCTTCCCGACCGGGGTCGTGACCGGCCCCTTCAGCGCGATCCGGTGCGTGCGGATCGCCTCGAGCGTCGCCTCGGGGATGGTGTCGCCGAACCGCTCGGCGGCGGCGGCGCCGGCGGCGAGCGGGAGCCAGGTGAGCTCCGCACCGGAGGCGTCGAGCACCGCGCGGGCGGCGGCGGTGACCTCCGGTCCGATCCCGTCGCCCTCGATCAGGCAGATCGTGTGGGGCATGGAACGGCATTGTAGACTGCGCCCCTTCCATGATCCTCGACCTTCCGGAGGTAGCGACGATGCGGCTCCTGCTGCTCACCCTGGCGTTTCTCGTCTCCATGGTCCCCGTGGCCGTCGCCGCCGCCCGTGAGACGCACCCGTTCGAGGTGCGCGACCTCGTCGCCTTCGACCGGATCTCGGAGCCCCGCGTCTCCCCCGACCGGAGCCGCGTCGTCTTCACGGTCTCCTCCCTCGACCTCGACGCCAACAAGCGCCGGACCGACCTCTGGATCGCGGCCCTCGACGGCTCCGGGCTCCATCGCCTGACGCGCAACGAGGCGAGCGACACGAGCGCGCTGTGGGCGCCGGACGGCACGTCGATCTTCTTCCTCTCGACGCGGACCGGATCGTCGCAGGTCTTCCGCCTCCCGCTCGACGGCGGCGAGGCGCAGCCGGTGACGAGCCTTCCGCTCGACGTGGGGAGCTTCGCGCTGTCGCCCGACGGATCCACGCTCCTCGTCTCGATGGAGGTGTTTCCGGGGACGACGCCCGCCGAGACCAAGAAGCGGCTCGACGACGACGCGGCGAAGAAGGTCTCCGGGAAGATCTACGACAGCCTCTTCTTCCGGCACTGGGACACGTGGTCGGCCGGAACGCGCTCGCACCTGTTCGCGGTGAAGGTCGCGGGCGGCGATCCCGTGGACGTCATGAAGGCGATGGACGCCGACGCTCCGAGCAAGCCGTTCGGCGGGACCGAGGAGTACGCCTTCACGCCGGACGGGAAGGGCGTCGTCTTCACCGCGCGCGACGTGGGGAAGGAAGAGGCGTGGTCCACGAACTTCGACCTCTACCTCGCCCCGCTCGACGGAAGCGCCGCTCCGAGGAAGCTCACGTCGAACCCCGCGTGGGACACGAGCCCGGTGTTCTCGCCGGACGGCAAGACGCTCGCGTACCTCGCGCACGAGCGCCCCGGCTACGAGTCCGACCGCTTCCGGATCGTGCTGCGCTCCTGGCCGAACGGGACCGACAAGGTGCTCACGCAGGAGTGGGACCGCTCGCCGTCGATGCTCGTGTGGTCCTCGGACGGGAAGGAGCTCTACGGGGTGGCCGACCACCTGGGCCAGTGCGCGCTCTTCGCGATCGACGCGGCGACCGGCAAGGTCCGCACGATCCAGGGGACCGGACACGTCCAGGCCCCGCAGGCGGCGGGCGCGCGCGTGGTCTTCTCGATGGACACGCTCAAGGGGCCGGCCGAGCTGTACGTGATCGACGCCTCCGGCAAGGGGATGTCGCCGGTCACGAGCATCAACAAGGACAAGCTCGCCGGCGTTCGCCTCGGCGAGCCCGAGCAGATGACCTTCAAGGGCGCGGCCGGCGACACGGTCCACGCGTGGATCGTCAAGCCGGTGGACTTCGACCCGGCGAAGAAGTATCCGGTCGCCTTCCTCATCCACGGCGGGCCCCAGGGATCCTTCGGGAACGATTTCCACTATCGGTGGAACCCGCAGACGTACGCCGGCCGCGGCTACGCCGCCGTCATGGTGGACTTCCACGGCTCGACCGGGTACGGCCAGGCGTTCACCGACGCGATCAACGACGACTGGGGCGGAAAGCCGCTCGAGGACCTGAAGAAGGGGCTCGACGCGGCGCTCGCCAAGTACCCGTGGATGGACGGTCAGAACGTCGCCGCGCTCGGCGCGAGCTACGGCGGCTGGATGATCAACTGGATCGCCGGGAACTGGCCCGACCGCTTCAAGTGCTTAGTCGCGCACGACGGCAACCTCGACGAGCGTTTCGCCTACTACGCGACCGAGGAGCTGTGGTTCCCCGAGTGGGAGCACGGCGGCACGCCGTGGGACAACCCGCAGGGGTACGCGAAGCACAATCCGGTGGACTTCGTCTCCAAGTGGAAGACGCCGACGCTCGTGATCCACGGCGGCAAGGACTACCGCGTGGTCGAGACGGGAGGCTTCGCGACGTTCACCGCGCTACAGAGGAAGGGGATCCCCTCGAGGTTCCTCTACTTCCCGGACGAGAATCACTGGGTCCTCAAGCCGCAGAACAGCATCCTCTGGCACGACACGGTCCTCGATTGGCTCGACCGGTGGACGAAGTCAGGAGGGCGCTGAAGAAACCCCGTCCTGCTTCGTCACCGAACCGTAACGTTCGTGTGTGGCCGTCCGTCCTGGCGAGATGTGGCGGAGCTCGGCGCTCGCCGAGCTCATGGGGCACGTCTACCGCTCCCCGATCGAGCCCGACGGCTGGCCGGAAGCGATGCGGCTCATCGCGCAGGGGATACGCGCTTCCGCCTCGGGAATCCACGTCCACGCGCCGGACGGCCGCGACGCCTCGACGATCGCCCTCTTCGGTGAGCCGGCCCCCACGGCGATGCGCCGCTATCCGACCTACTACGCCGAGCGGAACCCGTGGCTCCGGGACGGGGCGGCCCGCTTGCGAAGCGGCGCGGTCCTCACCGGCGAGGAGCTGTGCGCCGACGACACGCTCCTCCGGTCGGAGTTCTACAACGACTTCCTCCGCCCGTTGCGCCTTCGCTACGGGATCGTCGCCGTCATCGAGGCGGCTCCCGAGCCGCTCACGTATCTGCTCGCGCTCCGGCCCCCCGGCCGCCGGCCCTTCGGCGACGGCGAGCGGAGGAGGCTGGCGCGCGTCGTCCCGCACCTCGTCCAAGCGATGCGCATCCACGCGAAGCTCGAGGCGACGCAGAGCCACGAGCGCACCGCCGCGGAGATCATGGACCGCCTCCCGCTCGGGATCTTCCTCCTCGACGGACGCGGGCGGGTGGTGCGGCTCAACGCCGCGGCGCGGACGATCGTCGATCGCGCCGACGCGCTGCGGCTGGACCGCGGCGTCCTCGTCGCGCTCGAGACCCGCGCCGACGTTCAGCTTCAGCGGATGATCTTCGGCGCGGGCGCCGCGGGGAGCGGACGCAACCTCACGCTGGGCGGGACGTGCACCCTCCCGCGATCGACGGGCGGGCATCCGCTCTCGGCGATGGTCGCGCCGACCGGCGTCACCGGGATCTTCCCGTCGTCACGCCACGCCTCGGTCGTCGTGCTCGTCGAGGAGCCGGTGCAGCGCCCGCCGCTACCGTTCGTCCTCTTCTCGAAGAGCTTCAAGCTCAGTCAGGCGGAGGCGCTGGTCGCCCAGCGGTTGCTCACGGGGTTGTCGCTGCGACAAGCCGCCGACGATCTCGGCATCCGGGAGAGCACCGCGCGCAGCCACCTGAAGCGCGTATTCGCCAAAACCGGCGCGCGGCGTCAGTCGGACCTCATCCTACGGGCCCTGACGCACGAGGGCGACAGGCTTCCCCCGGAGTCCTAGCCCGTTTGGGGTATTTACGACGCCGACTTCTTCTCGTATTTGTATACACAGCCCGGTTCCGGCCGGAACGAAGTAGTCCCCAGCAGTTCCCCGCCCGGGGCCGGCGGTCTTGGCCAGACCGTCGGCCCCAGCTTTCAAGAGCCTTCTCGAACGAGCCGCCGTAAGAGCTCCACGGCCTGCTCGCGCGTTTCGAGGTCGCCCCGGTCGCGGGCCGCCTCGACCTTCGAGATGAGACGGCCGACCTCGGGTCCGGCCGGGACCCCGAGCGCAAGCACGTCGCGTCCTTGGACCAGCGGTGTCACGGGGGCCTTGTCGAACCCGCCCGCGGCCACCGCGTCGGCGAACAGGGTCCCGGGGGCGAACGGCATCGCGTCGATTCCGGGGAGCGCGCGGCCGCGCCAGTCCGCCTCGCACGCGGCCAGGAGGACCGCCGGCCGGACCGGGTGGACGCGTTTCACGGCCTTGCGCACCGCGTTCGCGTACGAGCGATCGTCCAGCTCGCCGCGTTCCCGGGCGTAGAACAGCGACCCCGGCAGGAGATGCCAGCGCACGATCGCGAGCACGGCGCGGCCGATCTCCTCGCCGAAGGCCCATCGATCGAGGACGGCCGCCGCGGGCGCTTCCCCCTCCGCCTCGTGACGCGGGGAGACGATGCGCGTCCTCCCGTCCTTGAGGGCGTGCGTCGTGGTGGTGGCCTTCCCGAGATCGTGCAGCAGCGCGCCGAGCATGACCGCGAGCGGCTCGCCCGGCTCGAGCGCCTCCCGCTCGCGGCGGACGATCGCGGCCGCTTCGTCCACCACCAGGAGCGTGTGGACCCACACGTTCCCCTCGGGGTGCCACTCGGGGTCCTGCGGCGTCCGGTCCAGGACGGCGAGCTCGGGGAAGCAGGCGGCCAAGGCACCGATCTCCCGCGCGAACGCGAGGCCGATCGAAGGCTTCGGGGCGGAGAGGAGCTTGCGCCACTCCTCGCTCACGCGCTCGCGGGAGAGGTGGGACAGCTCCCCGGCGGCCACCATGCGGGTGAGGAGCGCCGTCGTCTCCGCGTGGACGGTGAACTCCAGGCGGGCCGCGAGCTGCACGGCCCTCCAAACGCGCAGGGGGTCCTCCGGGAACGACGCGGCGTCGACCGCACGTAACACGCGCGCCTCGAGGTCGGCCCGCCCGCCGTGCGCGTCCAGGACCTCTCCGGTGCGTGCGTCGAGCGCCAGCGCGTTGACCGTGAAGTCGCGCCGGCGGGCGGCTTCGGCGAAGGGGAGGAAGGGGTCGCCCGTGACGGCGAAGCCCGTGTGCCCCGGCGCCACCTTCGACTCGGTCCGCGGGAGCGACACGTCCACGTCCCCGTGAGCCGCGACCCCGTGGACCTTGAAGACGCCGAACGAGCGCCCGACCGTGTTCACCCGTCCGGGGAACTCGCGGCGCAAGATCTCCTCGACGCGCTCGGCGGGAAGGCCGAACACCTCGACGTCGGCGTCCCCACGGAGCCGCCCGAGAAGCGCGTCGCGGACGAACCCGCCGACGAGAAGCGCGCGCGGAGGGACGCCGGGACGCTCCGGCGGCGCGTCCGCGACGGCGCTCGCGATCCGGCGGAGAGGGTCGAGCGCATCGTCGCCGAGGTCGATCATCCGTCAGCGCCGCGCTTTCGGCGCCACGCGGACGCGCTGGCGGGTCGTGTCGATCGTGATGACGGTCCCGTCCAGCGCATCCAGACCGAGAAAGCCGGCGATCTCGACGCCCCCGAGCCGGCTCCGCTGCGTGAGGTCGGAGCGATGGACGGTCTCGGTCGAAAGCGGCAGCCCCGCGAAGCGGAGCGCGACGTTCGCGATCGCCGACGCGCCCGCGACGTTCCCGCCGTACGTCCGCACCGCCGCGGGACTCGTCTCGGTCGCGCCCGCGATCGTCGCCGCGTAGGAGGTCGCAATCATCGAGCGCGTCGCCCCCGTATCGAACAGGAACAGGCCGTCCTCGGGAGCGCCCTGCGCTCCCGCGCGCACGAGCATCTGGCCGCCGACGGCCCAGTACGGCTCTCCGGACGGCTCGGCCGGCGGTGGGGAGAGCACGAGCCTCCCGCGATCGAGATCGAGCGTGACGAGGTACCCGGACAGCGCTGCGATCCCGAGGACGCCGTGGATGCGTCCTTGCGGATCGAACTCGTCGGTCGTCGTGGTCACCAGCGCATCGTGGAACACAAGGTCGCCGATCGCGAGCGTCTCGAGCAGGCCGCGGTGCGAGCGCGTGCGGCCGCTCCCGCCGCCGGCGAAGACGGTCTCCTCGGCGAGCGGGGCGAGCCCCGCCTTCTTCACCGCGCGCTCGACGACGAACAGCCCGGTGCTCCCGGTGTCGAGCAGGAGCCGGATCTTCTTGTTCCCCTTCAGGCGCGCCTCCACGATCCACCCGCGCCCCGCCGTTCCCACGAGAGGTGCGAGGCGCGCCTCGAGGCGCTCGGGCCTCTGAGCCATGACCCAGATCCTCCGCTCGCCGAGCGCTTCGTAGAGCCGGATCGTTCCCTTGGCGCCCTCGATCCGGTCGGGGTCGTCGCCGGCGCTGCGCGCGAGGTAGTCCCCGAGCCGGCGGCGACCCTCCTCGCGCGTTCGCGCGGCGCCCGCGGCGCGGTAGATCACCCAGCGATCCTCGGGAGCGGCCGTGAGCGCCCGATCCAGCAGGGCGCCGGCCTCGCCGTCGCGCCCCTGCGCCGCGCGGACCAGGCCGAGCTGGGCCGCCGCCCGGGCGGGGAAGGCCTCCCGCGCCGTAACCGGCTCGAGCACCGCGCCGGCCTCCTCGATGAGTCCGGCGCGGTAGAGCGCCTCCCCGAGGCAGGCGGCCGCATCGAGATCCTCGGGGGAAGAAAGGGCGAGCGTGCGGGCTTCTTCGACCGCTTCGCGTGCCTTGTCCGCCTCGATGAGCTCCCGGACGTGGGCGGGTCCCGGGACGGCAGCGACGGTCGCAACCCAAAGCGCCAGGCCCGTCAACTCGCGCATCTCCTCGTTCTGTCGTCAAATTCTAACGTGGCTGGCCTTTCGACATCGCTGGGACCACATTGGTAACGGCACGGAGGGCGAGGAAGATGAGACGTTTCGCGCTGAGCTTCGCGGCGATCTGCCTGGCGTCGGGCCTCGGAATGCCCGCCCTCGCCGACGAGGCGGGCGAGCCCTCCGAGCGGCTCGTCCGTGCCGGCCAGCTCCAAGCCGCCGGCAACCACGTCGAGGCGATCGAGGTCCTGCGTCAGCTCCGCTCGGATGAGCCCGGCAATCGTCAGGTGCTCTACGGGCTCGCCCTCTCCCTCTACGCGATCGGTGAATACCGCGAGGCCACGCACGTCGGGTCCGAGGTGCTCGCGGCCCAGGAGCGCGCGCCCGCGGACCTCTTCGTGATCGTCGGCACCGCGCACGGGCGGCTCCGCGAGTGGGAGACGTCGGAGCGCATCCTGAGCGCGGGGCTCACGCTGTGGCCCGAGAGCGACGCGCTGCGCATCCAGCACGCGATCAGCCTCGAGGGGCTCGGGCGGTTCGACGAGGCGATCGCCGAGCTCGAGTCGTGCCTGAAGCGGTCGCCGTACGAGGCGTCGCTCTGGCGCGCGATCGGCGACGCGCTGAGCACGGCCGGCGCCCCGGGGCGCGCGTTTGCCGCGTACGTCCGGTCGATCACGCTCGAGGGCGACGAGGAGCGCGCGCGCGAGGTGGCCTCGAACCTCTGGAGCGTTCTCTTCCAGGGAACCACGGGACCGTCCGCCTCCGACGCGACCGAGCGCGCCGAGAACAAGGGCATGGCGCTCATCGCCGCGCTCCGCCGCGACGAGCGGTGGAACGGGAAGTCCGACGCGAGCTTCTTCACCTACGCGCTCGACACGTCGCTGCGTCTGATCTCCGCCCTCCAAGGCAAGGAGACGCGCGACCTGTTCTGGGGACCGTTCGTCCTCGACTACTTCGACGAGGTGCGGGCCGCCGGGCACATGGAGGCGCTCGCCTACGACGTGCGCCGCGCGACCGGCGATCCCGAGGTGGCGGCCTGGCGCGCGAAGAACCCGCAAAAGGTGACCGCCTTCCGCGACTGGTCGGAGCGCTGGTCCGTCAATTGGTCCGAGGTCGCCCAACGGAAATAGGGTCAGGCACCGTTTCGCGTCCGCGAAACGGTGCCTGACCCTATTTCCAGTAGACTTCCTCCCCGTGAGCGAGCCCAACAACAAGAAGTCGGGGGAGCGTCCCGGCGACCCCTGCGCCATCGTCATCTTCGGCGCCGGCGGCGATCTCACGCGCCGCAAGCTCGTCCCCGCGCTGTACAACCTCCGCCGTTACGGGCTCCTGCCCCGCGACTTCGCCATCGTCGCGGTGGGGCGCAAGGACCTCAAGCGTGAAGAGGTCGTGGCGAAGATGGGCACCGACCTGCGGGAGTTCGCGACCGCCCCGGTCGAGGACGAGCTCTGGAAGGACTTCGCGGAGCGCACCTACTACATCTCCTTCGAGCTCGACAACGCGCAGGGGTACGGCTGGCTGAAGGACATGCTCAAGGACGTCGAGGAGCGCCACAAGACCGGGGGCAACGTCCTGTTCTACCTCGCGACCCCGCCGACCCTGTTCGCGCCGATCGTCAAGAACGCCGCCGCCGCAGGTCTCGCTTCCGAGGAGGGCACGGGGTGGCGCCGCTTCATCGTGGAGAAGCCCTTCGGCCACGACCTCGACTCGGCGAAGGCGCTGAACCGCGACCTCCAGACCTCCCTCGCGGAGAGCCAGATCTACCGCATCGACCACTACCTCGGGAAGGAGACCGTCCAGAACATCCTCGCGTTCCGCTTCGCGAACGGGATCTTCGAGCCGGTCTGGAACCGCCGCTACATCGACCACGTGCAGATCACGGTCGCGGAGACCTTGGGCGTCGAGGGTCGCGGGAGCTACTACGAGACCGCGGGCGTCCTCCGCGACATGATCCAGAACCACATGTTCCAGCTCCTGTCGCTCGTCGCGATGGAGCCGCCCTCGTCGTTCGACGCGAACCCCGTGCGCGACGAGAAGGTGAAGGTCTTGAACGCGATCCGCCCGATGTCGCCGGAGGAGATCCTCCAGCAGACCGTGCGCGGCCAGTACGGAGACGGGTTCGAGGACGGACAGAAGGTCCCCGCGTACCGTGCCGAGACGTCGGTGAGCCCGAAGTCCAAGACCGAGACCTTCGGCGCGCTCCAGCTCGACGTGGACAACTGGCGGTGGGCCGGCGTGCCGTTCTACCTCCGCTCGGGGAAGCGTCTGGCGAAGCAGGTCACCGAGATCGTGATCGAGTTCCGGCGGCCGCCGCTGCTCGCCTTCGGGAAGATCCAGATCGGGGAGCTGGAGCCGAACCGGCTCATCCTCCAGATCCAGCCGGAGGAGGGGATCAAGATCGCGATCAAGGCGAAGCGCCCCGGCGCGACGATGCAGCTCCAGTCGGTGGACCTCGACTTCAACTACAGCGACTTCGGCCCGTCCGACAAGGCGACCGGCTACGAGCGCCTCCTCTACGACGCGATGATCGGCGACACGACGCTGTTCCACCGCGCCGACATGGTCGAGGCCGCCTGGCGCATCGCAACGCCGATCCTGGACGTGTGGGGATCGATCCCGCCGCGCGACTTCCCGAACTACGCGGCGTTCTCGTGGGGGCCGCCGGCCGCCGACGAGCTCATGAAGCGCGATCACCGGGGCTGGCGGAACCCCTAGCCGACCTTGGTACTCCGGCGCGCCACCTCGGCGGCGAGCCACTGCTCGCCTTCCTCGCGGTCGCGGAACGCCTGCACCGATCCGCCGCGCAGCTCCGCGATCGTCGAGATCATGTTCGCGACGCCGAGCTGCACGAGGCGCGACACGATCATCGCGAGCGGCCGCCCTCGGAAGCTGTCGAGGTAGAGCTTCGTCAGCTCCGGAGCCTCGGCCGCGCTCGGCGTGTAGTCGTTCTCGCGCAGGTCGAGCACGACGCCGAAGTCGGGGCCCAGGCGCGGGTCCTTCGAGAACTCCACGATGCCGTCGCGGGTCGACTCGAAGCTGTTGGGCACGCTCGCGACGACGACGCCCAGTCGTCTTTCGGCATCCACGGACCAGAGGTAGGGCATACGTTCAGGATAGCGCCGCTCTCTGGACAGGGTCCAGGCGCCGGGCGTACTTTCCGGCGATGTCGCGGATCGACCCCATCGCGGACGCGCTCAAACGCTGGAGCACGAAGCTCCCGGAGGCGATTCGCCTCCTCGAGGACGCCCGGCGCGAGAAGAATTGGAAGAGGTGGGGCCCGTATCTCTCGGAACGGCAGTGGGGGACCGTTCGTGAGGACTATTCGGCGTCCGGCGACTGCTGGAGCTACTTCCCGCACGATCACGCGCGCTCCCGTGCCTACCGCTGGGGCGAGGACGGCCTCCTCGGGATCTCCGACCGCGAGGGGCGCCTCTGCCTGGCGGTCGCGCTCTGGAACGAGCGCGACCCGATCCTCAAGGAGCGTCTGTTCGGCCTCTCGGGGCCCGAGGGGAACCACGGCGAGGACGGCAAGGAGCTCTACTACTTCCTCGATGCGACGCCGACGCACTCGTACATGAAGGCGCTGTACAAGTACCCGCAGGCGGAGTTCCCGTACGCCCGCCTCGTCGAGGAGAACCGGCGCCGAGGGAAGGCCGACCGCGAGCTCGAGCTGCTCGACACCGGCGTCTTCGACGGCGACCGGTACTGGGACGTCTTCGTCGAGTACGCGAAGGCCTCCCCCGACGACATCCTCGTCCGGATCACCGTCGAAAACCGCGCGCAAGACGCGGCGCGCCTCCACCTGCTTCCGACCGTGTGGGCGCGCAACACGTGGAGCTGGGGGCGCCTCGGCGAGGGGTACGGTCCGAAGCCCACGATCGCGGAGGCCGCGCCCGGAACGATCGAGATCGAGCATGCGTCGCTCGGCGCCATGCGCCTCTCGGTGGGCGCCGCCCCCGA
>Ga0068859_100000693_pt1 | contig 33822 bp, 19 predicted proteins | sample KBSSwiS22_FD_66585 | JGI IMG/M metagenome (GOLD analysis project Ga0068859, IMG submission 66585) | Switchgrass rhizosphere microbial communities from Kellogg Biological Station, Michigan, USA - KBS Switchgrass S2-2 | ecosystem: Host-associated > Plants > Roots > Rhizosphere > Soil ...
CGTCGTCGAAAACATTCAGACTGGCCTCGTCATTGAGACGGAACGAGCGATCGTCGAAGTTGGTCGATCCTACGGAAGCGAAGACGCCGTCGACGACCAGCACTTTGCAGTGGAACATCGTGGGCTGGTATTCGAAGATGCGAACGCCGGCTTCCAGCAGCGGTCCCCATGTGCTCCGCGACGCGTATCGCGTGACGCTTGCATCGTTGTACGGTCCAGGCACGATGATCCGCACCTCGACCCCGCGCTCACGCGCGGCGACGAGCGCGGCGGAAGCGAGATCGTCCGGAATGAAATACGCGGCCTCGAGGTCGATCGAGCGATCCGCCGCATTGATGGCCATCAGATACATGAGCTCCATGCTCTCGCTGCCGCCGCTGGGAGAGCTCTGGAACATCTGCGCTTCGCTGTCACCGGTTCTCGCCAGCTCGGGGAAATAGTCCGCGCCGTGCGAGACCTCCCCCGTCACCTTGATCCAGTTGTCGAGAAAGGTTGCCTGCATGTGGGCTACGACAGGTCCCTCGACGCGAAAATGCGTATCGCGCCAGTGCTGCGGGTCTTGCGCATGTCCGGTCCATTCCTGCGCGATGCCGACGCCGCCGGTGAAGCCGATTCTGCCGTCGACGACGAGCAGCTTGCGGTGCGTGCGATTGTTCATGCGCGCAAGCGTGTACCACCGCAACGGGTGATAGAGCTCGACGCGCGCGCCGGCGCTCTTCATCGTCTCCAGAACATCGCGGTCCATCCGCTGGCTGCCCGCCCAATCGAGCAGCACGTGCACGCGCACGCCCGCTCGTGCGCGTTCGGCAATCGCATTGGCGAAGTCGCGTCCGATCTGACCCGACCAATAGACGTACGTTTCGAACTCGATCGTCTCCTTCGCGCCGCGGATCGCATCCAGCATCGCCGGAAATATCTCGTCTCCGTTGCGAAGGGTCTGGACGCGGTTGCCTGCGACGATCGGCGGACCGAGCAGCGCATCGAGCGAGCGCTTGAATTGCGGATCCCGCAGCGAATAAAGACGCTTAGGTGCCGCGTCGATATGCGTTTCGGGCGTCACAAAGTTGAGCGAGATGACAACGGCGACCGCCGTGATCACGGCAGTCAGGACCAGGGCCCACCACGGACGCTTGAGTTTCGATGCGCTCATGCGAGCTGGAATCGTTGGAGGATTTCCCGCCCGAAGGATCGACGATTCAACCTGAACGCGAGACTGATGCTCACCGAGGCTCGTTCCGCGGCAGTAGTAGCGAAGCGCACCGTGCCGCAGTGTGCCAGTCACTCAAAGGGGAGCGAAATCTCCACGCGATGGAGGATTGCCGCTGCATCGAGTGCGATGGTCATGTTCGCGAGCTCCACTCCATCGACGGCGAGGCGGGGTGAAACCACACCAGCAACACGCGCGATCGCGATGTCGTAGGTCGCCTCGCCGAAGCGATATACGATGTGCGAAGCCGGCCAGGACTGCGGCAGTCGCGGCTCGATGCGCAAGAATGCGCCCTCGCGACGCACGCCGAGCAGCGATTCGACGATCAGCCTGTACATCCAGCCAGCCGAGCCCGTGTACCAGGTCCAGCCACCGCGACCTGTGTGCGGATAGGCGGCGAGCACGTCGGCAGCGGCAACGTACGGTTCAACCTTGTAGGTTTCCACGCCCTTCGCGTCCTTGGCATGACGCATCGGATTGATCATGTCGAACAGCTGCCAGGCCCGCTCCACGCGTCCGGCTTCGGCGAACGCCATGACCGCCCAGATCGCTGCGTGCGTGTATTGCCCGCCGTTCTCGCGCACACCCGGCACGTAGCCGCGGATGTAGCCCGGGTCCGGCTGCGATCGATCGAACGGTGGATGCAAGAGCCGGATCAAGTCGGATTCGGTATCGACGAGTTTCGAATCCAGCGCATCGAGCGCACTCTGCACGCGCTCGTCCGCTCCCGCGCCGGACAGCACCGCCCAGCTTTGCGCGATCGAGTCGATGCGGCATTCCGCGTTCTGTGCCGAGCCGAGCGGCGTTCCGTCGTCGAAGTACGCACGCCGATACCACTCGCCGTCCCAGCCGTGGACTTCGAGATTCAGCCGCAGCAACTCCGCATGACTCATGCAGCGCTCGGCGAAGCTCGCGTCGCCGCGAAGCTTCGCGATCGCCTCGAATTCGGTCAGCACGTGGTAGAGGAAAAATCCGAGCCAAATGCTCTCGCCCGTTCCGCCGCGTCCGACGTTGTTCATGCCGTCGTTCCAGTCGCCGCTGCCCATCAGCGGCAGGCCGTGCGCGCCCACCTTGAGGCCTCGCTCGATCGCGCGCACGCAATGCTGGTACAGATCACCGGTTTCCGGCGAACGCAGAGGAAGATCGTAGTAGGACTCTTCGCCCGGATTCACCAGCCGGCCTTCCAGATAGTGCGCGTGCCGGTCGAGCACTTCGAAATCCGCGGTGGCGCGAACGTAACGCGCCGCCGCAAGCGGAAGCCACAGATAGTCGTCCGAGCAGTGCGTGCGCACGCCGCGCCCGGCAGGCGGATGCCACCAATGCTGCACATCGCCTTCGCGAAATTGCCGCGAGGCGCACAGAAGCAACTGCTCGCGCAGGAACGAAGGCTCGACGTGCACCAGCGCCATCGCATCCTGCAGCTGATCGCGAAAACCGAACGCGCCGCCCGACTGATAGAAGCCGCTGCGCGCCCACATCCGGCACGCGATCACCTGATAGAGCAGCCAGCCGTTGGTCAGTGCGTTCAGCGTCGGATCGGGCGTGTCGATCGTCACCGCACCCAGAAGATGCGCCCAGCGCGCCTGCATCGCGTCGAACGACACGCGCGCCGAGCCGTTGCGGCGAAACTGCTGGATCAGCGCCGTCGCTGCGTCGCGATCGCGGCCGACGCCGAGGCGGAAGATGACGTCGCGTGATTCGCCGTCCGCGAGCTCGATCGGAATCTGGATCGCGCCGCACGGATCCATCAACGGCCCGACCTTGCCGCTCAGCGATTGCCGCCCGAGCGCCGCGGGGTTGCGCAGCGAGCGGTTGCGGCCGATGAATTCCGTGCGATCGCCGCTGAGCGTGCGATAGGCGTTGTCGACATCGAAGAACGCAACGTAGTCGGCAAACTCGATGCTGTAGGCGTTGCGCGCGAGCAACGCGCCGGTCGGATCGAGCTCGGTCACCACGTGCATCGCGGTCTTCGGCGCAAGGTCGCCGAGGACCCATTCGATGTAGCCCGTCAGCGACAGGCTCCGCGCGCGTCCGGAATCGTTGCGCAGGCGAACCATGAAGAATTTCACCGGCGCATCGATATCGACATGGATGCGCAGATGGCTGGATATGCCGTCTTCCAAATGCTCGAAGATGCTGTAGCCGAATCCGTGCCGCACGACGTAGCGTCCGCGGCCCGCGGCCGGCTGCGAGGTCACGGACCAGAACTGTCCGGTTTCATCGTCGCGCACGTAAAACGCCTCGCCGCCCGGATCGCTGACCGGATCGTTGTGCCAGGGCGTGAGGCGAAACTCATGCGCGTTCTCGAGCCACGTATAGCCCGATCCGCTCTCCGAAACGACGCAGCCGAAATGCGGATTGGCGATCACGTTGACCCACGGCAGCGGCGTGCGCTGCTCGGCATCGACGCTGATCACATACTCGCGGCCTTCCTTGGAAAACCCGCCGATGCCGTTGGAAAGCACGCGCGTGGGCAGCGGAAATTCGCGCGTGTCGCCCGTCTCGCGTGCTCGCGATGGCGCGAGCTTTTGCACGGCGGACTCCGCCAGCGCCGCCGGCTGCGTTCTCAATTGTTCGGCCAGCGTGCCCGCGCGATCGGCAAGAACGACGCGCGCGACCGACTGCATCAGCACGCGATCCTCGTGATTGATCTGCTCGACGGCTCGTACGAAGACGCCGCCGGGTCGATCGAGAAGCGTCGCATCGGCGCTCGTCGCGATCACGCTCATGAGTTGATCGTGCAAGGCCTGACGGTAGCCGCCCCGCTCTTCGTTCCAGATGACCAGATCGAACGCGAGGCCCTTCATGCGGCAGTACGCGTGCGCACGCACGACTTGGTGCGCAAGATCGATGTTGGCAGGGCTCGACATCTCGAGCAGCACGATCGGAAGATCGCCGGAGATCGCATGCGCCCACAATCCGGGCTGGCTGCGCCGGTTGCTGACGACCACCGCAGAGGACGTGCGCTGGAACGGGTCGGCGAAGATGATGCAACCGGCGAGGCGCCCATACGTTTGCGCGTCGGCTTCGCTGATGTTGAGCTGGCCGAGTGCAAGACGGTTGTGCGTCCACGCAAGCTCGATCGCGCGATCGGCCAAGTGACGATCGCGGTACTTGTCCGCCAGCACCATGCAGTCCTCGCGACTGTAGGCGGCACCGATGATGAGATCGACGATCGCGGTCTGTTCGGGCTGCAAGGTGACGCGATGCCGGATCGCGACGATCGGGTCGAGCACGGAGCCTTGCGTTCCCGACAAGATGCCGCCCTTGCGCAGCGCCGCCGGGCGGACCGCGTCGTTGCCGCGTCCGACGAAACGCATCCGATCGGATTCGAAGGACGTCTCGAGGCTGTCCGCTCCGTGCACCGCCATCAGATGCAGCATCCACGGTTGCGCTTCTTCGCCCGAGCGCGGACGACGCGTCGCGAGGATCGCTTCGCGCGACGGCACGATCTCGGTCTGCACGAAAAGGTTGCCGAATGCCGGATGCAAGGCATCGGACGCGATCGGCGAAAGCACGACCTCGGCGTAGCTGGTGATCTCGATCGTGCGCACGTTGCGCGAACGATTGGTGATGCGCGTACGCCTGAGCTCGACGTCGTCCTCGGGCGACACTACGATCTGCGTGTGTGCCTCGACTTCGTCGAGGCGGCGCCGGAACTCGACCGTCGGGTCCGTGAAAATGGTTTCGGAAAAATCGACGGCGCTCATCGTCGGCTGCGGCGCCGTCGACCATACCTTTCCGGAGTCGCAATCGCGCAGGTAGCAGAACGTGCCCCAGCAATCGCGCGTCGCATCCTCGCGCCAGCGCGTGACGGCGAGCGTGCGCCAGCGGCTGTAGCCGCCGCCCGCATGCGTCACCATCACCTGATAGCGGCCGTTGGAAAGCAATTGCACCGCGGGCCTCGGGAGATCGCTGCGCGTGAAAACGCGAAGCGGCGTCTGCGGCACCTCGGTGACGGTGCGCACGTCGACCATCTTCGGATCGTTCGCCCAGCCGATCGATGCGCGCGGCACGCGCTCCTGCAGCAAGAGGAGCGTGGCCTGCAATTCCGGATCCGCCTCGAAGCGGCGCTGCATCGGTCGACCGAGCACGACTTGCGCGAACGCCAGGAGACTCATGCCCTGGTGATGCGCCATCAGCGAGCGCACCACGGCGCACGCCTCGCCGTGCGGAAGGCGCGACGGCGTGAAGTCGATGGCCTCGTAGAAGCCGTGCGGCGTCAGCCAACCCTCGGCCGCCATCGTGCGCAGGTTCGCCTCGACCGCCAGCGGCGCGAACGGAAGCGCCAGCGCGCTGGCATACGGCGCGATGACCAGCTCCTGCGCGAGGCCGCGCTGCAATCCAAGACCAGGCACCCCGAACGCGCGGTACTGATAGTTCTGCGCTGCGTCGGTAAGGTTGTAACCGGATTCCGAAATGCCCCACGGCACGTTCTTCTGACGGCCGTACGCGATCTGCCGCGCGATGGCGGCGCGACACGTCTGGTCCAGTAGCGTGCCGGGAAACGTCGGCATCACCAGCTGCGGCATCAGATATTCGAACATCGAGCCGCTCCATGACAGGAGCATTTGCGCACCTTCGCTCGACGTCAGCAGGCGACCGAGCGAAAACCAGCTGTCCTGCGGCACGCGGTTTTGCGCGATGGCGACGAACACGGCAAGACGCGCTTCGGACGCGAGCAGATCGTAGTACCCGGCGTCGCGACGGGCTTCGGTGACGTTGTAGCCGATCGTGAACAGCGAGCGCGGCCGGTCGTACAGGAACTCGAAATCCACACGCGCGAAATCCGCGCAGAGCGCGGCCAGCGCTTCGATCTTCGCGATGCACGCGGCCGCGGCGAGCGCTGCGTCTTTGCCGTCGGGCGACGCCGGCAAGCCGCGAGCGATCTCGGCGAGACTCGATATTCCCGAAGTTTCGATACGGGAGATGTCTTCCGATGCCGCGAACGGAGCGAATTCGTCGAGATCGGCGAGCGCCGCGTCGCACTGGCGTTTGAGGGACGCGCGCCACTCGAACATCGTCGCGTCATCGGTCGGCGTCATCGCGCGATGCGCGGCGTCGGCCATTTGCGAAAGCTGCGTCAACGATGCGTGCATTACCTGCGGCGACATGCCTTCGGCGAGCGCGGCGTTCTCGACCAGTGCTTCGGCGAAGCGCTTCCAGTGCTCGGCATCACCTGCAGACATTTGTTCCCGCAGCACTGCCCATGTGTCGATGAGCCCGGCGAAAACGGCGCTGCGTACGAGCGGCGCTTCGATGCATTCGAGAAGTCCCTGGCGTAGCGTCAGGAGATGCGCGACCAGGTTTCCGCTGTCCACCGTCGACACGTACAACGGCGCCATCGGCTGCAGCGAAAGCGTGTCGTACCAGTTGTAGAAATGGCCGCGATGGCGAGCGAGCTGCTGCAGCGTTTCGAGCGTGTGCGTCGTGCGATCGAGCAGACCGCGCAGCGCCAGGTAACCGAAATCGTAAGCGGCGAGATTGGCAAGGAGGCTCAAGCCGATATTGGTCGGCGACGTGCGATGAGCGATCTTCGCAATCGGGTGTTCCTGAAAATTATCGGGAGGCAGCCAATGATCCTCGGCGCTGACGAACCGCTCGAAGAAGGCCCAGGTGCGTCGCGCGACGTTGCGCACGAAGGCGATTTGTCTCGCGTCGAGCGATTCGGACGCGTCGTCCGGAATGGTGCTCAGGCGCCAGGCGAAGATCGGAGCGAGCGCCCATAGCACGAGCCACGGCGCCGCGTACCTCAAATCCGCACCGCGCTCGACGAGAATCACCGCGATGACCATCGCAGTCGCCGGCGCGATCCACATGCGCCTCAAGGCCGCTGCCAAGCCACGACGAGCCTTGCGCTCGCTCGTGCTCGAGGCCACCCATTCCAGCAGCCGGCGACGCGAAACGTGGACGCGCCAGTAAGTACGCACGATCGCGTCGATACTGAGCCACGTCTCGAACGGAAGGCAGGCTGCCGCGAATGCGACCTGCGCCAGGCGCCGCAAGGCTTCGCGCGCGATCCATCCCACGTGTTGCGCGACGGTCGATTCCGCCGAGCGCCGTGCGGCTGCCAGCGCGACGTCCACGATCGGCGGAAGCAGCAGGATGGTCAGCACCATGCTGAGCCACAACGCCGGCGTCGGCAGTACGAACCAGTCGAGAAGCAGCAACGCCAGCAACGACATCGGTACGAGGCTGCGTCGCAGGTTGTCGAAGATCTTCCATTGCGACAAGGCCGACAACGGGCTCGCCTCACGGCGGCCGCCGGCGACCGGCACTCTTGCGAACAACCATGCGGCGATCTGCCAGTCGCCGCGGATCCAGCGGTGACGGCGCATGCTGTCGACGAGGTAGCTTTGCGGATAGCGCTCGTAGAGCTCGATGTCGGTGGTCAGACCCGAGCGCGCGTAGCAACCTTCGAGCAGATCGTGGCTCAGGATGCGGTTGTCCGGAAAGCGATCGCCTATGACGTGCTCGAACGCATCGATGTCGTAGATGCCCTTGCCGATGAACGAGCCCTCGTCGAAGAGATCCTGATAGGTGTCCGAAACCGCTTGCGTGTAGGGATCTATTCCGGCATCTCCGCCGAAGAGCGCCGCATACGGCGAGCTTCCTTCCGGCGGCAGCGTGTTGCCGATGCGCGGCTGCAAGATTCCGTATCCGCGCGTGACGACGCTCGCAGCGCCTTCGTGATGCGGACGATTGAGCGGATGCTCCATCGTCGCTATCAGGTAACGCGCCGAATCGCGAGGCAGGCGCGTGTCCGTATCCAGCGTTATGACATAGCGCGCGCCCTGGAGGACATCGATCTCGCCGACCAACCGCGCAAACCGTTCGCGCGCGCCGCCGCGCAAGAGCGCGTTCAGATCCGCGAGTTTGCCGCGCTTGCGCTCGAAGCCGATCCACGCGCGCTCGCTTTCGTTCCAGAGGCGCGGTCGATGCAGCAGGAAGAAGACGTCCGCGCCATGCCGGCGGTTCAATGTTTCGATCGCAGCTTGGGCCGCGTCGAGAACGGCCGCATCGGTCTCGGTCGTCTGCGTCGGGGCGTCCGGAAAATCGGTCAGCAGCGCGAAATGAACATGCAGGTCGCGGTTGGCGAGAAAGCGGATTTCAAGGTCCTCGGCGAGCTCCTCGGCCGCGGCGACGCTACCCAGCAATGTTGGAACGACGACGACGGTCCGCGCGGTCGCGGGTATGCCTTCTCGAAAATCCATGCGCGGCAGCGCGCGCGGCGTCGAGAATAACGCGGCCGAGCGATTGACCAGTGAAACCGCCAGCTGGCTGAGCGCGATGGCCGCGACGAAAGAAGCCAGCAGGCGCACGTACGTCGGCGCATCGACTTCCCACAGCAGCGTCAACGCAGGCAGCGCCAGCGCCACGCCGAGGACGACGATGAGAGAAAGATACGCCGAAAAAGGAACGCGACCACCGCGCAGCGCGCGGGGCGCGAACCAGCGTTCTCTGAGACCGCAATGCGTTCGCAGCGTGTCGTATCCCCGATCGACCAGAAAATAGCCGACGTGACTGCTCGGATCGCCGGGCGTCGCCGTCGACGCATCGCGCGACAGGAAAACCGCGAGCTTCGCCACGTCGGTTTCGGGCATGCGTGCATCGCGGCCGAGTTGCTCGACGACGTGCCGGTAGCTGTCGCGCGTCGAGAAATCCATGCGCGCATAGATTCCGGACGGATCTTCTTCGAGCGCGCGCTCGACGTGGCTCACCGCCTCGACGAATTGCTGCCAGTCGATAGCGTCGAGCAGACGCAGGCTGCCGATGCAATTGCTGACCGATACCTGATCGGCCGCCTGCTCGTGCTGCGCGGTTTGAACGAGCTGATCGATCGTCACGCCGACTTCGCCGAGGCGCTGCTCGATCCAGGTCATCGGCAGCGCCAACGCCGCACCCTGCCCTTGCAAGCGCCGTGCGATCTCGGCGACGAAGGAACTGGTCATCGTCGGTTTCGCGCGGGCCATGTCGGCGACGACGAGAATCAGGCTCTTCGGATCGCGCTGCGAGACTTCCAGCATCGCGTCGGCCCAGCGATCGGCAATGTTCCTGTGCAAACGCTCGGCGCGCACGCGCGAAGCGACCCTGCGCAGGTTCTCGATCACCGCCAACCGCAGCATGATCGGCACGGCCCAGAGCTCGCCGAGCGTCAGTCGCGTGACTTCCTGATACGCAGCCACGAAGCGAAGCAGCGAATCCTCGTCGAAGCGACCATCGCCGTGCGAAATGGCATTCAGCGCAAGATCGTAGACGCGCGGCAGTCCTGCAGAGACGCCGCGATCGAGCACGGGCAGCTCCCAGCTGTAGCGCTTGGGCAAGTGCCGGCGCGACATGCGCACTTGCTCGTCGATCAGATAAAGATTGTCCAGCAGCCATTCGCCGGCCGGCGTCACGCTGCGCTGCTGCTTGAGCGCCTGGGCAAGCACGCCGCACGTTGCGCGAATGACAGACTCGTTGTCGGCCAGGCGCAGCAGCAAAAGGCTTTGCGTGTGCAGGGCCGCCCGCGCCCGATGCTCGTCGGCCAGGACGCGACCCCGCTCCTCCATCTGCTCGCCGCTCAACAGCTCAGCGCGCAGCGGCTCATCGCTTTCGGGGTCCGGTTCACGCAACGAATCGGAAAGCAATGACAGAACCGCTTTCGACCATCGACTCGCAAATGCTGTGCGCAAGATATTCAAATCGATGCCATCGTACGCCCTTTGGGGCCCTCCCATCCAAGAACGAGGCGCCGCAGAGCTCGCCGTCGCCAGCGAAATGGGCCGCGGCAGTCGGCTATTACTCGTCACGCAAGCGTCTTCTTCCCTGATGACGCGAGCGCCGTCTCGTTCCGATCGATTTACTCAGGCGTCGCGCCGATAATGGGGAATCGCCTCCCTCTCGATGCCTCGTGTCGCGACTCATCTACCGTTTTGGCGATTGCCGGATCGACCTTTCCGCGCGAGAGCTGCGTCGTGCCAGCAGGCTTGTGGTCTTGCCGCCGAAGGTGTTCGATTGCTTGGCGTACCTGATCGAACGACACGAGCGCGCGGTCGGTCGCGACGAGCTGGTCGCAGCGGTTTGGGGTAAGACCGAGATCACGGACACGCTGCTCGGGCAGACGATTCTCAAAGCGCGCCGTGCCATCGGCGACAGCGCGGACGAGCAGAAGGCGATCCGCACTATTCCGCGCTTCGGATATGCGTGGGTTGCCGATCTCGCCGACGATGCGGCGGTCAGTGAGCCGGCATCGGTACCGGCAGCGGATCTGCAATCGGTGCAAAAGCCGCGCGGGTTTCGGCGCATTGCGTGGCTGTCGGCGATCGCGGCGCTCGCAGCGATCGGCGTCCTCTGGATCCACGCCCGCTTCGGGGATCGCGACCGCGATGCGCGCATTTCCGCAAGCGGCAGCGCGGCAGTCTTACCGGTCGAGGTCAGCGCGCCCGCCGAATGGTCCTGGGTTCGCCTCGGCCTGATGGACGCGGTGGCATCGCGTCTGCGCGAGGGGCATCAACCCGTGATCCCAAGCGACAACTTGATCGCCGTGGCACGATCGGGCGCAGATATCGGGCATGCGCCCGATGTGCGCAGCGCGACGGGCGCGACGCTTCTCGTCGCCCCGAGCGCCACCTGGAACGACAGCGGCTGGAGTGTCCATCTCGAATTGCTGGGCAACGGATCGCCCATCGCCGTCGACGCACGCAATGTGGATGTCCTGCTCGCCGGACGCGAGGCGACGGATCGATTGCTGGTGCGGCTCGGCAAGATGCCGCCGGCCGACGCCGCCGATCCGCAACAATGGTCGGATGCCAAGCTCCTGCAGCGCGTCGAGGCCTCGCTGCTGACCGATGATCTCGACGGCGCGCGGCGCCTGCTGCAATCCGCGCCGGAGTCGCTGCAGAAATCGCCCGAGTACACGCTGCGGCTCGCCAAGATCGATTTCCGCGCGGGTGAATTCGAGGCGGCCGGTCGGCGGCTGCGCGCGTTGCTGGCCGAGGCGCCGGTCGAAAGCGATCCAGTGCTCAGAGCGCGCGTTCTGAACGGCGTCGGCCACGTCGCGATGCGGCTCGGTCATGCCGACGCGGCGACGGTGGCGTACGACGAGGCGGCTTCGCTGCTCGAGGATCGCAACGAGCCCGCCGAACTCGGCCAGGCGTACATGGGTCGCGGCATCGCTGCGCAAACCGCTGGACGATACGAGAATGCACTGGCGGATTTCTCGCGCGCGCATATCGCGTTCGAGCTGGCCGGCGACGGACTTGCGCTGGCGCGAGTCGAAGCCAACGAAGGCATGCTCGATGCGGCGCGCGATCAATATGCAACGGCCGCTGCGGCGCTCGCGCGCGCTGCGCGGCGCTTCGAGAATTTCGGGACGTTAAACGAGCTCGCGATGACGACGAGCGCCGAGATCGGCGCACACCTCGCGCTGCTCGAGCCGAGCGATGCGCTTGTCGCCAGCGATCGGGCGTGGCCGTTCCTCGAGCGGCTGAGCAATCCGCGCATCGCTCGCGCCCTCGCGATCAATCGTGCGCTTGCTCTCGATGCGAACGGACGCCGGCGCGAAGCGGTGACTGTGTTGGAAAAGGTTGCGCAGCAAGCCGATCCCGAGCGCGAAAAGACCGTGCTCGCGGTCGCACGCGCGGAGCGTGCGCGCATCGCGCTCGCTTCCGGGAAAGCCGAGCAAGCCATCGATCTCGCGCTGGCTGCCGTCCCCGTGCTCGAGGCGGCGGACGAGCCGCGCGATCTCATGACGGCATGGCTCGTTGCCGTGCGCGCGCTGCGCGCGGTCGGCCGGACGAAAGACGCCGCGGAACAAACGGCCGCGCTCGGCGAGTGGGCGCGATCGCACGCGCAGCCTGCGGCGACGCTGTACGCGAATCTCGCGCACGCCGAGCAGCAGGCGGCGGAGCGCCAGGATGCTCGTCCCGAATACGACCGCACGCTCGATCTCGCCACGCGAGGCAACGTGCCGGCGGACACCGCCGAAGTCGCGATCTCGTACGGCACGATGCTGCTCGCCACGCGGGACCTCGAGCGCGCGACCGCCGTGATCGGCCAGGCCGCGCGTTGGACGGACCGGGATCTGGGGTGCGCGCTGCTGCAGGTGCGGCTTTATTCGGCGCTCGGGCAGCGCCAAGCCTGGCAGCACGCGCTCGAAGCGGCGCGCGCGCTTGCCGGCGACCGCGAGATCCCGGAGGAGCTGACCGTCTTCGTCGACGGCTCCTTGCCCGCCGCCCCCTGATCCGCGCCGTGAAAACGAACGCGAAACCTGCGCGAAAGACCGGCGAATGGCGTTTGCGGCGCGCATGGAGCACGGTGCGCGGCTTCATCCGTCTGCACTGGAGTCCTGCATGCGTCTCGTCATTCTTGCCGCGCTCGCCGCGTCCGTCTTCGCCGGCTCTGCGCAGGCAGGCACCTTCCACGCGGTCACGCAGAACAGCGGAGTCGCAGCGCTCTCGCACAACGGCCGTATCGCGACCGGCGTCCTCGCCACCGGATTCAACGGCGCGCCGGCCTGGCGCTGGAGCGCAGATTCCGGCATCCAGGCGATTCCCGGTTTCGTCGACGCAATGGGCATGAGCGCCTGGGCCCAACCGATCGCCGGCGGAGCTCTCGACAGCGACGGCTATGAAGTGGCCGCGATCGCCTACAGCAATGCGGCGATCGTCGGGCCCGTCGTCATCGGGCCCTATCCCGAAGGCGTCGAAGTCGACGGTTTCCTCAGCACGGCGTTCGGCGTCTCCGACGAGGGCACTGCGGTCGGCCTTGCTTACGACAAGACCGCCCATCCCATCGCGTTCATTTGGTCGGCCGCCGACGGCATGTCGCGCCTTGCGGTAAATCGCCCGGATACCTTCTCGCGCGCCAACGGCATCAGCGGCGACGGTGGCACCGTGTTCGGCTGGAACGATCAAGCAGACGGCTATCGCTCGGGCGTCATCTGGCAGAACGCGACGCCGATCGATTTGACCGACACCGGCGGCGTGCCGATCGGCGAAGCGCTCGCCGCGAGCAGCGACGGCAGCGTCGTCGTCGGTGGCGGCTACTACACGGCGAACGGCAGCGAAGCCTGGCGCTGGACCGCCGCCACCGGGCCGCAGCCGATCGGCATTCTTCCGACCGCTCCGATCGCGCCGCAGCGCATCGCGCCGTCGGTGCAATCCCCACGCGCAGATCTCAAGCAAGCGGCGACGACGCCGGGACCGCAAGGTTTTCTGCCGCCGGAGTCGTACGCCTTCGCGGTCAGCAACGACGGCAACGTGATCGTCGGCGCGAGCGGCGTGTGGCCGATCCGCACCGCGAGCATCTGGACGCCGAGCGCAGGGCTCCAGCCGCTGGCCGATTACGTCGCCGCGCGCGGCGTGACCGTTCCCGACAACTGGGCCCTGGCGGCTGCGACCGCAATTTCCGCGGACGGCGAAACGATCGGCGGCTGGGGCATCGATCCCGACGGCGTGATGGCCGCGTTCGTGATCGATCTTCATTCCGATCAGCCGCTCGATGCGCTCGTCGAGGCGCACGGCACCGTCGGCTACAACGATCTTACGAGCGGCCCGTTCGCGGGCATCGCCGAAGGAACACCGGTCACGCTGTCGTTCGCGTTGTCGCCCGATGGTCTCGAACTCACACCCGGCAGCGCGACGAGCTATCCGATCCGCTTGGATACGTTCGAGCTCCACGCCGGCGCCGCGAGCGAAACGCTGATCGCGACGGCGGACGGTCCGGCGACGATGATCACCAACGATTATCCGCGCTCCGACGGCATCCATTTGCTGGCGACGCCGACGGCATCGGGACAGATGTTCGAGCTCGAGCTGTTCAATCCCGGCGGCGACATGTTCGATTCCGACGATTTGAACCGCATCGACCGAACGTTCGGACCGGAGTTCTTCGAGAAGGTGTCCTGGCAGATCACGGACGGCAACCACAGTCTGTGGATAGAGCTCGAATCGATCGGCATCCACGACGTCACGGCGGCGGCCGATGCGATCTTTGCCGGCGGATTCGAGCAGCCCTAACGGTCGTCCTAGGTTCTCCTCGGAATCGCAATCGCCTGCGTCCAGCAGCGAATCTCAGAGATTTTGAGATCTGGTCCGGCGACCGGGCGAGCACAGGATCGACTACGCAACTCTCATTTGTCCTCGACGGCTTCAACCTGGATGCGGAGCGTCACGTTCATATCCATCCCGAACGATTTGCCGCCGTCGAGGCCGAAATCGTCACGCTTGAACGCGCCGAACGCATCGGCGCCGCAACGCAAGCGCGGCTTCAACATGAAATCCGGGGTGCACTTGAAACTATTTATGGTGAGCGTCAGCGGTTTGGTCACACCGCGCATCATCAGCGTGCCTGTTGCCTTGGTCGGCGCACCATCGACAAAGTCCGTGAGCTTGCCGCGATAGTGCGCTGTCGGATATTTCGCAACGTCGAACAAATTGCATTCCGTCTGGCACATGGGCGCAGTCGCACCCAGCATCACCTTCTTCAGCGCCGCGTTACCAAAATCGATGCTGGCGATGTCGACGGCTACATCGATCGTACCGGTCTTGTCGTCGGTATCGAGTGTGGCTGTACCGGTGCTGCTATCGAACTTGCCGCGCCAGATCGATAGGCCCATGTGATCCGATTCGAAACTGGGGTAAGTGTGATCCGCGTCGAGGGTGTAATGCACTGGCGCGGCCGTGGCGGCGAATGCGGTGAGCAGCGGTGCGAGCATGAGAAGGCGCATCATGGTTTCTCCGGGCTTGGTCGTCGTGGTGGCCGACTGAAATGTCGGCCTTCATAGCTACGACGAACGGGAAGGCTGCGGTTCGACACGCCTTCGCAAGAAATTTTCGCCCTTCGAGGGTGCCTGGGACTCCACCGGCCGTCTCGGCAGTGCAGGCACCCCTTCGAACCAATCCTGATGATCTCACTCGAGAGAAGAACGTTGCCCGGCCAGCGGCGATTGACGTATGCAACCGCCGTCGACGACGAACGTTCAATGCGCCGCTGTCATCCTCCGCTGTGCACCGCACAAATCGATGCGGCGCCAGCGGTTATTTTTTTCGTCAGGGCACAATCTCCAATTGATGGCTGCCGGCACCGACGTCAGCATTCAGCGTGATCCAGAGCTCTTGCGCGTCGGCGCGCAAGGACGGGAAGTAATCCATATCGATCGTCTGTTCGACGCCATCCCATCGCACGCTCGGATAGCTCGCCGATGCGAAATTCCGTACGACGACGATCGGATGTCGAAGCGTACGCCCCGCACCCACCGAGATCGTAGCGTCGAGGGCGTTGCCGCTCGCGACGAACGCGAGCGTTCCGTAGACATGATCGTATCCGGCAGGCGCGTACGTGACCGTATCGGCGCGATTGACGCCTGCCGGACCGCTGGTCGCGACGCTGCCGACGGTCGCTGCGAGGACGAGCGACTGCACGGCTTCGACTTCGGCGACTTGCGCACCAACCGGATCGCTCGTATGAGTACCGAGCACGACGTAGACCGAATAGCTCTTCTTCGGCCATCCCGGTGCTGTCGCATCGGGCAGAGGACCGCCCCAGTATTCGCTGCCTTGGACGTAATACGCGCTCTGGCCGAGGAAGCCGAAGTTCGTGCCCCAGGCGAGCCGAGTGTTATTGGTCGGGTCGCCGTTGCTGCCGCCGATGACTTCGCCCATCGAGTAGTTGATCGACTGGAACGGCCAGTTGTAGCTGCACGGCATCGAGTGCGCGCTCGGACCATCCTGACCGGCATCGCAAGCATCGCCGGCCGCGCTCGTCGTGTTCCAGCGGTCCGTGCCGAAATATCCGCCGGCGTCCTGCTGCACGATCGTCTGCGTCTGCACCGTGCCCATCGTCGCATCGACGTCGGTCGTCCAGAGTTTCGCGTAAGGAATCGTGTTCGGCACGTTCCAAGTCCACGCGCTGTCGTACGTGACCGGATTCGCCGTCGACGTGAAGCGGTAGCGATCGCCCCAGCCGACACCGGCGATGATGCTGTGATCACCTTCGCTCGCGCTGCCGTCGAAGAGGAGCTCTCCGTAAGGCGCGCGCGAATCGTCCTCGAGCGCATTCACCGGCACTGAGGCGAGATCCCAGGTCAACGCCCACAGCGGATGATCGCGACCGGTCGCGAAGAGCCAATCGATCGTGACCGGCACGTCGTATTCCGCTGCCGGTGCGGACGTCGTGCAATAGCGTGGATACGTCGACTGGAAGCGAAAGATCGCGTGGTGGCGGCCTTCGAAAAGGCGCGTCCACGTGCCGGCGCGCAGATGCCCCAGCATCGAAGTATTGCCGTGACCCGGCGTGCAGAAATCCTCGCTGTTCGGATGCGAGACGACGTAACCGAAGCCGGATGCTCCGCTGGAGGAAGCACGCACGATGCGCGTCCCGCCGGCGGTTTCGTAGCGGAGCTCGCGCAGCTCGCCGCCGTGCGTGCCGCCGGGCCCGGTGCCTGCGTCGTTGTGCGCCAACACCGCGACGCGTGGCCGGTTCGCCGCGTCATGCCATGTGAAGCGGTCGCTCGTCATGCCCCCCGCATTCACGTCGTGCTCGTCGACGAGAAGATTCGCGGCCCCGGGCGTATCGAAACCATCGGCGAAGATCGGATCGCCGCTACTGCCGCCGGCGACGAGACCCATATCGTCGACGTACAGCGTCGGCTGCACGCCCGGCGTGGCCTGGTTCTGCAGATCGATCCGTCCGATTGACCCGGAAAGCGACAGAGGTGGAAGCGTCAACGGCACGGTCACTTCGCGCCACTGGTTTGCCGCGATGGTTCCGCCCGCGATGAAACCGTTGAGCGGCGCGTCCGCGCAGCCCGTGCCGGTTTCGTCGGGACAGGCGAAAAGCTCGAGCGTCTGGCCGCCGGTCGTCCCGCCGTGAATCCAGAAACGAAGCACTGGATATTGCGATACGGCGAAGCTCTGCTCGGGATTCGTGAACGACACCGCATTGAAATCGTTTCCGGTGAACGCGACCGAGTGCGTCCCGCCGTGCGCTTGTGCGGTGCTCGAGAAATCCGAGCCGCCGCCGTACGAATAGTCACCGACGAAGCCGTTCCGGAGGGTTTCGTCGTAGATGACGATAGTCTGCGCCGTTGCGCTCGTTGCGAGCGCGCAACTCAACAAGATGGCGTAGCGGCGAGGCATGCGTAACTCCAGCGTGGCGGCGTATGCCGCAACTCCTCATACGGCATATCGCGGGGCCAAACGACACGCCTACCAGTGCTCTGCGGTCATTCGGCATACACCGATCGACGCATAGCCTCAAGATCGAGCTCCGCGATCAGGATAAGACGTCGCCGCGATCGCATACGGGCGGCGATCTTCGAAACAGACAGAGAGCACCGCGATGATCCAAATGAAGCAACCCGAAGATGCGCCCAGCGCCTTTCAATCCGCTTGGAATATCCACGACATGGAGTGTCTCGGAGCGCTGTTCCATAAGGATGCTACGTTCGTGAATCGCTTCGGGCACTACGTGCGCGGTGTCGATGAGATCATCGAACTCCATCGCCCGATCCATGAGACGATCTATAAGGATTCAACACTCGATAACGAATTGCTCGACGTTATCCCGATTGGTGATGGGGCGGCGGTCATTCACTTCTGGAGCCGCCTTGAGACCGGTCCATCCCACCCAGCGGGTCCGCACGCCGTCGACACGCTGATCCTAGCCGTCCTGACCCGCGAGAACGATGTTTGGCGGATTAAAGCGCTCGAGAACGTGACTTTGACGGACCCGCGGACTGGGAAGGCCGTGTTGAGAAACTGACTCGGCACCGAATTCAAAAAACCGCGCAACTTGCGGGGCGAGCATCTTTCGCCACGATCAACCGCCACGTTGCAGGATGATGCCGAGTTCCTCGACGTCGAGATCGCGCTCGAGCTCGTGCAGGACCTCGTCCTCGATCAGTCCGGCTCGGTGGATGCGGATCAGCTCCGCGCGGCCGGCCGCCACGGCGATCAGCATGACGTCGAAATGCGTCCTGATGCCCTGCATGAATGCATCCGCGTCAGCGGCGTAACGCTGCATGATTTCTGAACGCTTGCGGTGTTCGGCGAGCAGCTGTGGGTGAATCAGCGTGCCGTCCTCCGCATACGCATGCGCCTCGACGGCGCCCGCTTTGGCCAGGGCGATCGCGGCCTCGCACTGGGCGAGGTTGATTTTCGCAGGCGGATCCCGGTCGACCGGCTGCAGCCGCTTGATGAGCCAGCCCAGTGTCGCGCCTTGCATGACCACGGTCGCGAAGATCACGGCGAACGCGGTCACCAGCATCAGGTCCCTGCCCGGCATCGACTCGGGCAGCGTGAGTGCAACCGCCAACGTCACGACCCCGCGCATCCCGGTCCAGCTCAGCACCGTCGCGTCGCGCGCTCCCAATGGCCGCGCGCGCTTAAAGCCCATGCCCTGCAACGCCCCGAGCAATCCGTCGACGCCAAAGATCCAGATGAAGCGCGCCACCGCCATGGCGAGTACGACGCCCAGCACCGGCACCGCCATCGTCGTCGAAACCGCTTCGATCCCGCCCACGCGATCGAGGACGCCGCGCAGCGAGAAGCCGATCAAGATGAAGACGAGCGCCTCCAGCACGAAGACCATCGTCTGCCAGAAAGCGCTGCCACGAAGTCGAACCTGCGCGGGAAAGATCACGTGCTGGTACCAGCCTAGTACGAGGCCTGCGCAAACCGTGGCGATGACGCCAGAAACATGCGCGGCTTCGCCCGCGAGGTAGGCAACCCAGCCGAGCAACGTGTTCGCCATGATGACCAGCGTCTGTTCCTTGAGGCGGGGCACTACGAAGACCCAGAGTGCCGTCACCGCGACCCCCACGACGATTCCGCCGACGGCAAGGAACACGAAGCTCGAAACAGCCGCGCCTGCGTCGAACACGCCGCTGAGCGTCGCTGCGACCGCGAAGCGAAAGAGGACTAGGCCCGTCGCGTCGTTGAGCAGGCTTTCACCCTCGATCAAAGCCGACAGGCGCCGCGGAAGCTTCACGCCATGCAGTACGGCCCGCGCCGACACCGCATCCGGCGGCGACACGATCGCGCCGAGTGCGAAACAGGCGGCCCATGGCAGGCCCGGGACAAGCCAATGCGTGACGACACCGACCGTCGCCGTCGTGAACACTACAGCGCCGACGGCCAGCGACAAGATGCCCGGGAGATGGCGGCGAAAGCGGCCGAACGCAGTGAAGTAAGCCCCGTCCATGATCAATGGCGGCAGGAACAGTACGAGGGCGAGTTCCGGGTCGAGTTCCACCCGCGGCAAACTCGGCAAGAACGCGAGTGCGCCACCACCGATCAGGAGAGCCGTCGCGGGTGGCAAGCCGATACGTCGCGCCGCCCAGTGCAGCGCGACGACGCCGACGAGCAGCGCGAGGACGAGTTCGAAGGTTTCGACAGGATGCATTGGCTCCCCTTTCGCAGGCCGCTCGACCGCCGCATGACAATCGGTGGCGGCTCGTCAGAAGTGTGCCATTGCGGGCGCGCGCGCCCAAGCGTCGAATAGGTACGGCGCGCTATCTGCGTCCGCCACCATGGTGTCGTAAGGCTTTGGAAAACCGCCAACTCGGCGCTCGGCCTCAACCGGAAAGCGCTTGGCTCGCGAAACTGGGTAAGGCCTGCTCGGAAGTACCGCGACCTCGTCCTCGTCATCGCAAGGTATTGCGATCAACGATCATTCGATTCTGCAGTGAGTCGAGAGGCGAAATCCGATGCGAGACCGCGCCAGCGGCAATGCCCGCGCTCGAAGCTAGCAGCAGAGCGACGGCCATGGCGCGAACGAAACGGCGACGATTCATCGGGCTTTTCCACGGCGATGGACGCACCTTTCCGTTTGGGTAAGATATACGTAGGCGCCTACTGAGTTTCGTGATGCCAACGAAGAAAGGCAAGTCCCCCATTCGCGGGCCCGCCGCGCCGTCCGACTACAGCCGTCGCCAAGGTGGCGCTGCGCTCGGCGCACGACTGCGACGGCTCTCCGAGCGCATCGATCGCGAAGCGACGCAGATCTACGCCCAGCGCGGCGTCGTCTTCGAGCAGCGCTGGATGGGCGCGCTGAATCTTCTGAACCGGCACGGCCCACTGTCGGTCAACGAGCTTGCGACTGCGCTCGGGATCAGCCATCCCTCCGTCAGTCAGACGCGAAGCTCGCTTCGCGCCGCGCGGCTCGTCGTCGAGCGCGCCGATCCCGACGACGGCCGGCGCCGCACTTTGCATCTGACGCCGAAAGGAAAAGCGCAGATCGAGACCTTGCAGCCGATCTGGGATGCGCTCACGCACGCCGCGGAAGCGTTGAACGCGGAAGCCGGAAATGTGGTCGTCGCGCTGACGCGACTTGAGAAGGCGCTCGATCGGCAGTCGCTGTTCGATCGCGCGAACGAGCGGCTGGCCGAGGACACATGAAATATCCGATCGCAGCGTTCGCGTTGTCCGCAACGACGCTGCTCTGCGTGACGGTCGGGCTGACGAGCGAGGGTTCCGGCAAGCCGCAGATCGGCGCGTGGGGGTTCGATCTCTCCGGCATGGATCGCGCGGTGAAGGCCGGCGACGATTTCGTTCGCTACGCTGGCGGGACATGGATGAAGAACACGCCGATTCCGCCCGATCGCTCGTCGTGGGGTCCGTTCTACCTGCTGCGTGCGAATGCCGAAAAGGACGTCAAGGCGGTCGTCGACGAGGTCGCGAGCCGGCACCCTGCGCCGGGCTCCATCGAGCAGAAGATCCGTGACTACTACTCATCCTATCTCGACACGAATGCGATCGAGAAAGCCGGGCTCGATCCGCTACGTGCGGATCTTGCCGTGATCGCGGGCGCACACTCACACGAAGACGTCGCGCGTCTCATGGCGCGACACGATCTCTATGTCGACGGGCCGCTTTCGATCAGCCCATGGCCCGACGCGAAGAATCCCGATCGCTACGCGGTCAACATCGTGCAGTCGGGCCTCGGCCTTCCCGATCGCGACTACTATCTCAACGACGATGCAAAATTCGTCGAAGCGCGAAACGGTTATCGCGACTACGTCGAGAAGATGCTCGCGCTGGCGGGCTATCCGAACGCCGGTGAAGCTGCGTCCGCCGTCGTCGCGATCGAGACCGAGATGGCGAAGCGCCATTGGCCGCGCGATCAGCGTCGCGATGCCGATCTTACTTACAATCCGAAATCGCAGGCTGAGCTGAAAGCATTCGCGCCGGACTACCCGTGGAACGATGCGCTGATTGCGGCCGGGATTCCGTCGCACGATTTCTTCGTACTCAAGGAGCTCGATGCGATCGGCGCGCTGACGACACTGTTCCGAGCGACGCCGGTCGAGACCTGGCGTGCGTACATGACATTTCACGAGCTCAACAACACGGCCGACATCCTGCCGGCCGCGTTCGACGATCTCGCGTTCGGCTTCAACGGCCGCACGCTGTCGGGACAACCGCAGAAGCGCGAGCGCTGGAAACGCGCGACGACGGCGCTCAATACCGCGCTCGGCGAAGCCGTCGGCGAGCTTTACGTACAGCGTCATTTCTCGCCGCAAGCGAAAGTGGCGATGAAGACGCTGGTCGAGAATCTCCGCGCCGCGTATCGCGCCCGCATCGCGCACCTCGATTGGATGTCCGAGGAAACCAAGCAGGCCGCGTTCCGCAAGCTCGCGACGTTCCACGTCAAGATCGGCTATCCCGACCGGTGGCGCGACTACTCCGCGCTCGACGTGCGCGCCGGCGACCCGGTCGGCAACCGCAAGCGCGCGACGTCGTGGGACTGGCAACGACGGATCGCGCGTCTCGCTCAGCCGACCGATCGCGCCGAATGGGGAATGACCCCACAAACCGTGAATGCGTACTACAACGGCGTCTTCAACGAGATCGTTTTTCCCGCAGCAATCCTGCAACCGCCATACTTCGATCCGAACGCGGACGCGGCCGTCAACTACGGCGGCATCGGCGGCGTGATCGGGCATGAGATGGGCCACGGCTTCGACGATCAAGGCTCCAAGCTCGACGAGAACGGTGTGCTGCACACCTGGTGGAAGCAAGAAGACGTCGACCGCTTCAAGAGGCTGACGGCTGCGCTCTCGAAGCAATATTCGCAGTACGAACCGCTGCCGGGCTTGCACATCAATGGCGACATGACGCTCGGCGAAAACGTCGGCGACAACGGCGGGCTGAGCGTCGCGCTCGAAGCGTATCGGATCTCGCTGCGCGGCAAGAAGGCGCCGGTCATCGGCGGATTCACCGGCGAGCAGCGCTTTTTCCTCTCGTGGGCGCAAACCTATCGCGAGAATATCCGCGAGGAAGCGTTGCGCGCGGATTTGACGTCCGATTCGCACAGCCCGGACGCGTTCCGCGTCAACGGCGTCGTGCGCAACATGGACGCATGGTACGCCGCGTTCGACGTGAAGCCCGGCGACAAGCTCTATCTCGCGCCGGCCGATCGCGTGCGCATCTGGTGACGCTGCAGACTTCTCCGGTCGCATTCGACTCGGGCGGTATCTGTACTATCTGCGAGGTTTTTTGGATCTCTTCGGACGATCCTGGACTTCGCACGGAAGTGCCGCTTGGAGCCGCCTCTCACCTTCCTGCGGCATTTGCTCGCGCCCAGCGCACCCTGGAGAAATAGGAACCGGTCCGTTAATGGCGTTCTATTTCCCAGTGACTCGCTACACGTCACTCCCCGAAAGGGCGGTCGGCGTCAATGTTCGCAAGCGATCTTGAAGTTCCTTGCGGAAGCGTCTGCTCAGGCGCAGACGAATGTGGGATTTGAGAACGACCTCGTATTCGCCAGAGGCATGGAGTTCCAGCCCGCGCACCCTATCCAGATTGGCGATGATCGAACGGTGGGTGCGGACGAATTTTTCTGCGCCGAGATCGCGTTCGAGATCGGAAAGCGAGCGGCGCAGGATGTGCGTCTGCGCGCCGACGTGCACGCAGGCGTAGTAGCCGGCGGCCTCGATCCAGTCGATATCCGCGACATCCAGAAATACCAGTTCGCCGCGGCTCTTGATCGTCAGGCGCTGCACGTGCCGCGGCGGTGCCGACGCGTAGTGCGCAATTTTCTCCTTGGCCCGGTTCAGAGCGCGGACGAAGCGTGCGTCGTCGAATGGCTTCAGCAGGTAGTCGAGCGCTCCTGCCTCAAACGCGCGCAGCGCATACTCTTCGTAAGCGGTCACAAAGATTATCGCCGCTGGCAGGTCGGCACCGAGCAACTCAAGCACGTCGAAGCCGTCGCATTCGGGCATCTGCACGTCGAGAAATACCAGATCGTAGTGGGATGTCTGCATCGCCTGGATCGCTTCCGGCCCGGAACCGCATTCGGCGACGGCGCCGATGTCGGGATCGCGACGCAGTAGCACGATTAGATTCCGCCGCGCGATCGGTTCGTCGTCGACCACGAGAACTTGAAGCGGCCTGACGGAGAGCGCCATTCACTTCTCCATGAAAGGCAGGTTGACGATCACTTCGACGCCGCCGCCCTCGGCGGGCCTCAGCTGCAATCCGAATTTCTCGCCATGCAGAATCTGCAGCCGCGTGCGCAGATTGCCGATGCCGACGCCGGTCTGCGTCGGCTGCCAATCAGCCGGCAGCGCTGGGCCGTCGTTGTGGATGGTCAGGAGCAGCGCGCCATTCTGGTGCGCTGCGGTGATGCGCACGGTTCCTCCGGCGATACGCTGGACGATGCCATGCTTGATCGCGTTTTCGACCAGCGGCTGCAGCAGCAGGTTGGGGACTTGCGCACGCAGCAGTTCGGACGGGATGTCGATGCGGACTTGGAGACGGTCGCCGAAGCGGAGCTTCTGGATGTCGAGATAGCGCTGCAGATATTCGACTTCCTCGGCCAGGGTCACTTGCGATCGATGCGAATCTTCCGACGCTCGGCGCAGGAATTCGCTGAGTCCAACGATCATGCCAATCGCTTCCTTGCCGCGCTCGTCGCGGACTAGACCTGCGATGGAATTGAGCGTGTTGTACATGAAATGCGGCTCCATCTGCCCGCGCAAAGCAGCGAGCTGCGCCTTGGAAAGTTCTTCGTTGAGTTGCGCCGTTTCGGTCGCTTGGCGCGCGATGCGTTCGCGCGCATCGATGAGATAAGTGGCCGTCAAGATCAGTGCGTACACGACAAAGAACAGAAGCACCTGGAAAATCAGGGTCGTGCTGAACGTCTCGACGAACGTCGGCCAATTCCGGTTTCCCCACGGGTTGAACGCCACCTGCAGCGACGCCGACAACAACTCGGTGACGATGCTGAGCACGACGAACGCCGACAGATGTACGCCGATCGCTCGCGCGTTTACGCCGTGGTTGAGCGGATATCGCCGTGTCAAGCCTACGACCAGCGGTGTGGCGAGCGCCCATGGCAGCCACGACGCGAATTCGGTCGCGAACAACGGCGGCAACGGATGGTGCTTGCCTTCCGCGCGCGCCGTCAGCACGGCTTGACTGGCGGCAAACAGGCCGTAGGCGCACCAAATTCCGCCAAGTTGAAACCAGCGCGAACGCCAGAGTCCTTGGGGAAAGCGCGTGTCGTGAGTTTCGTTCATAGCCGCAAGTCTATGCCAGCGCAAACACACCGACGCGGCGATGCAGCGAACGGCCGCTTTGTTGCTGTGAGCGGTCTGGAGCCATCGGTTTGCAGTTCCTATGCTGGGCACGCTGGAGTTCAGCCCTGATCCCAGGTCAACCTAATTGGAGATGACACAGATGCGGAAGCTCATCGCTTCAGTTTTGATCACGTCGGTTTTGTTATGCACTGGCTCGACGGTGCTGGCCGACTCGCTCAATGCGCCTTCCAAAGAAGCCGTTGCTGCCGACGTCGCGGCCATCAGACAACTCGGAAAGGATATGGGGAATGCCATGGTGGCCGGCGACGTCCACAAGCTCAATCAGATTTTCGCCGATGATTGGGCCTCCGTCGGACCCTCTGGCAAAGTGATCACCAAAGAGGACTTTCTGCACAACCACGTATCCGGCGTTCACAAGCTCGAATGGTTCGAACTGGGTCCGATAGACGTGCAGGTGCTGGGCGATTCTGCCGTAGCCCAGGGCGGCGTCATCGAAACGAGAGGAAAAGAGACGAACGTCCAAATGATCTATGCGGATTTGCTGGAGAAACGCGCAGGCCAATGGGTGGTCGTGCGCAGCATGGGCGCCAAGGTGAAATGACGAGTGCGCCGAGAGACGCGCGGAGGGATCGCCCGGCTAAGTCGTGAATTCCACCCATTCGAATAGGAGAAACAGATGAAAACCTTTTCCCTACCAGTTCTGCTTGCTTGCGCGTGTATTGCACCCGCATCGGCCAACTCGTCCGAACCTACTACCTCGAAAGACGCAAAGGATATCGCTGTAATCAAGCAAATTGAAAAAGATATGGGTGACGCCATGGTGGCGGTCGATATCGACAAACTCAGTCAATTCTTTGCCGATGACTGGGTCACGACCGTCCCCGCCGGCAAGATGGCAACGGTAACCAAGGAGAGCATCCTGCGCGATTTCGAGTCCGGCAATGACAAACTCGAGGCGTTCGAACTGGGTCCCATAGATGTGCAAGTGTTCGGCAATATTGCAATAGCTCATGGCTCATCCACCGAAAAAAGAACTCGGAACGGACAAGACGCGAGTGGCCAGTTTGTGTGGATGGATATTCTGGAGAAGCGCGCAGGGAACTGGGTTGTGGTGAAGGGCGCTGGCGGCCGGGTGAAGTAATCCCTAGGCGATAGGATGCCGCGCCGACACTACGTTTCCACCGCGCGCGGCCATGGCCTCGTCTCGGGCATGAACAAGAATACGGGCAGCACAGCCAACGCCGTGAGCGCTATGAGAATGCCAGGGCTCGAAGGCCAGCGCGTTCTTTCGAGCACGACTTGGGCGATGACAGGCGCGAGCCCACCGAAGACGACGGTGGAGCTCGTATTGCCCAACGCCAAGCCGCTCAGTCGAGTTCTGATGGGAAACTGCTCGGCGCTCGCGACGGCACCGACTGCGCTGACGCCACCCGCCAGAAGCGCAAGAAGGACGGCGGCGGCCGAAGCGATCACCATCGACGGCGACGTCATGATCGCGAACGATGCCCATGGAAGCACGATCCCGCAGAGCGCCAGCACGATGAGGACTGGACGACGACCGAAGGCATCGACGGCAAGGCCCACGAGCGGCGTGATCGCGATGACCGCGATGGCTGCGATGGTCGAGACGGACAGCGCCGCATGCTCGCCGATGCGGGATGTCGTGCTGAGGAATGTCGGCACGTAGGTGATCCCCACGTAGTACGTGACCGAGCCGAGTGCGGAAATTGCGAACGCGCGCAGGATGCCGGGCCGATCCTCGCGTAGCGCTTGACGCAGAGGATTGCTGGTCGTCTGTCGCTTTTGTTGAATGCGCAGGAACGCCGGCGACTCGGCCATCGAGCGGCGCGCGAACCAGACGCTGCCGGCGAGCAGCGCCCCGACGATGAATGGAATCCGCCAGCCCCAATCGTCGAGCGTGTCCCGATCGACCGCGGCCGTCACCGCCGCCGCCACGGCGACGGCGAGCAGACCGCCGACTTCGCTCGCTGCCGCTGCCAGCGAGCCGATGAAGCCCCGCCGCTCCGGCTTCGCGCCTTCCACGAGGTAGGCGATGACGCCGTTGTATTCGCCGCCCACCGAGAACGCCATGACGCAACGCAGGAGAACAAGGAGAAAACCTGCCGCGGCACCGATGCGCTCGCTCGATGGCAGGAAGCCGGTAATCAGCATCGCGATCGCCATCAGCTCCATCGACCACAGCATCGTGCGACGGCGCCCCCAACGATCGCCGCTGTAGCCAAAAAACGCCGCGCCGAGTGGACGCATGATGTAGGCCAGAGCGAAAGCTCCCAGCGTGATCGTGAGCCCGTGTGCCGAGTCATTGAAAAACACGCGAGCTAGCGTCGGTGCGAGGTACAGATACAGCGTGAAGTCGTACCACTCGACGATCGTCGAGAACGCGGCGATCGCCAGCGACGTGATCGGAACGGCCGCGTGTCCGAGAGCGGACGCGGCGCGTTCAGTTCGGGCGGAGTCGACCAAGATTTTCGGCGCCGGCAGGAGGGAAGCGTCAATCTAGTGAATTGATGCTGCGCTTCATAGAAGGATTCTTCGCAGGTAACAAGCCAGGTGCCCCCAAATGCGCCCCCGTTTTGCGTGGATGCAACCGCCTGTCGTGAGACAGTGACGCACACTGAAATCATAAAAAAACCCCGCAATTTGCGAGGTTTTTTGGATCTCTTTGGACGATTTCGGACTTCGCTGGAAGTGCCGCTTGGAGGCCAGGGTCGGAATCGAACCGGCGTACACGGCTTTGCAGGCCGCTGCATGACCACTCTGCCACCTGGCCGGTGACTTGATGCCCGCCGGAATCGCGAGCGGGAACGGAGCTTAGCTGCGCGTTCCGGAAAAAACAAAAACCTCGGCTCGGCCGAGGTTTTTTGCTGTGGCTTGGGGCCTTTGCCGAGAGTTGTACAGTCGTCTTCGAGGACGTTGTACGGCTCCCGGTTGTACATCGCTCTTCGAAGAAACTGTGGACCTTCGAGGAGGTGGTACGGCCCTGGCCAGACGCAAGTTCAACACGGATGTGGCAGCGTTGAACCAGACGTGGAGCGGGAAACGAGACTCGAACTCGCGACCCCGACCTTGGCAAGGTCGTGCTCTACCAACTGAGCTATTCCCGCGTGGGACCGCGCATATTACGGACTGTCTCGCGGGTGTCAACCCTGCAATCGCGTCTACGCGCGATGCCGGGTCGGAAAATGGTGGACCCAGGCCAGCCCTATGACCACACCGACTCCCTAGGCGGGCCTCGACCCACCATTCAGGACGTCGATTTCAGCGCTGCTCGCGCAGGATCGGCCAGGCCGCCCGCACATAGACGATCGCCGACCAGATCGTGAGCACCGCCGCCGCCACCAGCAGCGTCTCGCCGACGTGGAACAGGCGCAGCCCTTCCAGATCATGCTGATATAGCAGCACGACGATCGCGATGATCTGCAACACCGTCTTGATCTTGCCGAGCCACGCGACGCGCACGTGCGCGCGTTGCCCGATCTCGGCCATCCACTCGCGCAGCGCCGAGATCGAGATCTCACGGCCGACGATGATCGCGCTGGTCACGGCCATCAGCGGCGTCGGGTTCTCCTGCACGAGGAGGAACAGCGTGACGGCGACCATGAGCTTGTCCGCGACCGGATCCAAGAATTCCCCGAACGCCGAGCCCATGTCGTAGCGACGCGCGATCCAGCCGTCGAGCCAGTCGGTGATAGCGGCGGCGATGAAGATCGCGGCGACGACGACGTTGGCGCCGCGGAATGGCGCATAGAACACGACCACCATCACCGGCAGCAGCAGGATGCGAAAGAGCGTGAGCAGCGTCGGTATCGTGATCCGCATGGCTATCCGTGAAGAGCGGCGTAAATGCGCTCGGCAAGATCTTTACTGATTCCCTTGACGCGCATGAGTTCCTCCACTCCCGCCTTCTGCAATCCGCTCAAGCCGCCGAAATGTTTGAGCAGCGCCGAGCGGCGATGTGCGCCGACGCCCGCGATCTCTTCCAGGCTCGATGCCTCGCGCGCACGCTCGCGCCGTCCCCTGTGGCCCGTGATCGCGAAGCGGTGCGCTTCGTCGCGCACGGCCTGGATGAGGTGCGACGCCGGCGATTCGGGTCCCGGCCATAGCGTGCGGCCCGAGCCGCCGAGGATCAAGGTCTCATCACCAGCTCGGCGCGCTTCGCCCTTGGCGACGCCGACCACCGGAACGCCGGTGATGCCGAGCTCGACGAGCACGTCGAGCGCCTGCTGCACCTGGCCTTTGCCGCCGTCGATCAAAAGGATGTCCGGCAGCTTGCCCTCGCCCGCCTGGATGCGCCGGTAGCGCCGCTCCAGCGCCTGGCGCATCGCGGCGTAATCGTCGCCCGGCGTGATGCCGCCGATGTTGAAGCGGCGGTACTGCGATTTCTCCGGACCCTCCGGCCCGAACACGACGCACGAGGCGACCGTCGCCTCGCCCATCGTGTGGCTGATGTCGAAGCACTCGATGCGCTGCGGCGTGTCCTCGAGCTCGAGCAAATCGCGCAGCGCCTCGAAGCGTGCGAGCAGCGTCTGCCGGCTGGCGAGGCGCGACGCGAGCGAGGCTTCCGCGTTGCGCTTGGCGAGATCGAGAAACCGCGCGCGATCGCTGCGCACGTTCGGCTTGATCTCGACCGAATGCCCGACACGACCGCTCAAGGCTTCGGCCAGCGGCTCGCAGTCCTCGGGCGCGTGGCTGACGATGAGCTCCGCCGGCACGGGACGATCGAGGTAATACTGCGCGATGAACGTCGTCATGATCGCCGCTTCGTCCGCATCCATCACCAGGCGCGGGAAGAAATCGCGCGATCCGAGGCTGATACCGTTGCGGAAGAACAGCACGGTGATGCACGCGATGCCGTTGCCGATCGCGCACGCGATCACGTCCATATCCGCGTTTGCGCCCTGCACGTAGTGATGCGCCTGCACGCGCTTGACCGCGGCGATCTGATCGCGGATCTGAGCGGCGCGCTCGAACGCGAGCTCGCCGCTCGCGCGCTCCATCGTTCCGACCAGCTCGGTCATGACCGCATCGGCGCGGCCATCGAGGAACATCGCGGCGTGCCGCACGTTCTCCGCATATGCATCGGCTTCGATCAGCCCGACGCACGGCCCCGTGCAGCGTCCGATCTGATGCTGCAGGCACGGCCGCGACCGATTCCGGAAATAGCTGTCTTCGCAATTGCGGATCTTGAAGAGCTTCTGGATCAGGTTGAGGCTTTCGCGCACCGCGCCCGCGCTCGGGAACGGGCCAAAATAGCGCCCGCCTGCGCCGCGCGCACCGCGATGGAATGCCAGGCGCGGATATTCGCCCGGCGTCAGATGAATGTACGGATAGCTCTTGTCGTCGCGAAGAACGATGTTGTAGCGCGGCTTCAGCGACTTGATCAGCTGCGCTTCGAGCAGCAGCGCTTCGCCTTCGGTGCGCGTGACCGTCGTCTCGACGCGCGCGATCTGCGCGATCATCGCGGCGAGCCGCGGATCCATCGGTGGTTTCAGGAAATAGCTGCCGACGCGCTTCTTGAGATTGCGCGCCTTGCCGACGTAGAGAAGATCCTCGCCGGCGCCGAACATGCGATAGACGCCGGGTTTGCCGCTGAGCGTGCTGACGAAGGCCTTGCCGTCGAAGTCCTGCGAAGTGGTGGGTTCGGATTGCGCCATTCCGTTGATTTTAGAGGCCGCGGGGCGCTCGTGTCGCCCGATGCGGCGCCCGTCTACTCTCGCGAAAGCCCATAACCTTCGCCATTCCGGCGAAAGCCGGAATCCATTTGCTTTTGGCAGGCCACGAAAATGGATCCCGGCTTTCGCCGGGATGACGGATATGAAGGGATAACGGAAGCGCTGGGACTAGCTCTCGCCGACCGGAACGTGCTTCACGCCGCCGGTCGCAAGGTCGACCCGCGCCACTTCGTGCAGGTTCGTGTTCGCGACCCACAAGACGCCGGCCGCGAGCGAAAGCCCGGACGGTTCGTGGAAGCGATAGCCGATGCGCAAGGTGCGCGCCTCGCCGCTCTTGCGGTTCAACACCTTGATCGCGTTGTTGTAGCTGTCCGCGATGAACACGATGCCGCGCGGATCGACCGCGACGGCGAGAGGATTCTGCAAGCGCGCCTCTTGGCGTCCGCCGCCGCTGTCGCCGAATTCGTAGAGCCCGACGCCGATCGCCGTATCGACGCGCGCTTCGTCGACATGCACCCAGCGGATCGCCGACGCCGCCGCATCGGCGACGACCAGCTGGCGTCCGAGCACGCCAAGACCGCTCGGCTGAGCGAAGCACGCGTCGGCGCCGATGCCGTCGGCGAGCCCGAGCTGGCCTGCGCCGGCGAGCACGGATACTTTTTCCTCGACGAGATCGATGCGCCAGATCTGGTGCAATCCGGATACCGCGACGAGAAGATCGTCGCCGAGCACGGCGATGTCGCTCGGCGTGTGCAGGGAGACTTCCCGCGCAGGCAAGTCGATCGGACGCATGCGACCCGCGCGGCCATGGCCTGCGAGCGTATCGATCGCGCCGGTGCCGAGCGAGATGCGCCGGATCGAATGATTGCCGCGATCGGCGACGAAGAGCGTATCGCGCCAGCGCGCAAGGCCTTGCGGATCATCGAAGCAGGCTTCGCCCTGCGTGCCATCCGAGAATCCCGGATTGCCCGAGCCGAACTGGCGCAACACACGCCCGTCGTGCGCGCATTCCAGGATGCGATGGTGTCCGCTGTCCGCGATGTAGAGATTCTTCGTATCGGCGAGAAGCTTGCCCGGAAACGAGAGCGGCATGCGCGGCTCGGGCCGCAGCGCCGGCGGCGCCGGCTCGTAGATGCGAAGGTCGCGCATCGCCGCTTCTTCGAGCAGGCGCGCGATCATCGCGTCGATCTCGCCGCGTCGCCCCTCGCCCGCGAAGAGCGCGGCGAAACGTCCTTCCGCGTCGATCAGCACAACGCTCGGCCACGCCTTGACGCCGTATTCCTGCCAAAGGCGAAAACCGGGATCGTTCGCGACCGCATGCCGCAGCCGATGCCGGTTGACCGCACGCAGCACGGCTTCGCCGCTGGTCTGCTGCGGATATTTCGGACAGTGCACGCCGAGCACGGTCAGGCCGTCGTGATACTTGTCTTCGAGATAACGAAGATCCGGCACGACGCCCCAACAGTTCACGCAGTCGTACGCGAAGAACCAGAGCAGGATCACGCGCCCGCGCAACTCGGCGAGCTGCGGCGCGCGCGTCGCGTTGACCCATTCGAGGTCGACCGGAATTTCCGGTGCGGGCGCGCGCGAAGTCACGCGTGCGCATCCTCGCGCGATGCCGCGATGCGCTCGATCAGGAGCGCCGTGCCGCGACGCGCGAGATCGAGCACGTGCTCGAAATCGCGGCGCTTTCCGTAATAAGGATCGGGCACTTCATCGAGGCCGTCGTAACCGGCATGCGCCAGGAACAGCGCGGGCTCCAGCCCTTCGGATCGCGGCCGGTGCCGCGTCAGCGCGGAAAGATTCACGCGATCCATCGCCAGGATCCAATCGTAGCGATCGAAATCGCCGGCGCTCACCTGCCGCGCGCGATGCTGCGCCAGCGGATAACCGTTCGCTTCGGCGATCTCGATCGCGCGCGGATCGGCGCCTTCGCCGATGTGATAGCTCTCGGTGCCCGCCGAAGCGACGTCCGCCGCGATGCCCGCACGAGCGAATTCCTCGCGCGCGACGGTTTCGACGATCGGGGATCGGCAGATGTTGCCCATGCAAACGAACAAAATCCGCTGTTTTCTCTGCGGATTCATGCACTTACCTTTGTTTTGATGGCTTCGGAAAGACGCGAAAACATGCGTTTGCAGGCTAACACAATCAAAAGCTTGCGCGTGCGTTTGGGAGAGCAGTAGATTCGCGCGAACTAAATTTCGCGGGGGATATCGATGGCGCTGGTCACGTGCGCTGAGTGCGGTCATCGGATGAGCGACAAGGCCGACAAGTGCCCAAGCTGCGGCGCACCACCGGCGAGACCCGGCATTCCCCTTCGCTTGATCGCCGGCGGATTCATCGTCGCCGGCGTTGTGCTCACATACGCGATCGGCCTTAGCGGCGATAGCATTCCTGTCGTCGGCCCGGTGCTCGTGGCCATCGGCATCGTTGCCCTTGTCGTTTCCTGGTTCAAACGATAAACCGATGGCTAAGGCACGCCGTGACCCCCGTGTGGATCCGCGCGTTGGCGACACGATCCATTATCGCGAGGAAGGTCGCGGTGCCGTTCTCGAAGTACGAGTCACGCGCATCGATGACGATGGCATGGTCTGGTACTCGCTCGATGGCCAGGAACGCGGGTTGAGCATTGCGAACTGGCGACGTGCCGCGCCTCGATGGACCCTGCACTAGATCGCCGGCGTCGCTATCACGCGCCGGCCGTGGCAGGTCTCGCAACACGCCTCACGGCCCCAGCATACGGGACACCACCAGAATGTCCAGAGGCCTCTAATTCGGAAGCGGCCTTCGTGGCAGAAGTAGCACTCGTTGCCGGGCTCGGCAACGCCGCCCGCTTCGTGTAGCCCGGAGCAGAAACGCCCGCACGCATCACAGACGCCGGCGGGAATAACTCTCATCGGCGGGATCGGATAGTTTTCTGGCGTCGCATCAGGCCGGTCATAGCGCATGCGCGCAAGAGTACTCGCGAAGGTCTCACCGTTTGATAACGAATCAGAATAGGCCCTGCAAAATACCCGGATCCCAATTCGTGATGATCAGCTCGCCGGCCGCTTCGCGGGCTCCGGACTCACGGACATTGTTCACGGAGTAAGTGAGCTCGGTTCGTTGGACATGTAACCCCGCGAACGCGTCACGGACCCGCGGGTGATCATTGATCGAGATCAGCACCTTACCCTTCGCGCATCGTGCGAAGGCGGACATGCGCTCGTACTCTTGGAACTCGAAAGGAATGCCATAGCCTTCCGTCTCCCAATAGGGCGGATCCAGGTAGTGCAGCGTATGCGGCCTGTCATATCGATCGACGCACTCGAGCCAATGGAGATGCTCCACAGTGACGCCGCAAAGGCGCAGATGCGCAGCGCTTAGCGACTCTTCGATTCGCAGCAGGTTGA
>Ga0068859_100000695_pt1 | contig 33715 bp, 28 predicted proteins | sample KBSSwiS22_FD_66585 | JGI IMG/M metagenome (GOLD analysis project Ga0068859, IMG submission 66585) | Switchgrass rhizosphere microbial communities from Kellogg Biological Station, Michigan, USA - KBS Switchgrass S2-2 | ecosystem: Host-associated > Plants > Roots > Rhizosphere > Soil ...
ACGATGTCCTGCGAGGCGGAGCCGAACGCGATCAGCAGCGCGAGCAAGGCGACGGCGCCGACGTCCGCCGTCTGCGACACGCCCGCGAGGCCCAGGAAGGCGAGCATCAGGAAGAGCTGGCAGATCACGATCCACGACCGCCGCCGTCCCAGGCGCCCGATCCGGGGCCCGAACCGATCCATCAGCGGCGACCAGAGGAACTTGAAGCTCCACGGCGCCTGGGCGAGCGAGAAGAGGCCGACGGTCCGGATGTCGACGCCGCGATACGTCAGAAAGGCGGGCAGGGCGATCCACACGAGGCCCAGCGGAAGCCCCGAGGAGAACGACTGGAGCGTCACGGCGCCGATATGACGGGACGAGACGGCGGCCTTCAGGCTCGTCCACGTTCCGACGCGCGCGGTCGACGCCATCGACGCCAGTGTACGATCCTTCGCGCCATGCCGAACATCTTTGCGGCGCCCGCCCTGGCGGGCCTCCTCGCTTTGCCCGCGGCGTCGGGTTCACCCGCGCTGGCTCCCGTCGACGCGCTCTATCCCGACCTCGCCGCCTTCTATCAGGACCTGCACCGGAACCCGGAGCTATCGCGCCACGAGGAGAAGACTTCGGCGAAGGTCGCGGAGCGCCTGCGCGCGCTCGGCTACGAGGTCACCGATCATGTCGGCGGTTTCGGCGTCGTCGGCGTGATGAAGAACGGCAAGGGTCCGACGCTCCTGATGCGAGCGGACATGGATGCGCTCCCCGTGCTCGAGAAGACCGGCCTGCCGTACGCAAGCCAGATCACATCGAAGGACGACGCCGGAAACGTCGTGCCGGTGATGCACGCCTGCGGCCACGACGTGCACATGACTTCGCTCGTCGGCGCCGCGGCGCTGCTCGCGAAGGCAAAGAGTCTCTGGCGCGGAACGCTCGTCCTCGTCGGCCAGCCGGCCGAGGAAGGCGGGCCGGGGTCGACGGCGATGCTCGCGGACGGCTTCCTGACGCGTTTCCCGAAGCCCGACTTCGCGATCGCCCTCCACGACGACCCGCGGGTTCCGGCCGGTCAGATCGGCTACGCTTCCGGCTTCGCCTACGCGAACTCCGACACCGTCGCGATCACGATCTATGGCCGCGGCGGCCACGGCTCCGCGCCGCAGAACACGATCGATCCAATCGTCATCGCCGCGCAGACCGTGCTCGCCCTGCAGACGGTCGTCTCCCGGGAGAACAATCCGCTCGACCCGGTGGTCGTCACCGTCGGCACGATCCACGGCGGCACGAAGAGCAACATCATCCCCGACGAGGTCAAGCTGCAGCTGACGGTCCGCACCTACAAGGAGGAGGCCCGGCGCCGCGCGCTCGCCGCGATCGAGCGCATCGCAAAGGCGGAGGCCGTCGCGGCGGGGGCGCCGAAGGAACCGCTCGTGAAGATCGATCGGGGATTGGCCGCGAACTACAACGATCCCGCGCTGACCCGGCGCGTCGCGAACGCCTTCGTCGCGGCGTTCGGGCCGAAGCGCATCGTCGAGCTGCCGCCGCTTATGGCGTCGGAGGACTTCGGCGAGTTCGGCCGCGCGGCGAACGTGCCCTATCTCGAGTTCTGGCTCGGAGCGACGCCGGCCGCGAAGCTCGAGGCCGCGCACGGCGACTTCACGAAGGTTCCCGGCCTGCACTCCTCCGAGTTCGCCCCGGACCCCGAGCCGACGCTGAAGGCCGGCGCGTCCGCGCTGACGGTCGCGGCGCTGGAGCTGCTCGGAAAGCGCTGACGGGTCGGGGGCACCCCCCGGGGCACTGATCTTGCAGCCCCGAGGGTCATGGACGGCGTTCTCGACTATCGGCTGTTCCGCATCGGGGACACCACCGTCACCGCCGCGAGCCTCGTCGCCGCGATCGTCGTCCTCGTCGCGGCCTACGTCGTCGGGCGTCTCGCGCGCCGTCTCGTGTCGGACCGCCTCCTCGCGAAGACTCGGCTCTCGGTCGGCGTCCGCTACATGCTGGGCCGCTTCACCGGCTATCTCGTGTTCGTCCTCGGCGCGATCATGGCGCTGCAGACGATCGGCATCCGGGCGACCACCCTCACGGCGTTCGGCGCGGCCCTCGGCGTCGGCATCGGCTTCGGGCTCCAGGACATCGTCAAGAATTTCGTGGCGGGTCTGGTCATCCTGATCGAGCGGCCCTTCGAGGTCGGCGACCGCATCGAGATCGACAAGCTCGCCGCCGAGGTCGCGGAGATCCGCTCGCGCGCCACGGTCCTGCGCACCAACGACGACGTGCACCTGATCGTGCCCAACTCGCGCTTCATGCAGGACGTCGTCGTCAACCGCAGCTACGACCGGCTGCTCTACCGCTGCCACACGCCCGTGTCCGTGGACAACGCGTCGGATCCCCGGATCGCGTCCGATGCGCTGCTCGAGGCGGCGAAACGGACGGAGGGCGTCCTGCCGGAGCCACCGCCGTCCGTCCGCTTCCGGGGCTTCGGCTCCGCCGGGATGCAGCTCGAGCTGCTCTGCTGGACGGACAAGATGGCGCACCGGCCCGGCGCGCTCGTCAGCGCGCTCAACTTCGAGATCTTCGACGCGTTGAAGCGCAACGGGATACGGCTGCCGCAGACCGAGATCCGCGTCCTCGGGCCGGAGGGCGCGTCCGGACCCGCCACGCCCGCCTCCGGCACGGAAGCTGCAGCCCCGAGGCCCCGGGAGGCACACCGATGAACCGAGAAGAACGCAACGGCAAGGTGGAGAACCTGAAGGGGCGGGTCAAGGAGGCGGCCGGCGTCCTGGCCGACGATCCGAAGCTCGAGCAGGAAGGCGCGAACCAGCGCTCCGTCGGAGAGGCGCGCGAGAAGCTCGCGGAGGCGCGCCGCAAGGCCGGCGAGGCGATCGAGGAGCTCGGCAAGAAGATCGAACGCTGAGTTCGACTCTCGCGGGCGCGGCCAAAGTGCCTTAGGATTCGCGCATGGCCAGCGCCCGACCCGTGCGACGAACCCGAGCCGCGGCGACGCGTCCGCGACCCGACGCCACGCGCTTCACCGAGGCCGCGAGCCTCTACGGGATCCCGCACTGGGGCAAGGGCTTCTTCCACGTCGGGGACAACGGCGACCTCGAGGTGCGCCCGACGCGCGAGGCGGGACGCGCGGTCTCGCTCAAGCACATCGTCGATGAGGTCGCCCTGCGCGGCATCTCGACGCCGATGGTCATCCGCTTCCCGCAGATCCTCTCGTCCGCCGTCTCGAACCTGAACGACGCCTTCGCCCGCGCGATCGACGAGTACGGGTACGGCAACGTCTTCCGTGGGGTCTTCCCCATCAAGGTCAACCAGAAGCGCGTCGTCGTCGGCGACGTCGTGCAGGCCGGGCAGCGCTACGGCTACGGTCTCGAGGCGGGCTCGAAGCCGGAGCTCCTGGCGGCGATCTCGATGGACCTGACTCCCGAGAGCATCATCACCTGCAACGGCTACAAGGACGAGACCTTCATCCGGATGGCACTCAACGCGGTGCGCATGAAGAAGAAGGTCATCCTGATCCTGGAGAAGGTGTCCGAGCTCGACCGGATCCTGGCCGTCGCGCGCTCGCGAGGCGTCCGGCCGCTCCTCGGCATGCGCGCGAAGCTCTACGCGCGCGGATCCGGCAAGTGGGCGAAGTCGGGCGGCGAGTCGGCGAAGTTCGGGCTCACGACGCCGGAGATGCTGGAGGCGGTCAAGATCCTAAAGTCGCGGAAGATGCTCGACTGCCTGGTGATGCTTCACTTCCACATCGGCTCCCAGATCACCGACATCCGCAAGATCAAGGAGGCCATCCGCGAGGCGGGACGCGTCTACGCGAAGCTGCGCGGCCTCGGCGTTCCGATCCAGTACCTCAACCTGGGCGGCGGCCTCGGCGTGGATTACGACGGCTCCAAGACCGCATTCGACTCCTCGATGAACTATTCCGTCCAGGAATACGCGAACGACGTCGTCTACACGATCCAGCAGATCTGCGAGGAGGAGAAGGTCCCCGCGCCCATCCTCGTGACCGAGTCGGGCCGGGCCGTCACCGCGTACCACTCCGTGTTCGTGACCAACGTCCTCGACGTGGCCGATCGGATCGAGCAGGGGCGCCGCGTCACGGTCACGCCCCAGGATCCCAACGTCCTCCAGGAGCTCTCGAGCATCTACGAGACGGTCAACGCCAAGACGCTCCGCGAGAGCTACCACGACGCGCTGCAGTACAAGGAGGAGCTCTTCACGCTCTTCAACCTGGGTCACCTCTCCCTCGAGGACCGCTCCAAGGGCGAGGTGCTCTTCTGGCAGATCTGCGAAAAGATCCACCGCGACCTGAAGACGCTCAAGGAGGTTCCGGAGGAGTTCGAGGACATGGAGGCGATGCTGGCGGACAAGTACGTCCTGAACTTCTCCGTCTTCCAGTCGCTGCCCGACGTCTGGGCCATCGATCAGCTCTTTCCGATCCTGCCCATCCACCGCCTCCACGAGCGCCCGACCGAGCTCGGCACGCTCGCGGACATCACCTGCGACTCGGACGGGAAGATCGAGAAGTTCATCGACCTGCGCGACATCAAGGAGACGCTGCCGCTCCACCGCCTCCGCGACGGCGACCCGTACTACATCGGCGTGTGCCTGATGGGCGCGTACCAGGACGTGCTCGGCGACCTGCACAACCTCTTCGGCGAGGCGCACGAGGTCCTGGTCACCGTGAACGAGCAGGGCAAACCGCACATCGACGACGTGCTGCCGGGAGAGTCCTGCGAGCGCGTGCTCGAGTACATGAACTACAACCGGACGGAGATCCTCGATTCGATCTCCCGTCAGCTCCGCCGCGCCAACGGACGCGCGCTCAAGAAGGACGAGGTCCAGGCGATCTATCGCGAGTTCGAGGCGGTCTTCCCGAAGTACACGTATCTGGAAAGGTAGTCAGTCGTCGGTGGTCGGTGGTCGGTAGAGTTCTCTTCGGCCTCCTCGTCTCCGCGATCGCGGCCGGCCAGACCGCGCCGCCGGCCACGGCGGCGGCTCAGACCGTTCCGCCGGCGACCGCCGCCCGACCCGACCGCGAGCTCGCGGTCGGCGTCTTCCAGGCGCCGCCCTACTCCTTCAAGAGCCCGGAGGGAGAGTGGCGCGGGTTCTCCGTCGACCTCTGGCGGCAGATCGCCGGAGACCTCGGGCTGCGCTATCGACTGGTCGAGGCCTCCGAGGACGAGACCCTCGCGGCGCTCACCGCGCACCGCCTGGACGTGTGCGCGGGCCCCGTCGCCGTGACCATGGACCGGGAGCGCGTCCTCGACTTCACCGAGTCGTACCTGACCTCGGGCCTCTCGATCGCGGTGCGCCAGCGCGGCCGCGCGGAGCGACTGCTGAATCTTTTCCGCGCCCTCGCGAGCTCCGGCGCCGCGCACATCCTCGGAGTCATCGTGCTCCTCGCGATGGTCTTCGGCACCGGGGTGTGGCTCGCGGAGCGGCGGCACAACCCGCAGTTCCCGGCCCGGCCCGCGCCGGGGATCGGCTCCGGTCTGTGGTTCGCCGGCGTGACGACGAGCGGCGTGGGCTACGGAGACAAGGTACCGGTGACGCTTCGGGGCCGGCTGCTCGCGATCCTCTGGATGCTCGTCAGCCTCATCCTGTACGTGTTCGTGACCGCGAGCCTGACCGCGACGCTGGCCATCGGCGAGTACGAGCAGGTCCGCGACATCGAGTCCCTCCGGCGAGCCCACGTCGGCGTCCTCGAGGGCTCGGCCGCGGCCGACTTCCTGCGGCACAACCAGATCCCGCACCGGATCTTTCCGTCCTACCCGAAGGTGATCGAGGCCCTCCTCGCCGGGAAGGTCGACGCGGCCATCTTCAACGAGGAGATCCTGCGCTATTACACCGACCGAGCGCTGGGGTCCCGGATGAAGGTCTTGCCGCCGCTCTTCATGCCCGAGGATCTCGCCTACGCGCTCGTCGACGACAGCCCGCTCCGGCCCCTCCTCGACCAGGGGCTCCGCCGCGCCGTCGCGAGCACGCGCTATCGCGACCTGAAGGACCAGTACCTCTACGGCGACGCGATCGCGGCGGCGGGACCGTGAGGCGCAACGTCTCGAGCGGAACCCCGTGGGAGCCGATCGTCGGCTACTCGCGGGCGGTGCGCGTGGGAGACGTGGTGCACGTCTCGGGGACGACCGCGACCGGGCCGGATGGAAACGTCCTCGGCGCGGGAGACGCCTACGCCCAGACGATCCAGACGCTGCGCAACGTCGAGTCGGCCCTGGAGAAGTGCGGCGCCCGTCTCACCGACGTCGTCCGCACGCGCATGTACGTGATCGACATCGGCGACTGGGAGAAGATCGGCCGCGCTCACGGCGAGTTCTTCGGAATGATCCGGCCCGCGACGTCCATGGTCCAGGTCTCCGCGCTCATCGACCCCGCGATGCTGGTCGAGATCGAGGCCGAGGCGATCGTCGCCTCCGCGGAGGGAGGGGATCGGCCTACGGCACCGTCCCGCGGCTCGGCCACGGGGCCTCGACCGCGGGACTGATCCCCGCCCTCCGCTCCGGCTGAACCCTCGCCTCGCGCGAGCTTTCTCGAGGCTCTGGACCTCTCGACCGCAGTGGAGCGAGGGGCGTCAGCCGGGCCGCGCGCTCGCGAGGTCGACCGGCGTGACGGCGTCCTGATCCTCTTCGCCGGTGCGGATCCGGTAGACCTTCTCGACCGGCAGCACGAAGATCTTGCCGTCGCCGACCTCGCCGCTGCGCGCGGCGGAGAGGATGGCGCGCACGGTGGGCTCGACGAAGTGGTCGGACACGCCGATCTCGACGCGGACCTTCTCGGCGAGCTCCATCTTGACCGTCGTCCCGCGGTAGGTCTCGACGCGTTCGGTCTCACCGCCGTGGCCCTCGACGCGGTGGAGCGTCAGGCCGCGCACCTCGGCTCGGAAGAGCGCCTCGAGGACCTCGGGGAGCCTTTCGGGACGGACGATGGCGACGATGAGTTTCAGCCGGAGCCTCCGTCCGCATGCGCGGCGGCGGGCACCGCCAGGGCCGCGGGCTCGGACTCGTGCAGGACCAGGATCGCGCCCTCTCCCCGCGCGTACGCCTCCTCGCCGTGCTGCGTCACGTCCAGTCCCAGCCCCTCCTCGCGCGCGCCCGCCCGCAGCGGAGCGAACGCACCGACCAGACGAAGGAGACCGTACGTGGCCGCGCCGCTGTAGGCGATCACCGCGAGGACTGCGAGCGCCTGGACCGCCGCCTGGCGGGGATTGCCGAAGAGGAGGCCGTCCGCCGTCCCGTTCCATGTCTTCTGGGCGAGCACGCCGGTCAGCAGGGCGCCGACCGTTCCGCCGAGGCCGTGCGCCGCGACGACGTCGAGCGAGTCGTCGAGGCGCGTGCGCGCCCTCCACAGGAGGGCGTAGTAGCTCGGGAACGCGGCGAGCCCGCCGAGCAGGACCGCGGAGAGGGGCGCCACGTAGCCGGCCGCCGGCGTGACCGCGACCAGGCCGACGACGATCGCCGTGGCGGCGCCGACGGCGGTTGCGCGGCCGGTCCGGGAGAGATCGAGCAGCGTCCAGACCACCAGCGTCGCGGCGGGCGCGAACATCGTGTTGACGAAGGCGAGCACGGCGGGCCCGTTCGACGCGAGCGCGCTGCCGGCGTTGAAGCCGAACCAGCCGAACCAGAGGAGGCCCGCTCCGAGCAGGCACAGGGGGACGCTGTGCGGCAGCAGGGCCTGCCGCGCGAAGTCCTTCCGCGGGCCCAGGACGATCGCCGCCACCAGCGCCGCCGCCCCCGCGTTGACGTGGACCACGGTGCCGCCGGCGAAGTCGAGCGCGCCCAGGCGGGAGAGCCAGCCGCCGCCCCAGACCCAGTGCGCGACCGGCGCATACACGAGCAGTCCCCAGAGCGTCAGGAACGCGAGGTACGGCCCGAACCGCATGCGCTCGACGATCGCGCCGGAGATCAGCGCGACCGTGATGATCGCGAAGGTGCCCTGGAACGCGAGGAACAGCAGGTGCGGGATGCTTCCCTGCGGCTCGAGCCCGACGCCCGCGAGCATCGCGTGCGAGAGATCCCCGAACCAGGCCCCGCCGCGCCCGAACGCGATCGCGTATCCGAGGAGCGCCCACGAGATCCCGGTGAAGCCGAGCGACGCGACACTCATCATCAGCGTGTTCAGGGCGTTCTTGGAACGGACGAGACCGCCGTAGAAGAACCCGAGGGCGGGGGTCATGAGGAGGACGAGGGCCGTGGAGACCAGGAGCCAGGCGGTATCGGCCTTGTCCACGGAATCTCAGGGTAGCACACGGCCGGATCGAGTGCACGCGAATTCGTGCACACCTGCCGAAATCCGGCGACAAAAACGCGAAGAGGCGACCGAAACCGCCTCTTCGTCACGGAAATCCTGCAACTTCGGCAGGAATTTCATTGCACTCGACAGATGCCTCGCCGCTTCTCAGGACGACGCGAGAATCACGGGATCCCTCGTCGCTTCGCTCCTCGGGATGACGCGAGATGACCGCTTCGCGGTCTCTCGCGTCAGTTGAGCAGGTATTGCTTCATGAACTCGATCGTCGCGTCGAACTGGTAATCGCGGTTGGCCTTCTTGGCGAAGCCGTGGCCCTCGTCCTTCGCCATCATGTACCAGACCGGCGTGCCGATGCTCCGGATCTTCTGCACCATCTGCTCCGACTCCGAGCGCGGCACGCGCGGATCGTTGTAGCCCTGGATCACGAACATGGGTTTGCGGATCTTGTCGGCGTTGTTCATCGGCGCCGTCCGGTCGAGAAACGCCCGCACCTTCGGGTCGCGCTCGTCGCCGTACTCGACGCGGCGGAGGTCCTGGCGGTACCCCGAGGTGTGCTGGAGGAACGTCACCAGGTTGGACGGGCCGACCACGTCGACCGAGCAACGAATGCGGTCGCTGTAGAGGTAGGACACGACGAGCGTCATGTGGCCGCCGTAGCTGCCGCCGCCCACGAGCACGCGTCCCGCGTCGAGGTCCGGCCGCGTCTGAACCCAGTCGAGCAGCGCGCCGATGTCCTTGTATGCGCCCTCGCGGAGCTCGCCATTGTCGAGCTTCGAGTAGGTCTTGCCGTAGCCCGTCGAGCCCCGGATGTTGGGCTGGATGATCGCGACGCCCAGCTCGTTCAAGACGTAGTTCCAGGGGCCGATGAAGTCGGGGCGCGACTGGCCCTCCGGACCGCCATGGATCTCGATCAAGACGGGCCGCTTCCCGGTGAACTTCGCGGGCGGCTTGTAGAGGAAGCCCGTGATCTCGCGGCCGTCGAAGCTCTTCCAGGAGATCAGCTCGGGCTCGGAGAACGTGCTCGCATTGAGGCCGCCGGTCTCGCTGAAGGTCCAGCGGTCGACCTTTCCGCTCCGGACGTCGTAGGAGTACGCGTCGGCGTTGGCGCGCGCCGTCTCGAGCGTGAACCCGATGAGGTCGCCGTCCTTGTGCCAGCGGACGCCCGCGATCGTTCCCAGCGGCAGCTTCGGACCCGGCAGCTCCTTGCGGGCGGCGATGTCGAAGAGGTGCAGCGCGCCGACGCCCTTCTCGTTGGCGACATAGGCGATCGTCTTCCCGTCGGGCGAGAGGTCGAACTCGTCCACGTCGGCCGTGTCCGGCGTCAGAAAATCCACCTTCTTCGAGGCGAGGTCCATGGAGGCGAGGCGCTGGAATTCCGAGCCCTGGTCGGTCGTCACGAAGAGACCCCGGCCGTCCTTCGCGAAGGCGGCGTTCCCGTACGCGACCTTCTCGCCCGCGCCCCTCGGCGTGAGCTCCGTCGTCTGGCCCGTCGCGACGTCGACCAGCCAGAGGTAGGTCTCGTTGATCGAGAGGCCCTCCGCGACCAGCAGCTGCTTGTCGTCGGGCGACCAGTCGGCGACCTCCCAGCCGCCGCCCTTGTCCTGGACGACCAGACGATCCGACTTCGGGTTCGAGGGGTCGACGACGTAGAGGTCGACGTCGTTGCCCGTCCGGCGCGTGGAACCGTAGGCGACCCACTGACCGCCGTTCGACCAGCGCGCGCCCGTGTTGCGCGACTTCCCGTCCGTGAGCAGGGTCGTCTTTCCCTCCGCGAAGTCGTAGCGATAGAGCTGGAAGAACTCGCTCCCCCCCGTGTCCTTGGAGAACACGAACGTGTCTCCCGTCTTCGGATCGAAGCGGCCGCCCGGGACGCGGTCCGGGTAGAAGGTCAGTTGCGTGCGGGCGCCGCCCGGGGACCGGACCACGTGGGCCTGCGTCACGTTGCCGAACCGCGTCGCGATCATCATCTCGTGCCGCTTCGGGTGCCAGCTCGTGAAGGCCGCGGAGCGGAACTCGGTGTAGGGGCCGATCTGCTCCGCGAGCGACGTCGGGATCTTCGGGACTCCCTCGACCACGATCGCCTCCGGCGGCGCGACGAAGGACTCGTCGGCCCCGGACGCCGGGACGGCCAGAAGAAGAGCCGCAGACAAGGGAGCGAACAGGCGTTTCACGCGTACCTCCTCGAGGCTCTCCACCCCGCGAGCGAAGACACCTCTCCTCTGTTTCCCACTACGCCGAAGCGAAAGAAAGGTTCCGGCAGACGGAGACGGCGGGCCGTGTGGTCTCGCTGACCGTTAAGGAGACCAGTCGCCGATCGGGGAGAGGAGCGGACCGACCATGTCGCAGTCGTCGAGCTCATCGCCCAGGTGCAGCCATCCGCCCCGGTACCACATGACGACGTCGTCGACGAGCGTCTCGCCGTTGAGGTACGGGTCGAACTTGATGGCGCAGCTCGGTCCGGGGTTTCCGGAATCGTCGATCTCGTTGGCGTGGTACTTCAGGAACCAGACGTCGGCGACCGAGAAGGAATCCGCCGGAAGGGCGACCTCGGATCCCGGGATGATCGAGTAGCCGCGGCCCGTCGCCGAGTCGAAGATCGCCCAGGCCCGATCCGGGACCGGAGACGTACCCCCGTCGGTGTTCAGCAGGACCGTCTCGGTCGAGATGATGGTGGGCTGCTCGCCGCCTCCGGGGTTGGGCTGGATCGACGGGCGCTGCATCTCCCACACGACGGCGTTGCCGGCCTGGTCGATGTCGAAGTCGAACCGCCAGTAGGCGTGGTGACGGTGCGTGAAGGCGATGCAGGAGGAGTCGACCGCCGCGAAGCCCATGACGGGCTCGATCCGGCCGTCCAGGTAGAAGCGCCACTTCTGCGTGTAGCGGTACCAACCGGCCTCGAGCTGCGTCGTGAGGATCAGACGATCCGGCAGCTTCTCCGCGGCAACGCCCGTGAAGCTCCCGACGTCTCCCCCGCTGCCGCCGGTGTCGCAGACGGTCAGGGGCGGCGTGTCGGGCTCCGCGTAGCCCGGCGAGATGACGTTGTCGGCCTCGAACCGGACCTCGGAGAACAGCCAGTCGCGGAAGCAGCCGCAGCCTCGCGGGTCGTAGAGCACGTTGAGGATCGGGATGTGGGCGCGCTTCAGCACGAGATGGCCGTGGTAGTAGACGTTGCGCAGCTCGAGGCCCGACCCGTTGGGGCCGCTGCTGTCCGTGGGCTGCAGCCAGCAGAACTCCCAGGCGGGATTCGCCGTCGGCCAGCTCATCAGGTGCTCGCCAAAGCCCGTGCACGTCGGGCTCGTCGCGCCGAGGCGGGACGCCGCGAGCCAACCCGCGGCGAGGAACAGCGAGGCGAGAAGCCCGCGCTTCATCGATGTTTCTCCGAGTCCGGCGTGTAGGCGAGATAGGGAATCGTGCGCGAGCTCAGGTCCACCACCACGCGCCGGATCAGCCCGGAGCGATCCGAGGAGAGCAGAAGCACGTGGACGCACCGCGCTCCGGGCCCGCAGGGCATCCCGGGCCCCTCCTCGTACGGGAAGCCTCCCTCGAGGACGACGCGGAACCGCGCGAAGATCGACGCGAGGGCGGGATCGCCGCGGACGACGTCGTACGCCTCGTCGACCTCCTGCTTCGAGGGGACCGGCAGCGTCTGCGTGTACCGCTTCGTGACCCGGAGAACTCCGCGCGTGTCGTAAGACTCCTCGCGCGCCTCGCCCTTCGCGTAGTCGAACACGAGGCGAACCGTGCGCGGATAGTCGCGCCCGTCGACCTTCACGGTCTCGTGCCACTGGCGCAGCAGCCGGACCGGGCGGGACGTGAGCGTGACGGCGGTCGAGGGCTTGCCGAGATCCGCGGCGCGCGCCGATTCCGACACCCCGACCGCGAGGGCGACGGTCCCCAGGACGAGGGCAAACCGCTTACGGGTTGTCACGTGAGAGGTGATGCTATTGAGACTTCACCCGGCGAGTCAAATGCTTCCCGAAATCCCCCGGAAAGAGGCCTATTTCGGGACCGGCGTCGGCGCGGGCGCCGGGGCCGCGACGGGCGTCGGCTCCTTCTTGACCGTCGGCCCCTTCACGTCGGCCTTCTCCTCCTTCTTGTCGTCGGCCTTCCGCTCCGACTCCTCCGTCGGCACGGGCTTGCGCGGCATCATCTGCTCGCGCATCGCGGCGTTATACGCGAAGGACGCGAGGATGATGGACGCCTGCTCGAGGTCGTCCTTGGACAACCGCTCGTAGAGGTCCATGTTGGTGTGGTGCGTCTTGGTCTCGTAGTCCAGCGCGTCCTGGATGAACTGGAAGCCCGGAAGACCCACGCCGTCGAAGGACTCGTGATCGGTACCGCCGGTGCGGTTCATCGTCACCACGGTCGCGCCGAGGTCGTGGAACGGCGCGAGCCAGGCCTCGAAGATCGGCGCCACCGCCGCGTTGTCCTCGCAGTAGATGCCGCGGATCTTGCCGGATCCGTTGTCGAGGTTGAAGTAGGCCGAGAGCTTCGCGTGCTCCGGCTTGAGCGTCAGCGGCCACTTCACCTTTTGCCGGTACCAGGGGAGCTCTTCCTCCTCCTTGGTCTTCGGGGGACGAGACGCGAAGTGCTGCGCGACGTAGGCCTCGGAGCCGTAGAGGCCCTGCTCCTCGCCGGTCCAGAGCCCGATGCGGATCGTGCGCCGCGGCTTCGCGCCGACGGCCTTGAGGATGCGCACGGCCTCCATGACCGCGACGCTTCCGGCGCCGTTGTCGGTCGCGCCGGTGCCGCCGTACCAGGAGTCGAGGTGCGCTCCGAGCATCACGACCTCGTCCTTCTTGTCGCCGCCCGGGATCTCGGCGATCGTGTCCCACTGCATCTGGTTCTCGTCGATGAACTTCGTGGCGACGTCGAGCTCCAGCTGGACGTCCACGCCGCGGTCGAGCAGGCGCGCGACCCGGCCGAAGTGCTCGGGCTCCACGATGACTTCAGGGATCGTGGTGATCGGCTTGGAGACCTTCCACTCGCCGCCCTGCACGCCGAAGGTGCCCAGGTCGCCGCGGCCGGCGTCGAGAATCGCGAGCGGCTTCTCGCTCTCGAAGAGCTTGTCCGCCTCGCGCCGCAGCTCGGCGCGTTTGCGGTACTCCTCGATGTTGTAGCGGCGGGGGCGCCCGGGCGGCTCGTACTGGACGACCTCCCCGAGCGACTTCTCGTCGTAGCGCTCGATGTCCGGCTTGTTGTGGTCCTCCATCTTCGGGAGGTCGCCGTAGAGGACGAGCTTGCCGGCGAGCTGTCCTTTGTACTGATCCAGGTCCTCCTTGGACTTGATGGCGACGTGGACGATCTTGCCCCGGACCGGGCCGTTGGTACCCGGCGTCCAGCCCTTCGGCAGCGCGAGCAGCTCGGCCTGATCCGGCGCGAGCATGCGCAGCGTCGAGCGCTGGTAGCTCCAGCCGCGCCCGAACGGTCCCCACGCCTCGAGGTGCGCGTTCGCGAGACCCCACTCCGCCAGCTTCTGCTTCGTCCACTCGTTGGCCGCCTTGCACTGCGGCGAGCCGGTCAGCCGCGGCCCGATCCGGTCCATCAGCTCCGAGGCCGTGTCCATCACCTGGGAGTGCTTGTAGCCCTCCTGACGAATCCTCGTGACCATGTCGAGATCGACGCGCTCCTGCGCCGGGACGGCGGGAGCGGAGAGCGCGAGCAGACAGAAACACGCCACCAGACGTTTCAAATCGCACCTCCTCGGCACAAAACCGCGGCACCGTATCACCGGGGTTTTCTCGGGTCAAACCTGGAAGACTCTGGGTTGCCCCGTGAACGGTTAACGAGCACAGCGGGAGCGTGCGTTACGGAAGGCGAGCGCTTCGGGAAAAAGAAGAGGGAAATCTGAGGAAACGCGGACGACTTCGCCCTGCCCTTTCCTGAATCCTTCGATCGACGCCGGCGAGGTCCGGCGGCGAAAGGAGGCCGTCATGCGAGGCGATTCCGGGTCCGATCGAAGGACGCGGTGTACGGAAACTTGGATCGCGAGACTCGCCGGCTCAGGAGCGAGACTCGCCACCTCAGGAATTCGTCAACGGGCGGTCGAGAGGCTCGGTCGCGGTGTACGATGGGCCCCGATTCGCGACGGGGGGCTCGGCGTGCAATCACCTCTCCGGTCGATCGTCTCCGTGGCAGCGGCGCTGCTCGTCGGCGTCCTCGCGGTCTCGCGCTCGGCGGCGGCGCAGGACACCGGCTGGGTCCTCCAGGGAGAGGGCGGGCTCGTCACCGCGCTGGTTCTGGATCCGATCAACCCCGCGATCCTCTACGCGACGACCGCGCGCGGCATCTTCAAGACGATCGACGGGGGCGCGAGCTGGCGCCCGCAGGGCGTCGCCCTCGAGGGGAAATCGATCCTCGCGATGGCGATCGATCCGCGCCACAACGCGAGGATCTTCGCGACCACGGACACCGGCGGCGTCTTCCGCAGCCTCGACGGCGGCGACCACTGGAGCGAGGCGAACGCCGGGCTCGCCGCGCGCTACGTGGGCTCGATCGCGGTCGACTCCGCCTCGACGATCTGGGCGGGGACCGAGGCGGGCCGCATCTTCAAGAGCGGCGACGGCGGCGATTCGTGGACGGAGGCCGTGCCGCCGACCGCGCACATCTCCGTCATGGCGATCGCGCCGGACCCGGTCAAGGCCGGCACGCTCTACGTCGGAACCAACAGCGAGGGCGTCTACAAGACCGTCGACGGCGGAGCGACGTGGACGCACCTGACGAAGGGGCTGAAGCGGGCGACCGTGTGGAACATCCTCGTGGACAAGTCCGCGCCGTCCACGATCTACGCCGGAACGCACGAGGGCTTCTACAAGAGCACCAACGGAGGCGAGTACTGGACGCCCGGCAACCGAGGCCTGACGAGCTTCAACATCCTCGCGCTCGCCGCGGATCCCGCGTCTCCCTCGACGCTCTACGCCGGAACCGCCGCGGGAGTCTTCTCGACCTCCGACGCGGGCGGGTCGTGGCGCTCGCTCTACCCCGACCTCTACGCCACCGCCATCGCGCTCGACCCGAGCACGCCCTCGACGCTCTACGCCGGCACGCACCTCGGGGTCATGAAGACCCAGGATCGGGGCGCGCGCTGGTCGCCGCTGCGCCTGGCGGCGCCGCCGCCGGAGCTCGCGGCCCAGCCGCCGCTGCCTCCGCTGCCGTTCGGGGCCTCTCGCCCGCGCGACAACGCGCTGCCGGAGCTGCCCGTCGTGCACCACCGCGGAGGCCCGAACGGGCCGCCCGCCGTCGCCGTCGCCCCGAAGGACGCGTCCGCACCGGTCCCCGCGGCCGTCCCCGCGCAGGGCCCGGCGCCGGTTCCCGTCTCCGCCGTCGAGAAGGAGACCCAGGCGGTCCGGTCGCCGTCGGCCGCGGACGCTTCCCGCGCCGAGCGGCTCGCGTTCCCGGCGATGACGAGAGGAAGAGACCGCGACGAACCCATGAGACGCGTTCGTCCGTGGGACATCGACGTGTTCGCGGGCATCGGGGCGACCCGGGGCGTCCCCGGAGCCGCGGGCGGACCCGAGCGCTCCCTGCGCGAGCCCGCCCGGCTCGCCCGTCCCGAGCGCTCCGGCGAACGCGTCGACGGCCGAGGCGAGATCCGCGGCTCGGTCGGGAACCGGTAGGACCCGGGCTCGCCGCGGCCCGACTCCTTATCGCCTGACGAGCGGCTTCCCTACCGCGCCGCGAACAAGCTGAGCGCGAAGCGCGCGTCGGGCTCGATCCACTGCTCGTGGCAGTGGAAGCCGGTCTCCTCGACGGCGGCGACGATCTCGTCGGCGCGGTACTTGTGGGAGCTCTCGGTCCAGATTCCCTCGCCCGCGGCGAAGGAGACGGTGCAGTCGGCGCGCGGGATGCGGACCGTCTGCTCGACGCGAGAGACCAGGTGCATCTCGATGCGCCGCTCCTCCGCGTTCCAGACCGCCCGGTGGTCGAAGGCGGAGAGGTCGAAGTCCGCCAGCAGCTCGGTGTTGATCCGGGCGAGCAGGTTCTTGTTGAAGGCGGCCGTGACGCCGAGCGGATCGTCGTAGGCCAGCAGCAGCTCCTTCTCCGGCTTCACCAGATCGGCGCCGAGAAGGAGCGCGTCTCCGGGCCGGAGCGCGCGGCGGATCTCGCGCAGGAACTCGAGCGCCGCGGGCGGGTCGAAGTTGCCGATGTTGGACCCGAGGAACACGACGAGCAGCGCGCCCTTCTCGGGGCGGTCCCGCGCCGCGTGCCGGAGGCCCTCCTCGTAGGTCGCGCGGTGGCCCATGACGGAGACGTAGTCGAAGCGCCCGAGCGTCCTCTGGGAGAGCTCGAGGGCGTCGGGCGAGATGTCGATGAGGTGGACCAGAACGCGGTGGCGCCGGTTGCGCAGCGCCTCCGCCAGCATCGCCACCTTCTCCCCGCTGCCCGAGCCGAGCTCGACGAGCGTGATCGGCTCCGCGAGAGGGCCGACCATCTCCGGCGCGAAGCGCCCGAGGAGCCGGGCCTCCGCGCGGGTGATGCGATACCACGGAAGGTGCGTGATCGCCTCGAAGAGCGACGAGCCGAGCGCGTTGTAGAGGTACTTCGACTGCAGCTGCTTGGGCGAGAGCGCCAGGTCGCGGCGCACGTCTCCCGCGAAGTCGCGGACGGCCTCGGTGATCGGCGGCGTCTGGGCGCTGGTCGGGATCGGCATGCGGTCCGGGAGGAGTCAGTCCGACGCGAGGCGGAACTTGGCGTAAACGTAGGGATAGTTGCCGCGGAACCAGTTGCGGAAGCTCCGCCGCACGAGATCCTTCGAGGTCGTCGGGGACGCGCCCTTCATGACCCAGTGCTTGCCGTCGAAGAAGTCGGCCGAGTAGAGCGGATAGGTCGGGAGCGGCGCGAAGCCCGGGAAGCCCTCGAAGACGGAATCCGTCCACTCCCAGCCGTTGCCGACGAGATCCTGGACGGCCCACGCGCTCTGGCCGCGCGGGAAGGAGCCGACCGGGACCGGATCCGGGTTCTGGTTGTCGAAGTTGCCGCGCGTCACGTCGGGAGGCTCGTCGCCCCACGGGTGCAGGCGCTCCTCGCCCGACGGAGTCCCGAAGGCCGCGCGGTGGTACTCCGCCTCGCTCGGCAGCCGCCGCCCCTTCCACCGCGCGTAGGCCCGCGCCTCGTCGTGCGAGACGTAGACCGGCCACGCCATGGGGAGCGGCACGAGCGCCCACTGCCCGCGCCAGAACCACCGGCCGCGGTGCATCTCCCAGAACAGCGGATGCGGCGTCGGAGGGCGCTCGCCCCCCTCGTCGCCCCAGAGATCGTCGTCGGCGTACCCTCCCGCCTCCACGAACTCCAGGAAGTCGCGGTTGGTCACGCTGTGGACGTCGATCGCGAACGCGTCCACGTCCACGCGATGCTCGGGCAGCTCGTTGTCCCAGGCGAACGGGACGGATTCCGCGTCCGCGCCGAGAGTCGCCCTGCCCGCCGGGATCCGGACCGCCCGCGGCGGCGGAGGCTCGAGCCCGAGGATCGGCGCCGCAACGGAGGCCGGCTTGATCTTCTGGTCGTACGGAAGGCGGTGCCAGATGTAGGTCAGCGTCTCCTGGTGCATCGGCTCGTGCTCGAGAATCGTGTAGGCCGCGAGCCCGCGGCGCGTCATGCGGTTGTCGTCGTCGTCGATGGGGCCCGACTCGAGCGCGTCGAGGACCGCCCGGTCGGCCGCCGTCGCGTAGCTGCGGATCGCGGTTCGGGAGGGCCAGCCGCGGGCTCCGTCGGGGACGTGCTGTTCGTCCTCCGGGTCGATCCCGCGTTCGAACAGCACCTCGAGCTGGGGGTCGATTCCGGGATGCTTGAGCGCCCGCTTCAGGAGCGTGTTGACCGAGAAGGCGGGAAGATGTCCCTCGTAGAAGCAGATCGGGTTGCGCAGGGCGATCGGCCGAGCCTCGTAGGACTCGGGCCGCACGGTGTCGAACCACGCCTCGGTGCGCTCACGATTGCGCCGGTACCAGGCGATCAGGGCCTTCCGATCCAGCCCGACGGCTCTTTCCGCGGTTTCCATGCCTGAAGATATATCTGCAAGGAAAGTGCTAGATTCCGTTTCCCCGCCGGCTCGGCGGGGAAGTCTTAAGGAAAGACGGAGACGCCCGGGGTGCGATCGCCCCGTCTTCGGATCCCGGGCGCCCGGAACGAGAGGTTGCACACGATGAACCCGGAGGTAACCATGGATAACGACGAAGGCACGGTCGTGGAGATCGCCCCGAAGAAGCCGCGCCGGTCCCCGGCCCGGAAGACCGCCTCCGGGGCCGGCACCGCCAAGCGGACGCCCGCGCGGACGCGCCGGCCCGCGACGGGAAAGGCCCGGAAGAAGGCTTCGTCCCGGAGCCAGTCCTTCGAGGGCATCATCCGGGGAATCGCCGCGAGCGTGTCCGTCGCTCGCGCGGCCATCGCGGAGGCCTCGGGCCACGGGGCGGCCACGGTCAGGAAGGCGCTCGGCAGCGCCTCCGTGTCCTCGCGCCGGACCATCACGCGGCTCGCCCGGGAGTGGAAGGGCATGGACCCCAAGAAGAAGGCTCGCGTCCTCGCCGCGCTCCTCGGCGCCGCCGCAGCCGCTTCGGCTCCGCTCGTGGCGAGACGCTTCAAGAAATAGCGAGTGCGCTTCGCTCTGCGCGCCGGCGCGCTCGGGTTCGCCCTCGCCCTGCTCGCCGCGGGTCTCCCTGTCGCGGTCGAGGGCCGTCCGGGACCGCCGGGGAGCGAGCTCCCTCCGCCCGCGACCGGCGGGATCACGAAGCTCGACCCGCTGCTCCAGAAGCTGACCAACAACCGGAGGCTTCTGATCGTCGGGGCGCACCCCGACGACGAGAACTCCGCGCTCCTCGCGGTCGTCTCGCGGAAGCTGGGCGGCGAGGCCGCCTATCTCTCGCTGACCCGCGGTGAGGGCGGGCAGAATCTGATCGGCGACGAGCTCGGCGTCGGGCTGGGTCTCATCCGGACGCAGGAGCTGCTCGCGGCGCGGCGGCTCGACGGCGCGCGGCAGTTCTTCACGCGCGCGTACGACTTCGGGTTCTCCAAGTCGCTCGATGAGGCGCTGCGCTTCTGGCCGAAGCGTGACCTCCTCGAGGACGCCGTCCGCGTCGTCCGCCGGTTCCGCCCGCAGGTCGTGTTCGTCACGTTCACGGGAACGCCCGCGGACGGCCACGGCCAGCACTCGGCGTCGGCGGTCGTCGCCCGCGAGGCGTACGCGGCCGCCGGCAACCCCGGCGCGTTTCCGGAGCTTTCCCGCGAGGGCCTGCCGCCCTGGACCCCGAAGACGCTCCTGCACTCCAACTGGTTCGACGACGAGAAGAAATCCTTCCCCATCCCGACCGGCGACGTCGAGCCGCTCACCGGGAAGTCCTACGCCCAGATCGCGGTGGCCTCGCGCAGCCTGCACCACTCGCAGGGGACGGGTGCCCTGCAGCGGCCGGGTCCCAACGAGACCGGGGCGATCTGGCTCGACGGCGCCGGCTCCGACGGCCGGGAGCTCTTCGCCGGCGTGGACACGCGGCTGCGCTCGATCGCGGCCGACGTGACCGACGCGTCGCGGCGCGCGAAGGTCGAGACGCTTCTCGACGGCGTGCAGTCGTCCGCGGAGAAGCTCCGCGCGCGCCTCTCGCCGTCCACGATTCGCGACGCCGCCGCGCCGCTGGCGGGGATGCTGCGCGACCTGCGCGCCGCCCGCGCGCTGCTCACGCCGTCGGACCTCGGCGCCGCGGTGATCCTGGACGAGAAGATCGAGGCCGCCGAAGCGGCGCTCGCGACGGCGGCCGAGGTCACGCTGGACGCGCTCGCCGAGACCGAGACGGCCGTCGAGGGCGAGGCGGTCCCCATCACGGCGAGCGTCTGGAACGCCGGGGGCGCGCCCGTGGAGGTCGAGTCGGTCGCGCTGGAGAGCCCGGACGGCTGGACGGTGTCGGCCCCGACGGCAGGCTCCGGGAAGACGGTCGGCCCCGGGAAGCTCGAGGAGTGGAAGCTCGAGGCGCGCGTCCCCGCGGGCGCTCCCGCCACGATCCCCTACTTCCTCCGGCGACCCCTCAAGGAGTCTCTGTACGACTGGACCGGCGTCCCCGAGTCGGTCAAGGGCGAGCCGTTCGCCCCGCCCGCGGTGAACGCCGTCGCGACGGTCCGCATCGGCGGCGAGAGCGTGCGCCTGTCGCGCGAGGCGACGCTGCGCATCCGCGACGAGGTCGCCGGCGAGATCCGGCATTCGCTTCGCGCCGTTCCCCGGCTCGATGTCTCCGTGGAGCCGGCCTCGATCGTCTGGCCGCTCGAGCGGCGACGCCCGCGGTCGATCACGGTTACCGTGACCTCGAACGCGAAGGACGCGGTCGCGGGGAACGTCGAGATCGGGCTGCCCCCACGCTGGCCCGCGATCCCGCCCTCGGCCTTCTCGCTCGCGAAGAAGGGCGACCGCGCGGTCGTCGAGATTCCCCTCCTGCCCCCGGAGTCGCTGACGACGGGCCGGTTCGACCTCACCGTCGCGGCCGTCCCGGCGGGCGGCGGCCGGTTCGCGACCTCGATCGCGATGATCGACTACGAGCACATCCGCCCGACGCCGCATCCGAAGGCGGCGCAGATCTCCTTCTCGGCGGTCGATCTCAAGCTGCCCAAGCTCGCCTCCGTCGGCTACGTGCGGGGCGCCGCCGACCGCGTGCCCGAGGCGCTCCTCGGAGTGGGCGTGCCCGTCCGGCTCCTGACCGACGAGGATCTCGAGCGCGGCGACCTCTCGCGCTACGACGCGATCCTGATCGGCAGCCGCGCCTACGAGACGGATCCGGGCCTCGCGCGCGCGAACGGCCGCCTCCTCGACGCCGTGCGCGCGGGCGGCCTCCTGATCGTCCAGTACCAGCAGTACCCGTTCATCCAGGGCGGGTACGCGCCGTACACGCTCGAGATCGCACGGCCGCACGATCGCGTCACCGACGAGACGGCGAAGGTCACGATCCTCGATCCGGCCGACCCGCTCTGGAGCACGCCCAACAGGATCGGCCCGCCGGACTGGGACGGCTGGGTCCAGGAGCGCGGGCTCTACTTCGCCCACACCTGGGCGCCCGAGTACACGCCGATGCTCGCGATGAACGACCCGGGCGCGCCCGAGATGAAGGGCTCGCTCCTCGCGGCGCGCGTGGGCAAGGGACGCTACGTCTACACCGGGCTCGCGTTCTTCCGCCAGCTTCCGGCCGGCGTGCCCGGCGCGTACCGGCTGATCGCGAATCTCCTCGGTTGGAAGTGAGCACGGGATCGTGACGCGAAAGGGAGCCCTCGTGAAACGCCGCATCGGCGTCGCCGTCTTCGGACTCGCGGCCGCCTTCGTCGCCTCGCCCGCCCATCTGTATGCCCAGTTCGAGGGCACGGCGGATTTCAAGATCACGTTCCAGGGGGCGGGGACGCAGGGGTTGGAGAGCTCCGGGAAGATGTACGTCTCCAGGGCCGGCTACCGATCCGAGTGGGAGATGGCCCTCGGCTCCGGCGGCGCGCGAAAGGGCGACTCCGCGAGCGGTCCCCGGAAGATGAAGATGACGATGGTCGCGAAGAAGGGCGACCCCGACCACCTCTACCTGGTCGATGACGAGAGCAAGACGTACTCCGTCACGGATCTCAAGAAGGCGCGCGAGGAGTCGAAGACGATCGAGGACAAGCGGACCTACACGGTGGAGAAGCTCGGCACGGACACCGTCGCCGGGATCCCCTGTCAGAAGGCCGCCGTCACCTCGTCCAAGGGCGACGTCTTCGACGTGTGCGTCGGCCGGAGCTTCGGCATCGACGCCGACGTGCTCGCGGCGATGACGCGCAACCACCGCTCGGGATCCTGGTTCACGGCCCTCAAGGACAACGGCATCGAGGGATTCCCGGTCCGCTTCGGGATCCGTCCTCGCAAGGATGCCGACGCGACCATGATCTGGGAGATCACGCGCATCGATCGGCGCGCCCCGCCGGCTTCGCTCTTCGACGTCCCGCCGCCCGGCTACCGGCAAACCGATCATGCCGTGGGCGGCCTGTCGCCGGAGCAGCGGAAGGCGCTCGACGACGCGAAGGCCAAGATGCTCGAGAACATGACGCCCGAGCAGCGCAAGGCCTACGAGGACGCCCTGCGCAGGCACGGCCAGCCGACGCCGGTGGCGACTTCGATACAGACGCCGACACCGACGCCGAATCCCTGAAGCGCGCGCGACGCGAGCGATGCGGTCCCGTTTCCTCCTCCTCGCGCTCGGCCTGAGCGCCGCCGCGGCCGCGACGGATTGCCGCCGCGACTCGCGCACGCCGCTCGTCCTCTACTCTCCGCACGGCCGCGACCTCCTCGGCCTGGTCGAGGCGGAGTTCGAGAAGGCCCACCCGGACGTGGACGTCCGCTGGCTCGACATGGGGTCGCAGGAGATCTACGACCGGCTGCGCTCGGAGAAGGCGAACCCGCAGGCCGACGTCTGGTACGGCGGGCCCGATACGATCTTCGCCCGCGGCGCGAAGGAGGGGCTGCTCGCCACGTGCAAGCCGGCGTGGGCGGCGGCCGTGGGTCCCGACAGCCGGCGGGGCGCGGACCTCTTCTATGGCCTCTACCTCACGCCCGCGATGCCCGTCTACAACTCCAAGGCGATCCCGGCCGCCGAGGCGCCGCGCGAGTGGGACGATCTCCTCGACCCCCGGTGGAAGGGAAAGATCCTGATCCGGGACCCGCTCGCCTCCGGGACGATGCGCGCGGTCTGGGGCTGGGTGCTCTCGAAGTCGGTGCGCGAGACCGGCTCGCCCGACGCGGGCTTCCAGTGGCTCCGGCGCCTCGACGCGCAGACCAAGGAGTACGTCTTCAATCCGATCCTCATGTACGAGAAGGTCGTGCGTCAGGAGGGCCTCATCACGATCTGGGACCTTCCCGACACGCTGCTCGAGCGCCAGCGCGGCTCGCCGCTCCAGTACGTCTTTCCGAAGAGCGGCACGCCCGTCATCGACGACGCGGTCGGGATCGTCGCCGGCAGCAAGCACCCCGAGCTCGCGCGCGCGTTCGTCGACTTCCTCGGGAGCCGCGAGATCCAGATCCTCGCGGCCGAGAAGACCTTCCGCCTCCCCGCCCGCACGGACCTCGGCGACGCGCTGCCCGCATGGGCGCGCGACGTCGAACGGGAGATGGTGACCGCGCCGATCGACTGGGACCTCGTCGAGCGCGAGGGCGCCGGCTGGATGGCGACCTGGGACCGGACGATCCGGGGCAAGGGAGCCGCGGCCACGAAGTGAACCTCCGGGTCCGGAACCGGGGCGGCGACCTCCGCCGCCACGGGCGCCGCTTCCTCCCCATCTCGGGGGTACCTCTCGTGCTGATGGTCCTGGTCTCGCTGGCGCTCGTCTCGTTGTGACTACACTACGCGCCAGCATGTCCGAGTTCCTCCGTCTCGAGTCGCTGGAGAAGCGTTTCGGGGACCTCCCCGTCACGCGCGAGGTCTCGCTCTCCGCCGCGAAGGGCGAGATCGTCGCGCTCCTCGGACCCTCGGGGAGCGGGAAGACGACCGCGCTGCGGCTGGTCGCCGGGCTGGAGACCCCGGACTCCGGAAGGATCGTCGTCGACGGCGAGGACGTCACGCGCGTCCCGCCGGAGCGGCGCAACTTCGGGATGGTGTTCCAGCACTATGCCCTCTTCCCGCACATGACCGTGGGCGAGAACGTCGCGTTCGGACTGGAGGGCCGCGGGCGGGCGCGCGACGAGATCCGTTCGCGCGTCGCCGAGTCGCTCGCGCTCGCCGGCCTCTCGGGCTTCGAGCCGCGGCGCGTCACCGAGATCTCGGGCGGCCAGCAGCAGCGCGTGGCGCTCGCGCGCGCGCTCGCGCCGAACCCGCGCGTGCTCCTCCTCGATGAGCCCCTGTCCAACCTGGACCCCTCGCTGCGCGAAAAGACGCGGCGCGAGCTCCGGCGCGCTATCCGGCGCGTCGGCATCACGACGCTCTTCGTGACGCACGAGCAGGAGGAGGCGTTCGAGCTGGGAGACCGCATCGCCGTCCTGAACGAGGGACGGCTCGAGCAGGTCGGACTGCCGGAGGAGCTCTTCGAGCGGCCCGCCACGCGCTTCGTCGCGACCTTCATCGGACGCTCGAGCGTCCTGCCCGCGATCTGGGAGGGAGGACGCGGCGCACGCCTCGCCCAGGGGCCGGTCTGGCCGGCGACCGCCGGTCCGTCCGTCTCGGGCGACGCGGAGGTCGACCTCGTCGTGCGGCCCGAGGCGCTGACGTTCGCGTCGAGGCCCGGCCCGGACACGCTCGAGGGCGTCGTGTCGGAGCGGCGCTACGCCGGCCGGGTGGCCTACTACGTCGTCGGCACGGCATCCGGCGAGGTCGAGGTGCTCGCGCCGCCGACCGCGAGCCGCGAGGGCGACCGGGTCCTCGTCGCGCCGTCGCCGGGCGGACCGGTGCCGCGCGCGTTTCGAAGGATTCCGTGAACCGGCGCCGCCGTCCGATCGTCGCGTGGCTCCTCGGGCTGCTGCTCTTCTGGATCGTGGGCTACCCGCTCGTGCTGACGCTCGCCGAGGCGCTGGGCGCACCGCACTGGACGCTCGCGCACGTCGCGGAGTTCGCGCGCCGTCCGGCCGAGTGGCAGGCGCTCTGGGCGAGCCTCTGGATCTCGGTCGCCACCGTCGTGCTGTCGGCCGCGCTCGGCGTGCCGCTCGCCTTCCTGTTCGCGCGCACCGACTTCCCCGGCCGGCGGCTGCTCTCGACGCTCGTCGCCCTGCCGGTCGCGCTGCCGCCGTTGATCGGGGTGCTCGCGTTCCTCTTCCTCTACGGCGAGAGCGGACTCGCCTCCCGTCAGATCCAGTCCCTCCTCCGCCTCGAGCAGCCGCCCTGGCGCCTCTCCGGGCCCTCCGCGATCCTGCTCGTCCACGCCTACTCGATGTACGTCTACTTCTATCTGTTCACGCGCGCCGGCCTCGAGCGGTTCGACGCGGCGTACCTCGAGGCGGCCGCGAGCCTCGGGACGGGCAAGTGGCGCACGGCGCGCCACGTGACGCTGCCGCTCCTGATGCCCTCGCTGACCGGCGCGGCGCTGCTGACGTTCATGACGTCGCTCGCCTCCTTCAGCGCGCCCTACGTGTTCGGCGGAAGCTTCCGCGTGATGACGACGCAGATCGTGGCGTCGAAGCTGAACGGCGACACGGGGCTGGCGATGGTCGAGACGGTGACGCTCTCGATCCTCGGCCTCGCGGGCCTGTGGCTGCTCGCCCGCGTCGAGGGCGGGCGCGACGTCGCGGGCGCGGTGCGCGGCGTCGCGCCGCGGCGGCGCTCCCTCCAGCGGAGCAAGTGGCTCGCGGCGGCGGCGGGCTGGGGGCTCGCCATCTTCCTGCTCCTCCCGCACGCGACCCTCTTCCTCATCTCGCTCGTGCCGCGCAACACCTGGACCACCGAGGCCTGGCCGCCCGTGCTGAGGCTCTCGAACTACTCGGCCCTCGTCGCCGATCCCGAGCGCGTTCGCCCCGTGGTCAACTCGCTCTGGATGGCGACGGCGGCGACGGCGGGCGCTCTGCTGCTGGGGTTCGCGGCCGCCTACCTCGCGCTGCGGACGCGCGGGAGGCTCGGCGCCGCGCTCGAGACGCTGATCGCGCTGCCCTGGGCCCTCCCCGGGACGGTCTTCGCGGTCGCGCTCGCCGCCACGTTCTCCGTCCACGCGCCGTGGGCGGGCCGGTTCGTCCTCATCGGGACGCTCGCGATCCTGCCGCTCGGCTACCTCGTCCGCTGCCTGCCGCTCACCGGCCGCGCCGCGTTCGCGGGGTTGCGGCAGATGGACCCGGCGGTCCTCCAGGCCGCCGCCACGCTCGGCGCCTCGCGCGCGCGGCGGTTCCTCCGGGTCCTGCTGCCGCAGATCCGTCCGGCGCTCGCCGCCGGCGCGAGCCTCGCGTTTCTCTCGGCGCTCGGCGACTTCGTCGTCTCGATCGTCCTCTACACCTACGAGACGCGTCCGATCTCGATCGAGATCCTCTCGGAGCTGCGGATCCAGGAGGTCGGCGTCGCCGCGGCGTACGGCGTGCTGCTCACGGTCCTGTCGGCGCTGGCGTTTGTGACCTGGGGACGCGGAACGGAGCGCGTGAGCGGCTGAGATCTACCTCACCACCGTCCGCGGCTGACCCGGCGGTGCGACGCGCTCGATCGGAGTGTAGGTGAACGCCCCGGGCAGCACCGCGGGCGCGGTTCCGGGATTCACGACGCTCACCGCGACGGTGCCCACGCCCGGTGGCGCGACGGCGGTCAGGGTCGTCGGATTCTGCACGTCGATGCCGCCCGCCGGCGCGCTTCCGAAGAAGACCTGCGTCGCCCGCGTGAAGTTCCCTCCGTGGATCGTGACGGGCTGCCCCCCGCGGTTGATCCCGGAGCCCGGCGTGATTCCGGCGATCGACGCCGCCGGCGTGGCCGTCGCCGCGACCAGGGAGAAGTTTCCGTCTCCCGTCGCCAGGTAGAGCTCGCCGAAGGAGTCCTCGCCGAAGGTGTTCAGGCTCGGCGCCGAGAGCGGGAGAAGCGTGGGCGTCGGCCAGGGGGCCGCGCCCTGCGGCGTGACGCTCCAGACCTGTCCCGAGCACAGGTCGCCGAAGACGTACTGGCCGTAGAGCTCGGGCACCGACAGCCCGCGATAGACGTAGCCGCCGATGACCGCGCAGCGGCCGCCGGAGTGGTCGTATTCGGAGACCGGACCCGTGTACGCCGCGTCGCCGCACGGCGGCACCGGCGCGGTGCACCCCGAGGTGCCGCCGCCGCCGCACTGCGTCCCCTCCATGACCTTCCACCCGTAGTTCCGGCCGCCGGCGCTGCCGAACGGCTGGAAGTCGACCTCCTCGCGCACGTCCTGGCCGACATCGCCGATGATCAGATCTCCCGTCAGACGGTCGAACGTGAAGCGCCACGGGTTGCGGAGGCCCTTGGCCCAGGCCTCGGGCGGCGCCTCCCCGGAGACGAGGAACGGGTTGTCCGCCGGCACGGCGTAGAACGGCGCGGAGTCGGAGTGGTGGTCGACGTCGATGCGGAGCAGCTTGCCGAGCAGCGAGCCGGCGCTCTGCGCGTTGCAGTTGGGGTCGTTGGCGGATCCCCCATCGCCCATGCCGATGTAGAGGTCGCCGTCGGGACCGAACTGCAGCTGTCCGCCGTTGTGGTTCGCGAACGGCTGGCCGATCGTCAGCAGGATCGTGGCGCTCGACGGCTCGGCCTGGTTCCGGTCGAAGCCCGAGACGCGGTAGCGCTCGATGACCGTGTCGCCGTTGCCGTTCGTGTAGTCCACGAAGAAGAGGCCGTTGGCGGCGTACTGGGGGTGAAACGCCGTCGAGAGCAGTCCCCGCTCGTCGCAGCAGCTGATCTTCGCGGAGACGTCGAGAAACGGCGTCGGCAGGATCCGGGTGCCGTCCCAGATGACGACGGTCCCGGCCTGGAGCGTCAGGAAGACCCGGCTGTCGCCGGCGGCGGTGATGGCGGTGATGCTCCCGAGGCCCGACGCGAGGGGCTCGAGCTGGACGGCGAAGGCCTGGGAGGGGTGCGACGCGGCCGACGGCGCGGCCGCATGCATCGCATCCGTCGTTCGGCCCGTCTCGGACGTTCCGAAGCCGAAGCCCGAGAGCGCGGCCACGAGAACGCCGGCTCCCATCCAGAAGGCCCGCGTCATCCCGGGCCGATCCTAGCAAAGGAAAGGACTACGGAGACGGCGTCAAGGGAAGCTTGAGGATCACTGCGTCCTGCAGATCCTCCGGCTTGTACGGGTGCTTCGTGTCGTAGTAGCGGTGGCCCTGGTTGTTCGCGGTGAAGTAGAGCGTCCCGTCCACGATGGTGCCGAGCGTCGGCTCGTCGAACGCGGGATGGTTCATCTCGAGGATCCGCGCGCCCACGACGCCGACGCCGTCCGGAGCGAGGTCCACGCGCGTGACGCGGTGGGGCACGACGCCGTTCTGGATGCCGATCAGGCTGTTCCCGAAGAGCACGAGGCCGTCGACGCCGTTCAGCGAGACGTCCGCCGGCACCGGGATCGGCGTCACGCGCCTCGTTGCGGTGTCGACGCGGTAGAGCCCGCGGTAGTCGGACACGTAGAGCGCGCGGCCGTCCGGCGTCGCGGCCAGGCCCTGCGTGCCGCCGTCGATCCCGCTCGACTCGAGCCAGACCTCCAGCGCACCCGACGAGTCGCGTCGCGGATCGAAGACGTAGATTCGCGGATGGAACCCGTCGTTGACGTAGACGCGTCCGTCCGCGGCGACGCTCAGGTCGTCGAAGTGCGGCGCATTCGGCGATGCCGGAGGGACGTGCTTCCCGCGGAGGCGGCCCGTGTCGAGATCGAACTCGAAGAGGGCGCTATCCGGACGATCCCGGTCCGCGTCCGTCGCGCCGTTCATGAGCGGGATGGTCTCGTTGACGGCCCAGAGGGTGCGGCGCTTCGCGTCGACGCCGATCCCGAGCGCGCTCCGGAGGCCCTGGCCCGGCGGCACGAAGTCGGTGACCTTCCCATCGGGGCCGATCCGGAGGATCTTGCCCTTGCGCACGCTCGCCACGAAGAACGCCCTCGTGACCGGGTCGTAGGCGACGCCCTCGGGCGCGAGCTCCTTCTCGGGAATGGTGAAGGCCGGGACCGCCCCGCTCGTGATGCGCTCGTTCTGGAGCGCCGCCATCTTCGCGGCGACCTCCGCGAAGCCCTTCTCCTTCCGGATCGGATCGAAGTCGGTGTCGCCGGCGAGGTCGAACGACGCCCGGCGGCCGGCGAGCCCGCGGAGCGTCGCCAGCGCGGCCTCCGTCTGCCCGTTGCGGGACTGCGCGCACGCAAGGTTGTAGAGGAGACGGGTGTCGCCGGGACGGAGGCGCACGGCCTCCTCGTAGTCGCGCAGGAACGTCGCCATGTCGTTCGCCCGGTACGCGCGGTCTCCCGCCTGCGCGAGATCGAGCGCCGTACGGGGAACCGGAGTTGGGGTGGGCGCCGGCGCGGAGGCAACGAGCCAGATCCAGGCGGCGATCGGGGCGAGCGCGAAGGGCATGCGAACCTCCCCCGTTTCTTACGGATCGAGGGGACGCGGGTTGCCGCGGCTCAGCGGGTCAGGCGATGACCGCGTACGCCCGGACGGGGAAGCTCCCCATGCGCAGGAAGGGCGCCGGGACGCAGTGCAGGCGGAAGCCGCTCTCCGGAAGGCTCCCGAGGTTGCGGAGGTGTTCGACGATCGGGATGCCGGCCGACAGCAGAAGCGTGTGCGCGGGGCGGACGCCGTCGGCCGTGTCGTCGATGTTGAGCGAGTCGATGCCGACGAGCGCCGGTCCCGCGCCCGCGAGCTGCTCCGCGGCGGCGCGCGTCAGGTGCGGGTGCCCCTCGAAGTAGCGCGGCGTGCCCCAGTGCGCGTCCCAGCCGGTCCGGATCAGGACGGCCTTCCCGGCCAGCGCGCGTCCCGAGAAGATCTCCGGCTCGAGCGCCTTCCCGGCGCGCGCGGCGTCGATCACGACGCCGTCGAGGTCGGCCAGCCGCTCGAGCGGCAGAGACCCGATGTCCTTGCCGTGGGCGAACCGGTGGAACGGAGCGTCGACGTACGTGCCGGTGTTCGCGACCATCCGGATGCGCGCGATGTGGAAGGTGGTGCCCTCCGCATAGTGGCCGCGCGACGCGTCCCGTCCGAGGAAGTCCGAGATCACCGGCCCCGGCAGCCCGGGGTAGGTGATCATGCCGTGCTCGATGGGGTGGGAGAGGTCGACCAACCGACTCACGAGAGAAGCGTATCAGGGGAGATTCCGGTCCCTCCAGAGCCGCTTGATCACCTGGATCTGGCCCGTGTGGTACACGTCGTGCGAGGCGATCCCGTAAATCAGGTTCGCCGTCGTGTACCGGCTGCCCCGCGGTTTCCCGCGCAGGCGGGCGCCCCGAAGACCCGCGACAGCGGTCCGCAGGCGCCGGTGATGCGCGTCGAGCCGCGCGACGTCGGCGCGCCACGCCTTCTCGCGGACTCCCCGATCGCCGGGGCGCTCGAAGAAGTTGCTGCCCGTTTCGCCGAACGACCCGCGCTTCTCCCCGGTCAGCATCCGCCACGTCGCGTACTTCCAGTAGGCCGCGTGCAGGACGAGCTCCCAGACGTTGTGCCGCTTCGGCCCGGGGCGCCAGGCCGCCTGCTTCGCGGTGACGCCGCGCAACGCGCCGCGGAGGTTGGGGCCCTGCCAGGCCTTCTTCTCGTAAGACTCGTCGAGGAGGTCGAGGAGGAGGGCGACTTGGGAGGCGACTTCGGAGCCGCGCCGCTTTGGAGCGGCGACTTCGGAGCCGCGCCGCTTTGGAGCGGCGACTTCGGAGCCGCGCCGCTTTGGAGCGGCGACTTCGGAGCCGCGCCGCTTCGAAGCGGCGACTCTCACGCGGACTTCTCGGCCCGCTCCGGCGGCGCCGGCGCGTCCTCGCGGGCGATCGACTCCCGGTCCCGGCTGCCTCCGTAGCGGATGATGATCGCGACCGCGCCCACGATCAGGAGCGCCGAGAGGGCGGTCCGCAGCGTGACCGCCTCCCCCGCGATCGCCCAGCCGAAGAACACGGCGACGACCGGGTTGACGAACGCGTAGGTCGACACGCGTGCGGGCGTCGTCGCGGAGAGGAGGAAGACGTAGGCGGTGAAGCCGAGGAGCGAGCCGGCCACGATGAGGTACGCGAGCGCCAGGACCGAACGCGACGAGACCGCGGCGAGCGAGACCGTCCGCCACTCGCCGAAAACGGTGGACGTCGCGAGCAGGATCGCGCCGCCGCAGACCATCTCCATCGCGGTCGCGAGCAGCGTCGAGGACGGCAGCGGCGCGGTTCGCGAGTAGAGCGAGCCGATCGCCCAGAAGAGCGCCGCGGAGAGCAGCGCCATGGCGCCCAGCCCGTCGACGTGATTCGACGCCACCCCGCCGCCCGCGGGGAGCACGAGGAATGCGAGGCCCCCGACGCAGAGCCCGAGTCCGAGGAGGACGATCCCGTGCGGGCGGCGCCGCGTCTGCAGGCCGTGGAGCAGCGTCATCCAGATCGGCACGGAGGCCACGATCAGGGCCGCGAGCCCCGACGGCACGCGCTTCTCCGCCCACGTCACGAGGCCGTTTCCGCCCAGGAGCATCAGAGCGCCGATCACCGCCGCCGAGCGCCAGTGCCGCCGCTCGATCCCGGGCGCGCCGCCGCGGAGGCGGAGCCAGGAGAGCAGCAGGAGTCCCGCGATCGTGTGGCGGAGACCGGCCAGGAGGAACGGGGGGATCGTCTCGTCGCCGATGCGGATCGCGAGGTAGGTCGAGCCCCACAGGACGTAGACCGCCGCGAACGCGAGGACGACCTGCGTCTTCGACGCGCCGCGGAGGTGCGCGCCCGACGGGCTCCGCAAGTTCCCGCTCGGGCTACCCATGCGCCCCACCGGGCTAGGCATGGAGGGTCTCCGACGCCTCGGTGCAGCCGAGGTCCGCGTCCTCGGGCGCGAGCTCCGACTCCTCGCCGCCCGCGCGGATGATGAGCGCGACGGCCCCGACGATCACGGCCGCCGCGAGGAAGACCCGCGGCGTCAGCGTCTCGCCGGCGAGCGCCCAGCCCAGGAACACGGCGACGATGGGGTTGACGTAGGCGTACGTCGACACCCGCGACACGGTCGTGACGCGCAGCAGCCAGAGGTACACCGAGAAACCCACGATCGATCCGAACACGAAGTTGTAGAGAACGGCGGCGACGGACCGCGTCGAGACGCCCGACGGATCGAAGCGCGCGAGCTCTCCCGTGAAGAGGCCGAGCGCGGCGAGGCAGGCGCCGCCGCCGAGGAGCGTCACGGCCGTCGCCATCACGGGCGACTCCGGCATGCGCGAGCCGCGCGAGTACAAAGACCCGGAGGCCCAGCAGAACGTCCCGACCACGAGGACGGCGCACGCCGCCAGGTCGAACCGCTCGCTCCCGAGGAGGTTTCCCGGCCCGACGAGGAGGAGGAGCCCGAGGAGGCCCAGAGCCAGCCCCGCGAAGATCGCGCCCTTCGGCATCCGGCGTCGTCGCACCGCTTCGATCAACACGAACGACAGCGGCTCGGTTGCAACGACGAGGGCGGCCACCCCGGACGGGATCGCGTGCTTACCGCCCTCGGCCCAGACCACGGCGCCCGTCCCGCAGAGGAAGAGCAGGAAACCGGTCACGAGCCCGGCGCCCCACTCGCGCCCCGGCGGCCGCGGGACGCCGCGCAGGCTCGCCCAGGCGTACATCACCGCGCCCGCCAGCATGAACCGCATGCCGTTCGTGAAGAACGGCGGCAGGGTCTCGATCGTGAAGCGGATGCCGAGGTACGTCGAGCCCCACAGCACGTAGACCGCGGCGAAGGCCGCGACGACGTGCGACGTCTTCGGCTTCCGGGGGATTCCCCGGGAGAAGCGCGGCGCGATCGGGGCGGACGACGCCGGGCGCGGATCAGACACGGACGGTCTCCGGCTCGCTCGCCGCCTCCTCGCGAATCGCCAGGCTCGAGGTCTCCTTGACCGAGCCGAGCACGATCGTCGTGCGCGTGCTCGTGATGGTCGGGATGCGGCCGATCCGATCGCGGAGCAGGCGGCCGAGCGCCTCGGTGTCCTTGACGCGGACCTTCACGAGCAGGCAGTCCTCGCCCGCCACGTGGTGGGCCTCGAGCACCTCGGGAATCTCCGCGACCCGCCGCGCGGCCTTGTCGTCGCCGGGCTTGTCCTCGTCGCGGATGAAGATGTAGGCGAGCAGGGGCAGTCCGATCGCCGCCGGGTTGATGCGCGTCGTGTAGCCCTCGATCACCCCGCGCTCCTCGAGCTTGCGAATGCGCTCGAAGACCGCCGAGGGGGCAAGATCCACCTGGCGGGCTATCTCGGCATTCGAGGTCCGGGCGTTCGATTGCAGAATGTTCAGGATAATGGCGTCTGTGGTGTCGATCATTCTGAAATCTTACAACGATTCAGACGAATCGCCTATGCCAGCCATTTTGGCGGCCACACTATATCCACCGTGGATATACTCCCCGCATGCTGCACATCCTTCTGCTCGCGCTGCTCGAATCGCTTTCGGTCCTCGCCGTTCCCACCGCAACCCCGGCGCCGGCTACCGCGTCGGCGTCGGCGAGTCGCTTCGCGGCCATGGACACCGCGATCCGTTCGGGAGAGTTCAAGAAGACCACGAGTGTGCTCGTTCAGGTCGACGGGAAAACGCTCTTCGAGGGCTACTACAACGGCGCCGACGCCGCGACGCTCCACAACACGCGGTCGGCCACGAAGACGATCACGGGCATGCTCGTCGGGCTCGCGCTCGACCGCGGGTTCCTCCCCTCGGTCGCGGCGCCGGTCCTCCCCTACTTCCGCGACCGCGAACCGCTCGCGAACCCGGATCCGCGCAAGGCGAAGATCACGGTCGAGGACTTCCTGACGATGAGCTCTCTTCTCGAATGCGACGACTGGAACGAGTTCTCGCGCGGGAACGAGGAGCGGATGTACGTCGTCGAGGACTGGGTGAAGTTCACGCTGGACCTGCCGATCAAGGGCTTTCCGGGTTGGACGGCGAAGCCCGCCGACTCGCCGTACGGCCGAAGCTTCAGCTACTGCAC
>Ga0068859_100000696_pt1 | contig 33705 bp, 47 predicted proteins | sample KBSSwiS22_FD_66585 | JGI IMG/M metagenome (GOLD analysis project Ga0068859, IMG submission 66585) | Switchgrass rhizosphere microbial communities from Kellogg Biological Station, Michigan, USA - KBS Switchgrass S2-2 | ecosystem: Host-associated > Plants > Roots > Rhizosphere > Soil ...
CCGAACGTGAGGCGCCCGCCCTTCGCGAAATACCCGTCCGGCGAATCGTCCGCCTCGCTGACGGTGACCGTGATCCCGTCCACGGTGATCGCGTCCACGGTGCCGCTCACGGCAAGGGCGTCGACGTTCACGCCGCAGAAGGCGTCGCCGAACTCGTTGTTACATGGGCCCTGGTAGAGCTGCCGGAGGATCGGATGCTGGAGCGCGCCGCTCTTCGGATCGCAGTTGAGCGTGCACTCGCCCTTCTCGAACGTCGCGCCGGTGATGTTGCCATAGAACTCGCGCACCGCGGACGCGCTGCCGCGCCAGGAGCGGTAGACGCACACCTCGACCGCCGCGACCGGCCCGCCGTCGCGGTAGAGGTCCACGATGCCGTTCGTCTCGGCACCATCCTCGGGGATCGTGATCTTCAGCCCCGTGCCGCTCCGCTCCTCCGTTCCCTCGATCGCTTCCCGCCGCACCGGTGCCGGGAGATAGGTCTCGAGGACGTCGCTGCCCGTCGGGTGCACCGCGCCGGGGATCGAGAACTCGCGCGCCGTGTCGCTCGCGTTCCACTTGGCAAGCGCGGTCGTAGTCCCGACGTACTGGAAGCGGTAGAACTCGACGGGCTGCCCGCCCCGGCGCATGACCGCGGTGTAGTAGCTCACGCGGTCACCTCGGCCTGCCGCGCCACCTCGACCATCCGGACGTCGGCGACGGCGAGCTGCGGGTGGTGCCAGTGCAGGGGGTTCACGTCGTCCGCGAGCCGCGCCAGCACGAGGAACGAGAGCAGCGCCGTCCGGTCGGCCTCGACGCCTAACGCCGAGTCGATCGTCAGCGTCTCCGTGCCGTCGCCGTTATCGACGCTGGCCTCGATCCGCCGCGGGTGGACCGTGATCGCGCCGCCGCCCGCGACGATGATCGCGAGGTGCCGCCGCGCCTCGGTGAGAAAGCCGCTGTCGGTGTAGCCGGTGGTGCTGACGATGAGGTCCGTATCGGCAGCGCCGAGTGTAGCGGTAAGCCTGAAGTCTCGTCTCCATGTCGGCATCCAGAAGGGCGCGTACCGCCCGCGACGAAACGACAGCCACAGCAACCAGTCGCTCACGCGGTCGCGGGTCTCGAGCACGATCGAGTAGGGGAAGTCGAACGTCGGCGTCGCGGTCGGCCAGCTGACGGCCCACTGCCCGACGCCGCCGTCGCTGACGACCTGCGGCATCGCCTGCGCCTGGTCCCGCACAGGATTGCCGACGGGCGGCTCGGTCAGGAGGTCGTGCCCGCGGTAGTACGCGCCGAGGAACGTCATTGCACCATCTGCACGTCGAACGCGAGCGGGTAGATGCCGATCTGGTTGTTCGGCCGCTGGAACGACAGGTCGGGCACGAAGCGCGCGGGCACGAGCGGAACGATCTTCGCGTATCCGGGCGTGAAGGTTCCCGTGAGCGCGCCCTCGCCTGGGTCGAGCGTGATGCGCGTCGTGTTGATCGTGTCGACGATCTCGACCTCGTAGTTGTCCTCGCTCTCCCACACCATGAACCGCTGGCGCGGCGCGAACCACCGCGCGGAGAAGTCGCCGCTCGTAAACACTTCGTGCCCGCTGCTCGCGGTCGACGCGAAGGGCACCGCGTCCTGCCACCGCGGGACCGCCACGAGCTGCCCGTGGTAGCGGTAGAGGAACTGGTCGACCTTCCCCGACGCCTCCGCGTTGAGCGCGCGCACGGAGTATTCGAGCCGGCAGCTCGGGATGAGCCGCAAGTTTTCGCGGTACTCGTTGCCGTCCTCGAACTGCTGGAGCGCGGTGAGCCAGCCGTAGGTCTCGCGGTAGCCATCGGCCCAATCGATGCGGAGCGGGACCACCGGGAGCGTGTTGTCGATCTCGCGCTGGATCTGCCCGTTGCGCATCACGCGAATGTCGTCGAGGCGCACCGTCCCGTCGGCGCCGTCCGGGATCCCCGAGACGAACCAGATGTTGCCGTTGAACACCACGGAGTCGATCTGGATGTTCCACGTCCCGGTGACCGTGTGCCACTCGCCGTCGCAGATTGCGGGGCTCGCCTGGACGGTCTGCGCGAACGGGCCGTTCCCGAACGTGACGCCGATCGTGCAGCCGGCGAAGTCCGCGGGCGCCTTGTAGCGGAAGCTGATCGTCATCACGTTCGACGTCAGCACGGTGTTCTGGACCCACATGCCGAGCCCGACGCCCGTACTGGTGATGCTGACCGACTGCCCGCCGCCCGCCGTGTTGGTGATCGCGAGCGCGAGGTGATTGCGCTGGCCGGAGACGCTGTAGTCCTCGAAGCCGATCGACGGGGTGCAGATGCCCGCGCTGTCCGTCTCGCCGTAGTACTCGGCGGCCTCGGTCCAGTCGCGATAGCCCTCCCAGTCCTCGTCGAACATCACCATCCCGAGGTCGAACGTTCTCACGTGAGCACTGCCTTGATCTGCGACTTGTTGGCCTGCATGAGCCGCGTGAGCGCGCGCAGTCCCTTCGTGCCGGAGATGACGCGGACGATGGCGTCCTCGGAGTGCTCGACCAGGACGTGCAGCGTGTCGTTCCGGGCGGGCGCCGCGGCCGCAGCCTGCTGCTGCTGCTCGATCGTGACGAGTCCGCCCTCGGCGAATTGCGGCACCCCGATCGAGTCGATCGACGTCACGCGCGGCGTGTGCAGCCCGGCGGTGAACTCGAGGAGCAGCTCGCGCGGGATGCGGAGCGTGCGGATCGCCTCCATGACCGAGACGCCGTAGTACGCGGTCGCGCGCGCGGGCTGCACGAACTCTCGGTCGGAGAGCCGGGCGGGGATGCTGTCGGAGGTCGCGGTGCCGGGCCCGCGCACGTAGCCGCCTGACGCGAACGCCTGGACGCTGCTCGTGCTCGAGTGCGCGACGCTCGTCGCCAGCGCCATCACGCGCGCGAACTCGAGGACGTCGCGCGCGAGTGTTTCAAACACCCGCCGAATGGTATACTGCACCACCGACAACGAGCGAGTCTCATGGCTGACACTGCTGCTGCGGTCGCCCCGGATGACGGAATCATTCGTGAAGGTGAGCCGCTTCCCGACGACTGCAACAAGCGCAGCCAAATTCGCGTGTTGATTGGCAACGACATCGTGCAGGGGTACGCGTGCTGGTATCCGCAGATGGGCGGCTATGCCGGGAAGGCGCTCGTGACGTTCAACAATGCTGGGATGGCGGGGACGTGCTTTGACGTCTACGTCTGGCACGATGGGAACTTTCCGTTCAGCGGCGAGATCTCGCCGCGCATCATCCATCATTGTGACGCGACGCAATTCATTGAGTTCGGTGAGTTTCTGAACTCGCTCCTCCCGCCCGAATAACGTCTCCCGGATCGTCTGCAGAGTCCTCGACACCAGCGAGCGATGTTCGTGACTGGCACTGAGAAGGAACTCCCGGTCCTCCCGGCTGACGCGCCGCTCCTGCGCGGTATCATTGCGCGTGCTGGATCGGTCGGTGAGGTGATGCTCCTGCCGAGCGAGGTGGACCGACTCCGAGCGCTCGCGGAGCTGCTGGACAAGCTCACGCGCAGTGACGTGGGCGCGGTCAGAGATGCGGTTCGTCAGCTCGACGATCCGCGTGTTGGACACGAGGTCACGTCGGGCGTCCCCACCCGGCGGGTCGTGTGTTATGACCTGGAGCGAGTCGCGGCGAACCTCGCTGCGCTCCTGCCGCCCGACCAGCGATGACACCCGGTCGCGCACTGTTTCGAGCACACGGGTCGCGCTATCGTGCAGGATCCCTAACGCGAGTGTGGCATGGCTGACACGTCCACGATCAAGCCCGCCCTCACGCCCGAGTGGTGGGCCGCCCTGCGCGAGTTCACGCGGCGGGCCTACTCGGTTGACGACGACACCTGGCTGTTCGACGCCTACATCGGGAACTCGAGCGACAGCCCCACGTACCGGGCCAACAGTTGGGACGACGCCGCCGTCGCTATGGCTCTCGCGAACGCTTCGCTCCCTAACGATGATCCGCGAAAGATCACGCGCGACGATGTGAGTTTGCTCGAGTCGGCGCGGCAGGAGCTCGGAGGCAGGGTGGCGGACGATGTTCGCGTGCTCGCCGCGAAGCTCGCTGCGCTCCTCCCGCCGGAGTGAGGTGAGGCGGTGTACTGTTTCGACTACCGAGCGGACGACATGAGCGACCAGACTACTACTCCGACGATCGTCCCGGCTAACGCTGCGCTGCTCCGTGATATCGCCACTCTGTATGACACGTCCGACTTCCGCGATCACTTCGGTCCGTCGATTTCTGCGCTCCGTACTGCTCTCCGTCTCCGCGCGCTCGCGGATGCGCTCGACAAGATTACCGACGAGGACGTGGAGATTGTTTGTCTTGCCAATAAGAAAATCGCGGGCGAGTGGGGCGAGGGGTGGGATGAATTGGGAGCGCTCGCTGTGAAACTCACTACGCTGCACCCGGCCCAATAGCGTTTCTCTGATCGTCTCGACAACCCGCGACACCAACGAGCGAGACTCATGACGGACGTCACTAGCGACGCTATCCCGCCCGCGCTCACCGAGGACCAGTGGGCGGACGCGTTCCGCGTCGTCCCCGGCACGAACGGGACGGGATACGTCATCTCCGAGGGCGGCGAGTGGTGCTGCACGATTCGCGGGGCGACCGTCGGCGGCGTGTCGATCGAGGTGCCCTACGACGGGGATGCCGATATTGGACCGAGGCACATCCCCGCGCTGATCGCCCTCGCGAATGCCGCGCTCCCCGAGAACGACCCGCACAAACTCACGCGCGAGGACGTGGGCGTAATCGGCGACGCGGCGGAGACTATCGCGCAGGAATACGGAATCACTGAACCGAACGACAGAGACTTCCCTCGTATGGCTGCGAAAGTGCGAGCGCTCAATGCCCTCGCCGCGAGAGTCGCGGCGCTGCTCCCGCCCGAATAGCACGTCGCGGGGAATCTCCCGCCGGCGGAGCGACTCCATGAAGCGCACGCCGTAATGCTCCACCGTGCGCGCCGGCTGGACGAACTCGCCCGCCGAGAGCCGCGCCGGGATCGAGTCGCTCGTGCCGCTGCCCGGCCCCGTGACGTGACCACCGCTCGCGAACCCTAACGCGGCGGGCAGTGAGGCGAGCCCCGCCTGCAGACCCGCCACGGCACCAGCCGCCGCCAGGGCCGCCGCTGCCGCGGTCAGGGCCGCCGCCGCACTGAGGAGGATCCCGCCAGATGCTGTCAGCGCCCCGGCGCTCCCGCCGAGGCTCACCGCGCTCGTATTGACGACCGCTCCGGCTGCCGAGGTCGCGGTCGCGCTGGCACCTAACGCCGCGGCGGCCGTCGCGATTTGCCCGCCGCTGGTGCTACGGCCGAGGAGCCCGTCGATCTTCTCGATGATCTGCGCCGACAGGATCTGGGCGGCGATGCGCTGGAAGCTTCCGATGACCGTTGCGCCCAACTGGCGGAACGCATCGCCGAGCGACGTCACCTCGTTGATCGCCGAGCCGAGGAATCCGGAGAGGTCCGATTCCGCGGCACTCAGCAGCGAGTCCCGGAGGTTGGCGATCAGCCGCGTGGACTCGAGCGTGACCTTCCCGATGCTGTTGATGTGCTGCTGGAGCTGATCGGCCGCGTCGAGGAGCGCCGGGTCTTTCGTCTCCTCCGCGAACTGCCGCATCAGCGTCACGGTCTCCTGCAAGGAGACTTTGTGCTGACGCTCGGACTCCGCGATCGCGAGCACCCCGTCCCGTTCCGAGATGGTGCCCTCGCTGACCTGCTGCTCGATCGTCGCCCGCTCGCGCGCCAGGACGTTGAGCTCCCGCTCGGCTTTCGCCTGCTGGTCGGCGATCACCGCGCGGTTCGTGAGCAGCGTCGTGAACGTGCCGACGAGCGCCTCCGACTGCGTGGAGTCCACGCCGAGGTTCGAGAGCACCTCGCGGAAGCGCTCGGCCGCCTGCGCGATCTGGATTTCCGTGGCCTGCAGCGTCTGGCCCTGTGCGGTCGCGATCTGCGCGATGAACGATGTGAACTCGGTCTCGGCCGACTTCCGCGCAACGCGCTCCTGCTCGACGAGCGAGAGCAGCCGCGTCTCGCCCTCGACCTTCGTGCGCGCGATCGACGCTTCGAGCGCCTGGATCTCGGTCGTGCGCTGAGTCCGCGCGGCCTCGGTGTTCTCGGTGAGCGGCTCGGCCTTGAGTCGGGTGAGCTGCTGGTTCTGCGCCTTGAGCTCGGCCGCGATCCCCTGCTCGACGATATTCGTGCGGGCGCGGAAGAATCCGGAGAGGGACGTGAGGCGCTGCGCGAACCGCTCGTTCTCGATCTCCTCCGTCTCCGCGAGCCCTGCGCGCGTGGCCGCGAGCTCGTCCTGCGCCGCCTGCCGGATCTGCGCGAGCTGTGCCGCGCGCGCCGCCTTCTCGGCCGCCGGGTCGGGGATCGCGATCGTCCCCTTCTTCTGCCCCGTGGGGTTCGTCGCCACGAGCGCGGCCAGCTTGTCGTCCTTGTCGAGCGCCGAAAGGTCGCTGCCGAGCTCCTTGACGAGCGCGGAGGAGGACGCCGCCGCGGCGCCGAGACCAGTGATCGCCCCGATGATCGCCGCAATCACCCCGACCCCCGATACCTCGGCGAGCGCGCCGAGCGCGAACACGAGCGCGCCGACCGCGCCGGCCAGTACCAGCGCCGCCGCGCCCGCAACGCCGGCACCCACCATGAACGCCTTGAGCGGTCCCGGGAGCTTCCCGAGGAACTCCGCGACCCCGTTGATGAGGTTCGAAAGCCCTTGGAGCGGCCCGGCGAGCTGGTTGGTGAAGCCACTGAGCGACGACCGGAGGTTCACGAGGGCGTCATTGAACTCGCCGGCCGCGTGCGCCGCGTCGCCACTCAACACAGCGCCTAACGCTTCAGCCTTCTCGCGGGCGCGGTCGAATCCGCCGTTCGCCAGCTGCTCGAGCAGCGGGATGAGCTGTTCACCAGCGCGCCCGAAGATCTGTGTGGCGACGGCGGACTTGCCCGACCCATCTTCGAACTTCGCCATCGCGTTTGCGACGCGGATGAGCACTTGGTCGAGCGAGAGCCCCTTGAGATCATTCGCCGAGAGTCCGATCGCGCGGAACGAAGCGGCCGCCTGCTGGTTTCCACTCCGCATGTCCTCGAGCGTCTTGGCGAGCTGGCGGAATCCGGTCGCCAGTGACTCCGTGTCAGCACCGGCCTTTTTCGCCTCGGCAGCCAGGACCGACAACGACTCGACGGACACACCGGTGCGCTGCGACAGTTCCTCCATCGAGTCGGCGGCGTCGATCGCGTCCTTTGCGATCCCGAGTAGGCGGATCGCGCCGATTGCCGCGGCGATCGAGACGAGCGTGGCGTGGAGCTGCTGGAACCGGCTGAGCGCCCCCTGCGGGACGTCGGGGGTCGCGCCCTGGATCGTGCTTCGGATGGTTGCGAGCTCGCGCTCAAGCTGGATGCGCTGCTCGAGCGTCAGGTTCGACTGCTGGAGCGCCTTCTGGAGCTGGAGCTCCGCCGCCTGCAGTTTCGTGAGCGACGCCGAGCGCGTGCTCGCCGACTGGAGCCCCTGGCCCAACAGCGCCACGCGCTTGCTGATCGCGTCGAGCCCGCCCGTGCTGGACCGGAGCCCGATGATCGACTTCGACATCCGATCGAAGCCGTCCGCCGCGGTCTTCACTGGCGCGGCGAGCGTGCCGGCCGACGCCGCAGCGTCCTTCTGCTGCTTATCCAGCTGCCGCAGCACCTCGAGGAGTTTGCGGGCGACGTCGGTCGCCTGATCGTCTGCCGAAAAACGAACTTGAACGTTAGGTGTCGTCATGGCGCCTAACGTCTCAATGTCTTATATTGCATCGTCTTAGCCTAACGTCCGATGAAAGGAAAGACGTGCGGGAAGTGCGGAACGCACTACGAGGACGCCGACGCCAATTTCCTGCGCCGCAGCGCCGGGAGTCGTGGCTATCGCTCGCCATGCAGGGCGTGCATGCGCGAGTACAACCGCCAGTGGAAGCTCAATGACCCTGGCCATCAGGCGCGACAGAACGCGGCGCGGCGCGAGCGTCGACTTGTAGACCCGGCATGGGCAGATAAGGACCGTCGAGAGTCGCTTGCTTACTACCAGCGCAATCGCGAGGCGGTCAAAGCGACGGTGCGGTCGTACCGGAAGCGGAATCCGGAGAAGGTCCGCGAGTGCTACTACAAGTGGCGCAAGGCCAACCTTCCAGAAGTATTGCGCCGCCAAAAGGCGTATGTCGCTCGGGAGCGCGAGACGCACCGGATGTGGGCGCGGCTTAAGTCGCACAGGCGGCGAGCACGCCTGAGAGGAGCGCCCGGGACCGCGACCCGCGAACAGGTGATGGCGCGCGTCGCGTACTATGGCGGACGCTGCTGGATGTGCGGTGCCGAATGGCGCGACATCGATCATGTCATCCCCATCTCGCGGGGCGGAAGCAACTGGCCCGCGAACCTCCGCCCGGCCTGCGGCGCCTGCAACCGGCGCAAGAGAGATCGCCTTCCGTCCGAACTCAGAGCGTCGTAGAACGGTCACGTTAGGATTTCAGGATCTCCGGAAGTTTCGGGGGTTTCTCGGCCTGCTTCTGGTGTGGGGCGAGCGCCGCCCAGACCTGCACCTCGGTGTGATACCGTTCCGTCGCGCGCGCGCGGAGCGTGAGGCGGAGGGCGTGGAGGAGGTCCACGAGCGGCCAGTCCAGCGCCGACTCAACGGCCGCGGCGTCACCGCCTACGAGCTCGCGGGCAACTCCGCGCCACTGGCCACCGGCACCGGCACCGCGGCCTCGGTCGAGCGCTTCCCGCGCTTGCGCCGCGCGGGTGGGGCTGCTCCCGCCTCCACCGAAGCATTCGGGGAAGGCGCCGAGGATACGGGAGCGCCGAGAAAAAAACCGGCGAGCGTCGGCACGAACGCCTCGTCGAGTGCCGCCTTCGATTCCGGATCGGTGAGGTTCGCGAAATACTCGGCGTTCTGCTCCGCGGTCGCGACCGACCACGGCACGTCCGCCTCGACGAGCGCGCCGGCGAGGAGGTGCTCGCGCTTGCCCGACCGGAGGACTGCGATCACGAGCTCGCGGGCCGTCTCCTCGTCGAGCTGCTTGTTCACGAACTTGAGGAGGCCGGCGTCCGCGATCTGCACCTGCATCCAGCCATCCTGCCGAGCGGTGGTCTGCTCAGCAGGCTGGAACCAACGGTTCCCGAGTTTGAGGACTTTCGTCATGCCCTGACCATAGTGAGGGGTAGGTCGGGAGATGTCGGGGCGCCCTCACGCGCCCCGAGCAGCCTAACGGCCTCGCGGACGTCAGCATCTCCCTTCGAGCGGGGTTACCGCGTGGTGATCTGGAAATACGGGCAAGCGGTCGAGCCGCCGTACGTGCCGGCGCTGTCGTCCTGCACGACGCCCGTCAGGTTCCACTTGAGGAAGTCGTTCTCCCCGATGAATCCGATGTCGCCATCCGGGCGCAGCGTCGCGTTCCAGACGAGGACTTCGTTGTCGGGGCCGGTGGTGTTGTCGGGCAGGAACAGGAGGCGACCTTCGACCGACGTGTCCACCGCCGCGCGGACGACCGTGAGGCCCGCGCCCGTGATCGCGGCGTGCGCGTACGTGAGGAGCAGCGCCGTGCCATCGGTGATCGTCGAGCCGGTCGGGAGGATCTTGACCACGCCGGCCGACGCATCCTCGATCGTGTAGTCCGTCCCGCTCACCATCGTCGTCGAGCTCTGCGTCATGATCAGACCGGAGATCGACCGCTTCGTGGTGCGGAAGAACGATCCCTTGAGCCCCGTGATCGCCGCCGACGCGAGCGTCTCGCCGGTGATCGTCGCCGCCGCCTGGGTGTACGACGTCTGATCACCCATGAAGTTGATCTTGTTGTTGAACGACGCGAACTCGAACCCGCCGATCTTGATCGGGATGTTCACCTTCTTCACCACCGACTTGTACGGCGCCGAGGTCTCGGTCATGAAGTTCGTCATGTCCACCGTCTCGGGCGCGACGCCGATCGAGAACGTGTCGCAGTTGCCGAAATGGAAGTATTGCACGGGCGCGGCCGTCGTGAGGAACGGCGCGAACATCACCTTGCCTCTGCCAAAGGTGACATTGTCGGGACTCGGGGTATTCGTAGCCATGGAAGTGAGTGCTCCGGGGGGTTAGGCCACCGCGTCCGGATCGGTCGCAGCGGTGAGGTAATCAACGAGGAACATCGTCCGGGCCGCGCCTAACAAGCTGCTGTCGGTCTGGTCCCACACGGTTCCCATTTCCTGTATGTCATGCACGCCCGTGGCGAGCTGCGGGTTAGCGCAGAGCGCTTGCACGGACCACGAGATGAGGGGATCGACATCCTGGTCGGCGGTCGTCGTGACGACGCACCGATGCTCGACGCACACGCGCATCTTCCGCCGCGCGAGCCGCGACGGGCCGCGCCCGGGCCCGGTCGAGATTTCCTCGTCGATCAGGTAGACCGCCTGCGCCGGGAGCTGCGAGGCGTCGAGGGGGAGGGTGCGCTGGCGCGACACCGTCAGGCCCGCAGGCTGCGCGTGCCCGTTGACCGTCCCGGTGCCTAACAACGCCACCATCGCGTCGAGGATCACGTCCCGCCGTGAGGCCATCAGTACCACCACACGACGGTGAACGCCCCGTCCTCGTGCGCGAGCAGGTACCGCACGACCCCGCTCACGCCGTCGACGGTGATGGCGGTGCCCGGCTTGAGCGCGCCTTTCTGCGACGTGCGGATCAGCACCGTCTTGTCGGTGGTCTGCACGCCGAGGAGCTGCGCGCCCTCGCCAACGCCCGTGATGGACGCCAGGTCGAGCGCGCCTGGTGCGTCGGCGATGCCGACCATGCCCACCGCGCTCCCCGAGAACGACACCGGCACGCCGAAGTCGACGAGGAACGCCGCGAGGTCTTCCGTGAACGTCATGAGTTAGGCGCTCCGGTTCTGCCACCACTTCACGTAGTCGATCTGCACTGTGCCGACCGACGCGGACGAGGCCTTCGAGATGCGGGCGTAGGGCTGCAGCGCCAGCGTCGGCACCGTCGCCATCGTGAACGTCGTCCCGCCCGCCACGCGGTTCCCGTTGAGGTAGAACTTGATGTCCGCGATGTCTGAGCAGTCGATCCGGGCGACGACCCAGTCGTTCGTGGTCACGGTGACGCCGGTCGCGACCTTCGAGGTCTCGTTCGAGGTGTCATCGTTCTCGACCGTGATCGCGCCCGAGCCGTCGGCGCGGAAGATGATCGACTCCGCGACCGTATCGAGCGTCGCGTTATGATCGCCGGCGAGGCCGATCGCCACGATCGACGTCGAGGCCGAGGGGAGCACCGAGAAGCGGAACCGGAACTCGATGTTGAGCCCCTGGTTGAGCACCAGCGTCCGCTTGTCGTTCCACGAGACGCCGGCGAGCTCCGCTTCGGACGTCGCCGCGAGCGCGAGCGCCAGAACGCCGCTCGGCGCATCTTCCACGAGCGCTTCTGTGGCGTCGCCGGTGTCCAGCGCAGTCCACCCGACCGTCGTGTCCAGCGCCTGCTTCTCGAAGTCGTCCTTGCCCCAGAGTGGCGCAAAGGCGTGGACGGTCTCGAACGTCGTCCCGTCGTAGTACCGGAGGACGCCGCCTTCGTATCTGGCTTTCGTTGACATGGGTGATTCGGTTGAGGGTTCCGATCCCGTGCGGGACCGCCGTTAGGCGAAACCCTCAGAAAAGCGAAAGGCGCCCATCATCGAGCGCCTGGTTCGCCGTCCTGAGTTTCTCCGGTCGCCGTTAGGTGACCGACGAGCCTTGCGTCTTGTTCGGGAAGGCCGGCTCGAGCATCTCGATCAGGATCCCGCCGAGGATCGGCGAGTTGGTGACCTCGACGGCCTTGAGCCGGACGTAGGAGTAGCCCGACGCCAGCAGGTTCTCGGCAGGCACCTCCACTTCGATGATCTGGTTCGAGCCCGCGGTCGTGGTGAAGCCGGCCGACGTGGCCGCGGTCACCGCGCCGGGCGCAGCTGCGGCGACCGTCACGCGGTAATGGAACGCGACCGCCGAGGTGTTGGACGGCGTGACATCGTCGCACGCCTCGACCGTCAGCGTCACGGTCCCCGTCGCGCCGACGCCCCACAGGACCACGAAGCGGACGCGGTTGTGATACTTCATGCTGACGACATCGCTCGTGGCCGAGGTGTCGAAGGCGTCAGCGACTGGCGCGAGCCCCATTTCGTAATGGGAACTCATCATCTGCAAACCCGTAGACATGTCAGAGTCTCCCGAGGGGGTTAGCGCGCGGCGAGCGCGACGTGATCGGACAGCGTGTTGCTGCCCTTGTACGGCGTGAGCGCGCTCTTGAGCTTCGGAGCACCACCCACTCGCTTGAGCCAGCGGAAGGTCCGCTCGTGCGTGAGGAACGCGACGTGAATCGAGTCATCGTTCTGCAGCTCACCCTTCGTTATCAGCTTGTAGCCGGAGAGGTCCGCGAGGATGACGTCGCCGACGTCGCCGGGCGCCGAGCACTGCTCCACGACCTGGACCGGCCGACCGTAGATCGTGCCGAACGGCGACCCGGAGAGGCCGCCCGGGGGCATGTAGACGAGCTGGCCGCTCGCGCCCGTGCCGATCTGCATCGTCTGGAGCTGCTGCTCGATCTCCTGGTTGATGTACCACTTCGCCCGCCGCTTCGCGCGCGGCAGCAGCCGCGCCCACATCTTGATGATGTTCTCGGCGACGACGGTATCCGCGATCTGGCCGGTCTCTTTCGGGACCGAGACGAGCGCGGGCGAGTTGAGGACTCCGAGGCACTGGCCCGCGCCGGTGCCGCGCACGATCTCGTCATCCACCACGAAGTCGAACTCGTTGGTGAACGACTCGCTGAGGACCGACGCGAGCGCCGTCGTGTCATCGAGCAGCCGTTCGCTGACCTTGGCCGCGCCGATGATGTCGTAGACGCGCCGCTCCCACTCGCCGAACTGCGGCTTCTTCGCCGTGGGGCTGTCACCCTCGGCGCCGCGGTAGACCTGGACGCCGCCCCAGCGCGAGCCGGTCGCGCGCGAGGTCTCGTCGATGTACATAACGCGGAGGCCGTCCGAGGTGCCCGAGACTGGCGTCTTCGAGCAGTCGCCGGCCAGCGTGCCCTCGCCGAAGGCATCCTTCGTGAGGTCCAGGGCGAAGTCCTGCTGGATCTGGAACGACCCGTCGCTCGGGACGTTGGCGGACGCGGCGCCGCTCGAGAGGGCGGCGTTCAGCTGCAGCAGCCGCTTGTCCGTCCCGAGGCCCATGCCGTGGTGGGCGATGGCCCGGAGCTGCTCACCTAACGAGGCGAACGGGCGCGTGGCTTCGCGGTCGACCATGCCGGTGACGGCGGTCGCGCTCGGCGCCTTCTGGCGGCCGGCGAGCTCCTGGCGCACCTGGTCGGCCGTCTTGCCGCTCGCGATAAACGTGTTCATGTCGGACAGGCTCGCGCCTGCCAGGGCGCAGAGTTGTGCGATCGATTCTCGGCGGGCCAGCTCCGCCTGAACCGTCGCGAGCTCCGCGCTGGTGGCCCCTGGGACCACCGTGGGAGTGTCACTCACGGTATTCTCCTTGGCCTTGGGGGCCGATGGGGAGGGTTGGGTTGAACCGTTCGGCTCAACGGGGACGAGACGGATCGCCGTCTCGGTCGAGGCGGCCGTCTCGACGACGGTGCCGGATACGAGAACGCCGCCTAACGAGGCGGCGAGTTGGGGTGCAGATTCGGCGCGGAGCCGTTGGCGGCCAGGCGGTTGGCCGGCGGTGAGCTCCGCCACCACGTCGTCGAGCGTGGCCACGCGATCGATCATGCCGGCGTCGAGCGCGTCTTTCGCGAGCAGCGCGCGGCCCTCGCCATACCCGCTCCGCACAGCGGACGCAGTGACGCCGCGGCCCTTGGCCACGTCCGCCACGAACATCGCGTACATCTGGTCGACGGTCGCCTGCATCGCGCCGCGCGCGTCGTCGCCGAGGGCGCCAATGCCTTCCGCCTTGTATTTGCCCGCCGAGATGATCGTGCGCTTGATGCCGGCCTTTTCCTCGGCGCCGGTGATGTCCGTGTGGACGCCGAAGACGCCGATCGAGCCGACGAACGCCGAGGGCGAGGCGATCACTTCGGTGGCCTGCGCGGAGAGCCAGTAGGCGGCCGACGCCATGATCCCGTTCGCGACGGCGTAGATCGGCTTCACCTCGCGCGCGGCGCGGATCTTCGCGGCTGCCTCGGGGATCCCGAACGTCGAGCCCCCCTCGGAGTCCACGTCGAGCACGATCGCGGAGACCTGGGGGTTGTTGACGAGGGCGTCGAGCTCCGCCGCGAACTTCTCGGTGCTCGTGCCACCGCTCACGTCGGACATGAGGTTCATCCGCTGCGAGAGCACGCCATACATCGGGAGGATCGCCACGGACCCCTGCGCCGCTGTCGGCGCGTTCGTCCGCCGGCCATCGCCGACGCGCGCCTGGATCTCCTCGCGCGTGAACGTGAGGCCCGCCGCGCGCATCTCAAGGACGTCGAGGATGGCGTCCAGCTTCTCGGGCTGGATCGCCCACGGCTGCGCGCTCACCGCGCGCAGAATGCCATCGAGTCGGTGTGTCATCAGTTGTTAGGCTGAGGCGACGCGCCGGATCCGGCCGCCCGATGTGGAACCGGCGCCCTCGGGAGGCGCCGGCTGTTTCAAGCTCTCGATCTCGGCCTCGAGCAGGTCGTCGGGGTGCGGGATGCCGCGCCTCCGGAACTCGTCGCGCTCGCGCTTCCGCTCGTCCAGGAGCTCACCCAGGTCGCGCCCCTGGGCGGCCGCCATCCGGGTGATGTTGTTGATGCCCAGCTTCTGCTCCTTCTCGGCTGCGTCGATGTCGGCCGCGGGATCGATCCACGGGAAGGCGCGCGGGTGCCACGTCACGGCGTGGTACTGCGTCGGATCGTAGGAGGCGAGCCGCACCGCGCCGTGCAGGATCGCCGACCGGAGCCAGCGCCGGTAGACGCGCGTGTGCACCTTCTCGATGAGCCGCTGCTGGAGCTTCTGATAGACCGCGCGCTCGGCGAGCAGCCCGATGCGCCCACTGCCGTACGTGGTGTCGGAGAGGTCCGACGAGAGCGACATGTACGAGACGCGGAGCGCGGTGGCGATCGAGCGCAGGATCGCCTTGTCGAACTCCGCGAACGCGTTGGTCGGGTGTGTCGGATCCCAGCTCTGGAACTCGGTGTTCTCCGGCAGCTGCTCAATCACGCCCGGGTCCGCGTCCCAGCGCACGTGGTCCTCGCCGTCCTCGGCCTCGAGGTTGGGCGCCGGCCCGTCCGGATTGATGGATTTGAGGAAGCCCATCTTCGACGCCGCGACGCGCGCGGCCACGAGCTCCGCCTCGCGGTAGCCGCCCAGCATCTGCAGGTCGACGATCACCGGCGCGAACCAGGTGAGTCCGCGCGTCTGTCGCTCGTAGCGGAACAGGTAGAGGTGGATCAGGTCCTCGGCGGGGATCGGCATATAGCGCTTCGATCCCACGCGCACCCCTTCGGACGGGTGATTCGAGAGCACCCAGTACCGCACCGGGCGGCCCCAGAGGTTGATCTCGACGCCCATCCGGATCTCGTTCTGGACGTCGCTCGGCTTCCGGTTGATCGACCAGTCGAGCTGCGCGGGGTCCAGGACCTCGGTCGTGAAGCCGTGCGGGTTCTCGAAGTTGTCGAGCAGGCGCAGGCACACCTCGCCCGCGACCGGCTCCCGCTCGGCGATCAGCGTCTCGTGCTCGCACCACGAGTGCAGCCCGTCGGCCGACGCGTTCCGCGCCTCGTACCAGTCCCACCAGCCGCGCTCGATCTCCTCGTTGACCTGCTTGTTGTAGCGCGGGGTGCCGTCGTCGCTGTTGCGCGTCGACTGGACCCGGGGCTGCAGGATGATCCCATCCTTGCCGATCACGTTCTCGGAGAAGAGGGAAGGGACGCGCGAGGCGGTGGAGTTGTTCGCCACGAGCTCCTCGGCACGCTGCCGCAGCGTCTTCGCGTCGGCGCGGATCAGCTGATCGGGTGACGCCGCCGACCCGACGAAATCGGAGAGCAGGCGGCTCGCGCTGGCGCCGCTGAAGTAGCTGGCGCGCGGCCGGAGCGTCGCGGTGCGGGTGAGCCCGATCGCGCCGAGCGCGCGATCCCAGAGCGAGCGCCTAACGGGCATTGCCGAAATACGTGCGAATCGCCGGCTTCTTCCCGCCGCCGGCAATGGCCGCGAGCTCGCCGCGGAGCTGCTTCAGGAGATCGAAGAGTTCCTTCCGCGACATGTAGCGCATGTGCCGGCCGTGGATCGTGTACTCCTCGGTCACCGGGATCGTCCCGTTGCCGTAGAGCACCGACTCGAGCGTCGCGATCATCTTCTCGGTCCACGAGCGCGAGTCGGTGGCCGTGAGGGTGGCGAGGTTCCGCGTGACCTCGAGGCGGCCGGCGTACGCCGTATACACGGCCCCGCCGATGCTCGCGCGGATCTCCCACTGGTACGGGCCGGGGAGCACGTTGGCGGTGCTGGTCGCGGCGATCGTGAACGTGTACTCACCGCTGGCGCCGGTGCCGACGGCCGAGGCGCCCAGGTAGCCGACGAGGTAAAACGTGTAGATCCAGCTCTCGGAGAGGGGGAAGTCCGGGCGCTCCGGGACCTTGAACGTCAGCGTGGTGCCCGCGGCGAACGCCGAAGGCACCCCGGTCGGGATTGTGTAGCTCACTTCGCGGGCGACGCCGGCTTGTGGTGGGCCGGAGCTTTCTCGGCGACGGCGGCAGCCGGCGACACCGGAGCTGCTGGCTTCGCGGCGGCCTTGAGCGCGTCGTTCTCGGCGCGCAGCTCGGCGATCTCGCCGCGGAGCTTGTTCTGCGTCTCGGTTTCCTGGGCGATCGCTCGTTCGAGCGCTTCTTCTCGGGTCATGGGAGTATCAACGGTGAGGGTTACCCGCGCACAAACGGCCGCCCTGAGCGGCCCGTGACGCTCGCGACGAACGCCTCGCGCTGCCGCGCTTTCTTGCGCGCGTTGATCCGCTTGAGCTTCTGGCGGTTGAGGGCCGCGCGCGGCGACTCGACGAGCCAACCGCCAGAGAGGCCGTCGGCGATGTACTGGGAGAGGTTGCCCGAAAACTCGTCGGGGCCCCCTTCGAGGAGGCCCCGTGCGTTGTGATCGGTCAGCTGCGCGTGGTGTCGCCAGTACGCGGCGTTGAGCTGGCGGGTGACCCCATCCTCGTGGGAGAGCCGCTCGCGAGGCGGCGTCGCGGTCACGGATCGCGTGAGGTTTAAGCGGTATTCGCGCACGCTAGCATTTTTGGGTGTCAACCCCCCGGCTCGCTAGTTACCGCTTCCGGTAGGTCGCTACGTCACATCCGGCGGCCGCGATAAGGCGCCTACCGAACTCGTTGGTGCAGTCGCGGTGCAACAAGAACGATTCGGGCGCCTCAACCTCGAAGTACATCTCGCCATCGGTGAAGCCTTTGCCGCATTCCTCGCAGGCCCAAATGAGCTTTGGGCTGGCGGTTCTGGCGAGCACTCTAACCATCACGCGACGTTCGCGGGTGAGCCGCTGACATGGGCGACCACGTCCGCGTTCTCGCGGAGCAGCGCGTGGCACCAGAGCATGACGCGGAGCTGCGGCGGCAGGACGCGCGAGACTGGGGGCAGCGTCTCGGCGATCGCCTGGACGTGCGCCCGCACGGTCTCCTCGTGTATCCCGAGCGCCGCAGCGATCTGCTTGTAGCTCCGGCCGGCCTCGAGGTGAAGCAGGATCGTCACTTTCCGCAGCGTGAGGCGGGAGAGGCGATTCGTCTCGATCGGCGTCATCCGCGCCAGCCCCGGGTGAATCCGCCGCCCCCGCGGCGACCCTTCACCCAGCCTCGTTTCGGTGGCTGTGGTGGGCTCGGTACATCCTGCTCCGTGAGCGCCTCGGACTGCGGCTCCGGCGCCGGCTCCTGCGCCTGCGGTGCGGCGCCGCGCTCTTGGAGCGCCTTCGCGCGCTTCGTCAGTGAGTCGCGGAGATTTCCCAGGTAGAGCGCCGCCAGCGCGTAGAGCTCGCAGTCCGAGACTTCGTTCCGGCGGTGCTCCGGGCACGTGTACACCACGGTCCATATGCGGTTGACCTGCTTCCGTTCGGCCTTCTCCGCGGTGAGCTGCTCGAAGTAGTCGCGGTCGGCCGTGAGGTTGAAGTGGTACTTGTAGGCCGCCGACGCCTCGGTCGAGGTGCCGACGATCTTCAAGCGGCCGAACATCAGCGCTTTGCCCTGGTTGACGCCGAGCACGAAGAGCGGGCAACGGTGTTTGTTGTTGCGCGTCGGCCGCTTCGGGATGAATGGCGCCGCCGGCAGCGAGCCCCCCTTGATCGCGCGCACGCCGCGGCCGAACCGCGGGGCGCAGTAGCGGAGCACGCGCTCGTAGTTGTCGCCGGCGTCGATCGCGGTGGCGAGGATCCGCATCTGCGCGCCCGACTCGTGCTCGTACGTGCGCGCGAGCACGGCGTCGACGTCGGCCCAGAACTGGTCGGTGGTCGGGTCGCCGAAGACGATGACGCGCTCGAGCAGCCAGCTCTCCTCGCCTGCGCCCCACGCGCGCACGATGAACTCGCCGCGGTCGTGCTGGATGTCGCCGCCGCACGTGATGGCCCCCGCAGCCAGCGGGACCGCGGTGTAGGGCTCGCGCCGGTTCACCCACATCGAATCCGGATCGAGCCCGCCCCGGCGGTCCTCCCACGACTCGCCTAACGACTGGTTGACGAACACCTGGAGCAGGAGCGGATTCTGCTGCGCCGCGAGCCACTCCTCCACGAGCTCGCCCCAGCTAATCCACGGCGAGTAGAGCGCGGAGATGTGGAAGCCCGCCGTCTTGTGCCCCGGGTTCGTCGCGACCCACCGGCCTTTGGCGACCATCCCGAACTTCTGGCTCTCCGGGATGAGCACGCCGCAGCCCTCGCACACGAAGGCGGCCGTCGCGGGCGCGTGGTCGTCCCATTTGACGCGCCCCCAGACGAGCGTCTGCTCGTGGCCGCAGTCGGGGCAAGGGACGAAGTAGCGACGCTGGTCGCTCGCCTCGTACTCGCGCTCGATCCGCGAGTAGCCTTTGAGCGTCGGCGTCGAGTTGAGGTACGCTTTGCGCCGATGCTGGAACGTGTCGGATCGACCTTCCGCGAGCTTTACCTGATCGCCTTCAGTGCCCGCGGACGGTGGATAGCCATCCACCTCCTCAAGCACCACGACGCGAGCGGTTCGCCGACGGAATCCTCGAGGACTGTTCGCACCCACGAGATAGAGGGCACCGCCGGGGAAAAGCTTGGCGAGGAGCGTATTGCCGGAATCGCGTGACGACGCTTCGCTGACTCGAGCGCGGAGCGACTCGGTCTCTTCGATCGTCGGAGTGAGCTGCTCTTTCGAGAAATCCTTGGCATCATCAACCGTGGGCTGGACGATGAAGATCGGGCTCGGGTCCTGCGCGATGAAGTAGCCGATGACGTTGATCCCGGCCTCCGTCGCGCCGATCCGGCGGCACTTCATGAACACGACGCGGTTGATCGCGGGATCGGAGAACGCGTCCATCACGTCGCGCAGGTACGGCGTCTTCTCCGTCACCCACCGCCCCGGCTCGGCCGAGTAGGACGGCACGATGCGGTACTGATCGGCCCACTGGCTGACGGTCAAGAGCGGCGGCGGAGCGAACGCCGCAGCGCGCTCCTCCCGCCACAGATCCCACAGCCGGGAGGCGTTAGGCGCCTCGACCGCGACTGCCGTCACCTGCGAAACACGAGGGCTATCTGACGCGCAATCCACGCGTCAAAGGACGCCTGGTCGGGGAAGTGATCCTCGGCCAGTCGCTCGAGCAGGAATGATGCTCGTTGGTACTCAGCGTAGTGCGCCGCACAACCCAGACAGTCATTTTCTGGTGCTGGTACATCACGGTACCTAGTAGGTCTTTCCTCGGGCACTCACCCCTCCTGTAGTTCCGCGAGAATGTCCCGTACCGCGTGGTCCCAAGCGCGCTGCGACTCCGGGAGCGAGGGCAGACCGACCGTTCGCGCCGCGTACCGGCCCGGCACGGCCAGCAGCTGCGCCCGGATCGTCGTCGTGATCTGCCGCACCGTCTGCCGGAAGTCGTCGACCGATACGAGCCTGCCGGCCATCTCGTCGCGTTCCATCTCCGCCATCTCCACCTCGGCCGCCATCTTCCGCCTCGTGTACTCCACGATGTCGTTCGGTTTGGCGTTCCGCTCCGCCAACAGCTGCGCCTCACGCCAGCGGGCGAACTTGGGCCACGCATAGAGCAGCTTCCCGCCCTCACGCTTCACCGGCGCGTCCGGCTTCGCGCCCCACACGCCGAGCGACTGCGCCGTGACCCCGATCCGACGGGCAGCCTCGGCGCCGGAGACCCACTCGCCGTCGGATTTCAGCCGGGGCATCTAAGTCGATGGTTCCGAAAGTCTTTCACTAGTGGGTACCCTCGCCCGCACGGGACCTGCGGCAATCGCGGCGGAAGGACCCGCAAAAAAATCGTGCCACTACGACTCGTTAGGTTCATCGCGCCGTCCGCAACGCTTCCGCGAGTGCCGTCGCAAAGATCGCGGGCCACTGTTCTTGCGCCACGCGCTTCGCTGTGTCGACGAAGTGGAGCTCTGGGTCGATCGACACGCTCGGCTTGAACACGAACATCGCCTTGAGCGACCCTCGCCCTTTGCGCCCGGTGCGTTGATAGATCCCGGGACCGATCTTTCCGGTCTGCTTATCGATCACGATCACCTGGCGTGCGCCCTTGAGTGATCCGAACCGCTCTATCAGTGCTCGCGGCCTGTTCCCGGACGTCACGATGTCGCGCTTGTTCCGACGGACGCCGCTCGCTGGCACCGCCAGCATGTGGCCTGAGCCTCTGGTCGGGAACTTCCGGGTGTCGCGCTCGAATTTGGCGAGGAAGTCCGCCTTGCGGTCCATGCCGTACGTGACCGTCGGATCGGTTTTGGTCGCGATGCCGCTCAGGCGCTTCACGCCCTGTTTTTCGATGAAGTCTTTCCGCCGCAGAGTGAAGATCGAGCCGAGACGTTCGCGTTCCGCCTTCTGGAATGCCTCACCGAGGCGGTTGATCGCGAGCGAACGTGCGAACGGAAGCTGTTTCTGCTCGAGTGCCGTCAGTTGCTTGACGACATCGCTGGTGTCGAGCGTGATTCGCATCGTGATCATGCCGCGCGCCTCTGGTCGACGAGCCGTGTGAGCTCACTCCTGACGCTCTCAATGACTTTCGGCCACGCGTGCGGCCGTTCGCATCGGAAAAGCGTGGTGTTGAAGTACCACGGCGTTCGATCTCCGCTCGCCATCCATCGATAATCGTTCGGAGCGCCGATCATCAACAAAGTCGGCACGCATAACGCACCGGCGATGTGAGCAGTGGACGTATCGACAGAGACAACCGCGTGTAGCGAACGAACGACGGTAGAAGTCTCGTAGAAGTCGAGCGTCTCGAATTGCTTCATCCCGTTCGCCTCGCCGAGCTGCAGCGAGACCCACGTCACGCCTGCCGTCTCGAAGAGCGGCGCGAGTTGATCGGAGTTGTGAATGCTTCGCATCGCATCGCCCTTGTGGGCACGATTTCCCTTCCACACGAGACCGACTCGGTAGCCCGGCAGCGATGCGACTTCTGGGTGTGGCCGAGCGTGCAGGTAGCCGGCAGACCCGGGGATATCCGCCGCGCGCCAGGTGCGGAAGAGGTACGGGAGCGACATGAACGCGGCGTGATAGTCGTGCCGCGGCACCGGCTCGGTGTCGGTGACCACGTCCGCGCCCTTGGGGACGTTGTAGCGCACGAGACGCCAGAGGTTCGCGGGCACTCGATAGATGACGTGCATGCCGGTCTGCTCGAGCAGCCCCCAGTAGCGGAGCATCATGAGCACGTCGCCCGCGCCCTGCTCGGCGAAGATCAGTAACGAGCGATCTCGGTGCACGGCCCCATCCCATCGCTTCGCCAGCTCAGTGCCCGCGGCGACCGCGATCGACGTACGCGCGTGGAATGTTGGATCGTGCCACCGCTCCTCGTAGATCGACCAGCCGTCGCGATATTCGCCGAGCTGTAGGTGCGCATGCGCGATATTGACGCGTGGGGCGGGGTCGAACGGCGCGAGCGTGTGGGCGTGGTGGTAGTAGCGGAGCGCGTCACGGTGACGGCCACGGTTGCCCGCGGCGTTGCCGAGATTGACCCACGCGCCGAAATGCTTGGGATAGCACTCGACGGCGAGGCGGAAGAGCATCTCCGCTCGCTCGTAGTCCTGCGCGTTCATGGCGACCAATCCGCTCACCACGGCGCGCTGGGACTCACGCTTCCGCCAACCGGCAAGTCTCACCCGATGCGCTCCCAGTCTTTCTTCCGATACACGGGCTTGAACGGCTGAATCTGCGCGCTAGTGACTTCCGGCATGTCCGGCCCCTCGATCAGCATCTCGATAGAGAGCCCGTCCTCCGAATTCCGCGCGCTCACAATCCGGTGCGTCTCAGGATCGAGACAAAGCAGGTCGAGCCACAATTCCTTCGAGATGGTCAGTTCTCCCATCCGCTCGCTCATGACAACACCTCGGGCAGTCGCCGGTTGTACTCCCGCGTGAACGACTCCGTGATCGTCGCGGTGATCTCGTCAAACTGCTTCCGCGTGAGAGGAATGCATCCGCAGCGCCGCATGGTCAGCTCGGCCTTCAGGCTCCGAGAGATCGTCGCTTTCGCGATCACGCCGGTGCCGAAGCATTTCTTGCACGCCTGCTTGCTCATCCCAGGTTCTCCTCGGGTGCTGTGCGCGGTGGCGGGGCGGCCTTCACGTCGATGCCCGCGATCGCGTACCACACCGCGGCAGCGGCGGCGAGCTGGCGGGCCGCCTGGAGCGCGGGCCGCGGATCTTGCATCGCTTTTGCGAGCTCGAACTCGATCTCGCGCACGTGAACGAACAGGGCGTGTCTGGCGTGCGCGACGCGGATGAGGTCACGCGCTTGGCAGGCCAGCGTGTACTCGCGGATGATCGCCTCGCCGAGGACGTCGGCATCAGACGCACTCACCGCGCCTCGACTGGTCAGCGAAGCGCCCGTGCGGCATCGCACTGAACGCTTTGGTGTAGCCGCGATCGAGGTCGCGGATGATGCGCCGGATCCGGTGCAGATCCTCTGCGGCGGGGTGAGGCACGCGATCGGCGTGCGTGAACGCATCATAGAGCAGCTGCAGCGCAGCGATATCGTCGCGGTCGACCACGATGTCGATCGTCCGGCGCGGGTCGGCGGCCATTCTCGGATCCTGGGCAACGGGAAACGAAACCGCCGGCCGTCGCGCCCCTGAGTCCGGGAAGGCGCGGAACGGCCGGCGGTCAAGCCTGGCGTAGTTGTCGGGTCGTGCGAGTGCCCGGACAGAATAACGCCTGACGCGCGCGAGGGGCAACGCGGAAGATCGCGACGCACTATCACTGTAGGTGGATTCGCCGCAGGATGGCCAGTACCACCACGAACCCGATCGCGACGATCGCGGTGATCGTGACGACGGTGCTCTTGACCGGCTCCGCGATCGGGATGCGGTCCCACAGATGAACCAGCAGCACCACGAGGACGACGAGCAGGACTACCGTGAGGAGGGTCATATGGGGCTCCGGTTGATGTGGGTTAGCCGGCCTTCGATCGCCGCGGCGGGTCGTATCGCTCGCCCAGCACGGCGATCATCTCGAACACGTCCGTGATCCCTTGGGACTCAAGCCATCGGAATTCCCGCCAGTCGATCTCGCTGATGAACACCTTCCGGATGTGGCGGCCGGTCCCGTCCTTCGCCACGCGGTGCACGAAGAGCACGAGCATCGAGCGGCCGCAGCGTGGCCCGTTGCCCGGCGGCTCGCGGTAGGTGCACGTGTAGTAGCCGGCCTCTGGGAACTGCGCGAGATCGGAACGCGAGACGGGATGCCCCGCTGGACAAAACACAACGTCGAGTGGGTCGACGCCCTCCGTGGTGTGCACGAAGCCGGCGTATCGACGACGGCCGCTCCGGATATCGTCATCCGCTGGCAACGGGTTGAGGTGGCCGCCATCGGGCGTCACACGCCGTCGCCGATCGGTGCGGGGATCAGCTCGCGCGGCAGCACGGTCTTCTCCCACCGAACCGACACGTGGTGCGGGTCGAGCCGCTGGGCCTCGGCGATCCGCTCGTCGCGCTCCTCACGGAGCTGCTGCGCGGCGTCCAGCTCCTCGAGCTCCGTGGCGTACTCGGCGCCGCGGTGCTTGCTCTCGGCGGAGTCCAGGAGCTCGTGGATCCGGCGCTCGGTCAGGATGCGTTCGGTGGGCGTCATGGGCGGCGCAGCGTGTTGCGAATGGTGATGCAGTTGATCACGATCAACCCACCGAACCCCATCACAATGGACCACTTCGCGACGGCCGACATGTCGCGCTGTAGCAGATCGAATATCACGTAGCAGCCGGCGACGATGGCGCTTCCGGCAACCACGCGAACTGTCCACCGCCAGGAGATCTTCATTGCTAGGCTCCTAGTCGTCGCGCGCGGGGCGTCTGCCGCGCAGGTCGTACAGCTCTCGCGCGAGCTCGTCGAGCGCCTGGCGAGCGGTGAGCGTTGGGAATCCCAGGCGGGTGACCTTGTCCAGCGTTTCCTTGATGGCGTCGACGCGGACGTCTGGCGCCTGGTGTTCTCGGCGGCGGGGTTCGTTGTTAGGCTCGGGGTTCGATCTGCTCACGTGACAAGGTCCTCCTCCGTGAAGTCGTGCTCTCCGTCGTCGTCGTCGAACTCTTCGGGCAGGGCGTAGCCGGCATCGTCGGCGAAAACTTCCTCCTCCTCCTCCATCTCGGCATTCGCGTCCGCGAGCGCGCAGCGGCAGTCGTCGGGCGCCTGCTGGCCGTGATCCTCGCCGTCGCAATCGCATTGCTGGCCGCAGATCGGACACTCGTGCATTAGCGCGCTCCACTCATGGCTCGATCGAGTATTGGCACTCGGTCGACAGCACGACCGGACCGTCGTCGATGGCGATGATCGTGATGAATGGATCCTCGGTGTCGTCGCGGACGATCTCACCGGGGAATGTCTTAGTTGGGTCGTAGTGGAAGCAGACGCGTACACGGCGATGCAGGTGGTCGCCCTGCTTCGGGAATCGTGTCGCGGAGATGTTCGGATGCACGCCCATCAGCGTCTCACCGGCTCGAGTGCTCCGCTCGCCTCGTCGCGGTAGGCGAGCCCTAACGCGACCACCAGGTCCTCCGCCTCGCGCCGGCCGCCGATGTAGTGCCGGCTGCCTGTGATGGTGCAGTTGCAGAGATCGTGGAACTCCTGCTGCGGCTCCGACACGCGCGCGCCCTTCTGCCGTTTCGTTTCCCACCAGAAGGACACGAGCTCTAGGAACACGACGAATAGATCGCCGAGTCCCGGCGTCTGCTTCGCTGCGCGCGTCTGGCTGAGCCAGTAGACACGAGCGCCGAACGCGCCGAAAACTTTCTGCACCTCGAGCTGCTCGGCCTTCTCGAGGCGATCGCGATCGTCGGTGTCCGGCTCCAGGGCGACACCAGTCTTTCGCGCTCGATACTGCACGAGCGTCAGACCGGCCGCTTTCGCTGCGAGTAGCTCGGTGCTGATCGGAAACGGATCGAGCTCGGGGGCGCGTTCTGGTTTGTTAGGCATCGTCGCCCTCCCGATCAGCCTGCATTCCACGACGCTCTTCGAGCTGCTCGTTGATCGACTCCGCAAGACCTTGCCCACCTTGCCCGGGCGATTTAACCCCCTTTTCGGAAGCCGCTTCCCCCCTTAAGGGGGAAGCGAGGCTTTCCGGAGGTGGTCCGGACAGGCTCGGGGCAAGGTGGGCAGGGTCTAAAAGGCCCAGGTCTGGAGGTTGCCCAACCCTGCCCACTTTTTCCCGGGCAGGGTTGTACGAGCCGAATCCGTGCGACCCGTGGGCTTGAATAGAGGCGGGGTCGAGCGCCTGGGAATCGGTCGACATCGTGCTGTTGCCCCCATCAGAAGGGCCAGACCACGAGCGGTCGACGATCCGCCAGAGCTTCGCACCCTGCCGGCCTGTGTCGTACGCGATCACGTTCAGCGCGTTGAGCCGCGCGATCGCCTTGCTGAGATCCTCGTTGCGGATCCCGGTGCCGAGCTTCCGGAGATCGGTGGAGGTAATCGGTTTGGCCGCGAGCGAGAGCTGCGACACGATGAACTCTTCGGCGCGTCGGTCGGCGTCGCTTCGCGCGTCCTCGAGCGTGAGCCGCGCCGCCGTCCACTGGCCGCGGTTCCCCGGCTCGTGGTCGATCCGGTGCTTGATGAGGAACGGCTCGAGCCGGGGCGCGCGGCTCATCTTCAGGTTCTCGACGCGGATGCCCTGCTCGAGGAACTCGAAGAAGAAGACCGCGCGTGAGGAGTGCGGCAGCGAGCTCGCCCCGCGGATCCGGTCCAGCTGTCGCTTGTCGGCGCCCGCTTTCCCGGCGTGGTGCACGACGCCGACCGTGCAGTGGAAGCGCTTCGTGAGCGACCGGAGATATTTGATCGCCGGCCGCGTCTCGGTGTTGGAATTCTCGTCGGCGCCCAGGACCTCGAACCACGGGTCGAAGAGCACGAGCGCTGGCTCGATGCGTTCGACTTCGCGGTCGAGGTGCACGCGCCAGGCGTGGTCGCTGAGGTTGGGCTCCCCCTCGGCGATGACGTGGACGTTGCCGAGCACGCGCTCGCGCGACCAGCCATGGCCGGCGCAGTAGGCCTCGAGCCGCATGACGACGACCCCTAACGAGTCCTCGTTCGAGACCACGAGCACGGGCCCGCGGAGCGCGCGATACGAGCCGAAGGCAGCGTATCCGCCGGCCACTGCCCCGGCCATGTGGAGCGCCGCGCTGCTCTTGAACGCCCCGCCGTCCCCGACGAAGAGCACGATCTCCGACATCGGGATGAGATCGTGGACAAGGAACCGCACCGGCGGCTGCGGCGGCGCGTGGAGCGCGTTGACCGCTGCCGGCAGCGATACGTCCGAGGCCGGCGCGATGGTGGCCACCGCGACGTCCGATTCGTAGTCGGGATACCGATCGACGGGCATCGTCAGCGCCACGGCCATGCTCGATGCCTCACGCGGACTTCCTCGCGCCGGCGGTGATGGCGGCGCCCGCGGCGGCGCGTGCCGAGACCGCCGCGTCGGCGAGGCCCGTGTGCTCACAGACCAGCGCCGTGAGCTCCCACGCGGCCGCGACCTCGAGCGGCTGGCGGCCGCGCGACTCCAGCACCTGCGCACGCCACCGCTCGAGCGCCGGGCACCGCGCCACCGGGTCCGCCGTCTCGCCCTCCTGGAGGAAGTCGAGCAGGCCGACGATGAAGTCCGCGATCGACCAGACGCAGATCGGGTCGAGCGGCACCGGTGGCGCCGGCGGTCCCTCGTCGAACGGGTAGCCGCCGATCGCGGCCTCGGCGTCATTGAGCAGCCGCTCGGCCAGCCATCGGGTGTTGGTGTAGAGCCGTGCGCGCGCGTCGTTCATGCCGCATCTCCGTCGAGCAGCGCAACGACATCTTTCCAGCGTCGCGACACGTTGGCGAGAAGGTCTCGGCCGCGTTCCTCCTCGTCAGATTTGGCCTGCCATTCATCGTCGTCCAGTAGGTCGGTTACCGTATCCCTAACGATTCCGGCCAGCATGTCCGGCTCGAGCGCGTCGAGCTCCCACGACTCGTCACCGTACTCGGCCAGGTAGGCCTGGAACCGCGAGTCAGTCTCCTTCGCTGGGTTGGGTGGCGGCTCGTGCTCCTCGACCTGGTCCATGTTGAGCGCCATGCGATCGACGCGGATCTCGTTCTCCGAGAACAGCTCGAGCCGCTCGCGGATGTCCCGCGTCATGTCAATTCCGGAGGGGTCATGGTCGCCGAAGTGGAGGATCACGGGCGTCTGACCCCTGCGCGCGATCTGGCGGAGCCGCATCGCGGCACCCCACATCTCGGACTGAGACGTGTAGCCGCGACACGAGAAGAACGGCACCTGGAGCTCATCGCACGCACGCTCGAAGACGCCGGCGAGCGCCTCCTTCTCGATCCAGACCTCAACCCGGTACCGCTGTGTCGCCCACTTGTCGATGCGGAAGACGCTCGCGTCCTCGCTCACGAGGTGCGCTGGGTTCCGCCATTCGGCGAGCTTGTGGAGCTCGCGCGTACGATCCTCGATCGCCTCCCAGTCAATGAGACCGGCGAGCCGCGCGTCGTTCACGATCGAGCCGAGCCGCTTATAGCTCTTGACCGTATTGGCGATCAGGTCACGGCTGACGAACTGGTAATACAGCTGCCGAAGGGTCAGCTGGTATCCGTCAGCCGTATACTCGGCAATGATCGTGTTGGCGTGATCGATCACCTCTCGCGACTCCGCGGAGAAGCGACGATCGACGTAGGCGATCTTCGGGCTCACGAAGCTAGCCCTCCGCTCTTACATCCCTCGCAGTCGAGCGCGCGCGGCCCGGTCGGCACGAACGGTTGGGTGCACCGACGGCAGACCTTCGCCTGATAGACCCGACACTTCACCGTGCCCCTCGCGCGGCTGCCGGCGGCGAGCTTCGACTTGAGCTCGACGCGCTCGGCCAGGAGCCGCCCGATCTGGTTGCGCAGCTCGCGCACTTCAGAAACGCGTAGCTCGCACGCCGCGCAGACGGTGCAGACCTTCCCGAACTGGCGCTCGTGCCGGACCTCGAGCTGCCCGCCGCAGTGGTCGACGAGGCACGGCCCGGCCGACTCCACACCTCGCTTCAGCGGTGGGGTGTACTGCGCGGCGATCGCGGCGGCGGTGGACTGTCTCATCGCCACTCCGCGAGGCGAACCCGGAGCGCCGCGGCGACGAGCCGGCCAACAAACGGGAACGTTATGGGAACAGTATGAGCACGAGTTGCGGGTCCTCTTCGCCCATGTGTGCCCTGTTCCTCGCTGCCTAACTCGTTGCTCCACCGCGTGAGGCGCTGAAAGAGGGCCTCCCAACGACTAAGCGGTCGTCGGTTCAATCCCGACCGCTGGCTCTCCGTTAACCGGCCCTCGGTGGCCCTAACGCCCCGCTGACCCCCCGTCGGCGGTGCGTCCGCGCACGAAGGAACGTTATGGGAACGGTAGCGTTGCCGATTCATCGGTCCCCTCCCACCACGCCGGCCGCCTTTTCCATCCGCTCCTTCCGCTGTTTGAGGTAGCTCCGCGCCTGCTTCATGTCCTTGTCGCCGATCCACTCCATGCCGAGGCGGTCGTCGCCCGTACGGTCGGCCACGTTCCCGGCGACCATCTTCCGGAATCCGTGCAGCGCGCGGTACGGCCGGTGCTCGACGCCGGCGCGCTCCTCGAGGGCTCGGAGCGCGCGCCACATGGCCTGGTAGCCGTAGGGCTTCCCGGCGTGGTTCCCGTGCCCCGGGATGACCCACGGCGAGCGTGAGAGCTCGTCGGCGGCGATACGCTGGTGGCGGTTCATCTGCGTGAACGCGCGCCCCGTCGGCACTCGCAGCCAGTACCTCGCCGTCTCGAGCGCGGCGATCGCCTCCCAAGTCAGCGGCTGCGTCAGGACATCGCCGTTCTTCTGGTATTCCGCCGGCCAGAGGATCACGCCCTCGGTTTCGTCGACGTCCGCCCACCGGAGGTGGAGCACGGCGTTGGCGCGCTGCCCCTGGTGCCCGGCAAGCATGAGGGCGACCCAGATGCGCCAGTCGCGGGTGTCCTGCGGGTTGAGCGCGCGGAGGAGTTGCGAGTACTCCTCGTCGCTGTACTCCTCGGGGTTGTTCACCACCGCGTCCTTCGGCCGCTTCCAGCGGTGCAGCGCGAGCTCGTTCTGCGCGACCAGCTTGCGGGTCTGGCCCCAGTTGTAGACGATGCGCGCGACGTTGAGCACTTGGCGGATCTGGTTGATCGCCATGCCGGCCGTGCGCGCTCGCGCGATGAACTGGTCGACGTCGTGGAGCGTCGTCGTCGCGGCAACGGTGTTCCGGCCGATGTAGGTCTCCCACTTCCGCCATCGCTCGGCGTAGTTCACCTGGGACTTCAGGCGGAGATCGGCGAACGCCGGCGCCTCGGCGTACGCGGTCCAGAGTGCCCGGACCGTGGTCCTCGGGATCACGCGCCGGTCGTCGCCCTCGGCGATCCGTTTCCGCTCGTCGTGGAAGGCCTCGGCGAACTTGATGGCGTCGGCCTTCCCGTCGCGCGAGAGCGGGAACACGCGCTTCGACTTCACGCCGGATGCGTCGGCGTAGAGCACCTCGTAGCGCTTCCGCTTCACGTCCTCGAGGACGCGCACGTAGTCGCCGCGGCGCTTCTGGCCGAGGGTCCGGATGGACTTCCGGGCGGTCATCGGGCTTGCTCCTCAATGCGCATCAGGCGGAACCCGGCACGCTTGAGCGCTGTTTCCAGGAACGATCGCCCGACTGCTGTCCCAAGCCACTGGATGACTGTCGCGGCCACGCGCGCGTCGCGCTGCGTCATCGGCCCATCGGTCCACTCGCGGTCCATCATCGCGTAGCCGAACGGGTCGCGATGCTCGTCCTTCTCATGTGAGAGAAGCGTGGCGAGGATCGGCGTGCAGCCGAACGGCTTGTTATTCTCCTTCTCCCACTCGACCGCAAAGGCGTGTTCAAACCTGCCGGTGAAGTCATCGATGGCGGTCCGGCGGTAACGGTAGCCGCGGTGCTCGATCGTTTGCGTCATGCGGCCTCTCCTCCGCGCGCGGCCCGCCGCGCCTCGTCCCGGACCTCGTCGCCGCGCATCCGCTGCGGCACCATGACGCTCAGGTACTGCCGCTCGCTCTTCTTCCGCGGGCTCCAGCGCGCGAGGCCCTGCTGCTCCCACGCGCGGAACCGCTGGCGGAACCACGGGGCGGCGTGCGGCGACGCCAGCACGGCCTCCGTCTCGGACATCCACTTCGTGAACGGCTCCGCGGCCTCGGCGATCTCGTCGCAGAGCCGCTCAAGCGCGTCGGCGATCGCGGCCTGGCCGTGCTTCCGGAGCACCGGGAGCTCGCCGCGCGCGTCGGCAATCACCTGATCGAGGGTCCGCGTCATGCCTTGGAAAAGCCAGACGTTAGGCGGAGGCCCGAGCGGTCATACGCCGCGACGAGCATGCGCCGCGAGGTGCGGAACTTCTCGAGCAGCGCGGCGCCGGTGGATCCGTTGGCGTAGAGTGCCACGATCGTCTCGGTGAGGACGGCCTCGTGCTCGTCGAGCAATGCCATGAACTCGGCGCGCGGTTCCGCGGCGGGCCTCGTCACAGGTTCTTCCGCGAGAACTGCACAACGTCGGGGCATGTCGTGAAGTGCGAGACGCCGCGACCGTCGTACACGTCCGCCGTACCGCCCGGCGCCAGCAGGTCGCCCTGCGCCGTGTCGTTCGTCTCGCTCGGTCGCCGGCCGCCTTCGACGTCGCAATCGACCGGCAGTGGTCCGAACCCACCCCGGACCCAGTAAATCGTCTTGCCGCAATTCGGCCCGCGACACTGCCCCGGGGACGATCCGGCCGGGACGTCGTAGAACCGAGTCGCTGGCTGCTTTCGAGTCGTAGTCATGCGGGCACCGCCTGGCGCGGGATGATCGTCCGCCAGTAGTGGGTGAGGTTCGTCGGCGAAACGCAGCCTGTGCAGAGCCCGACGCCGAGCACTGGCTCGAGGAGCAGGATCCCGAGCCCGGGCGATCGCCCCCACGACCCGGGGTACAGCGACGACTGCACGCGGCCGCAGCTCACGCACGTGGCTTCGGTCGGCTGCACCGGGAATCGCGGGGTGGGGGCCATACGTGAATTAGCTCCAACGGGTCGGCAGGTCGTCGCTGGCCGTGGCGCGCAGCGCCGACAGCCGCGTGATCTCGTGCGCCGTGTTCACGCACTCGGCGATGTCCGGCGAACTACCAGCTTCGCGATGCGCGAGGTCAGCTTGCGCGTTGTAGAGGATCGCAGCGACGATGGCGATCAGGTCTGAGTGATTCATAGTTTTACGCGTCCAGCGCGTGCAGGGTGCGGAGCGCGATAGCCTCGGGATCAGTCGCGCGCGCGGCGTAGCCGGCGGCGTAGGCCTCCTCGGCGATCGCGGAGGCGTAGTGCTCCACGTACAGCGCCAGACGCTCGCAGAGCATACTCTCGCGCGAGTGCAGCGCGTCCTCCTGCCGGTCCTCCGGTGCCTTGACGACGATCGCGCCGTGAACCAGCGGCCGTATGCGATTCGCGATACCGGCGCGCACCTGGTCCGCGTTGGCGAGCTTCATTTCCGTCTGGCCGCGCAGCACCGGGATGATGAAGGTCTTGATCGCCGCGGCGTCGGCGCGCTGGGTGCGCGCCTCGCGATGATAGCCCTCCTCCTCGTTCTTCTTCGCCAGCTTCTCGATCGACTCCTGCCGCTCCTCCAGCGAGCGGATCACGATCGACTGATCATGGGCGGTGCGGAATCGGACGGCCTCGGGCAGCGTCTCGGTGTCGATGTTCGTGAGGGTCATGGGCTAGTCCAGTTGGGCGTTGCGGTTGCGGCGCTTCGGCTGATCGTTGAGGTCGAGGGCGTCCTGGATCTTCCCGGGACCGGGGACCGTGTGAGACTTCGACCCGGGCGGCGAGGCCTGCCGCGCCTCGTCATCCAGGAGCTGCTGGTCGAGCACCAGGTCATCGTCTGGCGTCTCGAGGTCGCTCGTGTCGATCTGCGTGGTCGCGACGTTCTCCGGCGGTCGGCTCACCACGGTCGTCGGGACCGGGTCGCCGGGGCCTAACGCGGGCTTCATCCCGGGGGACGTGTAGGGGTCGTCGCCGATCATCGGCATCCGCCGCACGTGCCCGCTCCCGTTGAGTGCGGACTCGCGGATGTCGACCTTGGTCGGGAGGGCGGCCGCGGATCGCTCGTCGGCCATGCGCGCCGTCACCAGGAGGCCCTTGTCGTCGAGCTCCTCCTCGCGCCACTTGAGATGCGGGATCTGGCTCGCGATGTAGCGCATGACGCGGCGGCAGGCGCGCGTCTCCGAGGTCTCGACGGGGAACGAGTCGCCGACCGGGTCCGACTTCCGCGTCCCGCCGCCGCACCACTTGGCCGACGTGAACTCGACCGGCACGGTCTTGAGCTTCACGCGGAAGACGACGGCCGACACCGCCGCCTCGGGGATGGCGTGCTGGATCCGCTCGTAGCGGCGCCGCTCGATCTCCGAACGCGCCCACGACGCCTCCTGGCCCTCGCCTTTCGCGAGCTGCTCGAGCCGCGGGTCAGCCTCGACGTGGTCGGGCTTCGCGTAGTCGACCAGCCCGTCCTCGACCATCTCTGAGAGGCGGCGCAGATAGTAACGGGAATTGCGGTAGACGTTCCCGCCTAACACGTCGATCTCGGTCGGGTCGATCAGGCTCTGGCGACAGTACATCGCGACCGCGCGCTGCATCTCGTTACTGAGGCCTTTGCCCCAGTTCATCTCCGAGATTTTCGCCGCGACGAGGTGCAGCTTCTTGCGCTCCTCGAGCGCGTCCTGCGCCTCGGTCTGCGCGAGCGCCTGGCGCGCGCGCTTCGTCTCGCTCTCGGGCGGCGTCTGGGCTGGAAGGGTCACGCGGCACTCTCCTGACTCTGAATGGACGCCGCGGCGGCCTGCTCGAGCATGAGACGCTCGATCTCCGGCAGCGCGGCGGTGATGTGTTTGCAGCGGTCGGTGAGGCAAGTCAGGCAGCAGATCACGCCGTTCCGGTTGGACTGTCGGACCGTGACGAGGCCCTTGCCATCCGCGACGGCGAAATACTCCGCCATGGAGGTGGACTTCATGTGGCGCACTCCGGGCTGATCGCTCATCGGTGCGACACGATGAAGTGCGACGATTTGCGCTTGAGCATCGCGCCGAGCAGCCGATCATAGAG
>Ga0068859_100000702_pt1 | contig 33593 bp, 28 predicted proteins | sample KBSSwiS22_FD_66585 | JGI IMG/M metagenome (GOLD analysis project Ga0068859, IMG submission 66585) | Switchgrass rhizosphere microbial communities from Kellogg Biological Station, Michigan, USA - KBS Switchgrass S2-2 | ecosystem: Host-associated > Plants > Roots > Rhizosphere > Soil ...
CTCCGAGAGCAGCGAGCTCTTGTCGCCCGACTTCATCAGCGCGGCGAGATCCTGCGCCTTCGCATAGTTGATCTGCAGGTACTCGGTGCGCAGCGGGGCAAGCTGCTGTACTTGCTGGCGTGCAGTCAGCAGCTCCTTCTCGCGCGCGGCGATTTCCGCGGCGGGCGCTACGAACATGACGTTGCCTTCGCGGCGCATGTCGAGGCCCTTGGTGCGCATGACGATGTCCAGCGCCTGATCCCACGGCACGTTCTGCAACCGCAGGGTGACGTTGCCGCCCACCGAGTCGCTGATGACCATGTTCTGGCCGCTGGTATCGGCCAGCAGCTGCAGCACCGCGCGCGTCTCGATGTCCTGGAAGTTCAGGGTCAGGCGCTCGCCGGTGTATTCCTTCTGATCCTGCAGCTCCGGCGGCAGCTTCACGACCGGCTTGATCTCGATCGTGTAGACGTTGTCGGACTGGTACGCGAGCTGCTCGTAGTCGCCGCTCGCCGCGATGACGAGGCGTGTGCCGTCGGCGACGCGCAGGGCGTCGACCGACGCGACCGGCGTCGCGAAGTCGGCGACGTCGAGGCGCTGCATCAGGTTCTCGGGCAGCGAGGTCTTGGCGAAGTTCACGACGATCTTGCCGCCTTCCTGGCGCAGGTCCGCAGGCACCTTGGAGTCGGTGAGCTCGACGATGATGCGACCGGAGCCGTCAGTGCCGCGACGGAAATCGATGTTGTTGACGCTGCGCGAACCGGAGATCGGGGCGGCGGAGCGCGTGCTCTGGCTGGCCGCTGCGGCTGCAGTCGAGACTGCCGGACCGGCAGTGACAGCGCGCGAGCCGCTGCCGCCGACCGAAACGACGATGGTGTTGCCGTTTACGCGCGTCTCGTACGGCACCAAGCTGTCCACGTTCAGCACGACGCGCGTGCGGCCGCCGGCTTCGGCGACGTTGACGGTGTCGACCACGCCCTGCTTGACGTCGACACGACGCGAGCTCATCGCGACGGCGGTGTCGGGCAGATCGAGCGCGATGCGCGCCGGATTGTCCACGGTGAAAGTGAGTGGCGTCGGCGCAGTGTCGCTGAGCTTCAGCGTCAGCTCGACTTTGTTGCCGGCACCGGTGGTGAAGGTGATGCCTTCCAGGCGGTTGGCGCCTTGCGCCAATGCCTGCAGCGTCATGCCTGCAAACAGCAGTGCACCGATGCCAACGCGGCGCAACGACGAAATAGTGGACGACATTTTTGGATTTCTCCCTGGGATCATTCTGTCAACGCCAGCGCGGCTGGACGCTCGATGTATCCGCCGAGACCGTCGGGGACGATTTCGATGATGGTGATCTTGGTCGGGCTGATGCCGACGATGCGACCGTCGTTCTGACCGACGAAATTGCCGGGCAGGACACGATGCACGAGGCCGTCTTTGCCCTGCACCAGCCCGTAGTTGCGGCCCAGCAGCTGCAACGTGCCGACCATGCGCATGGTGTCGAGCGGGAACTGCTCGAGGAACTCGCGCGGACGCTTCACGTCCGGGCGCACGCCGTTGGCCACGTCGGTGCGGGCGGGCGGCGTCGGCACGAACGGCGAGCGCATGTTGCCCGCTGCATACGTGAACGCCTCGTATGGCTTGATCTCGGGCAGCGGGTCGATGGCCTCGCCCGGACGAGCCTTGATCTCTGCGACCTGCTGCTGCAGCTGTTCCATGCCGTTGGAGCACGCGCTCAACGACAACACTGCAACGGCAATAAAAATGAGTCTGGTCATAGGTGGCGCTGCTCGGTTGTATCAGGTGCCCGGCCGCTTGGCGCCGGCTGGACCCTGCTGCGGCTGATTCGCGGCCTGCTCTTCCTCGTCCAGGTAACGATAAGTCTTCGCCGTCACGTCGAGCTGCAGCTGGTCGCTGCCGGGATTCTTACCGACCTGCGTGATCTCCACGTCGTGCAGCGTCACGATGCGCGGCAGGGCCGCGATGCCGCTGACGAACGCACCGATCGAATGGAAGCTGCCGGTGAGGCGCATCTTGATCGGCAACTCGGCGTAGAAATCCTTGATGTTCTGCGTGTTCGGCTGGAACAGCTTCTGGTCCAGGCCGGCCGCGGTGCCCTGCTGCGAAATGTCGGTCAGCAGGCTCGGCACTTCGGTCTTGTTCGGCAGCTTGCGCAGCATCGCGCCGAACGACTGTTCCATCTCCGCCAGCTGCGCCTTGTAGGCGTCGAGGTTCGCGGCCTTGCGCGCCTTGGCTTCGAGCGTGGCCAGCAGCTGCGCCTCCTGGGCGCGTGCCGCGTCCAGCTCCGGCTTCTTCGGCTTCCACGCCAGGAAATAACCCAGCAGCACTACGCCCAGCACGAAGATCAGGCCGATCGCGCCGAAGCGGAACGGCATCGGCCAACGGCCAGGATCATTGGGATCGAGCTCGCGGACTTGATCGATGAAGCTCATCGGCGCGCTCCTGCCGGACCCTTCGGTGCCGACGCGACCTGCTGGTCCGCGGCGTTGGCGTTCGCCAGCGACGGATTCTCCTGCGTGGCGTTCAGCGTGAAGTCCGAGCCGCCGTCACCGGCGCCCTTGGTCTCGAGGATGTCCAGCGACGGATCGGTGAGCCATTCCGAAGCTTCGATGTTGCGCATGTAAGAGGCGACGCGCGTGCTCGACTGCGCCAGGCCTTTCAGCTGCAGCTTGCGGTCGGTCTGCTTGAGCGAGGTCAGGTTGATGCCGTCGGGAATCGTGCGCACCAGCTGGTCGAAGACGTGCACGATCTCGGGCCGGCTGCGCTCGAGCTGCTCGATGACCTGAATGCGCGCGCGCAGCCGCTGCTTCTGCTGCTCGAGCGCCAGGATCTCGGTGATCTGCTTGTCGAGCTTGGCGATCTCGTCGTTGAGATACTGGTTGCGCTCGTTCTGGTTGTCGATCGCCGCGCCCATCTGCAGGTTGATGAGGAAAGCGATCGCACCAGCGGCGACCACTGCGCCGAGCGCACCGACGCCGAATTCCTGGCGCTTGCGCTTGCGCTCAGCCTCGCGCCACGGGATTAGGTTGATTCTCGGCATGTCAGTCGAAACTCCGTAGTGCCAGGCCGCACGCTGTCAGCAGCGCCGTCGCGTCTTTCTTGACGGCCTGCGCTTTCGCTTTCTGACTCACTTTCATCTGACCGAGCGGATCGCCGCGCTGCGACTCGATGCCGACGCGGCTCTGGATCATTTCCGCGGCGCCGGGAATGTTGGCGCAGCCGCCGCAGATCAGGATCTGCTCGGGCTGCTCGCGGCCGGCGCCGGACGCGAGGAAGAACTGCAGCGAGCGGCTGACCTGCTGGCACATGTCGTCGATGAACGGACCGAGCACTTCGGTCTCGTAGTTGCCCGGCAAGCCGCCTTCTTTCTTGGCGCGACCGGCTTCTTCCATGCTGAGGCCGTAGGTGCGCATCACTTCTTCAGTGAGCTGCTGACCGCCGAAGGCGAAGTCGCGCGTGTAGATGACTTTCAGGTCGCGCAGCACGCTGAACGTGGTGCTGCTCGCGCCGAAGTCGACGACCGCGACAACGCGGCTCAGCCCGCCGTCCGGCATTTGATGAGTCAACAGCCGGCAGGCGTTTTCGAGCGCGAACGCTTCGACGTCGACGATCTTGGCGCTCAGGCCCGCGGCGGCGCAGGCGGCGACACGCTGTTCGACGTTCTCGGAGCGCGTGGCCACGAGCAGCACGTCGAGCATGTCCGGATCTTTTTCCGAGGGCCCGATGACCTCGAAGTCGAAGCTGACTTCTTCCATCGGGAACGGGATGTACTGGTCGGCCTGCATCTCGACCTGGCCCTCGAGCTCGTTCTCGCTCAAGGTGCGCGGCATCTGGATTACCTTGGTGATCGCCGCATCGCCGCTGATGGCGACGGCCGCGTCTTTGGCGCGCGCGCCGGAGCGCTTCACTGCGCGCTTGATGGCTTCGCCGACGGCACTTGCGTCGACGATCGCTTTTTCGTTGATCGAGTTCGGCGGAGTCGCCTCGGCCGCGTACGATTCGACGCGATACTGGCCACCGTTCATGGACAACTCGATCAGCTTCACCGACGAGGTGGTGATGTCGAGTCCCAGAAGGGGCCGGGATTTTGCGGTGAGAAGCACGCTGTTTCCCTTTTCAGATCAAATGGTTGAGGCGCGATCGGAGACCGGACACGAAACACGGGCGGCAACTATATACAGCCGGGCGTTAAGTTGAATGTGAGCAGCCTCACGAATTACCTTCGCGACATTCCCGGATCCGGGTTACGCCCCGTCCTACTTTCAACCTCCATCCTAGGTCGCAGGGCTCCGGACGGATCGTCCAGAGACTGGCCAAATCAACCGTTTATGCCGGATCTGCAGACCGATGAACGCGTTGGAAAACTCGCCAGGCGGAACAATAGCGGCACGGGCCGTCGCTGTTTGGCTTCTATCCCCCTCTACGATTCGCCTCTTATCATTCGTCACGCGCGTCGGCTCGGCGCGCGCGTGGACCCGCAATCGCCGGTTACTATGCATACGGCACCCTTCATAAGCAAGGGTAAAGCAAGGACTTAGGATTTTTTGTTGTGATACGACGTTATCTCTCGTCTCCGCCTCGGGTCCTGCTCGCGCTCGGTTTCACCACGCTCGGCGCGCTCGTTCTCGGGATGCTCGGTTGCTATCAGTACCTGCATCCTTCGTTGCCCGACGTCACCACCATCAAAGACATTCGTCTGCGCGTGCCGCTGCGCGTGTACAGCCGCGACGGCAAGCTCATCGCGCAGTTCGGCGAGGAGCGGCGCATTCCGCTCGCGTTCGATGCGATCCCGAATCAGATGATCAACGCGGTGCTCGCCGCGGAAGACGACGCGTTCTTCCAGCACGGCGGCGTCGACTATCCAGGCCTGATCCGCGCGACGGCGCGACATCTGATGTCGGGTGCGAAATCCGAAGGCGGCAGCACGATCACGATGCAGCTCGCACGCGGTCTGTTCCTGAGTCCGGAGAAGAGCTATCGCCGCAAGCTGATCGAGATCTTCACGACGTTCCGCATCGAGCAGGAGCTGACCAAGCAGGAAATTATCGCGCTGTACTTGAACAAGATGTTTCTCGGGCAGCGCGCCTACGGCGTCGGCGCCGCGGCCGAAGTGTATTTCGGCAAGACCGTCGATCAATTGAAGTTGCCCGAGATCGCCTTGATCGCCGGCACGTTCCGCTCGCCGTCGCGCGACAACCCGGTCGCGAACGCTGATTTCGCCAAGCAGCGCCGCGCGTACGTGCTGCGGCGAATGCACGAAAAAGAATTCATCACGCAGGACGAGTACGACATCGCGTTGAACGCGCCGGTCGAGTCGCGGCTGCACGGGCCTGCTGTCGAAGTCGAAGCGCCGTACGTCGCGGAGATGGCGCGCGCCGAGCTGTTCAATCGGCTGGGCACAGAAGCGTACACGGCTGGCTATGAAGCAGTGACGACGCTCGACAGTCGTTTGCAGGGCGCGGCGGTGCGCGCTTCGCGCGCTGCGCTGATCGAGTACGACCAGCGTCACGGCTATCGCGGACCGGCAGGGCGCGTCACGTTGCCCGCCGGTGCGCGCGATCCAGAGATGTCGCAGGCGCTGGAGGATTACTCGCCGCGCGGCGGACTCGTGCCGGCGTTGATTCTTTCTGTCGACGAGAAAAGCGCAGTCGCTTACACGCGTGCGAACGGCAGAATCAGCTTGGCTTGGCCGGCGATCAGCTGGGCGCGTGCGCCGCTTCCTGACGGCGGCGTCGGCCCGCAGCTGCAGCGCGCAGGCGATGTGCTCGCGAAGAACGATGTCGTGTACGTCGCGCAGGAAGTGTCGGGCAACTGGCGCATGGCGCAGGTCCCGGACGTGCAGGGCGCGCTGGTCGCGGTGGATCCGAAAGATGGTGCGGTCGCCGCGCTCACCGGCGGCTTCGATTACTTCGCGAGCAACTACAACCGCGCGGTGCAGGCGAAGCGTCAACCCGGTTCGGCGTTCAAGCCGTTCCTTTATTCGGCAGCGCTGGAGCAGGGCTTCACGCCGGCGAGCGTCATCAACGATGCGCCGCTCGTGATCGAGGATCCGACGCTCGAAGGCAGCTGGCGACCGCAGAACGTGACGCGCGAATTCCGCGGGCCGATGCGGCTGCGCGAGGCGCTGGTCCGCTCGCGCAACCTGGTTTCCATCCGCATCATGAACTCGCTCGGCCCGGCGTACGCCACGCAGTACATCGAGCGATTCGGATTCTCGAAAGACAGCCTGCCCCGCAACTTGTCCCTGGCGCTCGGCACGGCAGCGGTTTCACCGCTCGACATGGCCGAAGCCTATTCGGTCTTCGCCAACGGTGGCTTCAAGGTCGAGCCTTATTACCTCGACCGCATCATCAGCCCGGACGGCAAGGTGATCTACGAGGCGCAGCCGCGCTTCGCCTGTCCGGAATGCCTGCAACCTCCTGCTGCGAACAGCGCCGGGACCGAAGGCGGCGGCACCGATGGCGCAGCCGCCAGCGATGCGCCGATTCGCGCGCCGAGCAACGACGAGATGCGCTGGGGCGGAATGACGTACCTGCAGGAACAGTGGCTCGCGCCATCCGTTATCTCGCCGCAGAACGACTACCTGATGACGGACATGATGAGCGATGTGATCCGCCGCGGCACGGCGACGCGCGCGCTGCAGTTGAAGCGCACCGATCTCGCCGGCAAGACCGGCACCACCAACGATCGTCGCGACACCTGGTTCTGCGGTTTCAACGCGGGGCTGGTGGCGACGGCGTGGGTCGGCTTCGACCAGGAGCGCTCGCTCGGACCGGGCGAAGAAGGCGGCCGCACGGCGCTGCCGATGTGGGTATATTTCATGGCGGAGGCACTGAAGGGCGTGCCGGAGCAGCGCCGACCGGCGCCGCCGGGACTGGTGTCGATGCGCATCTCCGCCGACACCGGACTGGCTGCACGACCGGGCGATCCGAACGCGATCTTCGAGACTTTCATGGCCGGGCACCTGCCGGCCGAACCGCAGCTCGACAACGCGCTCGGCGAAGGGCAGCAGGACTCGGAACAGAAGAAGGAAGACGACTCGTTATTTTGAAGCGATGAGCAAACGTAGTAATCCTCGCGCGGAGCAACTGAGAGCAGCGCTGGCGCAGGAAGCGGCACGCATCATGTCCGAGCAGGGCATCGATGATTACGGCCTGGCCAAACGCAAGGCGGCCGAGCGCTTCGGCGCAACGGACATCGCGGTGCTGCCGAAGAACACGGAGATCGAAGCGGCGCTGGCCGCGCATCACCGTTTGTTCGAAGCGCACACTCACTCGACGACGCTCAGCTCGCTGCGCAAGACGGCATTGCAGGCGATGCGCCTGCTGCAGCGATTCGAGCCGCGCCTCGTCGGGCCGGTGCTCAGCGGCACGGCGTCAGCTCATTCGGAAGTGAACCTGCATCTGTTCGCGGAAGGCGCCGAACCGGTCGCGCTGCACCTGATGGAGAAAGGCATTCCTCACAGGATGGGCGAGCGGCGCTTGCGGTACGAGCCGAACCGGCTCGTTGCGTATCCGGTCGTGCACTTCGTCGCGGGCGATCGACCGATCGATGCGGTCGTGTTTCCGATCGACGGCATCCGGCAGTCGCCGGCGAGCCCGGTGGATGGCCGGCCGATGAAGCGCGCGGATACGGCGGAGATCGAAGCGATGTTGGAAGAGGAGTCGGGCTGAAGTCCGACCTACAGCGCCCCTTCTTATCTCTTGTTCATTTCCACGTAGTCGCGTTTCGCCGGCCCCGTGTAGAGCTGACGCGGGCGGCCGATCTTCATCGCCGGGTCGGAGATCATCTCCTGCCAGTGCGCGACCCAGCCGACGGTGCGCGCGATCGCGAACATCACCGTGAACATCGACTGCGGAATGCCGATGGCGCTGTAGATGATGCCGGAATAGAAATCCACGTTCGGATACAGCTTGCGCTCGACGAAGTACTCGTCCTTCAGCGCGATCTCTTCCAGCTTCAGCGCCAGCTCGAACAGCGGATTGTCGGACTTGCCGAGCTTCGCCAGCACCTTGTGGCACATGGTGCGGATGATGGTCGCGCGCGGATCGAAGTTCTTGTAGACGCGATGGCCGAAGCCCATCAGCCGGAAGTTGTCGTTCTTGTCCTTCGCCTTCGCCAGGTACTTCGGCACGTTCTCGACGGTGCCGATCTGCTCGAGCATCGCCAGCACCGCTTCGTTCGCGCCGCCGTGAGCCGGGCCCCACAGCGCGGAGATGCCCGACGAGATCGCCGCGTACGGATTGGCACCAGTGCTGCCGGCCAGACGCACGGTCGAAGTGCTCGCGTTCTGTTCGTGATCCGCGTGCAGGATGAAGAGCAGGTCGAGCGCCTGCGCCGTCACCGGGTCGACGCGATATGACTCGCACGGCACCGCGAAGAACATGTGCAGCAGATTCGAACAGTAGTCGAGGTCGTTGCGCGGATAGATGAACGGCTGGCCGAGCGAGTGCTTATAGGCTGCGGCCGCGATCGTCGGAATCTTGGCGATGATGCGATGGGCGAAGATCTCGCGATGGCGCGGGTTATGGATGTCCATCGAGTCGTGATAGAAGGCGGCCATCGAAGCGACCACGCCCGACAGCATCGCCATCGGGTGCGCGTTGTACTGAAAGCCGTTGAAGAATCGCAGCAGCGATTCGTTGATCATCGTGTGGTACTGGACCGCGTGCGTGAACTCGTTGAGCTGGTCGCCGGTCGGCAGCTCGCCGTTGATCAGCAGGTACGCGATCTCCAGGAAGTTGCTCTTTTCGGCGAGCTGCTCGATCGGGATCCCACGGTGCAGCAGCACACCCTGGTCGCCGTCGATGAACGTAATGCGGCTCTCGCAAGCAGCGGTCGCCATGAAGCCGGGGTCGAACGTGTAGACGCCGTGATCGCGCGTGATGTTCGCGATGTTCAGCACGTCCGGGCCGAGCGTGCCGCTCTTGACCTCGACGGCCGACTTCTTGCCGTTCTCGAGATTGGTCAGCTCAAATTTCTTCTCGGCCATGTGGTGTCCCAGTGTTGGCCGCGCAGAGTTACACGAGCGCGCCGCTTCAATCAAGCAGCGCGCCGGGGTCGGGGGCGGGGCGGGTGAAGGCTACTGGACGACCTTGATGAGCTGACCCGGCTTCGGTTCCTTGTCCGGCCACAGGTCGTTGAGCAACCGCAGCTGCTGTTCGGCGTATTTCGGCAGCGGCGACTGCTTTGCCAGGTCCGCGACGCGAGTGTTTTCGTCGGCGCGAATGATCTTGATCTTCAGCGGCTCGGCCTGCGCGAACTCGTTCTGCTTCATGCGCCGGAAAGTCTTGATCGTCGACATGAACAGCGGATCGGCCGCCGGCGCGCCTGCCGAGCCCTTGGTCGCGGCCGAGAACACATAGGCGAGGTTGTTGTAGTAGATCACTGCATAGCGGGCCGGCACGACGCCGAAACTCGTCTTCGCCGAGCGCACGATCGTCGTGTAACCCTGCAAACCGTTCACTTCGAGCGGCTCGGCCTGGCCCGCGCTCGACTGCGCGAGCATGCGCGACAGGAATTCGCGCGGGCCGGTGTTGGGCGGCGGCGCCTGAGTCTGCATCTGGATCACGCTCTCCTTGTTCGGCGAAACCGCGACCAGGCTGTCGGCGCGGTTCTCTACGTGCCAGCCGCTCGGGAACACCATCGTCAGGCCGAGACCCGAGTGATAGAAGCGATTGCCCTTGAGCACGCCCTGCGCAGCGCTCGTGCCGACCGGCAGACCTTCGATCGTCTTCAGATACTTGTCGTGCTCGGGATCGCGCGGATCAGCCTTGTTTTGCAGCTGATTGGCGGCGGCCACGACTTCGTGCAGACGCGAGTCGTTGTCAGGGTGGCTGGCAAACACGCCGTGATAGACGTGCGGCTGACGGTTCTCCTCGCGCGCGCGCTGGATCTCGAGCAGCTCCTGGTTTTTCAGCAGGCGTACGACGTCGACCATGTGCTGCGGCGAGTAGCCGGTCTTCACCAGGTACTCAGCGCCGAGCCGATCTGCTTCGAGTTCCTGGTCGCGACCGTAGCCGCTGACCAGCGCAGCGCCGGCGTAATTCGCGAGCCCCGCGAGATCCGGGCTGCCGGTGAAGATACCGACTGCGGCCGCGCCGATGCCGGCAAGCGTCGACTTGCTCTGCTGACGCACCGGATGACGCGCGCAGACGTGGCCGATTTCGTGGCCGAGCACGGCTTCGAGCTCCGCCTCATTATTGAGGTAAGTCAGAATGCCGCGCGTGATGTAGACGTAGCCGCCGCCGGTGGTAAAGGCGTTGATCTCCTCGCTGTCCAGCACGGTGAACGTGTACGTCAGCTCCGGACGCTGGCTCGCCTTGGCCGCCCGCTGGCCCACCTCATTCACGTACTGCGCGATCTGCTGGTCGTCGTACTGGCCGCCGAACTGCTGCAGCATCAGCGGATGGACTTCCTTCGACTTCTGGATCTCGCCGGCTTCGCTCTGGAACACCAGGTCGGGCGAGTGGGTCACCGGATTGGAGGCGCAACCCGTGAGCGCGGCCGCGACGGCCGTCGCCAGGATGGTCACTCGGACAAAAGAATTCAGTGGCATGGTGAGTCCCTGATCGAGCGGGGCCACAACGTTGGAGCCACGGGCCGGCCGGCGAGTTCAGTGGCGCTGGACGGCAACCATGAACGGCGCCGCATGAATGGTCAATGAAGGGACAATTAAAAAGGGGCGCCGCAGCGCCCCTTTCGGTCGATTCGCGGTCGGAAGAGCCGGTTTAGCGGGCGTACTTCTTACGGAATTTGTCGACGCGGCCGCCGGTGTCGACGATCTTCTGCTTGCCCGTATAGAACGGATGGCAGTTCGAGCAGACTTCGATCTGCAAGTCGTGACCGAGGGTCGAGCGCGTGTGGAAGGTGTTCCCGCAGCTGCAGGTCACCGTGATCTCTTTGTACTCGGGGTGGATTCCGTCTTTCATGGCTACCGACGCCGGTGCGCCGCCTGGGCGAAAAAGGCGCGCAGTGTAGCGACGCAGGTCGGCCCTCGCAAGAAGAAATCCTCTGCAAAGCCATTTGGCCGGGTACCGCGGTCGGAGCCGGGTGATCCCCCCGCGGTTATCCACAAAAGTTGTGGATAAGTGTGTGGATGACCGAGGTGCGCGCTACGGTGCATCGCTACAAAAATGTGACATCGTCAAATTGCTCACTTTTTGAGCAGTGGTTTTTGACCTGTGCGCTCAATGGTTTATAAGTGGCTGCTGAGACGTCGCTTGTAGAACAGTCATCAACGCACAGGCGCGTTGCAAGACGTGCAACCGTGTGCATAACCCCCGCGCGCAACTGCTGCGCACGAACAGCCGCTGCCAGAAAAATTTGTGCGCCAGTTCACGAACTTGCACGCACGAGTGCAGAAGTGACGTGGAACTTTTGCTACACGGCCGGCGTTGCCTTCGACTGCCTGTCGTCCGCCCCCTCCGGCAGGAACAAGGCCTGAAGGTCGTTCAAGAACCGCTGGCCCAGCTCCGTCACTCGCCATTGTCCCGACGCTCGGCGCTCCAGGAGTCCTTTGCGCTGCGCTTCGTCGAGCGCGCGCGCGACCGTTACGAACGGCAGGCCGGTGCGCGCGACGAAATCGACCTCGTCGAAATCGTCGGTCAGGCGCAGGACATTCAACATGTACTCGAACGGCAACTCTTCCGCGGCGACCTGAAAACGATCGCTGATTCGATCGGCCGCAGCGCGCCGTAGGAATTCACGCGGCTGTTTGACGCGTGCGCTGCGAACGATCGCGAGCCGCGCTCGCTCCTCGCTCGGGAGCCACGTCAGCTTGCCGTGCGCGCCCGCACCCACGCCGATGTAGTCGCCGAACCGCCAGTAGTTGAGGTTGTGCCTGCTGCGACGTCCGGCGCGCGCATACGCCGAGACCTCGTAGTGCTCGTAGCCGTGCGACGCGAGCTTCTCCTGGCAATCGAGTTGCATCTGCCAGATCTCATCCGAGTCGGGCAGCGGCGGTGGCCGATGGTAGAAGACAGTGCCGGGCTCGAGCGTCAGCTGGTAATGCGAGATGTGTGCGGGCTCGAATGCCAGCGCCGCGTCGAGATCGGCGAGTGCCTGCTGCAGTGTCTGCGCGGGCAGGCCGTACATGAGATCCAGATTGAAGTTCTCAAGGCCGGCGCTGCGCACCTCGTCCACCGCTCGCGCGATGTCGCCGCTGCCATGAATGCGGCCGAGCGTACGCAGGTGATCTGGATCGAATGTCTGCGCGCCGAGCGAAACGCGATTGATGCCGGCATCGCGATAGCCGCTGAATCGGCCGTGCTCGACGGTGCCCGGATTCGCTTCGAGCGTCACCTCGATGTCCGGCGCGAAGGTCACGAGCGAGCGAGCGGCGGCAAGAAACCGCCCGATCTCGTCCGGTGCGAACAGGCTCGGCGTGCCGCCGCCGAAGAATATCGAGACGAGCGCGCGTCCTTGCGATGCGCCTGCTTCGAGCGCGAGATCCTCGATCAGCGCATCGACATATTGCTGCTGCGGAATCACTTCAGGCGCAACGTGCGAGTTGAAGTCGCAGTACGGGCACTTGCGCACGCACCAGGGCATGTGCACGTACAGCGCGAGCGGCGGCAGTGTGTTCACCGCACTTCTCTTCGCAACTGCGCGACCAGGCCGCGCAAGGCCTGCCCGCGATGACTCAACTGATTCTTCTCGGCTGCAGGCAATTCAGCGACGGTGACCCCGCGCTCCGGCAGCTCGAAAATCGGATCGTAGCCAAAGCCGCCGCTGCCGCGCTGCGTTTCGCCGATGCGTCCTTCCCAGCTCGCCTGGCTGATCAGCGGAAACGGATCGTGCCCCCAGCGCAGGTAAACGAGAGCGCAGCAGTAGCGCGCTGAACGCTCCGCTGGCTTGCGTCGATCGAGCGCGACGAGCAGCTTGCGCAGATTATCTTCGTCGCTCGCGTGCTCGCCCGCGTAGCGCGCGGAGTAAATCCCAGGCGCGCCTTGCAGCGCGTCCACTTCCAATCCGGAGTCATCGGCGATGGCCGGCAGCTGCGACAACTCTGCTGCGTGCCGTGCCTTGATGATCGCGTTCTCGACGAACGTCAGTCCGGTTTCGGGAACGGCGTCGCGCGTGAATTGCGAGAGCGGCACGACTTCGATCGCGAGCGGCTCGAGCATCGCCCGCAGCTCCTGGAGTTTGCCGGGATTGCCGGTCGCGAGTACGACACGCATGCGCGGTTGCCTAGTCGGCGTGCAGCGCTTCCAACTGCCGCGCGAGCAGCTGGCCGATGCCATTCGCAGCGAGATTCAGCAGCTCGTCGAGCTCGTGCCGGCGCAGCGCGTGCCCTTCGGCCGTGCCCTGCACTTCGATGAAGCCGCCGCCGTTGTTCATCACGACGTTCATGTCGGTCTCGGCGTCTGAATCTTCGGCGTAGTCGAGATCGAGCACCGCGATGCCGGACCAGATGCCGACCGACACCGCGGCGACCTGGCCGTGAATCGGACTCTCGCGCAGCGTGCCTTTGCGCACGAGCGTCTCGATCGCATCCACGAGCGCGACGTAGCCGCCAGTGATGGATGCGGTGCGGGTCCCGCCGTCCGCTTGCAGCACGTCGCAATCGATCGTGACTGTGCGCTCGCCGAGCGCTTTCAAATCGATCACCGCGCGCAGTGCGCGACCGATGAGGCGCTGAATCTCCAGAGTTCGCCCGCCCTGCTTGCCTTGGGCTGCCTCGCGTCTGCTACGCGTGTGCGTCGAGCGCGGCAACATGCCGTATTCCGCCGTCACCCAGCCGCGGCCGGTGTTGCGCAGGAATGCAGGGACGCCGTCCTCGATCGAGGCAGTGCAAAGCACACGGGTGTCGCCGAACTCGACCAGCACCGAGCCTTCGGCGTGTCGGGTGAAACGGCGGGTGATGCGTACAGAGCGCAGCTCGTCGGGAGCGCGCCCGCTGGGTCTCGCTTTCATGGGCGGCGATTTTACCCGTGCCAGCGCAGCACTGCGGCAGTGCTGTTATCGCTGAACGGCGCCGAGGCCTGCACAGCGCGTCGGCCGAGCGCTTCGAGCCAGGCTCGCAGCTCCTGGTTGTCTTCTTTGAAGAACCCGGCGATGTCGCCGTCGCGCAGGTTCGCCCAGATGCCGTCCGTGCAGAGAAGCAGGACATCGCCCGGTTGCAGCTGATGCCGGCCGCTGATGGTCATCTCGGGAATGGCGGGGTCGCCGCCGAGGCAGCACTCGACGAAATTGCGCATCGGGTGCGTCGGCAATTCTTCTTCGGTGATTTTGCCTTCGCGCAGCAGCAGCTCGACGTGGCTGTGGTCGCGGGTCCGCTCCAGGATCTTGCCGTGGCGCATGTGATAGACGCGGCTATCGCCGATGTGCGCCCAGAACGCTGCGCCTTCCTGCACCAGGCAGATCGCAGTGGTGGCGCGCGGCCGCGTGTCGATCGTCTGGCCGTTGCCGAGCTTCGCCACGTCGTCGTGCGCCCGGCTCAGCGCCATGTGCAGGAAGCCCAGCGGATCGAACAACGGCGCCGGCGTCTGGCGGAACGATTCGAGCAGGCTCTTGAGTGCAGTGTCTGCGGCGCGGCTGCCATCGGAGTGGCCGCCCATGCCGTCGATGACCACCAGCAAAGCGGCTCGTTCCTGCGCCGAGACCGTGACACGGTCCTGGTTGTCTTCGCGGTCTCCGACGAGACTCAGCTCTGCATACTCGATCCGCAAGCGGGCTCCGGCGCGAGGCCTGTGTGCTGCTACACTTCGACGCCTCGGCGATCGGCCGGGCGCGGCGCTTTATAACACCGCGCGAACACCCGTGTAAGACAGCGTTTGCCTTAATCTGAACTCAATGATCCGGAGCATGACAGGGTTCGCGCGGCGCGAACGCCAGGGGCCGTGGGGCACGCTGGTTTGCGAGCTGCGGACCGTGAACCACCGCTATCTCGAAGCTTCGTTGCGCCTGCCGGACGAGCTCAAGGCGCTCGACAACGAAGCGCGCCAGACCATCGCAGCGGCGCTTCGCCGCGGCAAAGTCGACGCCAGCCTGTACCTGAAAGCGGCCAGCGGCTCGCAGCGTTCGCTCGAGCTGGACAATGCATTGCTCGATGAGCTGCTCGCACGGGTCGCGCAAGTGCGCACGCGCTTGCCGGATGCGGCGCCGATCAGCCCGCTGGAATTGCTGCGCTGGCCAGGTGTCGTGCGCGAAGCCGAGCTGGACGCGAAGCCGGTCCTGATTGCCGCTCTCGAGCTGCTGCGCGAAGCGCTGAGCGAGCTGAACGACACGCGTCACCGCGAAGGTCAGCGCATCCGCGAGCTGCTGCTCGCGCGTTGCACTTCGATGCGCACGAGCGTGCAGACCGTGAAGGCGCGCTTGCCGGAGGTCTCGCAGCGTTTGCGCGAACGTATCGTCGAGCGCATCTCGCAGCTCGGCGTCGCGCCGGATCTGGAACGCCTTGAACAAGAGTTGGTGCTGTATACCCACAAGATGGACGTCGACGAGGAGCTCGACCGGCTCAGCGGTCACCTCGACGAAGTCGCCGCCGTGCTCGATTCCTCCGAGCCCGCCGGCCGTCGCCTCGACTTCCTGATGCAGGAACTGAATCGCGAGGCGAACACGCTGTCGTCGAAATCGCAGGACAGCGAGACCACGCGCGCCGCCGTCGACATGAAGGTCGCGATCGAACAGATGCGCGAGCAAGTCCAGAACGTCGAGTGACGATGAGCGGCAAGCGGGGCAAGTTGTTCGTGATCGCCGCGCCGTCGGGCGCCGGCAAGACTTCGCTGGTGCGCGCGCTGATGCAGCTGCGGCCGACGCTGCGCTTTTCGATTTCGTACACGACGCGCAAGCAGCGACCGAACGAGCGGCACAGCCACGATTATTTCTTCGTCGACAAGGCCGAATTCGAGCGCATGGTCGCAGCCGGCGACTTTCTCGAGCACGCGCGCGTGTTCGACAACTACTACGGCACGTCGCGCCAGCAGGTCGAGCAACTGCTCGATGAAAGTCAGGACGTGCTGCTGGAGATCGACTGGCAGGGGGCACAGCAGATCCGTCGCGCGCTGCCGGAATGCCGCAGCATCTTCGTGCTGCCGCCTTCGCGCGAGGCGCTGGAGCAGCGGCTGCGCGGCCGCGGCACGGACAGCGACGAAGTCATCGCGCGTCGGTTGCGCGATTCGCTCGCCGACTTGTCGCACTGGAGCGAGTTCGACTATATCGTGGTCAACGACGACTTCGACCGCGCCACTGCAGATCTGCAAGCCATCGTGACCGGCCAGGGCGAGCAGCTGCGACGCGATCGCCCGGAACTGCGGGAACTGCTCGCCAGGCTTCTTGCTTAGAGGAATCGTATGAAGATCGCCACGCTTGCTTGCGCCCTCCTGCTCGCCTGCACGGCGGCGCACGCCGACCAAGACGACCATCCGCGGACCATCGGTGTCAGCGGCCAGGGCGAAGTACGCGCCGAGCCGGATCGCGCGACCGTGACGCTCGGCGTCGAGTCCCGCAAGCCGAAACTGGAAGACGCGCGCGCGGCCGTCGCAAAAACCGTCGATGCGGTGCTGAAGCTGACGCGCGATCTCAAGATCGATCCGAAGCAGGTGCGCTCGACGCGCATCAACGTGCAGCCCGAGTACAACTGGGGTGCGAACAACGCCAACGAACGGACGCTCATCGGCTACTACGTTGCGCGGCAGGTCGAAGTCGAGCTGCACGATCTCGAGAAGCTCGGCCAGCTGCTGGAGAAGTCGACCGATCTCGGCGTGAACCAGATGGGCGATCCGCGCCTGGATTCGAGCAAGCGCCAGGACCTGACTCGCGAGGCACTCGCCAAGGCCGTGGTCGATGCGCGCCAGAACGCGGAAGTGATCGCCAAGGCGGCGGGCGCGAGGCTCGGCAACGCGCGCACGATCAATGCGAACACCGAGTTCACTCAGGCGCCGCAGCCGATGGTTCGCGCGATGGCGATGGAAGCCAAAGCTGCCGGTGGCGCGCCGTATCAGAGCGGCGAGATGACGTTCAATGCAACTGTCAACGTTCAGTACGATCTGATACCCCAATGAATGCGTCACCGCTCGCACGCGCCGCTGCGCTGGCAGTCTTGGGGCTGACGGCGGGCCTGGCGCATGCGATCGAAACTCCCAAGCCCGCCCCCGCCCCCGAACAGAAGCAGGAAGCGCCGCCGCCGGAGTTGACGGTCACTCCAACCGACGAGCGCGAGTTCTACCAGAAGGTCCAGCGCGTCACGGCCTATCGCGGCTTGCGCGGGCTGAAAATTCCGCGCCAGGTGATTACGGACCTCGGCAACGGCGACGCCGACAAGGCGGTCGCAGCACTGAGCGGCAGCGCCGCCCAGGGCGACAACGAGGCGAACATCGCACTCGTGAACGTTCAACACTGGTGTGCCGCTGTCGGCCAACAGCGCACCGGGGATCCGAAAGCAGCGATCGCCAAACTGGTGCAGGGGCTGCCCGATCCGCGAGCCGCGCGCATCGCCGGCGTGATCTACGCCGAAGTGGATTACATGCAGCGGGCGCGGGCGAACTGCGGCAAGGCGCGCTTCGATTACACCGGGATCGAACAACGTCTGCGTGCAGCGGCTGCTGCGGGCGATCCGGCGAGCGCGACCGAGCTAGCACAGTTCCTGCGCGATCCCGCGAAGCGTGAGGAGATGCTGCAGAGCGCGGTCAAGAAGAACTACCCGCCGGCTGTCTACAAAGTGGCCACGAATCTGCTGATCGCCGTGCAGCGCGGCCAGACAACCGAGAACGTCAGTCAGATCCGCGAGCTGCTGAAGATTGCGGGTCGCGAGATCCCGCGCGCGAAGCTGGATCTCGCGAATTGCATGGCAGTCGGCTGCGACGGCCATCCCGCCGACGCGCTCACTGCGCGCGCCTTCGGCATCGACGCCGCGCGCGACGGCGAGCCGACGGCCTTCCCGTCGATGGTGCGCATGCCGTGGGGCGCTCGCATTCCGCGACCGGAGCTGCTGGCGTGGCAATTGTTCGGCGACAAACTGAACGAGAGCGGCTGCATGGGCGACCAGTACGTGCCGACGTCGCTGGCCGTGGCCCAGACGATCGGCCAGCTCACGCGCGTGCTCGATAACGACGAGTTGGAAGAGACGAAGAAGAAGTTCGACGCGCTGTGGGCCGAGCACGGCGCCCGCGCGATGAAAGAGAACGGCTGCGAGTGAGAGCAAGATTGTCGGGCTAAAGCCCGACCTACAGCCCGACTCCTATAGCGCCGTCGCAATCTCCTGCAGCAACCCGTTGTCTTCCGGTTTCGTCCCGGACGGATAGCGGCCGATCAGCTTGCCCTGGCGGTCGATCAGAAATTTTTCGAAGTTCCACTGCAGGTCGCCGGCGAAGCCATTCTCCGGCGCGGTCAGCCACGCGTACAGCGGATGACGGTTCGCGCCGTTCACTTCGATCTTCGCGCTCAGCGGAAACGTGACGTTATAGTTGATCGTGCAGAACCGCATGATGTCCGCTTCGGCGCCCGGCTCCTGCTGGCCGAACTGGTTGCACGGAAAGCCGATGATCGTGAAGCGCTGGCCTTTCAGCTCGCGATACATCCGCTCCAGCCCGGCGTACTGCGGCGTGTAGCCGCACTGACTCGCGACGTTCACGACGAGAGCAACGCTGCCGCGCAGCGGCGCGAGCAGATCCTGTACTCCGTCGATGCCTTTGACGCGGAAGCTATAGAAGTCGGACATAGGCGCGCAGCATTGGATCAGCGCGGCGCGCAGTCAACTGAAAAGTTGTTTGGTCAGGCTGAAGCCTGACCCACAGCAGACGCCAAGTGTTTTTGTGGGTCAGGCTTTAGCCTGACTCAGGCGGCGACGCGGTCGACGAGGAGGATCGTGCCGTCGACGCCGGTCACGCGCGCCTTGGCGCCGGCCGGCAGGTTCGGGCCGCGGATCGACCACTCGCGGTTGCCCAGGCGGATGCGCCCGGTGCCGCCCTGAAGACCCTGCTCGAGCACGACGACCTGACCGATGTGGCTGTGGCCGGAGCGGTGGCTGGCGAGCGGGCTGTTCTTTTCACGCGCGTGCGCACGCAGCTGCCGCCAGAAGTACACGGCAAACACAGTCACGGCGAAGATCACGAACCAGGTCATGGGCGCTCAGGGAAAAAACGAAGTGGAAGCGACGCGCAGCGTAGCAGCAGCGGCTTGCGGGAAACGATGAGGGAGGTCACACAACTTATGCGGTTGACGGTTTGACGTAACCCGTACTACCCAGCGAGTTGTGAGCGAATACCGGAATGGCGCTTGAGGTGAACGAGTAGCAGCGAAATTGCCGCCGGTGTCACGCCTGGCACTCGTCCCGCCTGACCTAGCGTGGCGGGACGCACTTCGCGCAAACGCTGCCGCACTTCGGTCGACAGTCCGCGCACCTGCGCGTAGTCGAGGTCGTCAGGCAGGCGCAGCTCTTCGTGCCGGCGCTGCCGTTCGATTTCGACCTGCTGGCGATCGATGTAGCCGGTGTACTTCGCGAGCACATCGACCTGCAGTGCGACTTGCTCGATCAGCCGCTCGTCCGCATCCGCCGCACGCATCCACTCCGGCTGGCCCACCGGGGCGAGCGCGGTGAGCGTCGAGTAGGAAACTTCCGGCCGTCGCAGCAAATCGAAAGCGTGCGCTTCGCGTGTCAGCGTCGGCAGATCGGCCGGATGAACCACGGCGCGTTCCAGCCGTTCGACTTCGGCTGTCGTGCGATCGCGCTTCGCGGCGAACAGCTCCCAGCGCTCATCACTGACGAGCCCGAGTTCGCGGCCGCGCGGCGTCAGTCGCAGGTCCGCGTTGTCTTCGCGCAGCAGCAAGCGATATTCCGCTCGGCTGGTGAACATGCGATACGGCTCGCTCGTGCCGCGAGTTATCAGATCGTCGACGAGCACGCCGATGTAAGCCTCATCGCGTCGCGGCCACCACGCTGCGCGATCTTGCACGCGCAGCGCCGCATTGATGCCGGCGAGGATGCCTTGCGCCGCGGCCTCTTCGTACCCGGTCGTACCGTTGATCTGACCCGCGAAGAACAGTCCGGCGATGAACTTCGTCTCCAGGCTGTACTGCAGGTCGCGCGGATCGAAATAGTCGTACTCGATCGCGTAGCCCGGCCGCGTGACGTGCGCGCGCTCGAAGCCCGCGATCGAACGCACGAGCTCGAGCTGCACGTCGAAGGGCAGGCTCGTCGAAATGCCGTTCGGATAGACCTCGTGCGTCGTCAGCCCTTCCGGCTCGATGAAAATCTGATGCGAGGTCTTGTCCGCGAAGCGATGGACTTTGTCCTCGACCGACGGGCAGTAACGCGGACCGACGCCTTCGATCACGCCGGTGAACATCGGCGAGCGATCGCAGCCGGCGCGAATGATTTCGTGAGTGCGCTCGTTGGTCGCAGTGATGTGACAGGAAATCTGCCGCGGATGATCGCTGCGCCGGCCGAGGTACGAAAACACCGGCACGGGCTCGTCGCCCGGCTGCTCGGCGAGTCCGGTGTAGTCGATCGTGCGACCGTCGATGCGCGGCGGCGTGCCGGTCTTGAGCCGGCCGACGCGGAAGGGCAGAGCGCGCAGCCGCTCGGCCAGGCGATTCGAAGGCGGATCGCCGGCGCGACCGCCCTGGTAGTTCGTGAGACCGACATGGATCTTGCCGCCGAGGAACGTGCCGACGGTCAGCACCACTGCGCGCGCGCGGAACTCGATACCCGTCTGCGTGACGACGCCACGCACCTGCTCGCCTTCGACGATCAGGTCGGCGACTTCCTGCTGGAACAGCGTGAGGTTCGGCTGGTTCTCCAGCGTCGAACGGATCGCCTGCTTGTACAGAACGCGATCTGCCTGCGCACGCGTCGCGCGTACTGCCGGACCTTTGCTGGCATTGAGAGTACGGAACTGGATGCCGGCGCGATCGGCCGCCTGCGCCATCGCACCGCCGAGGGCATCGATCTCCTTGACCAAGTGCCCCTTGCCGATCCCGCCGATCGCCGGGTTGCAGCTCATCTGCCCGAGCGTCTCGATGCTCTGCGTCAGCAGCAGCGTACGCACGCCCAGGCGCGCCGCGGCTAGAGCAGCCTCGGTGCCGGCATGACCGCCGCCTACTACGATGACGTCGAATTCGTCGGGAAAACGCATGGGATCCGCCCGGTTCAGGGGGCGCGTATTGTGGTTTGGTCTGCCTGGGACGGCAAGAAGTCGGGCTAAAGCCCGACCTACAGCCCAACCACGAAGGGCTGTTGTAACGCTGTAGGTCGGGCTTTAGCCCGATCCCGGTCCCCGCACCCTCTTAAGCAGCACCAACGCCATCGCCACGAGCACCCCGACGCCCACCACCAACACCGTCCACAGCACCACCAGCCGCGCCGGCGTCTGCTTCGGCAGTGGCTTCAGCGCGTCCTCGCCTCCCAACGACCGCTGCGTCCCCACAATCCCCTCGCTTACCAGCTTCGCCCGCTCCTTCACCCCCACATCGGCGAGCAACGCGTCGCAAGCGCCGGCCGGTGAGCTCTCCGCCCGTCGACTGCCGAACGCGAGCGTGAATGGGCTTCTGCCCTGCGCCAGGAAGCGCAGTCGCGCCGGCCGGTAGCCGAGATCCAGCAAGGTCGCGCGATACAGCTGCGGATCGTTGGCGATCCGCAGGCGCCAGTAACGATCGCTGGTCGCAGCGAAATGGGCCGGCGCGCTTTCGCGTCGCTCCTTGTCGGTCACGATGCGATACACCTCGCCGCTCCAACGCTCGGTCCACGGCGCCTTGCCGTCGTTGCGACTGTGCAAAGTCACGCGCACCGAACTGTTCTCCTGCGGCAGACGCAGGCGCGCGTAACTCACCGGTGCACGTCGCGCGCTATCGAAGAACAACACCTGAATGTCGTCGGTCACGAGGGTCGTCGCCATGAACCACGTGGGCTCGATCTCCGCCACCTTACCGACACGCTCGGCGACCACTCGATTGATCCCAAGCGGCGGACCGCCGTCGGTTCGCTGCACGCGCAGATAGTCGTACGGTTGCTGGGGCAGCTCGATGCGTTCGCGACGCAGCTGCTCGTTGCCGCGAGTTGCGAGCAACAGCGTGGTCGCCGGAACGAGGACGCGCCATCGATCCAGATCGTCGCTGGCCTCGATGCTCACCTGCGCCTGCGACGCACCGTCCGGACTCGCCCAATCGAACTGGATCGCGCGCACCGGGTTTTCGCTGGTGTGGGCATCGATGATGTGAATGCGGCCGTTGGCAACCACAGGCTCGCCGGAGCCGACCTGGACCAGGTTGATGCGACTGCCGCCTGCGGTCTGTACCTCGACGTGCGTACTGTCGCCCGCGTTCGTCGGCGCCTCGCGCAGCTCGAAGACCGGCAACTCTTCCTGCGTGATCGTTGCTTCCGTCGTCGCAGGCGCCGCGCAGAATGCGTGCGGGACGGGCAGCCCGTCGGCGTTGAACACGCGCACGTCAGAGAGATCTGCATTCGCCGCGCCTTGATACACGGCGTCCGGCAGCAGCGTTTCGACCAGCGGCAACCCCTCGGGCGCGTTGATTTCGATTCCCTGCGCGTAGTCCTGCATCGTCGGCGCGGCGCCGAACGCCGAGCTCGCCCAGAGCAAGAGACATGTTGCAGGACGCAGGGTTGCAGTCAGATTCCTTGTCATTGCAACGCGTCTCGCTTCGGGGGAAGGGGAGCGAAATAACCGGTGATGAGCAACAGCAGGCCGACCGACAGGAACGAGGCGATCCGCGCGACCGTGCCGATGCTCGACAGGTCCACCAGGAACAGCTTCACGACGACCACGCCCATGAGACCCACGCCGACCATCCACACATAGCGCCATCTTTGCTTCGCCGCCGCCATCATCGCTGCGAAGCCGAGCACACCCCAGAAAATCGACAGCGCCGATTGCACGAAGGTCGAGTGCACGATGCCATCAAGGGTAATCGGTGCGCCCCAGATGTGATGCAGCGTGCGGATCAACGCGGCGTTGAGCCACAGGAACACGATGCCTGCCGCGACTGCAATCAGCACGCGGAAATCGAACTGCCACAAGGAAACGCGCTGCGCGGGCTCCAGCGCGCTCCACCACATCGCAAGTGCCGCGATCGCAAGCGCGACAGACACGTCGAGCGGATTGAGCAGCGGGATGTACGGCAGCCATGCAGGATCACCCGTGCTGCTCGAGTTGATCACGACGATCCAGATACACAGCGCGACCGCGAGCGGCGCAGCGCCGTAAAGTCGATAAGCGATCGCGTGTTGACCAACCGGCCATGCAGGTCGCAGCTCGCGCCGACCGAGCCACGCGACCATCACCGCAGGGACGACTCCCCACGCGAGGCTCGCCCACACGCCGGTGGTGCGTTCCGCGACTTGCCAGTTCAGCTCCCAGGCGAACAGCAACCCGAGCGCCCAACATGCGCCGCCCTGCAGCCATTCGAGCGCCGTGTGACGCTGCGGCTCGGCGATTCGCAGCAGCGTGAAGTGCGTGATGAAGATCGCGAACCAGCCGAGCCAGCCCCATTGTGCGAACGGATGATCGAGTGTCTGTGCATGCACGAACGCATACACCGCGGCCACTGCCGGCAGGAACAACGCGATCCAGCGCGGCAGCGGCCACTGCTTGCCGATGCCCAGCCAGGTCAGGATCGCCGCAGTGACACTCGTGTAGACCAGCAGCGAACCGAGCACGACGTCGGGGAAGTAGCGAAAGATTTCGTTCGCGCCGCCGATGAACCACCACATGATTCCCCAGAACGTGAACCCGACAGCCAGGCCGGTCTCGTACGTCGCGCGCCGCGCTTCGTTGCGGAACAGCCAGTAGCCGCTGAACACACCGGACACAGCCAGCATCGCGGAACCGAGGTAGGCAGTGTTGAGGATCGGCTGAGTCGTTCGCATCGAGTCCAGACCGATCAGGTAGCCGACGCCGGCACCCGCCTGCAGCAGCGTGCCGAACAAGCGCGGCAGCTTCCGTTCCTGCCGCACGCCGAGCCAGAGCAGTCCGGCGCCTTCGACGGCCCACATTGCAGCAGTCGTGCGCGTGTCGAATGCGAGCGGGATCGCGAGGCTCGCGAAGATCACGCCGAGCGCAGCGAAAGCTTCGACGAGCAGACGGAAGGTTTCGCGACGCGTGAGGAACAGCGTCCAGCCCAGCAGCAGATAAAAGGCGCCGAGCGAGAACGCGCTCCACGCCAGCCCGTACTCGATGCGCGAGATCATCGTCGCGTGAATCGTGAACGCGACGACCGGCAGACCGAAGACCAGCGAGCCGGAAACGTAGCCCTTCAGATTCGGCGGCTGCCGCACGCAGTTGAGGATCGAGACCGCGACGTACATCAGGAAGAACAGGATCAGGAAGGCGTCAGCGGTCCACAGATCGGCTTGGCTGTACGAATTCGCGCGCCACAGGCCGGTGATCGTGAACGTGAACACGAACCCGAGCACGTTGAGTACGCGCCACGTCTTGAACCACGCGATTGCGAACACGCCGAGATTCAGCAGCGCGTAGTACGTGAACAGCGCGACGTAGTTGCCGCTGCCGGTCGAAACCAGGATCGGAGCAAGGAAGCCGCCTGCCGTGCCGATGACAGCGAGCGACAGCGCGTCTTGCGCCACCGCGAGCACGGCGGCCGCGAGCGCAATGACTGCCAGCAATCCGAATGCGAGCGTCGTCGGCAGGAGATGAAACACGCGCGTCGCCGCGAACACTGTGAGATACAGGCCGGCGATGCCGCCGCCTTGCAAGAGCTGCGCGTAGAGCGCGCGACTATCGCGCAAGAACCAGCCGACTATGAGCAGCGCGAAAGCACCGATCGCGAGCAGGATGAAGCGCAGCTCGATCGGAAACATGCTGTTGTCCGCGGCATATTTCGCGAGGAACGCCGCGCCGAGAAACAGAATGGCGATACCGATGCGCGCGATCCAGTTGCCGCCTTTGAACCAGGCCATGAAGCCGTCGATCGCGCTATCGAACGCAGAAGGCTCGTGCGGCGGAGCCTTAGCTAGCGGCGGCAGTGGCTGATCGAGTATCGCGGCAACAGGTCGCGGAGCTGGCGCTTGCGCAGGCGGCGCGCTCGACGCCATCGCTGGTTGCGGCGTCGGTGCAGGTGCCGTGGCGGCTGCAGGCGCGGCCTTCGGTGTCGGCGCCGCGCGCTCCTCGGGAGCGGCCTTCAGCCCAGCGAGCCGCTGCGTGAGCTCCCGGATCTGCTTCTCGAGCGACTCGGTGCGCGTGCGCAGAAACAGGATCTGCGCGCACAACGCCCCGACCACGGCGCCAATGACGAAGCCGCCGACGCTTTGCTGAATGGAGGCGCCGACCACGCCGAACAGGACGCCCAAGCCCCAGGTCGCCCCTTGTGAAGAGGCTCGTTTTTCTGTCTGCATGCATGCACCGGTTGCGGTGCACGCATCTTAGTGCCGCTCTCGCTTGCGCAGCAATGTAAGCGCGACTTTCTCCAGCCGGGACGGCGACAGAGGGCCACGCGGCACCAGCCGTTCCACGTCCCTATCGCGCCAGGCTTCGAATACGACGGGATTGATGTACGACTTGCGGCACACGGCCGGCGTGTTGCCGAGCGCCTCGGCGACGTGTTTCGCCGTCGATGCGACGCAGTGATTGAACGCACGCCCGGTGACGCGCTCGCCCGTCGCCTGGCAGGCGAGAAAGGCGATCGCGCGAACCGTCGCGCCCCAGGTGCGGAAATCCTTGGCCGTGAAGCCGGCGCCGTTGCCGCCCATCACCTCGCGCAGGTAGTCGTTGACCATGCCGGAGTCGATAGGCTGGCGCTTGCCGTCGTCGTCGACATATTGAAACAGCTGTTGACCGGGCAACTGCTGGCAGTGACGGATGATTCGCGCCAGCCGCCGATCGTCGAGCACCAGCTCCTGCACGCGACCGCTCTTGCCCTTGAACGAGAAGAACGCGCGGCCGTCGCGCAGGAACTTCACGTGGCGATCGCGCAGCGTCGTCAGTCCGTAAGACTGGTTGGTGCGCGCGTACTCTTCGTTGCCGACGCGCAGCAAGGTGTCGTCGAGCAGCCGCACAATCGTGGCAAGAACTTTGTTCTTCGGCAGCCCCTGCAGCGCAAGGTCCTGCTTCAAGCGGCGACGCAAGCGCGGCAGCTGCGCGCCGAATTCGACCATGCGCGCGAACTTGCCGTTGTCGCGCGTCTCGCGCCACTGCGTGTGATAGCGATACTGCTTGCGTTGACGTGCATCGCGACCGGTCGCCTGCAAATGACCGCGTGGCTCGCGGCAGATCCACACGTCGGTGTACGCAGGTGGGATCGCGAGCCGGCGGATGCGATCGAGCGTGCGCAGCGCCGTCACGGGCCGGCCATTCGCACCGAGATAGTGGAAGTGCGCGCCGCGGCGCTTGCGCCGTATGCCAGGCTCTGTATCCGAAACGTAGAGCAGGCCGCTGGCGCGCGCGTGCCGGCGCGCCTGGACGACGGTCGCAGGAGTTTCACCGTCAGCGGCCGGGGGCACGATGCCTCTGCAGCAAGCCCCAACAGAAGAGCACGAAGCCGAGCACCAGCAGGACATGGATCGCGCCCATCGCCAGCTTGATGCCGAACCACAGCACGCCCCAGACGACCATCATCGCGATACCAATCCACACCAGCAGTTTCATCCCACACCTCAGACCGGAGCAGAGCTTCGTTCAGAGCGGGAACGCGCTGTGTAATTCGTGGGTTCCGGCGCCGGGCTCATCGGTCGATTGACTGCGCCGACTCCCTCCTACACTCTGGCGGCGGATCAAGATGGGCAGGGGGGAGCAATGAGTGCTTGGATGCGTGTGCTGCTGTTGGGCGCGGTGCTGGCGTGTGCGTCGGTGCAAGCCGCCGAATCGCCAGCGATTCATCCAGCCATTCAGGCTGCCGTCGACAGTCAGGATCGGCCGCCGAAAGATCGCTCGCGCGACGACAATCGCCACTACGCGGAGATCCTGGAGTTCTTCGGCGTGCGTCCGGGCATGACGATCCTCGAGTTGTTCGGCGCGAGTGGTAACACCGCCGAAGTGCTCGCTCGCGCGGTCGGCCCGACCGGCAAGGTGTACATGCAGAACCCCGACTTCTTTTACGAGCGCTTCGGCAGGAAGGCCACGGACGAGCGCCTCGCGAACAATCGTTTGCCAAACGTCGTGCGACTCGACAAGCCGCTCAACGAGATGGGCCTCGAACCGAACTCGCTCGATGGCGCAACCGCGTTCATGGTGCTGCACGATTTCTTCTGGCTGTCGCAGGACGTGCCCGGCGTCCTCAAGGACGTACACCAGGCGCTTAAGCCGGGCGGCTGGTTCGGCGTCGTCGACCATTCGGCACCGGCCGGCACCGGCGCCGACGATGCGAAGGATCGCGACAAAGGTCCGCATCGCATCGACGAGGCCTACGTGAAAAAGATTTTCGCCGAAGCGGGCTTCGTGCTGGAGGCGAGCAACGACGTGTTGCGTAATCCGGCAGACGACCGCACCAAGCCGTTCTTTGACGAATCGTTTCGCGGCAAGAGCACCGATCGCTTCGTGCTGCGCTTCCGGAAGAAGAGCAACTAACCATGCGTTCACTGGCACTCGTTTTGTTCGCGTCGCTGTTGTGTGCAACGGCCGCGACTGCAATGGAACGTCGCTCGCTGACGCCGGACGACATCAATGCGCTGCGTGAGCTGGACGATCCGCGGGTGTCGCCCGACGGCGATTGGGTCGCGTACACAGTGCGCACGGCGGATCTCGTCAAAGACAAGCGCATCACGCACATCTGGATGGCGAGCTGGGATGGTCAGCGCACGCTGCAACTCACGCAGGGCGAGCACAGCGCGCACACGCCGCGCTGGAGCCCGGACGGCAAATACATTTCATTCCTCACCGCGCGCGGCGACGACGACGAGCCCGACCAGGTCTGGCTGCTGGACCGCACCGGCGGCGAAGCGAGTCCGCTGACGGGATTCAACGGCGAGGTGACCGAGTACGCCTGGTCGCCCGACGGCAAGAAGCTCGCGCTGATCGTCGCCGACGAGGATCCGCACAAGAAGAAGAAAGGCGAGGAGGACAAGACGCCGCCGTCGATCGTCATCGATCGCTACTACTTCAAGGAAGACAAGACCGGCTACCTCGGCCCCCAGCGGCAACACTTATATGTATTCGACGTCGCGAGCCGGAAGGCGGAGAACCTGACACCGGGCCAGTACGACGAGGGCTGGCCGTCGTGGTCGCCCGACGGCAGGCAGATCGCCTTCTTCAGCAAGCGCAGCGGCGATCCGGATCGCAACAGCGAGTTCGGTCTGTACGTGATCGCGGCGGAGCCGGGCGCGACGCCGCGACTGGTGACGAAATTCGAAGGCGACAGCGGCGATTCCTCGTCGATGGCGCCGGCGAGCTGGCGGCCCGACGGGCGCGAGCTCGCGTTCATCGCCGCCGGCGATCCGAAGCTCATCTACTACTCGACGCATCACCTCAACGTCGTGTCCGCGAGCGGCGGCACGCCGCGCATCCTGACACGTGGTCTCGATCGCAATGTCATGTCGCCGGTGTGGGCGAGCAACGGACGCGCGATCTACTTCCTGGTCGAAGACGATCGCAATCAGCACCTCGCGCGCATCGAAACCGGTGACAACGCCATCGAGCGCATCGTCGACGGCCGCCGCGAGACCACTTCGTTCGACGTCGGCGGCAAGGGCCGCATCGCCGTGCTCGATGGCATCGTCGAAGCACCGGCAGCCGTGTACGCACTGGAAGAGCATCGTTACCGGCGTCTCACGCATCACAACGACGACTGGCTCGCCGGCGTGAAGCTCGGCGCGACCGAAGAGATCTCGTACGAGTCCAAGGACGGCACGCGCATCAACGGCTTCGTCGTCAAGCCGCCGGACTATCGTCCCGGTCGCCGCTATCCGACGCTGCTGTGGATCCACGGCGGTCCGGTCTCGCAATACGCGAACTCGTTCACCATGGCGTGGCAGATTTTCGCGTCGAACGGCTATGTCGTGCTCGGCGCCAATCCACGCGGCAGCTCGGGCCGCGGCGAAGCGTTCGCGACTGCGATCTATGCAGACTGGGGCAACAAGGATACGGAGGACGTGCTCGGCGCGGTCGATTACGCAGTGAAGCAAGGCATCGCCGATCCGGACCGGCTCGGTGTCGGCGGCTGGAGCTACGGCGGCATCCTGACGAACTTCGTGATCTCGAAAGACACGCGCTTCAAGTCGGCGACCAGCGGCGCTTCGATCTCCAACGTGCTGGCGGGTTACGGCACCGACATGTACGTGCGCGAGTACGAGCAGGAGCTCGGCACGCCGTGGAAGAACCTCGACGTGTGGCTGCACAACTCGTATCCGTTCCTGCACGCCGACCGCATCAAGACGCCGACGCTGTTCCAGTGCGGCTCGGCCGACTTCAACGTGCCGCTGCCGAATTCAGAGCAGATGTATCAGGCGCTGCGCAGCCTCGGAGTCGAGACGCAGCTGGTGATCTATCCGGACCAGTATCACGGCCTGACGAAGCCTAGTTACTTGCGCGAGCGGATGCAGCGCTACCTCGACTGGCACGGCAAGTATCTGCAGCAGAAGCCGCGCGCGGAAATCACCGCGCGCTGATTCACGGCTGCTTGTAGACCTGCCCGCCTTTCATCACGAAGTCGACCTGCTCGAGCGCACGGATGTCCTCGAGCGGATCGCGCTTGACCGCAATGATGTCGGCGGCGAGACCCGTCGCTAACGCGCCGGTCTGAGTCTTCAAGCCGAGCGCATCGGCGCCGTTGAGCGTCGCGGCCTGGATCGCCTGCATCGGCGTCATGCCATAGCGCACCATGTACGCGAGCTGCTTCGGGTTGTCCCCGTGCGGATAGATGCCCGCGTCGGTGCCCATCGTCAGCTTCACGCCGAGCTTCACTGCCTTGCGAAAGTTCTCGCGCTGCGACTCGGCGATCTCGCGGTCCTTGCGCAGGAATTCCTCCAGCTCGCCGCGCTTCGGACCCTCCGTCTGCGTGTAGTCGCTGTTGTAGATGTCCATCGACAGGTAGATGCCGCCCTTCTTCGCGAGCTGCAGGCCTTCGTCGTCGATCAGGCTCGCGTGCTCGACAGTGTCTACGCCGGCACGAATCGCCGACTTGATGCCCTCCGCGCCGTGCGCGTGCACGGCGACCTTGCGGCCGGCCATGTGCGCTTCGTCGATCAGCGCCTGCATCTCCTGGAACGTGTACTGCTGCGCACCCGGCGTGTCGCCCTTGGAGAACACGCCGCCGGTGCCGCAGAACTTGATGACGTCGACGCCGTACTTCACGTTGCGCCGGACCGCCTTCCTCACGCCGACGATGCCGTCGGCAACGCCGTCGCTGACTTCGTTGTATTCGGGCGCGAGCAGGTTGTTGTCGCAGTGTCCGCCGGTGATGCCGAGCGCCGGGCCGGAAACCAGCATGCGCGGGCCAGGAATGTCGCCATCGTTGATCGCGTCGCGAACCGCGACGTCGCTGTAGCCACTCGCGCCGACGTCGCGAATCGTGGTAACGCCCGCGAGCAACGTCTTTTGCGCGAACGCCGCGCCCTTCAACGCCATTCGCGGCACGGACACGCCGTAGCCCGCATACGGCGGCAGCGTCGGATCGCTCGTGATGTGAGTGTGCGTGTCGATGAGCCCCGGCAGCACGGTATACGCGCCGAGGTCGATGATCTTGGCGCCAGGGGGTACCGCCACCGAGTCCGCGGACCCGACCGCGTCGATGCGCCCGTCGCGCACGACGATGACCTGTCCGCCGAGAACTTTGCCGTTGGTCACGTCGATGAGATGTCCGGCGCGAATCACGCTGACCGTCGACTCCACCGCCTCGGCGCCGCCGGCGAGCAAACTTGCCGCGAGTCCTGCAATCGCTAACGACACCGAAATATCTCTTCCACGCATTGTTATTGCCCTGTGGGTCGGGCTTCAGCCCGACTCCGTAAAAGGTCCCGCATTGTACGGCTGTCCTTTTATACAGCCATGCGCCATCATACCGCCCCCTATGAACGCCCACGTCCAGCTCGCACCGGTCGAAGCCTTCGGCGAGCGCCTGAATCCCGCCCAATACGACGCCGCCACGTACGGCGCGCCGAGCAGTGCCGGGTTCTCGGCCGCCCCGCTGCTCATCATCGCCGGCGCCGGCACGGGCAAGACCAACACGCTCGCGCATCGCGTTGCGCATCTGTTGCTCAAAGGCGTGGCGCCGGAGCGGATTCTGCTGCTGACCTTCACGCGTCGCGCCGCTCAGGAAATGCTGCGTCGGGCGGAGCGCATCACTCACACCTATATGAATGTGAGCGGGCATGCCGGGCGCCAGCTCTGGTCGGGGACTTATCACTCAATCGGCAATCGGCTGTTGCGCGAGTACGCGCAGGTCGTCGGGCTCCAGCCGTCGTTCTCCGTCCTCGACCGTGGCGATGCGGCGGACCTGCTGGACTTCTTGCGCCAGGAGCTCGGCCTGGCGAAGAAAGAGAAGCGCTTTCCGCGCAAGGACACCTGCCTCGCGATCTATTCTCATCGCGTCAATAGCCGGCAACCGCTCGCGCAGACGCTCGACGAAGTGTTTCCCTGGTGCAGCGACTGGGGCGACGAGCTGACGCAGCTGTTCCGCCGCTACGTCGAGGTCAAGCACAGCCAGCAGCTGCTCGATTACGACGATCTGCTGCTCTACTGGCACATCCTCGTGCAGGAAGAGCGCGTCGCACGCGAGATCGGCGAGCGCTTCGAGCACGTCCTGATCGACGAGTATCAGGACACGAACACGCTGCAGGCGCAGATCGTGTACGCGATGAAGCCGAACGGCATGGGTGTGTGTGTCGTCGGTGACGATGCGCAGGCGATCTACTCGTTCCGCGCGGCGACCGTCGACAACATTCTGGATTTCCCCGAGCGCTTCGCGCCGGCGGCCCGCGTGGTCAAGCTCGAACAGAACTATCGTTCGACGCAGCCGATTCTGGATGCCGCGAACACGCTGATGAGCGAGAGCGCGCGGCAGTATCAAAAGCAGTTGCGCTCGGAGAAACAGGCTGGCAGCAAACCCGCATACGTCGCCGTTCAGGATGATCAAGCGCAGGCGCTCTATGTCGTCGAGCATGTACTGGCGGCGCGCGAGCAGGGAACGCTGCTGCGACGTCAAGCGGTGCTCGCGCGCAGCGCGCATCACACGGACATGCTCGAGCTGGAACTGCTCCGGCGTAACATTCCGTACGTCAAATACGGCGGCCTGAAGTTTCTGGAAGCCGCTCACGTCAAGGACGTCCTTGCACTGCTGCGTTGGGCGGACAACCCGCGCAATCGCATCGCCGCTTTCCGCGTGCTGCAACTGTTGCCCGGCGTCGGGCCGGCGACGGCCGATCGCTGTCTGAAGGTTTTCGAAGCCAGCGGCTATGCGTGGCCGATTCTCGCGGAGTACCGCATGCCGGCGGCGGCAGAAGCGGAGTGGTCGACGCTTACCGAGCTGATGGCGGATCTGATGAACGCGCGCGAATGGCCCGGGCAGCTAGGTCGCTTGCGCAAGTGGTACGAGCCGCAACTCGAACGCATCTACGACGCCGCCAAAGTCCGTTCGGGCGACATCGAGCAACTGGAGCGCCTGTCCGGTCAATACGCGACGCGCGAGCAGTTCGTCACCGAGCTGACGCTCGATCCGCCGAACGTCAGCGGCGATCTCGCGGGCGACCCGCTGCTCGACGAGGACTATTTGATTCTTTCCACCGTGCATTCGGCGAAAGGACAGGAGTGGGATTCGGTGTACGTGCTCAACGTCTCCGACGGCAATTTCCCGAACGAGCATGCCGCAGGCCGGCCCGATCTCATCGAAGAAGAGCGCAGGCTGTTGTACGTCGCGATGACGCGCGCGAAGCGCGACCTGCATTTGATCGCGCCGCTCAAGTACTACATCACGCAGCAGAGCCGCACGGGCGACGCACATGTTTACGGCGCGCGCAGTCGTTTCATGACCGATCAGCTGATGGCGCAGTTCGAGCAGAAGGCCTGGCCCGCTGCTCGCGAGTCGGCGCTGCGTGCTTTGGACACGAAGGCGAACGTACGAGTCGATGCTGCAGCGGCGTTGCGCGCGATGTGGGAGTAGATCGGCGATTGATCGGCGGAGCCGCTGACGTCCTACGCGGGTGAGAAAACGAACGCTCCTCCTGTGCGCGCTGGCCTACTGTTCCCAGGCCGCCGCTAAAAAAGAAGACATCGAATACGTCGCCGAGCATCTGCCGGAAGTCTCGATGGACAACCGCTACGCGACGTTGCCCTTGTGGACCGCGTCGGCGACCTCGCGGCCGGATGACGGCTGGACGTTTGCCGCGCAAGGCTCGTTCAGTCGGGCAACCGCCGGGGGTCTCGAAGTCGGCGGGCCGATGCTGTCGTTCGCCGCATCGCGCGCGCTGTCTTCGCGCTGGACCGTCACTGCATTGGGCTTTGCGGATGATCTGCATTTGTCAGGCAGCGACCAGCGCGACTTGCAGACCTTGTTTGCGCCGTCGACACCGCTTGCACGTCCCGTCGCGTCGAGCTTCGAAGGGCTCGACGGCAGCGTTAATCACTACGGCGCAGGACTCGCGTTCTCCTTGTCCTCGGACCAAGGCTGGCTCGGCGTGCATCGCTGGGTCGGCGGCTTGCTCTACGAGGACGTCAACCTGCGCGATTACCGCTGGAACTTCACGGTCCTCGAAGGCCCGGACG
>Ga0068859_100000703_pt1 | contig 33591 bp, 44 predicted proteins | sample KBSSwiS22_FD_66585 | JGI IMG/M metagenome (GOLD analysis project Ga0068859, IMG submission 66585) | Switchgrass rhizosphere microbial communities from Kellogg Biological Station, Michigan, USA - KBS Switchgrass S2-2 | ecosystem: Host-associated > Plants > Roots > Rhizosphere > Soil ...
GTCAAGATCCCGGTTGCCGTGAGCGTCTTCCCTGACGAACTCTATCCCGCTCCCCGAAGCTGGACGGAGCGGGCGTACCCCAAACTGATCCATTTCAACAAACTCGAAAAGGGCGGCCACTTTGCGGCCTGGGAACAGCCACAACTGTTCTCAGAGGAGGTTCGCACCGGCTTCCGATCGCTGCGCAAAATGGCGACCAGGAAAGCGTCCTGATTTTCACGCCCGGCGATTCTGATGCAAGTCAGTTTACGGCGCGGCGCTCCCCGCGACTCGATTGTGTGCGGCGAACCCGCGCCGTAAACAGACTTTCCCCGCAGGCGCTGCCTGTTAAAGATCAGTTTTGGGCTTCCGACAGAGCGCGCAAGGCGAGGCCCTTCGCCACGGAACTGAATTCGTTGCCCCCGGAGATGCGTCCCGCGTCGAACTGGTCTTCAAAAATCTTGCGGACCGCGGGCACCAGTGAGGACCCGCCTGTCAGAAAGACACGGTCGACATCGTGGGATGCTATGGCCGTCGCGTGGAGCAGGCGCTCCACACAGGCTCGAATCTTCTCCAGATCCGGCTCAATCCATTTCTCAAAGCTCGATCGCTTCACACGCCCGTTCATTTGCACCACGTGATCTTCGAAAATGAAGCTCCCGACCTGTTCCGTAGACAGCTCAACCTTCATCGCCTGTACAGCCTGATGGAGATAGAACCCAAGGTCATTCTGAACGATGTGCAACAGGCCCTCGATGCGTTCGGGGTCAAACGATTGCGAGCGTATGCCGCGCAACATTTCGACCGTTTCGGCGGATTTCAGGAAAGAGAGATAGTGCCAACGCGACAGATCCGAATAGATCCATTCCGGCATCGGCAGGATCTTATCGAGCGATCGATACTCGGTTCCACGGCCGAGCTTCGGCGAAACGAGGTTATGGACGACTCGCGAATCGAACGCATCACCGGCAAGCGCAACGCCTTCCGTCCCCAGAATTCGGTGCGCGCGATTCTGTCGCGCTGACGGCCCCAGGCGCAGGATGGAGAAGTCACTGGTACCGCCGCCGAAGTCTCCGATCAGGACCAGTTCGTCATGATCCAGGGTGCTCTCGTAGAACGAAGCCGCGGCCACAGGTTCATATTCGAAAACAACGGGCCCGATTCCAGCTTTCGCCAGGGCGCGGGACAGCCTCTGCAGCGCGAATTCGTTGTCGTCCTCGTTGGTTGCGCTCGAATAATGAATCGGGCGGCCAACGGCGATTGGACCCTCGAACGCGCCAATCTGGCTTTCCGCCTGAACGCGGATATCGCGCAGCATGATCGTGATCAGATCCTCGAGGGAGAACTGCTTGCCAGAGATGCTGGTGCCGGTAAAGAGCCTGCTCGCCAGAAAAGACTTCAGGGACTGAATCAGCCTGCCCTTTTCATCTGCGGCGAGATAGCGCTCAATAGCGACTGGTCCGCCAATGCCCGTACTGCGCGGCTCGAAATACAGCACGGATCGATAGGTCTCCGTCGTGCCAGTCGATGTTTTGAATCGCACCGATTCGACGTGACCGTCATCGCGTGCGAGCGCGACCGAACTATTCGTTGTGCCGAAGTCGATTCCGATACCTTTACGCATGCCTTGCCACAAAGACTTCGCGGTCGTACGGATCCTCGATCATTCGGGCCGCAAAGCCTGTTTCAGCCAGCCACCGAAGCCAATCTTCGCGTGAAAACAACCCCAGAACGTGCGGCTCATGCTCGACACGCACAGGCCCATTTCCTTCACGGAGCATGTAGACAAAATCGACGGTGTAGGTCGTATCGCAGGGATCCGGGTCGAATGTCCACTCGAGGTGGCGCATGCTGCGGCCGTTACCATCATTGCCGCCATGGTGCATTCCGGGCCGAAATCGCTCCCGCACAAAATCCGGCATGAATAGAACAACTCCGCCTGGCTTGCAGTGCACAAAGGCCGTCTTCATGCAGGCCATCAGGTCTTCCTGCGTCGTCAGGTACGAGACGGCGTCATGAACAAATACGCCGTCAAACTCGCGACCCAGCCTGATAGATCGCATGTCTCCTTGGAGATGTTCGCATTCCGGGTTTATCGCTCGGCTTTGATCCAGCATGGACGGCGAGAGGTCCGTCAGTGTCATCTCAAAGTGCTTCTTGAGGTGAAACGCGTTGTTACCGCCACCGGCTCCAAGTTCCAGCACAGACTCGATCTTCGATGAAGACTCGGTCAGCACCTTCAGGGCGAACTCTGCCTCTTCCGCGTAGCCGGCCGGCGCGGTCAGCAAATGAAACCACGACGAAAACTCCGAATACAGCCGGGGTTGTTCAGGCCTCATCCGGATCGATCCACTGCTCGATCTTTGGCGGGTTGTAGGCTTCCATCAGATCAAGAAGACGGTCAGGATTCGTCTCATGGAGAATCAGCGCCCGGTTCTCGGGATAAGCGAACTCTTCAGTCACGGCTCGATCGAATTGCGCAATAAGAGGATCGAAGTAGGAATCGACATTCAACAGACCGACAGGCTTGGCATGAAGCCCAAGCTGAGCCCAGGTCACGATCTCGCAAAACTCTTCAAATGTACCGAAGCCGCCCGGAATGGCGATGAACCCGTCGGAAATCTCCACCATTATGGCTTTTCGTTCGTGCATGGATCGGACGATTCGTAACTCGCCGATGTCGTTGCGGCCGGCTTCGCGGGCCAGAAGCGCGTTGGGGATAATACCGATAATCTCTCCTCCGCCGCTCTTTACTGTCTCGGAAATTCGACCCATCATGCCGACACCGCCGCCACCATAGACAAGTCCGATACCGCGCTGGAGGAGTGCCCGGCCCAGGGCTTCTGCAGCCTGGACATAGGAAGACCTGCTTCCATCGCGGGACCCGCAAAAGACCGAAATGCGTTTCAAGTTAGCGGGAAGGCTTTTTCTCACTGGACGGTTCGGGTTCCGGTGGACGCTCGTCCTTGTGTGGAACGAACGGGCCCTCATCGGGCAATCGGAAATTGATAGTGTAACCTCCCAATCCGTTCTCGCCCAGTGGGACCATCGTGTGAAACATACCCGTTCCCTTCGGGCCCAGGTCGACAGGATCGACCGGAGCGTTGACGGTTTGTACGGGCAGGGTGAACTTGTCGGTCACCGCAATCACAGCCAGAAGGCCGGAGATCGGTGCGTCGGTGCGGTTCACTACGGTGCCTTCGATGGAGACCGTCTTGTCATCGCTCACAGTCATGAGAGTTTGCAGCGACAGCGCTTCAGATCCGTCGGCAGCTGTTGGTGCGCGGACGGCAAAGTACTCGCTGTAGGGCAGCCTGTCTCTGCCGATGCCCGTGATGTACATGAATGCCAGAATCAGTACCGCGGCGCCCAGGATGCCTGCAACGTAAGGGAACAATCCTCGTGATCGGCTGAACCGTGTTTCAAATTTAATTTCGTCGTCGGCCATAAAATGAAAACCCCCGGCTGACGCCGGGGGCTCCTAAAGTTGCCGCAACCTCGCAGCCTTCCTAGTCCATTTCTTCCTCGTCTTGCTTCTTGGGCTTCTTTGCTTCCTTTGCTTCGGCCTTCGCCGCACGCTCGGCCTTCTTCGTCTCCAGTTCGCTTCCCAGAAGTTCGATGATTGCAATATCTGCGCCATCGCCTTTGCGGTTGCCGAGCTTGATGATACGGCTGTAACCGCCCTTGCGATCGGCGAACTTTGGAGCGATGGTGTCGAATACCATCTTTGCGGTTTCGGCCTTCAACAGATAGCTTTGAACCTGGCGACGCGCATGCAGGCTATCGCGCTTACCCAGCGTGATCATGTGTTCCGCCAGCGGACGAATTTCCTTCGCCTTTGGGAGCGTCGTCATGAGACGCCCGTGCTCGAGCAGGGCCGTCACAAGATTGCGCAGCAAGGCACGTCGATGCGACGTATTCCGGCTGAGTTTGCGTCCTTCGTTTCTGTGTCTCATACGTTCCTACTCCAGTCTACTCCGCCGGAGGACCGCCGACCGATGGCCGTCCATGTTCATCGAGCCGCATGCCAAGGGAAAGGCCCATGCCGCCAAGGATTTCCTTAATCTCGTTCAGCGACTTTCGGCCGAAATTCTTGGTCTTCAGCATTTCGGCTTCAGTCTTGACGACAAGCTCTCCAATTGTCCGAATGTTCGCATTCTTCAGGCAGTTGTAGGAGCGCACGGAGAGTTCGAGTTCGTCCACGGACTTGTTCAGGTGTTCGATCACGGCGTCGTGCCGCACTTCCTGGACTTCCTCCGTGGGTTCCGTTTTCTCTTCGAACTGAATGAAGATCTGCATGTGGTCCTTAAGGAGCTTTGCTCCCAGACCGAGAGAATCCTGAGGGGTGATCGATCCATTCGTCCAGATTTCGATGGTGAGCTTGTCGTAGTCGGTCACCTGGCCCAGGCGCGCAGCCTCGACAAAATAATTCACCTTCTTGACGGGCGAGTGAACGGAGTCCACGGGGATATACCCGATGCCGAGCTCTTCGTCAAAGTTACGGTCTGCAGAGATGTATCCACGGCCGTTCTCGACTCGCATCTCGATCTGCAGGGATCCACCTTCACTGACTGTGGCAATGTAAATGTCCTTATCGAGAATCTCGATATCGGCATCATGCTCAATGTTGGCGGAGGTGTAACGCCCAGGCTCTGTTCCCTTGAGATAGATAAGCTTGGGCCCCTCGCCGTGCAGTTTTAGAGGGATTTGTTTGAGATTCAGGATGACGTCTGTCGCGTCTTCAACGACTCCGGGAATCGAGGAAAACTCGTGCAGAACGCCCTGAATATTTACCGCTGTGATGGCTGCACCCTCGATTGAGGAAAGGAGGACGCGCCGCAGCGCATTGCCGATTGTGGTGCCGAACCCGCGCTCGAACGGCTGTGCGGAAAATGCTGCATAGCGCTCGGTGGCCTCAGCGTTGACGATCAATCTCTTAGGTTTCTGGAAACCTTTCCAAAGCATCTTTTGGATCTCCCGCGAATTATTTATTTCGAATACAGTTCCACGATCATGCGTTCCTGGATCGGAAGGTTGATATCTTCCCGCTTGGGCAGACTCAGAACTCTTCCGACGGCTGTCTCGGCGCTGACTTCGAGCCAATGGGGCGTGCCTCGCCCACCGGCGAGCTCGAGCGAACCGGCAACCTGAACGTTTTTCTTCATCTTTTCCTTCACGGCGATCTCATGGCCAACGTTGACCTGGAATGAGGGAACGTTGACTTTCCTGCCGTTCACCTGGACATGACCGTGACGAACCAACTGGCGCGCCTGATTGTGAGTGGATGCAAATCCGAGCCGCACGACAACATTATCGAGGCGGCGTTCCAACTGCGCCAGGAGGTGGTCACCGGTGACGCCCTTCTGACGAGCCGCCTTCTCGAAGTAGGTGCGGAACTGATTTTCCAGCACGCCGTACATCCTTTTGACTTTCTGCTTTTCCCGCAACTGCAGGCCGTATCCTACAATCTTGGCCTTGCGATCCCGCCCATGCTGGCCCGGTTGAAAATTGCGCTTCTCGATGGCGCAGGACGGCTTAAAGCAGCGTTCCCCCTTGAGGAACAACTTCATGCCTTCTCTCCGGCAAAGCCGGCAAACAGGTCCTATGTATCTAGCCAATGCAGTCTCCTTGAAAACTTCTTAAACGCGTCGTCTCTTCGGCGGCCGGCATCCGTTGTGCGGAATCGGCGTCGTGTCTCGTATCGCGCGGATCTCCAGGCCTGCGGTCTGAAGTGCGCGGATTGCAGAATCGCGGCCAGAGCCGGGTCCCTTCACATTCACTTCCAGCGTGCGCATTCCAGCTTCACGGGCACGTGTTGCCGCTGTCGAAGCAGCCTGCTGTGCGGCAAACGGCGTCCCCTTGCGCGACCCTTTGAATCCCAGAGAGCCGGCGCTGGACCAGCAAACAACGTTTCCTTCAAGGTCCGTGATAGTGACGACGGTATTGTTAAAGGAAGCCAGCACGTAAGCGGTGCCCGAGGGTACGATCCTTTTTTCCTTCTTCTTTGCGCCCTTCTTCTTCGGCTGAGCCATTCTTCGAACTCCTTAAGTTTTTGAGGTGGCCTTACGCTTGACGGCGACAGCCCCGCGCCGGGGGCCCTTGCGCGTGCGCGCATTGGTATGCGTGCGCTGTCCACGCACGGGCAGGCCGCGTCGATGACGCAGGCCGCGATACGATCCGATTTCCATCAGCCGCTTGATGTTGAAGGAAACATCCTTGCGAAGGTCTCCCTCCACCTCGTGTTGCTCTTCGATCAGCTTGCGGATCTTGTTAATCTCGTCATCGTTCAGCTCACGAACTTTCGTGTCGAAATTGATTCCCGCTTCGCGCAAAATTCTCGCCGACTGCGTGCGACCGATGCCGTAGATATACGTCAGCCCGATTTCCACACGCTTGTTCGGTGGAAGATCCACACCTGCGATACGTGCCATCCCGAACCTCCCGCTATCCTTGACGCTGCTTGTGCTTCGTATTGACGCAGATCACCCGAACCACGCCGCGACGGTGCACGATCTTGCACTTGTCACAAATCTTCTTAACAGACGCTCTTACTTTCATAAAGACTTCCTACTTGAAACGATAAGTAATCCGCCCTCTCGTCAGATCGTAGGGCGATAACTCCACTTGAACCTTGTCACCGGGCAGAATGCGGATGAAATTCTTACGCATCTTTCCGGATATGTGCGCCAGCACCTGATGTTTGTTCTCGAGTTCCACCCGAAACATGGCGTTCGGCAGCGGCTCGATCACCGTCGCGATGACTTCAATGGCGTCTTCCTTAGGCAATGGATCCTTTCCTCAATCTAGATACGGGCTGTCCCATATCGCCCTCCAAATCTTCGCTGTCGATCAACGCCATAAGCTGGCGCGTCACTTCGGTCGCCGCCGGGCGGCCATCGACCTGACGAAAACGTCCGGTCTGCTTGTAGTACTCCACAAGGGGATCGGTCTTGGCGCGATAGTGAACAAAGCGCTCCTGGATTTTCTCCATCACGTCATCCGGCCGGTGCACCAGTGCCGACCCGCATTTGTCGCAGAACCCTTCCACCTTCGGAGCACGGCTGTGCACGTTATAGATCTGCGTGCAATCCGGATTCGGGCACATCAGGCGCCCCAGGAGTCTCGACATGACATGCTCCGGATCCGCGGAGATCTCGATGACCCACAATCGGTCGTCGGACCTCATTCCGCTCGAGAAGTGCTCAGCCTGGGCCACGGTCCTCGGGTAGCCATCCAGAATAAACCCATTTCGGCAATCATTGCGACGGATTCTTCCGGTAACGATCGCATCAACGATTTCATCGGCCACAAATTTCCCGGCAGCCATCAGTTCTTTTGCTGCCTTGCCGTATTCGGTTTTACGTTTGATTTCCTCGCGAAGCATATCTCCGGTCGAGATCTGGGGGATGCTCAGCCGGCGCATGATTTCCTTCGCCTGCGTTCCCTTCCCAGCACCGGGATAACCGAGGAGTATCAGAACGTTACGCCCCATTAACCACGCCTCCCGCGGATTCGGCCCTTCTTCAGGAAGCCATCATAATGGCGCATGATCAGCTGCGATTCGACCATCTGAACCGTATCCATCGCCACGCCAACGAGAATCAGCAGAGACGTTCCACCGAAGATGCCACCCAGTACCTGCAGACCCAGTCCCTGTGTCAGAAACGCCGGCAGATAGGGATCCACTCGGGGACCGATCCACGGAATCTCCTGGACGTGGAAGCCCGTGTACATCAGTTCCGGTATCAGAGCGACGAAAGCGAGATAGAGGCCGCCCACGAGAGTGATCCGGGTAAGGATGTCGTTGACGTACTCCGCCGTCCGCTTGCCTGGCCGGATTCCTGGGATGAAACCACCGTATTTACGCATGTTGTCGGCGATTTCATTCGGATTGAAGATGATCGACGTATAGAAGTAGCTGAAGAAAATGATCCCGCCCAGATACAGCAGGTTGTACAGGGGATCGCCGTTCGCAAGGTTGTCCTGAACCCATAGCGAGAAACGGCTGCCGGGCCACATCGTTCCAATCGTTTGAGGGAAAGCCAGAACAGACGACGCAAAGATCACCGGGATGACGCCGCTGGTATTCACCTTCAGCGGCAGGTGAGTAGACTGCCCCCCAAGAACCCGGCGTCCCACAACGCGCTTGGCATACTGGACCGTGATGCGCCTCTGGCCGCGCTCCACAAGAACGACAAATGCGACGATGCCGACAACCACGGCCACGACGAGGATAACCACCAGGGGAGACCAGTCTCCATTGGCGACCTTCAAATAGATTTCGTAGATCGCGCTGGGCAATCGCACGACGATGCCGGCAAAGATGATCAGCGACATGCCGTTGCCGATTCCGCGTTCGGTAATCTGTTCACCCAGCCACATGATGAACGCCGTGCCTGCCGTCAGCGTAATCATCGTCATCAGAATGAATCCAATGCCGGGATGGGTCACGACGCCGGCAGTCCGCTGAAACGCCATCGCCATGGTTGCCGACTGGACTGCGGAAAGGATGACGGTGAGGTACCGGGTGTAGGTTGTGATCTTCTTACGGCCGAGTTCCCCTTCCTTCGACAACTTCTCAAGGTAGGGCCAAACCACTGTCAGCAACTGCAGGATGATCGACGCCGTGATGTACGGCATGATCCCCAGTGCAAAGACGGTCAGCCGCCGCAGGCTTCCGCCGGAAAACAGGTCCAGAAAGCCCAGCACTCCTGCGGAGTTTTGTGAGAACCACTGCTCGAGCGCAGCAGGATCGATGAATGGAATCGGAACATGAGCGCCGATGCGGTAAACAGCCAGAAGCCCGAGCATGTAAAGAATGCGCTTCTTCAGCTCGGGCACGTTCCAGATATTTTGTAGAGCTTGAATCACGAAGTGATTACCTCAGCCGTTCCACCAGCCTTAGTGATCTTCTCCCGCGCTGACGCCGTGAAGTAGTGCGCCGATACGTGCAGTGCGCGATCGATCTGCCCGTCTCCAAGCACGCGCAACCCGTGCTTCGCAATCTTTCGAGCAAGTCCCGACGCAACGATTTCCTGCGGACCCACCTTGGCGCCCTTATCGAAACGCACAAGGTCGCTGACGTTGACTTCGGTGTGTTCCTTGGCAAAGGGCGCATTCGTAAAACCGCGCTTCGGAATGCGGCGATGCAGAGGCATCTGTCCGCCTTCAAAGCCGCGCTTCTGCGAGGTTCCCGAGCGGGACCACTGCCCCTTGTTTCCGCGGGTTGCGGTCTTGCCATGGCCGCTGCCGGGTCCGCGCCCGATGCGCTTCCGCTTGTGAGTTGCTCCTCTATTGGGGCCGATGGTATGCGTTCCGCTCGCCATTGTTTTACTCCACAATCCTCACGAGATGCGGCACTTTGGCAATCATTCCCCGCATCGCCGGTGTGTCGATCACTTCGCGAGTTGAATTCAGCCTTCCCAACCCCAGTCCTTTAACCACGAGCTTCTGATGGACGGTGAAGCCGATCGCGCTCCGGTAGTACTGAACCTTTATCTTTCCGGAGGCTGCCGCTGTTTTCTTTTTCTTCATCTCTGCCATAGGTCTATCCCATGATCTCTTCAAGGGTTTTTTCACGAAGTCGCGCGACTTCGCTGGGATTCCGAAGACTCCTCAACCCCTCGAATGTTGCCTTGATAACGTTGTGAGGGTTCGACGTTCCGATCGACTTGGTCAACACGTTCGAAATTCCCGCCGCTTGCATGACCGCCCGCACCGCTCCGCCGGCGATGATTCCCGTGCCTTCGACTGCCGGCTTCAGGAGAACCCGGCCGGAGCCGAAGAGGCCGAGCACCTGGTGAGGAATCGTGTTGTTGGTCAATGGAACCGAAATCATGTTCTTCTTCGCGGCTTCGATCGCCTTACGGATGGCCTGGGGTACTTCCTTCGCCTTACCGCTGCCGAATCCGACGTGGCCGCTTTCGTCACCGACGACAACCAGGGCGCTGAAACTCAGATTCTTGCCGCCTTTCACCACTTTGGTGACGCGGTTGATATTGACGACGGTGTCCTTTAGCTGAAGCTGCGATGGATCGATACGTTGATTGATCAATGGAAACTCCTCAGAATTTCAGTCCGGCTTCCCTCGCCGCGTCGGCAAGAGCCTTGACTCTGCCGTGGTAGATATACCCGCCGCGATCGAAGAGAACCGCCTGAATTCCTTTATCCTGTGCGCGCTTGGCGACAATCTTACCAACTGTCTTGGCTGCGGCAATATTGCCGCCTCCCTTGCCACCCTTGGCATCAGCGTCCAGCGTGGAGGCAGCCACCAGGGTGCGGCCATTGGAGTCGTCGACAATCTGCGCGTAGATGTGCTTGTTGCTGCGAAACACACAGAGCCGTGGACGAGCGTCCGTTCCGCTCAAACGCTTGCGGATTCGCTCATGAATCCGAAGTCTTACTTCGTTGGCATCACCTTTCGGCATGATTACTTCCCTCCGGCCTTTCCAGCCTTCTTCTTCAACCGTTCGTTGGTATAGCGGATACCCTTCTGCTTGTACGGGTCCGGTTTCTTCAACGAACGAATGTTTGCCGCAACCTGGCCGAGAAGCTGCCGGTCGACGCCAGTAAGTACCAGGTGCGTCTGCTTGTCGACTGTGGCGGTGATACCCGGGGGCAGCGGGTACTCTATGGGATGCGAGAAGCCCAGACTGAACACCACTGAAGTCTTCTTTGCTTCGCAACGATAGCCGACACCAACGATATCGAGTTCGCGCGTGAAGCCTTCGGTCACGCCTCGCACCGCATTCGCCACAAGTGCCCTCGCCAGACCGTGAAACGCCCTCTGGGGTCCGCTGTCATCCTGACGGATCGCAAGAAGTTCCTTGTCCTTCTTCTCCCAACGGATCCCGGGAGGGATGACGTTGGTGACGGTGCCCTTCGGGCCAGTTACAACCACGGAGTCTGTCTTGATCTCGACTTTCACCTTATCCGGAAGGGGTACGGGTTTTTTTCCAATTCGCGACATTTCCCTTCCTCCTCAATAAACGTTGCAGAGCAGCTCGCCGCCGAAGCCCTGCTTTCGGGCTTCCTTACCGGTCATGACTCCGCGAGATGTCGTGACGATGTTGATTCCCAGTCCGCCGAGCACCCTGGGAATCTTCGAGCCCGACACGTAGACACGGCAACCGGGCCGGCTGACGCGTTCGATGTTCGTGATGACCCGTTCACCCTTGGGACCGTACTTCAAAAACACGGTCAGGTAACTGCGGCTTCCTTCTTCAGCGGTCTTATAGTGAGAAATGTAACCTTCCTCCTTCAGGATCCGCGCAATTTCAGCCTTCAGACGCGAAGCGGGCATATCCACTTTCGCGTGCTTGGCCTGAACGGCATTCCGGAGTCGGGTCAGCATGTCTGCAATGGGATCGGTCATGGTTCCTCTCGATGTCCTACCAGCTCGACTTGATGACTCCAGGGACTTCCCCTGCGAGCGACAACTGCCGGAAACAAATACGGCACAGGTTGAATTTCCTCAGAAAACCGCGTGGCCTCCCGCACCGCTTACAGCGGCTGTGATAGCGCACAGCGTATTTCTTTTTCGATGCTTCCTTCGCAACTGCCGAAGTTCGAGCCATTCTTCTCTCCTTAAATCTATTGCCTAAACGGCATTCCGAGCTGCTTGAGCAGCTCGCGCGCTTCATCGTCCGACCGCGCTGTTGTCACAATCGTCACGTTCATTCCACGAATTTTGTCGACCTTCTCGTAGGAAATCTCGGGAAAGATCAACTGGTCCCGCAGGCCCATCGTGTAGTTCCCTCGTCCGTCGAACGAACGAGTCGACACGCCGCGAAAGTCGCGCACTCGTGGCAGTACAACGCTCAAGAGCCGGTCGAGAAATTCGTACATTCTGTCGCCGCGCAACGTTACCGCCGCTCCTATCGGCATGTTCTGCCGGAGCTTGAAGTTGGCGATCGACTTCTTCGCCCTTGTGACGACCGCACGCTGGCCTGTGATGCGTCCCAGTTCATCGACGGCCACGTCCATGATCTTGGCGTTGGCGATTGCTTCGCCGAGGCCCATGTTGATGACAATCTTCTCCAGCTTGGGCACCGCCATGATGTTGGTGTACTGGAAGTGCTTCATCAACGCGGGCACGACTTCCTTTGAATATCGGACTCGCATCCGCGCTGGTTCCGAGGGCCCCTTTGGCTTGGCAGCCTTTTCGGGCGCGGCTTCAGGCGCTGGAACGTCGCCCTTCTTTTCCTTCTTCGGTTTGTTTGGCTCTTTCTTGCTCACTGTGATGCCTCGCTGCTACTCGATCGTGCTTCCGCACTTCTTGCAGATCCGCACGCGCCGGTCGTCCCCGAGAACCTGGTGCTTGATACGCGTGTGTTTGCCGCAGTTCTTGCATACCAGGGCGACATTGGAGAGGTTGATCGGCGATTCCTTCTCCACAATTCCGCCCTTGACGTTGCGCTGAGGGTTCGCCCGGGTGTGACGTTTGATCATCTGCACGCCTTCGACGACGATCTTGCCTTCAGCCGGCCTGACGATCAGAACCCGTCCGGTCTTTCCTCGATCCTTGCCGCTGAGCACATAGACCTGATCGTTCTTCTTGATGGAAGAAGTTGTCGGCATTAAATCACCTCCGGCGCGAGGGAAACAATCTTCATGAACTTCTTGTCGCGCAGTTCGCGGGCCACAGGTCCGAAGACGCGGGTCCCGATGGGTTCATGGTCATCGTTGATCAGCACCGCGGCATTCTCATCGAATCGGATATAGGAGCCATCCTTCCGCCGCGTTTCCTTCCGCGTTCGAACGATGACGCACTTCACAACCGATCCCTTCTTCACGTTGCTGTCCGGACTCGCTTCCTTAACGGAGGCGGTAATAATGTCGCCGAGCCCCGCCTTCAATCCTGTCGAGCCTCCGAGCGGCAGAATGCACGACAGTCTCCTGGCGCCCGAGTTGTCGGCAACCTCGAGGATCGTTCTCATCTGAACGGGCATAATCGATCTCCTTACTTCAACCTACTGGGCGCTTGCGGGCAATGCCGCGGCTATCGTGGCCGCCCGAACAACTTCCTTCAACACCCAGCGCTTCCTCTTGCTGAGGGGCCGGGCCTCAACGATGCGCACCATATCGCCTTCCTTCGCTTTCCGGTGCTCATCATGTGCCATGAACTTGGAGCGCTTGGTTACGATCCGCTTGTAAACCGGGTGCGCGACACGTCGGCGCACTTCCACAACGATCGTTTTTTCCATCTTTGCGCTGGTCACAACCCCCACCTTTTCCTGGTGGTGACGGATCGTTTTCTCTGTCGTTGCTGTCGCGTCAACCATCTCTTATTTTCCTTTTGCCTTCTCGCGAACGATGGTCTCCAACCGCGCCCGCTGTTTGCGAAGTTCCCGGATCTGTTTCAGGGCCTCGGTTTGCCCCATGACCCACTGGAAGCGCAATTTAAAAAGTTGCTCGCGCATGTCAGCCGACTGTGTTGCCAGTTCATCCGCCGACATGTCTCGAAGCTTCGTTACCTGATCTGTGGATTTCATGACTATCCCGCCTTCTCAAGACGCATGACGAATTTTGTGTGCAGCGACAGCTTTGCCGCCGCCAGTTTCATCGCCTCGCGCGCAACGGACTCGGGCACGCCTTCCATTTCATAGATGATTCGGCCCGGCCGAACGACGGCCACCCAGTACTCGGGGGCGCCTTTTCCCTTACCCATTCGTGTTTCCGCGGGCTTCTTTGTGACGGGCTTGTCCGGGAAGATCCGAATCCAGACCTTGCCGCCACGCTTGACGAAGCGGGTGATTGCAATACGACCCGCCTCAATCTGCCGATCGGTTATCCATCCGGCATCGAGAACCTTGAGTCCGTAATCACCAAACTCGAGCGTCGAGCCCCGCCAGGCTTTGCCGCGCATGCGTCCGCGCTGCTGCTTGCGGTACTTAACCTTCTTTGGCATCAACATAAGATCAACCTCTTCTTAGCGTCGGGCCCACCCTCGGGATCGCTTCGGTAAACCGCCGTTCCGGCGGCCTCCTTACTGCCCTCGGGTCCCCCCACGCCTCTTAGCGTCGTGCGAGCCTTCGGCCTAGACGCGTGCCGCGGCCGGCCCCTGGGGAGCGCGGTTCGGCAGAATCTCACCTTTGTAAATCCAGCACTTCACGCCAATCACGCCGTAGGTGGTGTAGGCCTGAGCGAAACCGTAATCGACGTCCGCACGCAGAGTGTGCAGCGGCAACCTTCCCTGGAGATACCATTCCGAACGCGCGATTTCCGCGCCGTTCAAACGGCCGCTCACGCGAACCTTGATTCCCTTGGCGCCAAAGCGCAGCGCGGAATCCACCGACTTGCGCATGGCACGGCGGAACGCGATGCGTTTCTCCAACTGCATAGCGATCGACTCAGCCACCAGCTGAGCATCCAGTTCCGGTCGATGGATCTCCTGGATGTTGATATAGACCTCGCGATTCGTACGCTTCTGGATATCGACCTTGAGCTTGTCGATTTCGGCTCCCTTGCGGCCGATGATGATACCCGGCCGGGAAGTGTAGATCGTGATGCGCAGCTTGTTGGCCATTCGCTCAACCTCGATGCTGGCCACTCCCGCGTGCTGAAGCTGCGCCTTGAGGTCTCGCTTCAGCTTGAGGTCTTCATGAAGCAGTCTGGCGTAGTCGCGCTTGGCAAACCATCGTGACCGCCAGGGCTTCGTGACACCGAGGCGAAAGCCGTATGGATGTGTCTTTTGACCCATTATTCCCTCTCTTCGAGTTCAATCGTGATGTGGCTCGTCCGACGCTGGTAGCGATACGCCCGGCCCATCGGTGCGGGGCGAATGCGCTTTTGCCGCGGACCTTCGTTGATATACGCCGTCTCGACGAACAGGTTGTCGACGTCAACAGCCCCCTCGGTTTTATGACTGGCGTTGGCGACGGCGGAACGCACAACCTTTTCAATTTCGCCGGTCGCCCGCTTATTCGTGAACTTCAGCGTCATCAGCGCTTCGTTTACGTTTTTCCCGCGGATCATATCCACGACAAGCCGCGCCTTCTGGGGCGACATTCTGATAAATCGGCCTGATGCTTTGAATTTGCCGCTCAAGCGTCCTCCTCTATGTCTTTGCAGCCGCCGGAGGCGCTGCCGGCGCCGGCCCTGCAGCGGGACCGACTGCCTTGTCCTTGGAACCGCTGGCGCTATGTCCCTTGAACATCCGTGTCGGGGAAAACTCTCCAAGCTTGTGGCCGACCATGTTTTCGGTCACATACACGGGAATGAACTTCTTGCCGTTGTGAACCGCGATGGTATGACCAACCATTTCCGGAGTGATTGTCGAGCGGCGCGACCAGGTCTTGTGAACCTTGCGCTCGTTTGCCGCATTCATGTTCGTGATGGCCTTCAGCAGCGGCGCGTCGATGAAGGGTCCTTTTTTAACTGAGCGTGCCATGCTATTTCGTCTTCCTCTTCACGATGAACTTGTCGGTGCGCTTGTTGTTCCGCGTCTTGTATCCCAGTGTCGGCTTGCCCCATGGCGTCATCGGGTGGTAGCCCTTGACGCGTCCCTCACCACCACCATGCGGGTGATCGACAGGGTTCATCACGACTCCTCGAACTGTCGGACGGATTCCCATGTGGCGGACTCGTCCAGCCTTGCCGAGCGTCACGTTTTCATGGTCCAGGTTGCCGACCTGGCCGATTGTCGCCATGCAGTTCACGTTGACCAACCGCGTTTCCCCGGACGGCAACTTCACGTGAGCGTAAGCGCCTTCCTTGGCAACAAGCTGAGCGCCCGCACCTGCGCTGCGCGCCATCTGAGCGCCCTTTCCGGGACGCAATTCGATGTTGTGCACGGTCGTGCCGAGCGGGATGTTCTTCAGCGGAAGCGCGTTTCCCACCAGAATGTCGGCGTCCACACCGGAAACGACGGACATGCCGACCTTCAGCCCGGAGGGCTGAAGAATATAGCGGCGCTCACCGTCCGCATAACTCAGCAGCGCGATGAAAGCGGAACGATTCGGGTCGTACTCGATTGTCTCCACCTTGGCCGGAATGCCGGTCTTTTCGCGCTTGAAGTCGACCACGCGATAGTGCTTTTTGTTTCCGCCGCCACGATGCCGAACGGCAAGACGTCCATAACTGTTGCGCCCGTCAATGCGGTTCTTTGCTTCAAGCAGTGGCTTGTGCGGCTCGTCGGTCGTCAACTCCTGGCTGTAATCCAGCACCGTTTTGAAACGGAGCGAATGGGTCTTCGGCCTGAAACTCTTGATAGCCATCAGAAGTTCTCCCCGTATTCGATCATTTTTTCGCCTTCACGAAGCGTCACGTAAGCCTTCTTCCAGTCCGGGCGGTAGCCGGTATAACGGCCGCGGCGACGCATCTTACCGGGCACATTCATCGTGCGCACCTGCTGAACCTTCACTTTGAAAATGCGCTCAATGGCTTCCTGAATCTGCTTCTTGCTGGCGCCGTCGCTTACTTCGAAACACAACGTCCGATCGTCTTCCTTCAGCGTGAGGCCTTTTTCGGTGATAACCGGACGAACGATGACATCAAACTGGGTGCTCATTTCTTCAGCACCTCCTCCAAAGCCTGAATCGCCGACTTGGAAAACACCACATGGTGGGCATTCAGCAGCTGGTACGGCGTTACCTGCAGACTGGGAACGAGACTGACTTCTTCAATATTGCGGGCCGCGCGCCGCAGGTTTTCGGTCGCCTGGTTGTCGATGACGAGAACCTTTCGCTCGAAACCAAGTTTCGCCAGCGCCTGCGCAAACGCCTTTGTCTTGTGATCCGCGAGGGAAAAGGCATCGACGATATTGAGCTGGTTTTCTTTCAACTTGAGAGCAAGAGCGGAACGGAGAGCAGCGCGGAACATTTTCTTTGGAAGGTGGTACTCATAATCTCTCGGCTGCGGGCCGAAGACCGTACCGCCCTTCCGCCACAGCGGATTCCGGATTTCGCCGACACGGGCGCGACCGGTTCCTTTCTGCCGCCAGGGCTTCTTTCCGCTTCCGGAAACGTCCTTGCGGGTTTTCGTCTGGTGCGTGCCGGCGCGCTGGCTCGCGAGGTATTGCTTCACGGCGTCGTAGAGCAAACCTTCGTTCACCGGTCCGCTGAATACTTCGTCTGAGAGATCCAGCTTGCCGACTACTTCGTTTTTCAGATTTCTGATATCAACTGTCGCCATATTACCGCCCCGACTTCTGCAGGACGAGATATCCGCCCGCTGGTCCCGGCACTGCTCCGCGCAGATAGAGGAGATTGTTTTCCTGATCCACGCGCTCAACGCGCATGTTGCGGACGGTCACCCGCGCATTACCCAGGTGGCCTGCCATTCGCATTCCCTTGATGACGCGAGACGGGAAAGCCGATGCGCCGATTGAACCCGGCGCGCGGTGAAACATCGACCCGTGGCTGGCGCGGCCGCCGCGGAAGTGATGCCTCTTGATGAGACCTGCAAATCCGCGTCCCTTGCTGGTACCAATCACATGAATGCGTTCCTGCGCGGTGAAGATGTCGCAGAGAACCTTGTCTCCCGCCTTGGGGCTGTCTTCACCTTCGACACGCATCTCTCGCAGGATGCGAAGGGGCGCCGTCCCTGCTTTTTTGAAATGACCGGTCATTCCCTTGGTGACGCGCTTCGGCTTGATGAATTCCACAAAACCGAGTTGGACAGCTTCGTAACCATCCTTGTCGACGGTCTTCTTCTGCACTACAACACACGGCCCGGCCTGAACCACAGTGACGGGAACAACCGTTCCGTCTGCCTGGATGACCTGGGTCATGCCGACTTTCTTGCCTATAAGTCCGCTGATCATTTTGAGTGCTCTCTTCCGAATGCCTTGATCTCGACGTCAACGCCGGCCGGCAAATCCAGCTTCATGAGTGCGTCTACTGTCTGCGGAGTCGGTTCAAGGATATCGAGCAGCCTCTTGTGCGTTCGAATCTCAAACTGCTCGCGCGATTTCTTGTCCGTGTGAGGCGATCGCAGCACCGTGAATTTGTTAATGACAGTCGGCAGTGGAATCGGCCCGGCCACCCGAGCCCCCGTGCGCTTCGCCGTATCGACAATCTCGGTTGCCGACTGGTCGAGAACCCGGGAATCGTAAGCTTTCAATCGAATTCGAATCTTTTCGTTGAGCATATTTTTACTCAATGATCTCCGCGACAGTACCGGCTCCGACCGTACGGCCGCCTTCACGAATAGCAAACCGCAACCCCTTCTCCAGCGCCACCGGCGTGATCAGCGTGATCTCCAGCGACACGTTGTCGCCCGGCATCACCATCTCCACCCCCGACGGCAGCTCCGCCGATCCGGTCACGTCCGTCGTTCTGAAATAAAACTGCGGCCGGTACCCCTTGAAGAACGGCGTATGCCGTCCCCCTTCTTCCTTCGTCAGGATGTACACCTCGGCCTTGTACTTCGTGTGCGGCTTGATCGATCCCGGCTTGGCGATCACCTGCCCGCGCTCCACATCTTCCTTCTTGGTCCCGCGCAGCAACAACCCGACGTTGTCTCCTGCTCGCCCTTCATCCAGCAACTTCTTGAACATTTCCACGCCCGTGATGACCGTCTTGGCCGTCGGCGTGTATCCCACGATCTCCATTTCCTCGCCGACCTTGCAGATCCCGCGCTCGATTCTTCCCGTCACCACGGTTCCGCGTCCCGAGATCGAGAAAATGTCTTCGATCGGCATCAGGAACGGCTTGTCGGTCACCCGTTGCGGTATCGGGATATAGCTGTCGACGGCTTCCATCAACTCATCGATCTTCGCCGTCCAGGCCGGATCGTCATCCATCGCCTTCAACGCCGATCCCCGGATCACCGGCACTTCATCGCCCGGGAACCCGTAGCTCTTCAGCAGGTCGCGCACTTCCAGCTCGACCAGGTCCAGCAACTCCGGATCTTCCACCGCATCGCACTTGTTCAGGAACACCACCATGTAAGGCACACCGACCTGGCGGGCCAGCAGGATGTGCTCGCGCGTCTGGGGCATCGGACCATCGGTGGCGGCCACGACCAGGATGGCGCCATCCATCTGCGCCGCTCCCGTGATCATGTTCTTGATGTAGTCGGCATGGCCCGGGCAATCGACGTGCGCATAGTGCCGCTTGGCTGTCTCGTATTCCACGTGCGCCGTTGCGATCGTGATTCCGCGTGCCTTCTCTTCGGGCGCATTGTCGATCGAGTCAAACGACCGGTACTTGTTCTTCGGATTGTGCTTGGCCAAGACCTTCGTGATCACCGCCGTCAGCGTTGTCTTCCCGTGGTCGATGTGTCCGATCGTTCCCACGTTCACGTGCGGTTTCGACCTGTCAAACTTCTCTTTCGCCATACCTTCTTCTCTCCGGTGTCAGCAGTTAAGCGGATTTCTCTCCCTGTCCCTGTGCCTTTGCAACAATTTCGTCAGCAATCTGCTTCGGTACTTCCTCGTAGTGTGAAAAATGCATCGTATATGTCGCGCGACCCTGCGTACGCGAACGAAGGTCCGTGGCATAACCGAACATCATTGCCAGCGGAACGAACGACTTAATGATCTGTGTGCCCGGCCGCGCCTCCATGCCTTCAATTCTGCCGCGCCGTGAATTCAAGTCGCCGATAACGTCGCCCATGTACTCTTCAGGCAACACGACCTCAACCTTCATTACAGGCTCCAGCAACGCAGGGCTGGCTTTCTTGCAGCCGTCCTTGAACGCCATCGAGCCGGCGATCTTGAATGCAATTTCCGACGAGTCCACCTCGTGGTAGGACCCGTCGTAGAGACTGACCTTGACGTCCTTTACTTCGTATCCCGCAAGGACGCCGTTGCTCATGGCCTCGCGAATTCCCTGCTCGATCGGCTTGATGTATTCCCTCGGGATTGAGCCGCCAACAATGTCGTTCTCGAAAACGAAACCGGCGCCGACCTGGCTTGGCTCGACGGTAATTCTCACGTGGCCATATTGACCGCGGCCGCCCGTCTGGCGGATGTACTTGCCTTCAGCATCCGCCTTCTTGCGGATTGTTTCCTTATAGGCAACCTGCGGCTTGCCGACGTTCGCTCCCACATTGAACTCGCGCATCATCCGGTCAACGATGATTTCCAGGTGCAGCTCACCCATACCCGAAATGATTGTTTGATTCGTATCGGTATCAGTATGGATCTTGAACGTGGGATCTTCCTGAGCAAGCTTACCGAGCGCAACGCCCATCTTCTCCTGATCGGCCTTGGTCTTGGGCTCGATGGCAACGGAGATTACAGGCTCCGGGAAATCCATAGATTCCAGCAGAACCTGCTTCTGCTCATCACAAATCGTGTCGCCCGTCGTCACATCGCGAAGACCCACAGCCGCAGCAATGTCGCCGGCCATGACGTCCTTGATCTCTTCACGCTTGTTGGCATGCATCTTCAAAAGGCGGCCAATACGCTCCCGGCGCTGCTTGGTGGAGTTAAAAACGTACGCACCCGAGTTGAGACTGCCGGAGTAGACGCGGAAGAAAGCCAACTGCCCGACAAAAGGGTCAGTCATGATCTTGAAAACCAGCCCCGAGAAGGGCTCTTTGTCGTCTGCCTTGCGAATTTCGGGTTTTGACTTGTCAGGGCTCGTTCCCTCGATCGAGGGAATATCCAGCGGTGAAGGCAGGTAGCTCACTACGCTGTCGAGCAGCTGCTGCACGCCCTTATTTTTGAATGCTGAGCCGCAGATAACCGGCGTCAGCTTGATCGCGATCGTTGCCTTGCGGATGGCGGCCATCAACTCTTCGTTCGATATAGGCTCGCCGCTCACATACTTTTCCATCAGATGCTCGTCGACTTCCGAAGCCGCCTCGATCATCTTTTCCCGGTACTCGCGGACGATATCGTTATATTCCGCCGGAATTTCCTCGACGCTGAACTCCGAACCCATCGTGGCGTCATGGAAAACGATCGCCTTGCTCTGAATCAGATCGATAACGCCTCGAAAGCCGTCTTCCTTGCCCAGGGGATACTGGATCGCGACAGGCTTTGCGTGGAGCCGGCTTCTCATCATGTCGAGGACCCGCCCGAAGTCAGCCCCCGGTCGATCCATCTTGTTGACAAAGGCGATCCGCGGTACGCCGTACTTGTCTGCCTGACGCCACACCGTTTCCGATTGGGGCTCAACCCCTCCGACCGCACAAAAAACAGCAACAGCCCCATCCAGCACGCGAAGCGATCGCTCGACTTCGGCCGTGAAATCGACGTGTCCCGGCGTATCGATGATGTTGATACGATGGTTCTTCCAGGTGCAGGTGGTGGCGGCGGACGTAATGGTGATTCCGCGCTCCTGCTCCTGCTCCATCCAGTCCATCGTCGCTGTGCCTTCATGGACTTCACCGATCTTGTAGTTAATCCCGGTGTAATAAAGGATGCGCTCTGTAGTCGTGGTTTTACCCGCATCGATGTGTGCCATGATGCCGATATTCCGCGATTTTTCGAGTGCTACCGTACGAGGCATATTCCAGTTAAATCTTTCTTACCAGCGATAGTGGGCGAAGGCCTTATTGGCCTCAGCCATCCGGTGCGTATCTTCCTTCTTTTTGATGGAGTTACCCCGGTTATTGGCGGCGTCGATCAATTCGCCCGCCAACTTCTCCTCCATGGATTTCTCGCCACGCGCGCGGGAGTAGAGCAGAATCCAGCGGATGCTGAGAGAAGTCCGCCGGGCCGGGCCAACCTCGACAGGAACCTGATATGTGGAACCGCCGACGCGGCGGGACTTCACTTCAAGTACCGGCTTGACGTTCTCGATAGCCTTCTTGAAAAGCTTGATCGGGTCGTCCTGCGTCTTCTCCTGAATGATGTTGAAAGACCCGTAAACGATCCTCTGGGCCGTGCTTTTCTTCCCGCCATACATCATGCAGTTCACAAACTTCGTCAGAAGCGTGCTGTCGTGAACCGGATCGGGCACGATCTCGCGCTTGACGATATGCGCTTTCCTGGGCATACAAACCTCTGCGATCGGTTCCTGAAAAAAGCGAACCGATCCAAGCAAAAATTAGAAAAACCGGAGCAAGAATTAGGTTCCCCACAGCCCGGGTTTGCCCCAGGCTCTCGGGGCTGTCAACTATCCCTTCGGCCGTTTAGCGCCGTATTTGGAGCGGCTCTGCTTCCTATTGGCCACTCCCGCTGCGTCCAATGTCCCACGAATGATGTGGTAACGGACGCCCGGCAAATCCTTAACACGGCCCCCACGAATTAAGACGATGGAGTGTTCCTGCAGATTGTGGCCGATACCAGGGATGTATGTTGTTACTTCGATCCCGTTGGTCAGACGCACACGTGCAACTTTGCGAAGGGCCGAATTCGGCTTCTTTGGCGTTTGCGTGTATACGCGTGTACACACGCCTCTTTTCTGCGGAGCCTCCTGCAGAGCAGGGCTACTCGTCTTGTACCGGGGCTTATTTCTACCTTGTCGAACCAATTGATTGAACGTTGGCACGAACCATTAACTCCTGTGCTCTAAGCAAACCATCCCTGATGGGTCCATCCCTCCAGGGAAAACCCAACGATATTACTGAAAACACAGGCCGGGCTCCAACAACAAAATTCTTTTTTTAAAGAAATCCCTCATGGTAGGGGCGGAAAGGGGGATTTTTGGGGAATTGGAGAGTCCGCATTGGAGATTCGAGGTTGGAAAGCTTAGATCGGACCGGGCATTCCTGGGCTGCTGTCCAATCTAAGCTTTCCAATCTCGAATCTCCAATGCCGGACTCTCCAATTTTTCAAATTCTTCATCCTGACTCACCTTCCCAGTAGCATCGATCGATGTCCACTTGACGCGGGGTGCCCCGTCGTTTACAAGTGGATGTGTACGTACAACGCAGTACGGAAACCACTCAGGCGGACATCGGCGTCACGACTGCAAGAATGAAAGTGAGGCTGGTTATGCCGAGATTCTCCCTTCCCGAAACTAAAACCCGTTGCCGAAAACTCGGACTATCCATGTGGGTGTTCCAATGAGCCAGGCGGAGCGCGCAGCGCACTACGTGTTAACAATCGAAGAACTCGCCGACCTCGCGCAGAAGGACGGCAAGCCGGCCGAAACCCTGATGAACGTCGTGGCGCTGATTGCGCGCCGGTTCGAAACCGAGGTGTGTTCGGCGTATCTGCTCGAACCGGACCGCGCGCACTTGATCCTCGCAGCAACGCTCGGACTGCGGCGCGAATGCATCGGAGTCCTGAGACTTGCGCTGCATGAAGGTCTCGCAGGCATGGTCGCAGAGCAGGTCCGCCCTATTTCCGTCGAACATGCGAGTGCGCATCCGCGCTTCAAATACTTTAGTGAAGCCGGCGAAGATCCGTATCAGTCCTTCGCAGGAGTGCCGCTCGTCGATCGCGGGGTGCTCCAGGGTGTACTGGTGGTACAGACGATCAAGGCGCGTTCGTTCAATGACGACGAGATGCGCATGCTGGCTCAGGCGGCGACGCAGGTGGCTCCAGTCATTACCGAGGCGCGAATGCTCGATCGCTTTGTAGCGCCCGTTCAGGAACGCCTGTGGTCGCTCGCGCGCAACCTCTGGTGGAGTTGGGATACCGAATCCACGAGTCTGTTCCGCGATCTCGATTCAGTACGATGGCGTCAACTGAATCACAATCCGATTGCGCTGCTTGGAGAGATTCCGCTGGCGACGCTGGAGCGTCGTGCCGAGGAACAGGTGTTGTACAGCCGCATCAACTATGCGTATCGACGCCACCTTGAATATCTCAATGCGGACCACACCTGGGGCGCCACCCATGCGGGTCCCTTGCGGCCTCGTCCCGTTGCATATTTCTCCGCGGAATTCGGCCTGCACGAATCCATGCCCATCTATTCGGGAGGACTTGGCGTCCTTGCAGGCGATCACATCAAGAGCGCTTCGGACCTTGGCATTCCACTGATCGGCATTGGACTGTTCTACGGCCAGGGATATTTTCGGCAGCGTCTCGATGTCAACGGCTGGCAATGGGAAGACTATGTCGGGACCAACGTCGACGAGACACCAATGGAGCCCGCAATCGGCGCGAACGGCGAGCCCGTGATGATTCAAACGGAAACGCGCGACGGCTTGATTCGGGCCAGGGTTTGGCGAGTGAAAGTAGGAAGAGTTCAGCTTTTCCTTCTGGATTCCAACGTCGAAGGCAACGCTCCGGAAGATCGCGATCTTACCTCCCGTCTGTATGGTGGCGATGGGCGTGTACGCATCCGCCAGGAGCTCCTGCTGGGTGTCGGCGGATACCGGGCGCTCAAGGCGATGGGTCTCACCCCCGGAGTCCTTCACCTGAACGAAGGACATAGCGCGTTTGCAATTCTCGAGGCGATTCGTGATCGGATGCAGGAGGAAGGTGTCGATTTCGACGAAGCAGCGGCCCGCGTCGCGCGAGAGGTTGTTTTCACGACGCACACACCCGTCCCAGCCGGCCATGACCGCTTCAACCCTTCGCTCTTCGAAGAACACCTCGGGCCCGTGCGAGACCGGCTCGGCTTAACACCCGAACGCCTCCTGAGCTTTGGGCGAGAGAATCCGAACAATCCGCATGAAGAGTTCTGCATGACGGTTCTGGGACTCAAACTTTCACGGAGAGCCAATGCCGTCTCTGCTCTGCATGGTCAGGTTTCGCGCGCGATGTGGACGGGGCTGTTTCCAGGTAAGAACGAAGAAGCCGTGCCGATTGGGCATATCACGAACGGAGTCCATGTTCCGACGTGGCTTGCGCCTCAAATGTCCAAACTCTACGACCGTCATCTCGGCCCAGGGTGGATGGAACGAAGCGGCGAGTCTGAGCTTTGGGAACGTATAGAAGACGTCGATGACGGCGAACTCTGGGAAACGCATCTCAGCCTGAAGTTGCGCCTTTTGGAATTTGTTCGACGATCTGCGGTGGAACAGGCCGAACGCCGGAAGGAATCCCCGGAGTTTCTGCAGAAGCTGGGACGCGCACTCAGCCCCGACGCGCTGACGATCGGCTTCGCCCGGAGGTTTGCAACGTACAAGCGAGCCAATCTGATTCTCAGAGAGTTGGAAGGCCTCGCGCAGATGGTGAACGATCCCAAACGCCCCGTTCAATTCGTGTTTGCGGGCAAGGCCCATCCCCATGATGTTCCCGGCAAGGCGATCCTGCAGCAGATCGCGCAGTTGATGCGATCAAGCGCACTCGCTGATCGCCTCATCTTTATTGAAGACTACGACATCAATGTGGGCCGGCACTTCGTTCAGGGGGTGGACGTCTGGCTGAACACACCCCGACGGCCACTCGAAGCGTCAGGAACAAGCGGGCAGAAGGTCGTGTTGAATGGCGGATTGAACCTTTCGATTCTCGACGGCTGGTGGGCAGAGGCCTATGACGGACTGAATGGATTCGCCATCGGAGTGGGCCGGACGCATTCCAATTCGGATGTGCACGACGCTCGAGACGGAAACGATCTGTATCGAGTCCTCAAAGAAGAAGTCATTCCGCTCTACTACGAGCGCGATCAGGACGGTTTGCCACGCGGATGGATTCGACGGATGAAGCGGACGATTCGAACCCTGGGCTGGCGGTTCAACGCCGACCGTATGGTGATGGACTACACGCTCAAGTGCTACATCCCGGCGGCGGGGGGAACGTCGAGCAACATGCGATCTACTCAATGAGCTTAGCCATAAAAAGGAAAGGACGCCCGGGGGGGCCAGGCGTCCAGTGTTGACACCCTGTGTTACAGGTCAGGGTGCCAACGGGGGAAAGATTTACTTTGCGGCGACTACGGCTCTGGTGGCCGGCGCGTTCAGTTTCGCAAACTCGATTTCAGCCTTCGACTTCAACAGGCTCCTTGCGGCCGTGTATCCGGACCACCGGACTTCGTTGAGAAAGTAGCTGTTTCCATACAACACGAAAACGAGTACGGAATCCGGTGCCTGCTTGTGTTCCGCCCGATCGACAGCATTGGTCAGGCGCACAGCCGATAGTCCTTTTCCATCCGAAATGGTGAGCGCAGATCCGCTTCGGAGCATGACCAGATAACTACCTGGAGGAAGCAACTGGTCTCCGACATGGAACTCAAACGGGATATTCACCTGCAACCCCGTCGTTTGTGCCTGCACGGCAGGAGAACCGACTGTAAGAGCTGTTACGATTCCCACTGCGGCAATGAATATCGCCCATCGACTCGTTGAATACTTCATATGCATCTCCTAGTTCCTGCAGACCAGAGTTGGGCTGGCCGCAGTGCTTGCTGATCCATCAGCCAGTCTTCTGCCGCAGCATCCAGCTGCAGGGTGTGAATAGATTTCTTGGGTTTGACCAATCTGAGATTGGCCGAAGGTTCCTTGCGACTTTGCTCGTCATTTGTCGTTCAATTCGGAGTCTTCAGCCGTTAATGTCCGAGTGCAGCAAAACATTTCGGCGGGGAATCCCGGGGGTTGAAACTGCCGGAAGGCAAATTGCGAAAGCGCGGGCAAAGGTCGCAAAGCTTACCCTGTCAGTTTTGACAGTTCCGCAGGTGAAGGGCAGCGAGTACCCTCACGGGAAAGAATCTGCCCCTTTCGCGAATCGATAGAGAGCGACTAACAGGAGGTGCATCATTTGGCGGCGAATCTGTGTTCTTGTGGGCGTCGTGACGATCGTGAGCTCTTCGCCTCTGGCAGCGCAATACCAGGCTGACACAAAGGTCTACCCTTTCGAGTTCACGCCCCAGGTCGGCTATCGGACCAGTATGACCTTCACCGCGGAACCGACAGTCGAAGGAACGACTGCCAAAGCCGTTCTGGGATCAAGCCCCAGCAAGGCCATTGCCTTCGGCTTTCGTCTCAACGACGAGGACATTGTTGAGGTCCGGTGGATAAGACAGAATGCCGATGTACGCGTAACAGGGACTGCTTTTGCTCCTTTCCGGCAGTCTGTCACTCTCGACCAGTACCACCTCGATTGTGCGCACGAGTACATCGTCAGGGAGTGGCCCGAGTGGGCGAGGCCGTACATCATGGCAAGCGTGGGCGTCACGCACATTTCCGGCACAGCCGGCTTCGTGAACTTCACGCGATTTTCATTCGGCATCGGAGCAGGAGTGAAGGCCTTTCCCTTCCGCCATCTCGGTTTCAAAGCTCAGGCCGAATGGGTTCCACTCTGGGTAAGCCCCGAAGTTGAGGCTTTTTGCGGCGTGGGTTGCATCGTCCACTTCGGCGGCAAGGTCACCAGTCAAGGCGAAATCACGATAGGCCCGGTGTTTCGCTTCTGACCAATTTGAAAAGCCGTAAAGAGCGCCCACCCGGGGGGGCCGACCGCCCATCACCCGATCTAGGCCCCCGCTCCCCCACAAAATACTTGAGCAGGCCACCGCGTGACCTTCAGCTATTATCGGCCCATGAGGGTTCTCATCGCAGATGACGATCGCCTGTCTTCTCGAATGCTGGAAGCAAGCCTGAATGCCAGTGGCTACGAGGTCATCGTCGCGGGCGACGGTGGTCAGGCATGGCAGGTCCTGAAGAACGATGACCGTCCTCAGATTGCCATTCTCGACTGGATGATGCCCGTCATGGACGGTCTCGAGGTTTGCAGGAGAGTGCGCCGATCCAGTGGACCGTACGTATACATTCTTCTCCTGACCGGAAACACGGACCCCGATTCCGTCGTCACCGGCATGGACGCCGGCGCCGATGACTACATTCGAAAACCATTTCATCCGGCTGAATTGAAGGCGCGGCTGCGCTCTGGCAAGCGAATCGTCGAACTTGAGGAAAAGCTGCGCCGGCAGGCGACGCACGACTCGCTAACGGGCATCATGAACCGCGGGGCGATCATGGAAAGATTCTCCATTGAGGTGGATCGTGCTCACCGTGCCGGAGAAAACCTCTGCATCGCAATGGTCGATCTCGATCATTTCAAACGCGTCAACGACACGTGTGGGCACACCGTCGGTGACACGGTTTTGTCGGAAACGGCTTCCAGAATGACGTCGGTGCTCCGCCCCTATGATTCCATCGGAAGATACGGCGGGGAGGAGTTCATCATTGTTTTCCCGAAATGCGATGTTGCGCAGGCGTTCGCTATCGCCGACCGAGTCCGTCGCGCCGTCTCGATCCAGCCGGTGCGCACGCATTGGGATGCCGTAACGGTCACCGCAAGTATCGGCATCGCCGAGGCTCGCCCTCTCATGGATTCCGACTCCGTCATCCGCGAGGCAGACAACGCACTGTTTCGCGCGAAGCAGGGCGGACGAAACCGTGTCGAACTCCCGAACGACCAGTCGATAACGCAACAACCCGATCAGGCCGGCCTGTAACTTTCGCCCTTCGTTATTGCCACGAGCTCCGAGCATCACTTCCTTTCATAAACCCGTGTCTCGCCTTTCCACAAAGCGGTCGAAATGTCTTGGGAATTCCGACAACGTCACCCAGACTCGCAGGATGGAGCTCAACATGAAGCATCGAATTATCGCCTCTGTTGTTGTGCTCGGGCTGATGACGCTTCGTTCGTCTGCCCAGCGTCCCGCAAGCTTCGACGACTCGCTGGTCGTTGCCCCGCACTACGTCGAATATCTCAGCGATCCGACCGAACGCTTTGTGCGTCAGACGGCGGAGTTGAAACGTCGAATCGGATCGGCACCACACGTCATTCTCGGCTTCGCAACAGGAATCACGATTGAGTTTCCCGCGGCGGATCTGAGTCAGCCGATATCCGAAAGTCAGCTGTCGAGCACGATCAACATCATCGATCGAGTCGTTGAACGTGCCCGGACCAACAATATCGCCGTTCATATAACGCTGATGTCGGGGTTCTTCCACGGCATGAACGACCTTCGAAAGGCTGCAATCCGGCAGGATGTCCGGAATGCGCAGTGGTTCGCCGACGGGCTGATCGCGGATCCCGCCGTGGCTGCGGATCCATCCGACGTGCCTCCCGGCGTCTGGATCACCCCATCCCGCTATGCAAAACCCCTTAGAGCTCGCATGGAGGAAGGCACACGGATCGTTGGATCGAAGCTGGCGGCCCACATGATGGAGCATCCGGAGACCCTCGTGACAATCAGCGGGGACGGAGAAGTGGAGCTGAGTTTCGAACGAAGCACGCCGGCGGGTGAACGCGTGGCAACTCAGCCGCAATACGCGGATTACAGTCCCTTCATGGTCGAGGAATTCCGAGACTGGATCCGGAACAGGAACTACCAGGGCGATGGAAGTCCGTCCACTGACGACAACAAGGATGGCCGCATATTCAATCGGGACTTCAAAACATCGTTCACAGCCTGGCGCTTGCGCTACTTCGATTCAAGCGAACCCATTCCCTATTCCCGCTACCGCGCAATGCCCCAGAAATTACCTTCTTCGGGCCCGGACTTTATCGAGGGTGGGTTTGACGCGCCGCGCACACCGCGTTCAGGGGATGTGTACTGGGAACTCTGGATGCAGTTTCGCCGTGAGGCGATTGCAAATTACGTGCGGGACTTTGCTTCGTGGATAACCACATCGCCGGCTCCCAAAAGCACATTCACCATACCTCCTTCGCGCTTCTACTCTCACCAGATACCGGCCGATTTCCTTTTCGGCCAGAAGAAAAATGCGCGCCTGGACTCCTCTGCAAGTCCGGCTGAAACGGCACTGATTTCTCCCATCGCGTCTGTGGGTGTTACGGCATTCAACACGTTTGACGGTCGCACGCACAGCAGGACGGGCACAGAGGAGCTATTCAAACTGCTTTCGATGTCGAGCCGGCACTGGGGAATCTTCGAATACAACTTATCCGTGCCGGCCGGACCTGGCATCAACACCGGGCCGAGCTCCGACATGGCTTACTACACGGCCGAGCTCCGAAAACTCTATGAGTACCGGCCACACGTGATTGTTCCCTTCGCGTGGACCGATATTCAGGATCTCAAGAACATGGATATTCAGAACTCGATGTTCGAGACAGCCCTGAAGCGTTTCATTACGGAAGTAGGGGATAAGCCCTGGGCGCCTCGCAGGTAGGCCCTCTGAGAGATCACGCAGCTTCAGTCGCGTGCAGCTACGGTGAGGCGTTCCTTCACGATCTTCTGCAGGTCGGTGGCTACTGCCGCGACTTCGGTTTCGAGGATCGCAAACCACGCGTCCGCACCCTGCATTTTCGATTGGCGGCCAAGCTTCTCCAGTTCGAGCGCAGCGGTGGACGCGCGATCCGCCGAGAGGACCAGAAGAGAGCCCTTCAGGGTGTGCGCCGCTACCATCAGCGCCTGTGCATCCCCATTCTTGATCGCGGCCTGAATGCGGGCCATCTGGCCCGGCGAGTCTTCCTCGAAGACAGCAACGACACTTTGGAGTAGGCCGACGTTACCGCCGAGTCGATCCAGAATCTCATCGATATTGACGGACTTCCGCTCAACGCGGCCACGCGACGAAATCTGAGGAACAGGCGCTGCAACCTTTCCAGTTGCCGTAATGTTCTCGATCGTTTCGTACAACAACTTGCTCTGGACAGGCTTCGAAACATATCCGTCCATTCCGCCTTCGAGACAGCGCTCTCGATCGCCCTTCATGGCGTGTGCGGTCATGGCGACGATCGGAGTCCGGCGAGAGCCTTTCTTCTCGAGTTCACGAATAGCGGCTGTTGACTGGAAACCGTCCATTTCAGGCATCTGAATGTCCATCAGGATGAGATCAAACTCAGATTCCGCGACGAGCTTCAGCGCCTCACGCCCATTGGACGCGATGGTGACCGTGTGGCCGCGCTTCTGAAGCATCTGCTGTGCGACTTCCTGATTCACCGGGTTATCTTCAGCCAACAGGATACGCAAACCGCCAGGCGCTTTGTTTCCCGGGGCCTCAGCAACGTGCAGTTCCAGTTTCGGTTCCGTTCGCGCGCCGCGAATCGACATCATGGCATCGAACAGATCCGAATCGCTGACCGGCTTGACAACGTACACGCTGAGGCCAAGCTTGCCGCAGCGCTCCACGCCGTCTGCCTGAGCCACCGACGTCAACATCATGATGGGACGCGGCAAATCCGACTGCTTGACGATGTACTCGGCGAGACTGAAGCCGCTCTCCCCGGCCATCTGCGCGTCCACGAGAATGAAATCAAAACGCGTCCGAGCGTTCTTCGATCGGCTCAACATGTCAACGGCTGCCTGATTACTTTGGACAATACTCGGCCGCATATGCCAGCTCTGAATCGTTTCGGCAAGGATGCGCGCGTTGTCCGGGGCATCTTCCACAATCAGAACCTGCAATCCCGAGAGATTTGAAACGCCGACGAATGACGATGGCGTGACTGCCGCCTTCCGTACTGCAAATCTTGCGGTGAAATGGAACGCGCTGCCCTTCCCGGGCTCGCTATCGCACCAGATCATTCCCTGCATCATTTCGACGAGGGCCCTTGAAATACTTAGGCCCAGACCCGTGCCGCCGAATTGCCGTGTCGTCGAACTGTCGGCCTGCGCAAACGGCTCAAAGATACGAGCCCGATGTTCAGATCGGATACCGATGCCGGTATCCGAAACCGCAAAATGCAGGACGACACTGTTCTCGCTCTTCTCACGCACTTCGATTTGTACCAGCACGCTTCCTTCAGGCGTGAACTTGATGGCGTTGCCGACGAGGTTCACGAGGATCTGCCGCAGGCGTCCGCCGTCGCCCGACAACGCATAGGGAACATCCGGCCGGACCCGGCAGGAAAGCTCGAGGCCTTTGGTATGCGCGCGGAGGGAAAGCACTCGAAGTACGTCGTGCACACTGTCACGCAGATCAAAATCCGCTGTCTCAAGTTCGATTCTTCCGGCTTCGATCTTGGAGAGGTCGAGAATGTCGTTCACGATTTCCAGGAGCGATTCCGATGAATCCTTGATCGTCCGGACGAATCGTTCCCGTTGCGGATCCAGTTCGGAATCCAGCAACAGGTCCGTCATCCCGATAACAGCATTCATCGGAGTACGGATCTCATGGCTCATTTTTGCCAGGAAATTGCTCTTGGCGATGGTCGCATCATCCGCCAGTTCTTTGGCTTCATTGAGTTCCGCAGCCTTGGCACGCAGCGCGGCGCGGTCTTCAAAGGCCTGCCAGTAATTGGCGCTCTGGTGCCGGGATTCGATGAGCAGGAAGAGAAGGAAAATCGTTATGGTCATCGCGGCCGAATAACCCTGGGTGCCACCCAGCACAGTGCTGACAACGACCGAAGGAAGCAACATTGCCGCGAGGTACGATCGAGCCAGGAAGACATCGGGGGCGAGAGACGTCAAAACGCCGGCAGCGATTCCTGAAGTCATCAAGAGCACGATCATTCCCGTCCATTGATGCTGGTAGTAAGCCAGGGCCAGAGCTGAGAAGAGACCCCAGACCGTCGCGGTCAGCATGACGCCCCAGCCGAATGCAGGGCGCCCCCATCGCTCGGTCCATGGGCTGGCCATACCAATCGCCCTGGCAATGACAACCCGGGCAATTCCGGTCAGCAGAAGCACCGCGGCAACCGAATGGAAGATGTAGGGATAGTCGGCAGGGTACGACGTCAGCAGGCCAACGACAATGAGAAGCAAGAAGTACGACATCGCACTGGGAAGAGATCTCCGGGCCAGCTCCTGCTGAGCCTCAATAAGATCCCCGGTGCCAGATGGTTTCGTCCACCACATCACCGGGTATCCTCGCATGGGGACAAGCCCAGGCAAACCTCAACATCTCTTTGTGGAAACCCCGGCGTGACGCCGAAAAAGCTATTAACTTGTTGGAGTTACGGCATTTCAGGAGTCACAACAAACGATTCGAAACCCTGAGCCGTGAGACGGGACTGGATCTGCTTCGCAGCAGCCAAAGTGGACAACCGGCCGACCCTCACACGATAGGGGGTGCGACCCACAGGCGCCTGATCGACGAAAACGCCCTCGAACTTTCGCTTCAGTTCGGTGACCAGCACCTCGGCGTTTTCACTACTGGCAAACGCACCGACCTGAACGGTGAAAAACCGTGCCTCGCGCTTAGGCGCCGGTGGAGGCGGTGCGGCGACTACCGCGGCTCTTGGAGCCGGTGCAGGCACAGGTGGCGCTGGACTGCCCGACGCCGTTGCTGGATTGGGTGATGCAGGCACGACAGGTGTTCGAGTCAAGATTTCTGCCTTCGGAGGCACGTTCACCGGCGAAATCGCTGCGGCCGGCTGTTCAACCTTCTGTTCAACCCTCATCTCCGGTTGTTTCACCGATTCCGCTGCAGACGGAATTGCAGAAACGGCTGGCGGCGATACAGGCTCGACTATGCCAATCACGCGCGGTGTGAGCAAAACCACGACCTCCGGCTCTTCCGCTTTTCGAGGACTCTTCGTTCCCACATAACCCAGGATCGGATTGCCCGCAGCTACGGGAATGCGCGGAAGGTTGGAAGAGTTGGAGCCTGTGAGAAAGCCACCCAGCAAAATCGTCTTACCTTCGGGAATTTGGATGTCGTGCTTGATCGCTTGCGTCTCGAAAACAAGAGGCGAAAGGCCGCCGTCAGGCGATGGTCCGCGACGCACTTGAACTACTGACGACGACGAAAGCGCAACATTGCGGTTCGGGAAGGATCTCGGCGTGACTTCAAAAGTCATGCCCACTTCGAAATAGGGTAGAGCCTCGGCAAAACTGTTGGTGGTGTTGGCCAGCACACGCGTGTCGACACGAAATTTCAGCGTGTTCCCTGGCGTGCCCCGCAGTCCAAGGCTGTGAACGGTAATTGTTCGCGGATCTCGAACCAGAGCCTGAGTTTCGCTTTCCGGCA
>Ga0068859_100000706_pt1 | contig 33544 bp, 45 predicted proteins | sample KBSSwiS22_FD_66585 | JGI IMG/M metagenome (GOLD analysis project Ga0068859, IMG submission 66585) | Switchgrass rhizosphere microbial communities from Kellogg Biological Station, Michigan, USA - KBS Switchgrass S2-2 | ecosystem: Host-associated > Plants > Roots > Rhizosphere > Soil ...
CGGCGAGGCCAGTAGCCCGGGAACACCGTCATGAAATGTGGACTGCGGAGCCAGGGTGTCGGTGTAAATTCTTGCTGGTCCTGTGCCATGGAGCTCATTATAAGGAAATAAAGAACGGCGCAGCGAGGCCCTTCTCCGGGGGCACGCTCGGGACTCTCAACAGCCTGCTAGTTCGATTCGGTTCCACACAACGGAAAGTCCTGATAAGTCTGGTCGATCCGATTAAACGGCGGTTGGTCGTAAATGCGCAATATTGCCCGTTGACCATCGCTCAAGTAGGGACATAATCCCTTCGCCCCCCTCCGGAATACATATGTCTCCGGATAGACGACAAGCTCAAACTCATGGGCAGTCCAGTCGACCAATGGTAGTGTCCGTGCGCGGCCGACCAATTGTCTCAGATTGATCGGCAGGCCTGTCAATGTTTCATTTTCCGAGAACATAACTTCAGCTCTTTTGGTATTCCCGGAATAGAGCTTGAACGAGGGGTAGGAATGTCCCCAGCCGAAAAGGGCCAGCGCGGGGACAATGGAAAAGAGCGCGATAGTGGCAAGCCTCGCTGTATCGAACCCGAACTGTACCTTCTTATCGATAGCGGCAGATTTGGACAACAGTATGAATACGAGCAGGAAGAGATAGATGTTCCATGGCCAGACAATCAGGTTCCAGGTATTGCCATCAAAGCCGAGACAGACGAGTACCACGACAAGCATGATGAAGGCCATCAGTATCGTGGGCCTTCTTTGGCGAGGGAAAAACAACAGCAACAGCCCAATCCCCGCCTCAAAGAGGGGCACAGTAAAAATGGCCAGAGCGATCAGAGCCGCAAGCAGGGATGGTTCTTTGGGAAATGTGTAGAATGGCTTGATAAGCCCGGGAAACAGATCCAAAAAGAACGTCGCGTTGAGCTTGTGGACCCCTGCCCACAGATAGACGCTGGCCACCATGATCTTCAGAGCATTGAGAGCGTGGGACGCGAAAAACACCGCCAACAGAATGGTGAACACATACATATAGGTGTAGGGTTGAAAGCGCAGCAAGTCTTGTAGTACCCAAAATACCGTGCATGCGAACAGCCCAAAAGCCGGCAGCGGCTGCAACGGCTTTATGAGGAGCCAACCGACACATCCTATGTTGAGGATCAGCAGAGCCCAATCGGCCCAGACTGGAATTGCCCCCAGGAGTTCGATCACGGAGGACATTTCAAAAATTCTCAGGTTAGGGATATAGGCACGCCATGAGAGGAGCAGTGAAAGCAGAAGGGCCATGGAGGTGACGCGCACGATATTCGCGCGGTCCCGAACCTGTCCATCAACCAACTCTCGTTCGAAATGAGAATCCACGGTTCACATGTTCGACGACATGACGCCTATTCGGCGGCCCTCATCGTCCGGGGAATGATTGCATGTTGCGTAATTGGAAGTCTGGCATTTGACCAGGGTGCGGAACGAAGGCGACGTATGCAATCGCCATTTCGCCGCTTTCACTGGTCGCCAGGATTTTCACCTCGTACTGGTCTACTAGTATGTAGGGATTGGCATCCTCTGGCAGCGAAGTCACGCGTAAAAATGAGCAGCCGGTAGAGCCGACAAAGAAGCTGAAGACATCGACAAACATGGCATCTCCGCATTGCGGATCTTTCGTGGGATACACATTGAAGGTCGTGGTTCCGGTTCGGTCGTTCCGCAGTTGAAGATGGCTGCCAATTGCATGGAAATTCTGAGGCTTCTTCTCCAGCGAAGCCAGTTTCACCTGTACGTTCCTCAGGGTAGAATCACCGTTGTTGACCAAGGCGATGCGATACCTGTACCAGGATCCGGATCCAGAACCTTGCGAGGCCTGCCACTGATCTAACCCTGAATCCACCTGCACCCAGGGTTCATCTTCGCGAATCAGAATGGATAACTTTCCCTCCACGATATTCGATCGCGTATACAGGCGAGCAGCCCATATTGCAGCGCCGACAAACGCTATCCAAAACACCCATGTATCTATGGACTTGTCTGTGGCCAATGGAGGAACAGCCTCCATGCCGAAATATATGAACCAGGCTTCTACATTGGACCTGGCTTCCCGAGGGGTTACGGTCGAAGCCAACATGATCAATGCAAGCCCCAGGATCGGAAGGGATTTGATGACCCATTTCCAGGTCGCGGACATTCCACACCCAACGATCTTCAGCGCTTCCCTGACCGATACCGTAATGCGATAACAACTCCTAGCACTCCCCCCATCAGATTCGTTGAAACGTCCGTCATCGTTGGATGTCGACCATGACAGAATACCTGAAACAATTCACAACTGATCGACAAGATCGCGGTGAGCAAGGCAACCTTGATGACCACCGTCTTGTGTAAACGAGGCAACGTTTGACTATAGAAGAACCCGAATGGCACATAGAGGAGAACATTTTTCACCGCATCGATCATCAAATTGACCGAACGCCACAGGCCCTGAAACGGCACCCAACTTATTTTCTCCCAATGGGGATGGGTATGAAATTCGGCGCAGGGATAGATGCTTACAAGGACAATAAGGAGCAGCCAGCATAACCATAACATTCGCCACATCGGAGACGAGTCTGCTGGTTTACTTGCGGCTAACAAAGCTGCCTCCGTTCAACTCGTCTAGAAGCCTATTCCATTGCCGTCGTGACGAGGCGAAGGCCTGCCCCACAGCCTATGATGCCGAAAAGAGGGACATTGCAGGGAGACGCATTCTAGGAGGGCTGCGATGGAGGAGCAAGAGCGATCGTCCCCATCTTCTGTGGATAATCCTGTGAATAAACTCCCGCCTGAATGCTAAACAGGCCGGAAAGGCCTGCCAGATAGCACAGTGCCTATATTTTGGGCATTGGGGTCGCCAGACGTGACCCACTATATGTTGGGGTCATATCAATCATCTCGAAGAATATGCACAATTCCTATTGACTCTTGCATTTTTAATCGCGCGTCGGATCTGTAACTAACTTCGCCAGCTAGGAATAACCCTAGATCGCAGTAGTTATCCACAGCTAAGGGTTATTTTTTGAGTATTACACATCCCTTGAATTCCGAAATTAGGCATCTAACAAGGCGATCTCCTACTTCCTGGAGACGATGGCTTCGCCTCGTCGTGGCCAATTTCTACCAGACGCCAGCAGTCCCTTCCGGGCATACAAGGGCTTTCGGGAGAACGAGATACGTCGTGTTATCGTTGCGACCGTCTGGCTCATCGGGGCCCAACATCGTAAATCCAATTGCTTCACCGGCGAACGTTTCGTCACCGACTCGCAGGACATTCTCGCGGTTCAGCATGTTCATGGCGTTCGTACGAGTAACGATCGGTGGATAGGGCTGGAACTGGTCCGCTGATAGAAATGGAACCTGGACAGTCACCGACCGGTGATCTCCATAGAGGAATTGACGCAAATTCCCGTCGATCGGAGTTTTTAAACTGAACACCGCTGAGGTATTCGGCGGAATAGCCGTAATCGAGAGCATGTAGATGGAGGGGGCCTCAGGAGAAGCCGATTCCAACCTCCCTGTCGCATCTACATTTGCCGTCGACAACAGTTCCGTGGTGGGGCGCAAGACAGGAGACCGAATGGCGACTCGGAGGTTCGTGATGCTCTCGTCCGACACATTTTCCAGGAGAAACTTGCCCAGGACCCAGGACTGCGGCTGAGGAGGCTTGGCACGACCATCCGGCCATGGTTGTTCGATTCGGCGGAGACGGCAATTGGACACCAAGTTCCGGGTTTCATAAAAAAATGACTTGGCGTTGTCCTCCGGTAAGTAGGCCCGCTCATAGATATAGAAGGCTACCCCGACCTTGATAATCGTGGGCCTGAACCAGGACACCACAGTAGGAAGGAAAAACGGTACAGCGGCGGCAAAGAGGCCAATGATGGCGACCTTGTTCAGCCAACTTTGCTGCCAAAACCACCGCCAGCATCTTTCGAGAAACATCATATCCGTTCGTCAGCCAAGGCGATGTTCAGGCACTTATTGGATTAACGATTGGGATTTTCGACACAGACACCAGGCTCACCGTTTTGTATAAATGCCGAACGTTCCATCGATGCAGCCATCCGGCATGTCGGCGCATCTTCATAGATACATTTTTTGCTATAGGGAGTCACAAGGCAAAATGGGGCTGTGCCTGCAGGAGTCTCCTCTGCTTGTCGATTCGCTTCACATCCACCTTGATTCCCGGCCGCGCGAAGACATTCCTCTAAGTTTACGAAGTCACACGATTTCCCCCAAGCGAAGACGGCACAGTAGGGGGCGGCAGCGGCAACGCCGGGCGTAAGTCCCACAACCAGGCAAATGATCATTATCTTCGTACGCATGTGCGCCTCCGTTTCTAAGCCTCTACCGCGCGGTGCTAACCAGTGGGAGCCTCAGTCGGTTGTGGTGTGAGATTTTCATGCCGCCGATAGAAATGTGTCAAGAAAAAGGAGGCCCGGTTTGACCTAGAACAATGCGGTGGGCATAGGCGACCGATCAGGAGGCGCTACTGCCAGGCAGGCAAACGGAATTACAACACATCGCTATCGTGCCGAGAGGAATTCTTGGCTGGCTCCTCAGGATGCTGAAAGCGGAAGTGGAATTCCTGCAGAGTACGGTCCGGAGCAAGTCTGAACCACCCTTCAGCCTGATGATGCTGGTCTGACTTCGATTTGCCCTCGGGATAGAATTTCAACCGCAGATTCCCGCGGCGATCACCCTTCACCTCATCCGGGATGATGTTGCCTGTAATTTCCAAGTGGTCCTCAAACACATCAAGTGCCCCATTGAGAAGTGAGCGGAGCACACTCGTCGAGAAACTCTGTTGGAAGGGCTGCTCTGGATCGAAAGGCGCTGTCTCTCCTGCCCAGGCCAGGGGGGTCAGTAAGAGGAAGAAGAGTGCCGTTGCAGATATCGTTCGCATGCAAGTACTTTATTCCAGGAATGCCACCCGGTCAAGGGCAGCTAAAAAACACTGCGCTAACACCGTATTCATCCCTTCTGTTAACGTGCAGGACGGAGGAGTAGAATCCCACAATCGTGTCGATCGAAGGTTTTCGGGGGAAACGATGATTGTAGCCCTGCTGGCGGTCATTGCCGGTATTGTCATATTTGCACCGCAACTCTGGACTAGGCGAATCTTTGCCCAATATAGTGGGCTCCGTCCCGACTATCCTGGCACAGGAGGAGAATTAGCGCGACACCTGCTCAATCGACTCGATATGGCGCACATCACGGTGGACATGACCCAGAAGGGAGACCATTACGATCCTGAGACCAAAACTGTTCGCCTGATGCCAGATCACTTCAGTGGAAAATCGCTCACGGCTGTCACAATTGCCGCCCATGAGGTCGGCCATGCGATACAGGACCATATGGGTTACCAGCCGCTCGCGAATCGCACAAGGCTTGTACGGTTTGCGCAGGGGGCGGAGAAACTTGGGGCGGTGGTAATGATGGGCATTCCGATCGCGACAGCGTTAGCTCGGACCCCTACGGCAGGGCTCTTTGTGCTGATCACCGGAATGGCGACGATGGGGATCGCCACACTCGTGCACCTCATCACGCTTCCAGTCGAGTGGGACGCCAGTTTCAGGCGCGCCCTTCCGGTGCTTCAACAAGGCAATTACCTGTCGTCAGACGACATGCAGGGGGCCCGCCGCATCCTCATCGCGGCAGCTCTGACCTATGTGGCAGCCTCTCTGGCTAGTCTGCTTAACCTGTGGCGGTGGATCGCCTTCCTGCGGCGATAGGCACGCACGATCGGAGCCTCTTGCCCGATTCGTTCAGATCGTGAAGTACGCGATGGCGGTGACGAATGAACATGAAAGCCTGGTTGAGATATAACAAAGCACCGACAGGCAAGTTCACAGGCTTTGCCAATGTACTACCGTTGAGAACGGAGCTGGTGGTTTAGGGAGCTGGAGGATGCCTTATGGACCTATTTGAAAAGGTCGAGAAACTTCGACAGGACATGGACACCGAGGTCAAGACATCCTTGAAGTGGGTCGTGTTAGCCGCCGTCTTCGGGCTCGTCGCGGTGTTGATCTTTTATATACTGGTCGTGTAGCACATGCCGGCCCAAAGCAGCCGCCCCCTGCACAAGTCAGAATCCTCGTTTGTTCCGTCCAGGTATTCGGACCACTTATGTATGCTCGGTTCAGGCACCTTTTAGACTTTTTCGGAAAACCCGCGTGCGGCGCCGGTTGACCACCCCAAAGCGGGACCAGATGTTGACGACCGTCGTGTTGGTTTCAAGTTCGCGGTTGGTTTCGACATACCGGACATTGGCTGCCTTCAATGCCCGCCACATACCCAGCGCCATCATGGGAAGGATTCTCTTAACATCGGCTTGAGGGTGGACACCCGCAAAGTAAAAATCGACCGTATCAAAGTGCTTGAAACCCCGCAGGATATGGAAGAAACCGAAAGGGTACAACCGGCCCCCCATACGTTGAAACGAACGGCTGAGAGACGGCAGGCCCAGGAAAAATCCCTGGAGGCGTCCAGAGCCATCCACAACCAGCTGCATGAAACGCGGATCGATGAACCCGAAATATTTTTTTTCGTAGAAGGCCTTCTGGTCATCGGTGAGTGGCGTCACCCCGTAGAGGTGCTCGAAAGAGGCCTCCAACAGGTCCCAGAACTGCCCGCTGTATTCCTTGATTCCTTTCTTGGTCAGGCCTTCCAACAGCCGATAGCCCTCCGCTTCTGCCGCCGGCAGGACTTTTTTTGCGAACATCTGGAACAGCGACGGCATCTCCATCGGAAATTCGAAGCGCGTCTCAATATAATCGACATCCTTTTTGAATCCGAACGCTTCGATCATCACTGGATAAAAGGGCTTGTTGTAACTGCCGGCGATGGTGGGCAATGCATCGAACCCTTCAACCAGCATGCCTTCCGGGTCTAAATCACCGAAACCGTGTGGACCGGTCATCTCCTGGCAGCCTTCAGCGATAAACCATTTTTCCAGGTAGCCCATGAGGGCAGTAGCGACATCAGGGTCTTCCACGCTCTCAAACCACCCGAAGCGCCCCCGCATATATCCCAGCTTGCGAGTTTCCAACGAGTGAATGATGCCGCATATGCGCCCCACCACGCGTTCACCGCTTCGGGCCAGAAGCAGCTTGGTCTTGGAAATTTTAAACGACGGGTTCTTCGCGGGCGAAAAAAAATCCCGTTCCTCACGAAGGATCTGAGGAATGTAATTGGCATCATCCCGGTATAATGCGTTGGGCAACTCTACCCATCGTTTCAGGTCCGAAGTTCCATGAACCTCAATGACCGTTATTTCCATTGAACTCCTTGTCAATACAGAAATGACATGCGGCCATGAGTCTCTTACGCGGACGCCGCAGGTTCGGCTGCGGAGAAGGACCGGGCCGTTCAAAATCCGTGAAGCCATATCACATGGGCTGCAAAAACTCTATATACACACGGTCGCATCTTCTGGTTTTCCGGAGACTGAAGTCCTAACGCCTTGATAAGGTGGGGCAGCTGCTTGTGTGATGAAGATTATCTTTCGCGACGGGCCATCATTTTAGGATGGCAGCCAAGAAGTGCAGATTTACGCAAGAGTGATGCTCGGGTACATGTCTTCTTGCATCAAACGGGATCGCGAGCGGACCACTAGTGGGGTTTACTCGAATGCGGAAGCGATCGCACAGAAATACGCTGCAATCCGCAAGGTTACTCTGGCGACTTCTGGCACTACCAGACGCCAGGATCGACTAGCTCGACGGACATGCCAAGGGCCAGGATCGTCGACATCGAGCCTCCAGGCGAAGGCGACCTACTCACTGCAGAGTCGCTGGAGTTTCGTCTTGTCCTCTTGGGAAAGATTTACAAATTCGACGCCAGCCCCTTCCTGGTCGACCCATCGGATTTCCGCTCGGGTAATCTGCAACGCGGGAGTCTCATCGTGTGGATAGAGCTTCAGGGTGAGGTGGTGGCTGCGGAAGAAGGGTGTAACTAGTTGCAGTCTACACCCCGTCTTGGAGAGATCCGTCACCACTCCGCTGGTGGGACCGGTCTTGTCTTCGACGGTCGTGGGAACGGTTACTACTCGCCTGGCGCACCGTCGGGGGTCAATCACCTTCACGGGAAAGCCTTGTTTGGGAAGAAACAACCTGGCAAGGTCCATGGTATTTCTCGTTCTCCGTTGGCTTGGGATATCCGCGACTACATCAATAACCCTCATGCCGAATAGGGTTAGAATAGGTTGGCCGTACCATGCGCTCGCATTCCCTCAAAATGGAATACCTCCTTTGGGGGACAGGAGTGCAGAGCAATAACACCTAATTCTTGTTTCGGTTTAACCAGGCCCCTGCTAAATGTGTCGTTGGAAGAGACGAGTCGAGAAGGGCATGGAGTCCCTGCAGGAAGGCGCTCCCGCATTGAGGCAATCACAGATGAGATGATGTGCCCATTCCGCAACCGGACTATGAGAAACGGAAAAAGAAGTGGGATAAGTATGCGTCGTTGGTGCCTGTGGGAACATGAATAATGCGGGCTAGGGCTCTATGGAATGCGCGGCTTCTGATTGGGGCTGAAGCGCGATCGTTTCAGCAGCAGATGTGACACGCCCTACATCGAGGAGGATGGCGACCAGCATGTCGCTCAGGACGTTCACACCAGAACGGGCTCGGGCGATGATCCAATCCACCGTCATGATCAGTGGAATGGCCGCACCGATCACGTGAGGCGGCAAGCCGGCAGCCGAGAGGACGAGTGGCAATACGATCATTCCGGCTTCCGGAATACCGGCCACGCCGGCCCCCGCAATCATCGACGCAGCGACGATCAGCACCTGACTGCCCATCGATAGGTCAAAGCCCAGCGCTTGCGCGAGAAAGAGCGCGGCCATCGCTTCATAGAGGGTGATGCCGTCGTTGTTGAGGTTCGTGCCAACACAGGCGGCGAGACGCGCCGACTGAGGCGAGACTTGCATGCGGTCGAGGCACCGGAGGGTGACAGGCACGGCGGCGAGACTGCTGTTGCACGACACGCCGGTCATGATCGCGTCGGCTCCCTGTCCCAGATAAATCTTCGGAGACTTCTTACCGATCAGCCAGGCGACGAGCGGGTAGTAGCCTAGCGCGTGGATGGCGAGCCCGACGAGCATGGTGACAAGAAAAATCCAGAGGACGGCGAAGACACCGATGCCCGCTTTGCCGACAACCTGGGCAACGACGCCGAAGACGGCGAGCGGTACCGCGAGGATGATCCATCCGAGTATCTCCACAAGCCACGAATACACGCGCTCAACGATCCGTATGAGGGTATGAATGAATCCACGGCCCTGAATGGCATGGCCTCGCAGGCGTCGAAGCGTGGCGCCGATGCCCAGGGCAAGGAGCACGACTCCAATGATGTTGCCGCTAGAAAACGGGGCCATGATGGTGCGGGGAATATAGGATGCGAGGTATTCGATTGGCCGCTGTGTCCCGGCCTGCACTGTTGCGGCGGCGCCTGTCGATGGCTTGGAGGTTGGGACGACGTTCAGCAATTCGTTGACGTGGCCCAACCAGGCAAGCCCCGGCTGCCAGGTATTCATGATCACGAGACCGATTGTCATGGCCACGGAGACGTTGATGAGACAGATGAGGAGCAGCTTGGTCCCCTGACGTAGCGGGAGATTGGTGGAGATGAGTGCATCGAGGATTGCAAAGAAGATGAGCGGGATGGCGAGGGTCTTGAGCAGCGTGACAAGCAGCAGGCCCAGTCCTCCCAAATCCTCGTTGCGTAGGCCGCCCAGATACGACTCTTGACCAAAGACCACTCCCAGCAGCGCGCCACAGGCCACGGCGATGAGAACTTGTGTATAGAGCGGCAGTGGGATTAAGCGTGGTGTGGTCTGCATAGTGGTGTTGAGGGGGCCGAGGAAGAATACCCCTTTCCCCGCGAGAAAGCATCCCAACTTGAGAGGAAGTTAGCCATGTCCCGCAGACCAGGAGGTCCCCGTCTAAATGAAACCATCGACGGCCTACTGGAGGGGTTGATCCGGCGGCGACGATACAGAGAGGGTGCACGCAAATAGCCGCCGACACGCGAGTTCAAAGGAGAAGGATCGCTGGTGGTATTGAATATCCGCCGCGATGTAATCGAACGAGGCGGCACGTGCAGACGAGGGTTGTATGTGGGAGACTGAATAGGTTGAGGACTTTATCCATCTTTCAATATTGATCCGCATTCATACCACCGCGCACACACCAGGAATGGAAGATAATGGTCTTAAAGCCGTTAAGCACCTTGCCGGTGTCGAAGAACACGAGCCACGCGCTGTTCGGATTGCCTGAGATCGTCGTTGCCGACCAATACGCGTCCATCTCAACGTTGGTAAAAGGATGGCCCGGGGGGAGCGTGGGCCCTGTTCTTATGGAAGGATCCACTAGACTCGCCAGTTCGATAACCGACGGCAGCCTCCAACCTCTCCGACCGCCCACGTCCTTACCGGCGCACGCAACACGAGCAGCGGTCCATGACAGCTCGATCGTTTCGAGAGTTTTTTCCCACACGAGCCCAGTTTCCTCGTCTCGCACCGCCGCACCTCCGAAGTCACTCAGGACAGTAAACCGCGAGACGCTCGGCAACTTCTTGTCCCAACTGTGAGTGGGATTGGGATTCGATGGGGGAGCCGCAAGGGCACTGCTCATCCCTACGCCGCTAGTGAACAAACTCCCGACCAAGACACAGAGTCCAGGCATCAGCATGGAACGGTTAGACAACTGCATTGTGCTTCTCATGCGGGCCCTCCTGTCGTTGTGGTAGTTGGAAGTATGGAAGTGTGGGCCACCTTGCGCCTGGAGACGCAGCGTGTCAATACCTTCGATCGAGTAGCAATGGAGTGACGCAGTTGGACTGCCAACCTTCACCAAAAGCGTGACCAGGAGGGTGGCTTTGACTTTGCTGTGGCAAGGTAGTAAACTGACGTCTGAAGGTGAAACTAGGGTTCCGGCTTCCTAAGGAAGTGTCTGGTCCGAGAGTTTCCGGTCTCGCATAACGAGGCTCCACGGAGGGATAAAAGCCCGGGAGATCATGTACGAGGGTACATGGCCTTCTGGGAAATTAACCCCTTCCGACAAGGAGGTTTCGTTATGCAAATTCATTCCAGAATACGTTCTGTCCCAGATCAGTCCGACCTGCTGTCAAGCGGGGGAGGACTGTCATGTTAATCAAAGCCATTCCGGAAACCGCCAAGAGTTCTCCCGAGACACTCAACCGCAACCTGACTCTCTGGAACAGCCTGACAATTGGTTTTGCGACCGTTTCACCGGTGGCGGGACTGTATGCCATCATTGGCGTGCAAGCGTTGGTGACCGGGGGCGGTTGGATTGGCGCCCTGGCGCTCTGTCTGGTGATGCAGCTGTTGGTCGCGACTGTCTATGCTGAACTGTCCTCCCAGATTCCGATTGCAGGGGGTGCGTACAAGTGGGCCCGGCAGCTCGGAGGTCCCATCGCCGGGAAGTATGCCGGAGTCATCTACGTGAGCTCCACGATCGCCATGCTGACAACGACCGCCTATACCGGCGGTGTCTGGCTTGCACTCTTCTTTGGGTTTGGAAGTGAAGGAGGACTCACGTTAGTAGTATGGGGGGCCCTGTTTTTAGTGATCTGTGCGGTGCTCAATCTGGTTCACGTCAATGTGTTTAAGCTGGTGATTACCCTGGGTGTCTATGCGGAAATCGTCGGATCCTTCGGCGTGGCGCTGCTACTATTTCTCTTTTTCCGACAGCATGGATTTTCAGAATTGTTTGAGCATTTAGGCACGGGGTCCGCACCCAGCCAGACCGCTGCGTTTCTCGCAGCGCTCGCCATTTCTGGTTGGGCCTTCATCGGTTTTGATGCCTGCTCCACCATCGCCGAGGAAACCCATAACCCCAGGCGAATGGTCCCACGCGCAATTTTCCTGTCCCTCTGCATGGTAGGAGGGGTGGTGCTCTTCAACTCAGCCGCCCTGACGTTAAGCTTCAACCGCGACACCCTTGGGCAGACGACCGCCACGTCTGATCCCGTCACACCCGTGATCGCGAGTAACTTTGGAGCCTGGGCTGAAGCACCGTTTCTGGCGATTGTCATGATTGCCTTCTTGGCATGCGGGGCCTCGATGGTGCAATACACGTCGCGAATTGTGTATGCGATGGCTCGCGAGGGCAACATGCCTCTGGTGTTGAGCCGGGTCACGGCCTCCAAGATTCCCCGCCATGCGGTAATCTGCGTCGTGCTGCTGGCGGGGCTCGGGTTGTTGTTCGGGCTGAACGATGGGGCAGTCGCCACGGTGATCGCATTCGGCACAGGTGGGCTGTACGCCATGTTCGCCATGACGACCGGGGTCGGGCTCTATACTCGGCTCACAGGCCGATGGAATCCGGCACTGGGCGAACTCAGGCTGGGAGGCTGGGGGCTGGCGATCAATGTGGCCGCCTTCCTCTGGTCATTGTTTGAATTCGTGAACATCGCGTGGCCTCGTGTGTATGCTGTGTCGTCCGATGCGCCCTGGTGGCAACTCTGGGCTGTGCCACTGGTCTTGGGTAGTATTTTAAGTGTCACCACGTTCTATATTGTACTGAAACGTCTTCGAACAGAACGGCATCACAAGAATCCCGTCGAAGGTATCTCGCCGATATGAGTGGAGGGTGTGCGTTCAATTAGGTTCATCAATCTCGTGCGCTAGAAAGGAGTGATTATGGCGAAAGAACGAAAATACAAAGGCAAGGTTCCCCTGCATGACCAATACGGTCCGGAGGCCAAATTCGCTGTCGAAGCGGAGGCACTGCTCCCGACGACGAAGCATGCAGAAGAAATCGCGCGGGGGCTGGAACTGGGCTTACCGGCCGCTGAGTCTATTCAGGATCGCCGGATTCCCACGTTCAGTCGAGGCGAATTGCCGCACTTTGCTGGCATCAATACGTTTGTCAAAGCCCCCTATGTCGAAGACGTCCGGACCTGTGGCCAGTATGATGTCGCGATTCTGGGGGCCCCCTTCGACGGCGGCACAACCTACCGGTCCGGCACGAGGTTTGGCCCCCAGGGCATTCGCAAGATCTCGGCGCTCTATGGCTCCTACAGTTTCGAACTCGGCGTGGATCTGCGGGAGTCGATTTCCATGTGCGATCTCGGCGACGTGTTTACCATCCCCGCGAACATCGAGAAGACCTTCGACCAGGTCAGCAAGGGGGTCTCGCATGTCTATGCCAGTGGCGCCTTTCCCGTCGTGCTCGGGGGCGACCATTCCCTCGGGTTTGCCACCGTGCGGGGGGTCGCCCAGAATCTCCATGGCGGCAAACTCGGGATCATTCACTTCGACCGGCATGTGGACACGCAAGAGACCGACCTCGATGAACGGATGCACACGACCCCCTGGTTTCACGCGACGAATATGCCCAATGTGCCGGCAAAAAATCTCGTGCAGATCGGGATCGGGGGCTGGCAGGCACCCCGGCCCGGGGTGAAGGCCGGACGAGAACGCCACACCACCATCATGACCGTCACCGACTGCGTGGAGATGGGGATTGAGCAGGCGGCCCAACACGCGCTCGACGTGGCGTGGGACGGGGTCGACGCGGTCTGGTTGAGCTTTGACGTCGATTGTTTGGACGCCGCCTTCGTGCCGGGAACCGGCTGGCCGGAACCGGGCGGATTCCTGCCGCGCGAAGTGCTGAAGTTCCTTCAAATCATTGCGGACTACAAACCCTTAGCCGGCATCGAGATCGTGGAATGCGCGCCGCCCTACGACGCAGCAGAGATCACCGCCCTCCTCTCCACGCGCGTGATCTGCGACGTCCTGGCCTGCCAGGTGCGCTCAGGCCATCTCCCGCACAGGAAAAAGCGTTGAGAAGCATCACCGGACGGAGAGGACTAACTGGCCAGCCCGGCATGCTCGGAGAAAAAGCCCTGCGGGGGAAGGTGAAGAAGCATATTGAAGGGCATCGCCTCTGATAGCTGGCATCCGAAGACTAGGGACCTTCCCAGATATCCCAAAGGGGAGGGGTCGTATGATACGACCTTCCTTTTCCAAGGAGGCTCTATGACTCGAGACCCTAAAATCATCGCTGGTATGTCGAGCGGGTTCATGCTGTGTCTGAACCTCGCCACTGCTGTGATTGAAGCCGCTGCCCCCTGTGTAGATAAGAAAACCGGCCCATCGAGTATCGTGTGCGGAGCAGAACGGCGAAACGGCATCGACACGATAAAGGGCGAAGTGCTCGGCATTGAAGGTCCGGACTATGTGGTCAGGCAGTTCTATGGGAAAGAAGTGCGGCTAATGACCGATGAATCTTCCCACGTCACCGGACGTATTGAGCCTGGAGATAGTATCGAAGCGAACGTGCGTGAGGTGGACAATCAGAAACGCGTGTTGTCCATTAGTCCAATCAAATGAACTCACTGTTTGTCGCATTTCTTCAGAGAAGAAGATAGCTCTTACGGGTTGCAAACGCTCCCACCGTTATCCTCTAACGATCGCTTCATGCAATTGGCGATTCGCTTCCAAGATAACAGCCTCTATATGGCCACAATTAGTACATAGAAATACCTCCTAATGAGCCCCGATCGTTACCGCAAAGAGGATCACAATCCAACCAAGCGGTGCCAGCGTGAGAAGTCCCAGAAAAATAATGGCGGAGCCTGCTCCAACGATGGCAAAAAGAGTGGTCATGATCACTCCTTGCGATTCCTGTGAGCCCGCTTTCTCTGAAAAGGTTATCGACAACTGCGGGATGGGACCAGACCTAAAGGAAGTAGTTCGGAGGAGGGATAGGGCTTAGGACCTGAACAAGCATTGTGGCACTGCTGTTCAAACGAATTGCCGAATGCAGGAATCGCAGCATGAGCTCCAGGGCCTACTCGGTTGACACCACAGCTTCTGGCTTCTCTGTCTGGACAGGATTCATGTCGGCTTTGAGAAGGGAGCTCGCGTTAAATGTCACTACTCGGTGTGCGGGGATCATGATGGGCTCGCCTGTAGAGGGATTTCGTCCCAACCGAGTAGACTTACTGCGCACCGTAAACTTGCCAAAGTTGGGAATGATGATCGGCTCCCCTTTCTGAAGTGTGGACTTGAGGAGGTCCACAATCGAATCCAGCAGCCGAGCCGCTTTCTCCTGTGGAATTCCGGCCTCCTGATGAATGCGATTGGCAATCTCTGTCTTTCTCATCTCGCCTTATTTCCCCCACTGAGCGGCACTCTAACACTATCGGTGCTCACGGTATCCTAGGAGATCCCCCTGGCCGGCAGAGCGAGGCGCAAGCGACCAAGAAGTTCATGAGGCGTTATCAGGCAATCTACACATTGTCTCTAGCGGCGAGAGTGATGGGGTTACTGGCGCGAGCGGTGCGCCTCAAACGACTGCAATGAGGAGAGATCAACAACGCCAACGGATTCCTCGAGACGATCCTAGGAAGGTTCCCAGTAGCCCAGATGAACTTCTTTTGACAATCTCACTAACAACGGGAATCGATACGGAACCTTCATTCCTATGTCCCGGACCGACCAGCCGACCTGGCATATCAGGTCCCACTCATCCTGGCAACGTGCGCCCGGGTTGGCGCTGAGGTGCTGAGATGGTTCATTTTGGGGCTACAGCGGAACAACAGGGTAAGGCCTGTACTGACGAGGCGGTCGGCGCATCATCATTCAAGACGATCAGTCATCTCTTAGAAGAATGCCGGATGGTCCTTCCGGGGATTCAAGCCCTATTCGGCTTTCAATTGATCGCGGTTTTTAACCAACCCTTTTGGGACCGATTGGATCCTTCACACCGGTCGCTTCATTTTATCGCGATCTTTCTCGTGGTCATCTCGATGGCCCTGGTCATGACCCCTGCCGCGTATCACCGTCAAGCCAAGGAAAAGTGGATGACACAGCACTTTATTGCACTTTCTTCCCGACTCCTCCTGTGGAGCATGTTTCCACTAATGATGGCGATATGTGTGGATGTGTACTTAATCGCGACAATGATATTTCAAAATAGAATCTGGAGTCTCCTGGTGGCGATGTCACTCCTAGGCCTTTTTTTTATGTTGTGGATTCTGCTGCCTCGTTCAATCGGAATTGCACGATCGCTTGCCCAATAGGATGATCTCACTCCATGGCGTCCGAGTCATAAGCGGCCTTTACCGGCCTTTTTGGAATCGCGGAGGGACAGAAGAAGACGGTGGTCGAGGTGAAGGTGCCGGCGATGCCCCCCCACCCCCGTAATAATAGGGATAAAAGCCACCATAGCGATATGGCCCATAAAATGGACTGCCGTAATAACCCATGGGTCCATATCCATATGGCCCGTAGCTGTACGGCCAATAGGGGTACCCATACCCGCCATCATAGCCTGTTGTTCGATCCCGGCTTTGCAGTTCCTTCCAATTGATTAAATGTTTGATCTCTAGCACCGGATATTGATACTCGCCTTCGTCTAAAGGTTTGACCATTGCTCCCTTCACCTCACCAATGACCGTTAAAGGAGAATCTCGCTCGATAACCGCCGGATCGAGAAATTCTCCCGATCGGACAGCAATGAAGCGCCCTTCCGATTGCGACCGTATTTCCGAAGGCCGCTTTGCAACCATGGGAAGCTGTAGGATCTCGATTTCAGTGCGATCCTTCACGCGTTGCGACTTCATGGACATTCCTCCGAACAGCACGGTGCGGCCGATATAACTGTCGGGAGAAGACCGAAGGTCCGCAAAGGAAATGGACTGGTCAACTTGCGACAGTAGTTCGGCGGGAACGATTTGTTTCAGCACGTCCTGTCCCGTTTGGTGTGCAGACTGGGCGCAGCCGACCCACAAGATGGCAGCCGCTAGGAGGGAAAGCCCAAAAACGGTCCGGACGACCTGCGTCTTACTCATGATAGATTACTCGGGTACAGGTAAGAATTGTCCGTCCGGAATAGCTGCATGATGCCACGAGGAGCTCCGGAAAGGAGATGGATATCGATCTTGTTTAAAAATGATACGACACACCCACTACCAGATACTGGGCCCGATAATCTCCGCTGAATCCTCCGCCCGGTGGAAATGCTCGGTCAAAGCTTAAGGTTCCCTGCGTATATTTATATTCGCTAAATACCGCCACGTACGGCGTGACGAACGCTCGAATCCCCGTCAACAGATTGAAGGCCGGCCCCACATCGCTGTCGCTGACGCTGCGGTTAGCTGGAGAGTCGTCGATGCGAGCGATCAAAGCCCCACCACCAAGACCGACGTATGGCTGGAACGTCTGACCGGGATAGCGAAGCAGCAGATTAATCCCGACCGTCGTCACTCTCATATGGATGCCGGGCACATCACCGAGATTTTTAATATGCGGCGTACTGTTGGAGGCATCCACCTCGATACCAAATGAACTGTTATTGGGGAAATATCCCAATTTCCCTCCATAGACGACAGCGTTCTGCAAATCGAAATCTGGGGAAGACAAGGATTGGAGATTTCCCGTGCCCTGAATGTCAGTGAGTCGATCGGCAAAATTGGCTCCGACCTGTCCTGCCACATACCATTCAGCCTCTGAGCGGCCTATGTATATCAGGCAAAGTAGGACAGGGAGGAGGATCCGCATCAACCATCGGCTGGTGTTTACCATAATTGCTTTTATGAGTTAGCAAGTCCAATAGACTCCTTGGGTGCAGCCTATACTTTCCCTCGGAAATCTCCGGCTAGGAATCGCCCTAGCTTCTATGTTCGAGCCTATGGTGTAAACGCCCACATCCTAATCACATACATCTTGCCGGTGGACCCGGTATGGAAGGCCTACCCCATCGACATCCTGCATTGTTTTTTTCTCTCTCGACCATCCTGCTCAGTGATGATAACGACAGGGACCGCACGTACTATGCGGAAAGGATTCGCATGCGGGAACGGTGTAGTAAGTGGTGATTGTGCGGTAGAAACACAAAGGCCCGGTGCCATCCAGCATCGGGCCTTCGCGACGATTCCGGGATGGTTCCAGACGAAGCGGCCAATGGTGCCATCGCGGTTTCTAATGACATCTCAGCATCAGAATTCCCATGGCGTTCACAGCCTTTCACAACGCATCATTGGCAGTGTTCCCATCGCGTTTTCTGATCTGAGAATCGTACTGTACGTCTCTCTCGATGATGCTCGTACTGGGATAAACCCTAGTCTGGCGGCTTGTGAAGATGAACAGCGAAACTGCGGCATGGAACAGAGGGACACCGTTGCCGTGTGGCGGTCCGGTCAGGCAGAGGGCCATCCTAAAGCGCCATGACAAAGGGACCTTCAATGGGATCTGCTCTCAGGGAGAGATTTGTTGATGACCTCTTCTGTCGGACGCATCAAAGGCAACAGAGAACAGTATCTCTTGATCCATAATTTCCCCAGATAGACTGGAAGAAAATATAGGCCGAGACCCACGGCAAAGAGGACTGCGCTTAATTGAGTCTCAAGAACACCGCCAATAAGAAAGAAATGCTTTCCCGCGACTCCGCTGAAACCTGCAACCGCGACAATGACCTCCATCATCCATACGAACTGAGTCAGCGTAAGTTTCCCAGGCAAACGAAGTGAGGTAGAGAAATACACAGCTTTCGGTTCAATCGGCAGACCTTTGAGTAATCGATGCCCCACGCAGTGCAGCACCCCACTGAAAGCAAAGCCAACAATGGAGTTGAGGACGAGAGTGATTGGTGGGTTATTTGATGCAATCGATGCCGGCCCAACCATGAAGAACATTGGTGGCAAATAGATAGTAGCAGTCAGAATGAACTCATACGACAGCATCTGGATGAGGTCGCGGCACCGTTGGGTAAGGCCTGAACGTTTATGTGAGGGGTGTGAAGACGCCATTACAATCAGCCTAAGGAGAGGTGTTCATCACGATGGAATTTCTGTCGTTATTGCTGAGCCGACAACGAAGGATGTGAATCTTGTATAGAATCACAAGTGGTGTCAAGCCGTAAGTGAACCGATGGTTTAAGTCGACAACTGGGGACCTTCCTAGAGACCTACAGGGACTGTACAGGCTAGGATTCTCTTGGAATCAATTTCAATAGAGAGGAGTAGGCCCATGCTCTATTACGCACTAGTGTTCTTGGTAGTCGGCTTGATTGCTGGCGCCCTGAATGTCGCCGGAGTATCGGCAATCGCGATGCAGATTTCCTGGATTCTGTTCGTGATCGGGATAGTGTTGATCGTGATCCATTTGTTCACAGGGCGCAGCACTCGGGTTGATTAGCACCTGCGTCAAGAGTGGAACATTGCAAGGAGTGGCCCGTTCATGTTGAGTTGAAACGACTACGTCAGCGCAATCGCGCTGCTACATCATCAAGGAGGTTCCGTCATGAAAAAGCTTATTGTTCAGCTCATGTTCGCGATGGTGATCAGTGTCGCGGTGGTCTCCCTCTCCTATGCTGCAGACCTGACCGAGTCACCCACCCTAAAGACGATCGAAGGGGACCTGGTGAAGATCGAGGGGGAATTTTACGTGGTGAAGGATATGGTCGGTAAAGAAATCCGACTGCATACGGACAAGACCACTGTCTTGGACAGCGCCGTCAAGGCCGGCGACAAGGTCCAGGTCCAGGCCACTGAGCCATCGAGGCCCTACAAGAGTGGATTCGTGGACCACGCAGTGTCAATTAAACACATGCAACCAATGAAGTAGGTTCCGGGGACCATCCCTCCGCCGACAATAATTATTGATGTATAAGAGAAATAGGAGTGCGTGCTCGCGTCGCCACATAGATCAGGACTTCATTTTACTTTTCGGCTCGGACGATTTCACTACCTTCTCGATCGGGGCCGCTGAACCACTTTTCTCCAGTCGCTTCTCTACATAACTCACGACATGGCCGACATTCGTCAGTCCCGCCAAATCTTCGTTGGGGATTTGAAGACCGAATGTCTCCTCGAGGTGGTAGAGCAGTTCGATCACTGCCATAGAGTCAAGACCTAAAGTATCTATCAATTGCTTTCCTAATCTTGATTGCTTTAGCATGGGCCTCTCTTCAGAATAGCTCGCTAAGCCATATCCTATAAAGTCAAACCGGAGGGGTTGTGGCTGAATCAAAGAGGAACCAATCAATGTGCAAAATACTCGCGACAATCGCAATGTTAGCCGTCATGACAATTAGTCCAATTATCGGGATCGCACAAGAGGCTCCCCCTAACCAGAAATCAGTGCCTGAGCAGGCAGTCGACTCCCTGAATGCAGTATTTGGAATGCACCCTGGAAAGCGCGCGGCCCATGCGAAGGGCGTCGTGTTGGAAGGCAAATTCACTCCTAGTGCGTCGGCCACGACGGTGAGCAAGGCCTCACACTTTCAGAAGATTAAGCGGCCGATTCCTGCGATCATTCGATTTTCCGCCTTTACGGGGCTACCCGCTATTTCCGATACCGACCCCGGGGCAAGCCCCCGCGGCATGGCCGTGAAATTCCACCTTCCTGACGGCTCGCAGACCGACCTAGTGACGCACTCATTCAACGGTTTTCCTGTCGCCACGACAGCAGAACTAAGAGATTTGCTTCTTTCGTTGAGCGCCACGAAACCGGGGGATCCTCCACCCACAGCGCTCGATACGTTCTTGAGCAATCATCCGGCCGCAAAGTCTTTTCTGGAAGCGTCCAAGCCGGCACCAGCGAGTTATGGGTCCTTGTCCTATTTCGGTGTAAACACGTTCAAGTTCACGAACGTGAAAGGGGTGACCACATTCGGTCGGTACCAACTCCAGCCCGTGGCAGGTGAGCACTTCCTCAGCACAGAGCAGCTCCGAACGATGGACCCCAACTATCTGACCATTGAGATTCGCGAGCACGTTCGTCGTGGTCCCATCAAGTTTAAGTTGCTCCTGCAGGTGGCTGCCCAAGATGATAAACTCGACGATCCTTCGATCACATGGCCAGATAGTCGCAAGAAAATCGAATTGGGCACGATCACCATCACCAAAATTGTGCCAGACAGTGAAGCGGCAGAGAAGAAATTACTTTTCATGCCGGGAATGCTGGTTCCCGGTGTCGAGGCAGCCGATCCAATGATCGCTGACCGTTCGGCGGCCTATCTTGTTTCTTCATCCCGTCGTGCCCAATAAGGCTCGATGACACATCAAGTTGACATAATCGAGAAGCAGGGTGCAGAAGTTGTTGAAGAATTTGGTGGGCCGTGCAGGGGTCGAACCTACGGCCCTCTAATTAAGAGTGAGATCGAGGGGGTTGCTCAAGTCCTTGATGACATGAGCAATCCCCTTTTCGCTCCATGCAATCCGCGCGGAGGCCACTTGTCTCACCTTGTTTCTGTTTACCTCACCTGAACGCATTTTGTCGCGTCCTCTAACACCGTATTAACACCATTAACACCTACCTCAATCGGCACACCCCATGGTGGGTCATGTGGTGTAGGCATGGCCTTTACATGCGGAATAAACAAAAGACGTATTTAGATATCAAGACCGAGCTTACGGAAGTTCAGCGGTCTATTCTGGATGGACGGGGCATTCCGGTGCTGGAATGCTGAATAACTGGCTGAACCCACCATCCACGACGAAATCCGCTCCTAACACATATGGAGATTCATCACTGGCCAGGTACACCGCACAATTGGCAATGTCCCTCGCCGTCCCGAACCGGCCCAAAGGCACCTTTTGGGCAATCAACACCTCCAGTTCTTTCAACTGGGCTTCTGGCAACCCGAGTCGACCATAGAGGGGCGTCTCAATCGCTCCGGGACTGACACAATTGACCCTGATGTGTTTCTCTAGTAGTGCCGACGAGAAGCTGCGCGCAAAGTTTCGAATGGCGGCTTTCGAGGCCGAGACCACACTGAGTAGCGGAGCCCCGATTTCTGTCAGCCATGCGCCACTTAAAATGATGGACCCGCCGTTCTCAGGAAAATAGGGAATGGCGGATTGAACCGACAGAAAGACACTTTTCAGGTTGGTGTCAAACAGGCGGCTGAGTTGTTCCTCCGTGGTGCTTCCGAGTGGCGTCAGTTCGGCAATGCCGGCATTCAGGAATAGGACGTCTAGCCGGCCTTGCTCCGTTTGAATCCGTTTCAACACTTGAACGAATCCGCGCGCATCATTCACGTCACAACGCATTCCTGTTACTTTCCCACGACTGAGGGAATTTTCCGTTTCCTCGATCGTTTTCGCGTTTCTTCCCGTGAAATAGACCGTCGCTCCTTCCTCCACGAAGCGTTGGACGGTTTCCCTACCGATACCACTATTGCCCCCAGTCACGAGAGCCACTTTGTGATGGAGTCGCTTACTCATGTTGTCTCCTTTTGGTTTGTTGTATCTTTCGAACTGACCGATCATCTTAAGTTGATCTTTGTTCCTCTTATCAAAGGGTCATGTGACCCATTGAAGGTGCCATTCCATCAGGCGCGCAGGGCAGCCTCGGCGTTGTCCGTCACGACGTCAGTGAGCAGGCCGGTGTCGATATCATAGAAATAGCCGAAGATGTTCACATGCTTTGGTGTTCCGGCATGCGATCGAACGAGCGCTGTGTCCCGCTTCAGCGAAGCCTCATAGTCCGCAATGCAAATACTGTCCAGGTCGTAGAGCGATGCAATATCAGCATGATGCTCCTGTTCATAGGCGCCGATGATGCCGTCGGCTGTGAAGGTGGTCGCACCGCAATGCGAATGGTGAACCACGACAATGTTCTGTATGCCGAACAGATGCTGCGCGACGGTGATGGAGCGCAACGCATCGATGGCTCGCCCCCCGGCCACGATGATGGGAAATAGAGTCGTGGACGAAGCCACGCGATTGCCCGACGTGTCGTGCATGATCTGTCCGGGAAATACTTCGTTGCCCAATCGCTCCGCGACGACCTGTGGGATTTCAGCAGCCCTCGGATCGTAGCAGTAGATCACCAGTGTCCTGAGTGGAACTGCGCGAGAGAAAGCCTCTCGTGTGGCGGCTTCGTCAAATGATGGATTCGCGCTGAAGGCGTATCGATCAAACTTACCCATGAATGCTCCTCCTTGTGTCCTGTTTGTAGAGCTGACTATGAGCCGTTCAGGCTCCCTTCATCGCATATGAACCGTGGGTAATCGCCCCACCCGCACGCAATGCCGCAGCGATGAGCACGGCTTCAGCGATCTCCGGATCCGACGTGCCCAGCTCTCGCGCCTTATTCGAGTGAAGCTCGATGTAATACGGGCATTGCGTCGTGAAGGCGACCGCGAGTGCCATGAGTTCCTTGGAATCGCTCCCTCAGCCAAGGCGGCCTGATCGAACGCGACAAATGCACGCATGGCTTCTGGCGCATATGTCTCGAGATGCTTCATTTTGTTGAGATTCTTCAGATCGTACATGACTTCCTCCTGTTGACGGCGATGCTGGGGTCGAGCATCATCCGAGTTAATAATGGCCGGGCACCTTGTATTGCTTTCCCGCTGGCAGTTGACACTGGCACGGTGGTTCACAGAGTGGCAGCCTCCGGTAAGCCGCTGGCTGCCGCTCATGCAGAACTGGCACATAATCTCCTCAAACTCACCGAAGTCATCGCCATCCAACTTCCCTCGTTGCTAAGCGTCACTGCTGGATCTTCGCGGCGAGCACGTCAACCCGCTCGATCCGCGGCGCTTCGGCTAGCAACTCGGGTGCCTTGGCCATCAGTGCTGCCGCGACCGGGCCATCTAAATGTGCCTGGCGGCCTGCTTCATCGGCAAAGGCAGTGAAAAAGCCAAACCTCGCAGACCCCAATCGGAGCGCGAACCAGAGCGGCGTAGCCGGTTCCTGATTCGCCAGTGCTATTCCGCTTTCAACAAAGCGCGCGACCTCGGCTTCTTTTCCCGGCTTGGCTTGCAAGTGTACTAACAGACCAACTCGTACCATGGTAGCCTCCTGTGATTAAGGTTAAACAACGTGAGTGAGAGTCTAGCGGTGAGTGCCTATTTGGACTAGTGGCAGAAATGACAATTATGCTATAATTCTCGCCATGCGAATTTACGTACTTGCTCTGAATGAACTCTTCGACAGCGGCTTAACGACGCTGCTCGATACCTTCGGCATGGCGAATGACCTGGCGGAATCCACCGGCACGTCGTCGGCCCGTTTCAATGTGACGGTCGTCGGTGTTGGGTCCCGCGTCTACACTCGTCACGGACTGTCGGTACCTGTACGGTCTGCGGCACGACTTGCGCGGCCCGATGTCGTGCTCGTGCCGGCGCTCGCGGCGACAATGCCGGACACATTGCGAATTGCACTTGACCGGCGCGATATTAGGGACGCGCATACGCTGCTTCGTCGCTGGTCTGGCAGCGGGGCGCTGGTGGGTGCGGCATGCACGGGAACGTTTGTCCTGGCGGGCACCTCGCTGCTTAACGGCCATCGTGCGACAACCTCATGGTGGCTCGCCCCGTTCTTTCGGGAACGGTACCCCCAGGTCCTTCTCGACGACTCGCGAATGATTGTGAGCTCCTCTCGCTTCGTCACCGGCGGCGCAGCGTTGGCACACCTCGATCTTGCCTTATGGCTGGTGCGTCGCCGCAGCCCGACGCTGGCGGCGCTGACTGCTCGCTACCTTCTGATTGACTCGCGGCCCTCGCAAGCCGCGTTCATGATTCCGGACCATCTCGTGCACTCCGACCCGCTCGTCGAGCGTTTCGAGCGATGGGCACGGAGGCAGCTCGCTGATGGTTTCTCGCTCAGCCAAGCAGCTCAGGCAGCCATGACAAGCGAACGCACCCTGGCGCGTCGCCTGCACGCCGTGTTAGGCAAGTCTCCGTTGGCGTACTTCCAAGATCTTCGCGTTGAGCGTGCCGTGCATTTGCTACAAACAAGTACGGCCAGCGTGGATCAGATTGCGGCTCAGGTAGGCTATGCGGACGGCGTGACGCTGCGCACACTCATTCGTCGTAAGATCGGCCGCGGCGTACGCGAGCTACGGACATGCGACTAATCGAAGGGACCGGCGGATTTGTTGCAACTTGTCCTGTTCACTTGAACCACTGCTAAACGTGCAAAAGCTCCCGGGTTATTGCCGATGGTCTTGCTGATTTTGGGTAATCAACGCCTGATGAGCCGATGGAATTAACAGAATCAGAACCAAGGCAATAGGGTGGAACATATTCCTTATAGTTCACATTCAAATCATTGGCCCATGCCCGGGAGTAGCTTCTTTAAGGACTCGCCCTCCTTCTTGATCGCTTCCCCACTGCGCTCCGGTGCCAGGGCTGCTAACTGCTCTTTTGCGTGTTGAATCGTTCCCATATTCTTCTGAAGTTCATCGATATTTTTCTGCATATCTACCAACGCACTCCCAATCTGCTTAACCGAGGACGTGACTCCGAACAGCCCTTCAGCAGCGGCATAATGCATCGATACGCCTCCCAGTCCAAAACCGAGTAGGAACGCTGCAATTGTGAATAGCATTCTTGGTCGTGTGTGGTGCATGGCTATCCTCTCTTTCTTATTTCACAGTTACTTTACTTCTGCTTCGCCACAATCTTGTCTTTGATCTGCTCGTAGGTCGCCCGTGGAAGAATCTGCTTCTGCACGAGCTCATCCTTCCGTTGATACGGACGCCCCTGGATGATCTTCTCGGAGTAGGCATCACCGATACCAGGTAACGCTTTGAGTTGCTCAGCAGTGGCCGTGTTGCGGTCGAGGAGGTCATCAGCCCGTTTGGCTTTGTCCGCAGCAATGGCCACGACAGAGCATGAACCAAAGGGAAGGACACTAATAACTCCAAAGACGGCAAATAGCAGCGATACAGCGACGAATACACGTACATGTCTCATAATCAGCTCTCCTTACGGGTGAAACGACTTAGTAAGAAATTGCCGATTTCGCATCACAAGCGAGGGCTGCCCTTGTTCATCCACACTCAACACGAGCCTGGTTCTTCCATCCACGTCGTGCACTTTAACTCCTGTATCGGCTGCTATTCCCAGCAACACACGGGCACTCTCCGACTCATCCATCAGATGTAAGATGGGTTGTCCATCCGCTGAGAATCCCAGCAAAGCCCGTGTCTTGCCATTGGTATCGACCAGACGGAATTCCTGTGCGCTGATCGTTTGAGGAATGTCCGCCTTCATCATGTTCGGGGTGTCTGCTGGGATGGGTTGGGCTACAACGGAACTGCCCAGAATGCAAAAGCTCGCGAGGACCCCACCACAGAGTCCCGCGAGAAGGTTCAGCAGGATGAGGAACCGCGGATTCGTTTTAAGCATAGAGACTCCTTTCTCTCGACTCAATGGGCCAACTCTTTACACAAGCCGTCTTACCAAGGACGGTGTCAAGCGGCTCATGATTATGACACCCTGAAGTTCATCTTGCCCATGTGTTCTAGAAAATCAGGTGGCGGCTTTTCCGCATGATGCCGCACATAATGCAGGATGCCTTCTGGGAATCGCCACACACCGTCCGTACACTGGCCATGTCCCATTTTTGGCGAATCATAGCCACCAAACGACACCATGACCAGCCTAGAGAAATCAAGGTTAAAAGATACGATTGTTCGAGATAGAGAATGGCTTGATCACGCTCTGAAGCCTCCCATGACTGATCCACATGGTCCCGAGGATGGGGCAATTCGGGCTCATACGAAGACCACCAGAATCCCACGCGTTTCCGGGCATGAATTTGGGGGCTCGTGAGAGTGATGGTGCGCAGGGCCAGGGCTTACACAATTTCTATAGAGGAACTCAGGTTGTCAAATCGATTTTCATATGCTGAACCCGTTCCGTAATTCTGCGTGCCAACACTTCGCCCTGCCGAGTGAGCCGCAGGCGCACAATTCGCCGATCCAGGTGTATGTCTGCTCACCCAGCGTCTGTGGACCGGGTCATCGACCACGGGAGTCAAGGTCGGTGGCAGGACATTCAAGCCAGCGACAGTGTTGCCAGACATTTTGACCCGTTTCGCGATCAAATCACTATTCCCCAGCATCTGTTGATAAACATGTGCGTAACACCGCGTCGGCTTGCTTCAGACGCTGAATCAGATTGCCAAATAGCACACTGCTTATTTATTGGGCATTGGGTCTCATGAAGGGGACCCACAAGATATTGTGGTCTCATTGACCATCACTGTAAATCCCCACAATTAGCATTGACTTTTTCTGCGCGATAGAGGTGTAGGAGTTCACCCATGCAGCCATCTCCTAGATCATAGTAGTTATCCACAGCTAAGGGTAGTTATTGAGACAATTATACGAGTCACTCGGACGAAGCTAGTCCTTCGAGGCTGCGACGTGAGACCCACAATTATGAAGAACACTTCATCCAACCTTCATCCTTCGATCATGTAAGGGCCATAATAATGCGCTATGCTTTATTGAGACGGCCACTTGGAAGGAGTCACCTGTATGACCAACAAGCGGTTTGCTCTCCGGATTCACTCACCTTTCCCTCAGCCTATCTCGATAATCTATCGGGGACACACGTCCGCTGGCGAAGGGGTGGTGCAGGAGTTATCCCGGATGGGTTGTCGAATCATCGGCAATGGCCCCGTGGTCGTGGGTGAGACCTTGAGCGTCTGGCTCTCTCTCCCAACTTCGCAGAAATCGCTATTCACTGAGCGGACGACCGTGCAATGGGTCAAGGGACTGGAGTTTGGACTAGCCTTTCAACGGCTTCCACTCCGAGAAGTCGATCGACTGCAGCATCTGCTGGAGGCGCTCCTGAAGGGCGGGCGATCTGCGGAGTCATTGAAAGGTGAGCCGTCGGCTGTCTAGCCAACGGAACTCAGCGCGGATGGACGGCCTAGACAGTTCTTTCTTCACGGCGATCCTTGTGAGTCGGTCCCACTCTGGCAATCGCCTTCTGTATCGCTTGGGCCAGTTCATCACCTGACGTGAGTCGTTTGATGAAGAAGGCTTGAGCACCATACGTCTTGGCCAACTCAGCTAGGGCAGGTATTGAATTGCCGGTGAGCATCACTACCGCTGTTTGTGGCGGTTGTGCATGAGGTATCACTTCCAAGAGCAATTCGATCCCAGACATGTCAGGCAGAAGAAGTTCGGTGACGATACAATCGACTTGCCGAGACCGGTACAATTCAAGACCCGATGCGCCATCCTTCGCCTCCAGCACGACACAATCTGGTATGGACATTTTGAGTCGATCCGCATAGTAAGTTCGATCCTGGTGTTTCTCGTCGATGAGAAGAATGGTCGTGGCCGGGGGAGTGGTTGAATGTTGGCGCTTGGTGTCCATAAGACAATGTAGCAGTTGTAAAAAAAGTTTCCGGCCTGGACAGGACCCTAGGTTGCATAGCGAAATACCCTAGAGATGTGCCTGGAAGAATCACCGGCAGCCGACTAGGGAATCTACTAGGGGTATACCCGTTCTCAAGTGTTATTCTTGGGTGTGGTCACTAAGGAAGGCAAATGCTCTGACATCTCGGAGGGAAGGGGCAAATGCCACCGAAGTGTCCCAAGTGTCAGCAGGAGGTAAAGTCTATCGAGAGTTGGCGCATTTCCCCTGAGCTAAAAGTAGAAGAACCTCCACAGCCTCTGTGGGCCTGTCCTAATCCCAGCTGTCTGCACAAGTGGCCACAAGAATCGTCATAGCCCTTCCATTATCCTCGCTTCAGAGCGCCTTACATTGACGACCTCACAGCGGTGCTGTTTGAACAAATTGTCGACTCGCGGCATCTGGGTCTCGGCGGGTTGAATGCACAGACCAACTTTCATAATTGAATCGGCGGAGACAAAAGAAAGGCCCGGTTCCTTTCGAAGCCGGGCCTTCGCGACTATAACTGGTTCAGAATTCCGATGGCGTTCACGGGGCATCTACAGCGCGTCCGCTGTATCCGTGTTCCCATCGAGTTTTCTGATATGCCGCGATAGGCATGTCCCAGGGGGCCAACGTGGCTTAGGCCGGAGTTCCATCGCGGGCATCAATGATGACAATTTTACTGTGATACAAATGGATGGCTACTAGGAAGAACCCTAATTTCATCGGGTCAATGTTTTGGATAACATTAACACCGTAATAACGCCAGCCAGCACTTCCCATGAAATGGCTACCAGTGTCCCGGTCTAAGTAGGTGATTGTTTTGGTGGGCCGTGTAGGGGTCGAACCTACGGCCCGCTGATTAAGAGTGAACGACAGGGGATGACTCAAGTTGTTGAAGACTTGGGCCGTCCCCTTGTCATTCCTGCTGTTCGTCAATCGTACCTTCTGGCTCTGTCTGTCTAGTTCTGACTCTCTCCGCACTGAAATGTCTCTCTCGCTAACATTCTAATAACACCTGCCGGGGTACCCCCGGGGTATCCTTGCGCCAGGCGGCAGGGGGGCTGGTGCGGGTACTAGGTACCGCGTGTTAGTGTCTAGATATATTTCCAAGTACCGGGGGTAGGAGTGTTTCAGTTCGTCTCTCCAAGCGTCGTCTAGGATTTTTTTAGAATCTACAAAAAGGGGCCTTTGGGGCAGAAAGGCAATTGTACCCAGCGCCCAGCGGCGCTTACGCGCCGAACCTATGGCCCGCTCATTAAGGGTCCTATCCCGCCGAACACCTACCTCAGCCCACGCAGCAAGAACAATCAGCGCCGAATTTCAAGCTATTCGATAGCCTCTTCTGGATTCTCAAAGGTCTTGATAATCATCCCGCGATTTGCAGCAACGTATTCTCCAAACCCTCCCGGATCACGAACAGGCTCATGGAGAACATAGGCAAACCGCGGAAAAACTCTGTGTTCTTTGCCAAGCCTACTTGTTTCTTCGGCTGCGAATACGCCATAGTAGAACCGCTCAATGACTTCGGGCTTTCCCGTCACCTTCCGACCGTCGATAAGGACTTTCTCCGCCTCGTATCGAGCCACAGCCTCAAGTACTTCGATGAAGCCCCGTTTTGCCTCATCCAACGAGAACTCTCCCCTTGCCTCCACGCGGAGAAGTCCCGATTCAAAATGCATCTCCTGCTGCAGGCTCATTTTGTCAACTCTCAACCAAGAACGACAAAAGCCTCGCTCAAAACCTCCTCTCCACTCTGGCCTGATTGTCAGCTCGAAGATAATCTAAGGCAAAGAGCAGAGATCGGGAGCAACAATTGTATTTTTAAGGATACTTCTGACTGCAGCTAGAATCTAGGGGGTATCAGGTGTAGGGGTAAGGATTGAAGGAGCCGAGGTTAGCCAGGGCGCTTTGTCCGATGCTCGAACAGCGAGCGGAGTGTTCCTCCGTGACCTCCATACCCCGCTAAAGATGTTGGATAATGGAATGCGAAAGTGGAATTGTTATGCGACAATTTACCAATCTAACTGTACGGAGGAACGTCTACAAGGACGACTACATCAGCTTCAATCTTCGCACAGCCGTTGAGAGACTCGCAGAGGCACTCGATCAGATCGACGCTGACAGTGCGGAAGCGACGAAGCTCTATACGGCCTGGACCTTGATCTATGAAGTAGAGAAGACAATCAACACATGCATGACACAGGTGTCTCACGTTCCGAATATGTCTGGAAAGTCCGCCGTGATCCGCGCCCAGGAATCTGCTGGCTCCTTCGGGCAGTCGACACTAGACGTTGGTTTCTTCGGCTGGGCAACCTCCAACTTGGCAGCCAGTTCCAAATCGTGAGCATCGCCGCGAAACGTTGGGTAACACCAGCATTAGCATTCTCTCCTAATTCCGCTCACCATCATGCCTCGCACTATTCCGAGTCTAGCGCCTTCCTTACACCCCAATTCTTTAGGCCCAATAAAAGACGCTTCGCGCTGTTCATGTCGCGTTTATTTTTAGAAATCACAAATACAGGACAAGGCCGGCGTTTCTCCTGGTCCTCTTTTGTTCCCCGTCAGTATCAGGCTCCATACTTTCGCGCTATTGCCGGAACTCAGGAAGCGGACTACGGTGGATACACTGAACCCGCAGGCCGGCAATGATTCAAGCTAAGGGGGAAGATATGAGCGGCATAGCCTTCAGGCTGATGATGGAAAGTGGAGTGTTGCGGCACGGAGATAGGGGAATGCGGCGTAGCCGCGATGGGAACCCACTCCACTCAACGAGCCAGGTACCGGATGTCTCAAACTATGCTGTGGACGTGCTTCTCGGGCAGGCATTAATGCCTGTGCAGCAGAAAAGGAGCAATGTCATAGCCCACGGCATGCGGGAATGGCTTGGACTGCATGATCAGACCAAAGTCTCTGGCCCAAAGGTCTCTCCAGCCCAGCTGCTGGTCACTCGACTCGAAGCTCAAATACAAGCACTCGAACTAAATTTAAGGACCGAGCAGACTCTCGGTCAGACGCAGCGCGAGGAACTGACGAGGATTCGCGCCCAAGTGAGTAGGATCGAGGTCCTCGAAGCGGAGTTGGCAACCGAACGTGAGTCGAGTTCACAGCTGGTTCAGTGGCTCCAGGAGACGGAAAAGGAACTGATGGCAAACTATACGGCAGAGAAAAATACAGAACGCGGTTCTGACGAGATGCAGAGTACCCAACCTCGGACTATAGTCGGCGTTTGCCAATAAATACAAAAATCGTTTTGCGATGGATAACCGTTGCCACGTTCACATTCTGTATGACTGTGCTCTTAGCCTCTGGAGTCAATGCACCGCCGAACACATTCGGACTTGTTGAGAGAGGTACGGGATTGCGATGGAGTGCGATTGAATAATATTCAGAGACGAGACCTAGGCTGGGACCAAAAACCGGGTCTCAGTACGGACGGCCATTGGACTATAGACTTCTTTTTCACTGTGTCCTTTTCTCCTCTCTGCGGGGTGTTGAAACCAATTGGGATGACCTCCCTTCTTCACTTACAGAGGCGATTTAGTTCACGGCTCATACCCCAACACATTGAAGATAAGCGTCCCCTTTTTCCCGTGCTTTTTGACGAGCGCCCTCAACTTTCTGTCGTAGAGCATCCACGGTCGTATGGCGCATACATAAAACCAAAGCTGCCCTGGCTCCTGTGTGTCCCTGCTCCGCCGCTTTGCGGAGCCACAGTACGGCTTCCCGATCGCTCTGCGGCACACCCTGCCCGTAGAAAAACATCATACCCAGTTCAAACTGACCTCCCGCGTTGCCCCGCCCAGCCATTTTGCAGTACTGGTTAAAAACTTCCGCATAGTTTTGCCGGATGCCTGCCCCTGGATGTTTTCTCCTTCCACCCAGCTTCTTCAGTATCTCCTTCATTTGTCATGCTCCTTGGAGAAAGTTATTGGACACACTTGTTGAACGAAACAACTGCTGTTTTTGTGTTGATTGCTCAGACAGCGACGAACGACTGACTGCGCTCCAGAAGCATTCCACTAGACTCAACAGGTCATTATCTCCATAGTTTCTCCTAGGCTGAGTATAGTCCGCTATCAATATAGAGCTATTCCCTATTCGTAGGGTGTGGTTCTATAAATGCACCGACCTATGGAGTTAGGTGTAAGCTGGGGAGGGAAGCGGCTTCATGAGGTGTGAGACATTTCTAAATGGAAACTTACTTACTGGCTGGGATCTGAGGACCAGCACAAGGCTGATCTCTATCTATGCTTATTAGGGCGGCGGTAAAGCCGGCGCATATGATCGTATTATTTCACCCACTTCAGCGTCAGGTCTTCAACCTCTAATCTCAAGACGGTTTCCTTTGTTGCCATCTGGCATTAGCGGCTTTTCTCGCTGAGGCAGATCTTTCTTCTTTTGTCATCTTGGCAGCTCGTGCAAGCCCACCTTTCTTGCCTCCTTTTCGGCCGAGCGCCACAGCATGCGGATTCTTTCTCTTTTTCATGGATCGCATAATGCTGTAGGGACAAGGTCCTGTCAATGATGCTTGACTATGCGTACACGCTCACGCATACTATCAATAAGTTATGTGCAATGACTGTGCGGTTATTGCACACGGATGTGGAGGGAGACTGTATGAATGCCGTCGGGTATACCCGAGTCAGCACCGATGGGCAGGCAACCGATGGTGTCAGCCTTGAGGCTCAGCAGGCAAGAATCCGAGCGTGGTGCGAAGCCAATGCCTATGTGCTCGTCGATATCCATGTTGATGCCGGCCTCTCAGGCTGCCGAGCGGACAATCGACCGGGCCTCCAAGAAGCACTGACCTCTGCTGCTCGGCACAAAGCCGCGTTGGTCGTCTACTCGCTCTCCCGGCTGGCTCGTTCAACTAAAGATGCGATTGCTATAAGTGAGCGGCTCGCCAAGAACGGGGCCAATCTCGTGAGCCTTTCCGAGCGGATCGACACTACGACAGCAGCAGGGAAAATGGTGTTTCGCATGCTGGCCGTATTAGCGGAGTTCGAACGAGACCAGGTGGCCGAGCGCACTAAAGGCGCATTGGCGCACCTCCGCAATCAAGGTAAGCGCATCAGTGGAAAGATTCCGTATGGGTACGATCTGGCGCTCCGTAGACCAGTCCTCCCCTTTAGCCTGCTGCTCAACCCGATCAAGTGGGTTATCCGTGACTGTTGCCTGAATGAATGTGGTCGAACACCCAAGCGTGCCAAGAAGAAGAACGACGAGTACAAACCGGGAGATCATCATGTTCTTCCTTCATGATCCTTCAGCAGTCTTCAAAATCTTTTGTTTTGACTCTACTGCCTAAAAATCAAAACATTATTTCTTCAGGAGGTTATTCAGACGGATTCAACAAGGTTTTTGACACCAGCTCGTTGGACCGCAATGAGTTGCCCCCTAGGC
>Ga0068859_100000708_pt1 | contig 33524 bp, 28 predicted proteins | sample KBSSwiS22_FD_66585 | JGI IMG/M metagenome (GOLD analysis project Ga0068859, IMG submission 66585) | Switchgrass rhizosphere microbial communities from Kellogg Biological Station, Michigan, USA - KBS Switchgrass S2-2 | ecosystem: Host-associated > Plants > Roots > Rhizosphere > Soil ...
TTCGTATGCGTTCCGTTCTTCGTCAACAACAGGCCTGTTGGCGCGCTCGGCGTCGATCTTATGTTTGATGCGAATCGCGACTATGAAGCGGATCTCAGCTGCCTTCGCATCGTCGCCACCATGATGGCCCAGGCCGTGAAAGCGGATCATCTCCTCGATGACGAACGCCAGAGACTTCTCGACGAAAACACCCACCTCCGCGGTGAACTGAAAGAGCGGTACGAGTTTGCCAACATCATCGGAACTACGGGACCGATGAAGCAGGTCTACGAACAGATCGTGCAGGTGGCGCACACCAACACCACCGTCCTGATTCGCGGCGAATCGGGCACAGGCAAGGAGCTGATTGCTCACGCGCTTCACTACAATTCCCCGCGAAGCAAGAGACCGTTTGTGAAAGTCAGTTGCGCTGCTCTCCCTGACTCGCTCATTGAATCCGAACTCTTCGGCTACGAGAAAGGCGCTTTTACAGGCGCCCATGCCAGGAAAAAGGGGCGATTCGAACTTGCGGAAGGCGGCACGCTCTTCCTTGATGAGATCGGGGACATCAATCCGACAACGCAGGTGAAGCTGCTTCGCGTTCTCCAGGAAAGAGAGTTCGAACGGATCGGCGGAACAGAAACGATTCGAGCGAACGCGCGGCTGATCACGGCAACGAACAAAGACCTCGAACAGGCGATTGCCGAGAGCCAGTTCCGCGAGGACCTCTACTATCGTCTGAACGTCTTCACCATTTTCGTACCTCCCCTGCGTGAACGTAAGTCCGATCTGCTGCTGCTCGCGGATCATTTCCTGCAGAAGTACGCCAAGGAGCATGGCCGGGACATACGCAGGATCTCGACGCCGGCTATCGATATGCTGACCTCCTATCACTGGCCAGGAAATGTCCGCGAACTCGAAAACGTGATCGAACGCGCCGTGTTGATTTGTGACGGCGCCGTCGTCCACGGCCATCACCTTCCTCCGACGCTGCAGACTGCACAGGCATCAGGCACGTTCACGCGGCTTTCTCTGGCCGAGTCCATCTCCGCCTACGAAAGAGATCTCATTCTTGACGCTCTTAAAACCTCGAGAGGAAATCGTGCGAAAGCGGCCCGCCTGCTGAGCACGACCGAACGCATCTTCAACTACAAAGTGCGAAAGTACGGCGTGGATGTGGATCGTTTCAGGGGATGACAACATCGATGTAAGGCCTCTTTGAGGCCTCCTACATTGTTGTAGGATTCCCCCTCTCTCGACGCTTCTACTTCCCGCCTAAGTCGTTCGCAATCAACAGAGAGGTTCGTGCAGCACTGGCAACGATATTGCATTGTCAGCGGCGATGGCGACGGTGATGAGCCTTTCCTTGCTGCAGGAAAACATCCGGGTTTCCGACTCCCCCAGCAGGCAACTCGGACATCGCTTTGGACCCGTCGTCATCACAAGACACGTATCTGGAGATCATTCATGAGCGCGCCATTGCAATCGCCGGTCACTGCGAATCTGGGAAGCGTCGATCACATCCCCATGGGACAGGGGCGGCTCTTCGAAGTGCAGGGCGTGTCCATCGCTGTGTTTCGGAGCCGTGATGGTTCCGTCTTCGCAACACAGGCGACGTGCCCGCATCGCGGCGGCCCATTAGCCGACGGCATTCTTGGGCAGCGCACTCTGGTGTGTCCCCTGCATGCCTGTGGTTTCGATGTCGGTTCGGGAAAACCTGCGGGTCACACCTATGGAGGCCTGAAGGTTTATCCGATCTCTCTCAACTCCAAAGAGCAACTGATCATCACGATTGAGTGAAGGACGGGCCAACGGAACATGAAAGCATTTGATCGAACAGCATTCAAAACCGGCATCTTCGGAGCCGTCGTCGTGATGCTCTTCATTATCGTCGGCTCCCGATATCTTGCCGACTTCGACTGGGCGCTCACCACCTACGCAGTGGGAAGTATCTTTGCAGCATTCGCCGTGGTCTATCGATACGCCATCTGGGCTCAAAGACCTCCGACACGCATGTATCTTCGGCGAGGCATCCAGGCCTTCTTTGCGCGGAAGCGGGGATTGTCTTCTACGCCGAGGAATGCAGGCTCGCTGCTCAGGCTTCTTCTCGACAACTTTGTACTGCAACGCTTCATCACGCGCCGCAGCAAGGAACGCTGGATCATGCATGCGTGCCTGTCGTGGGGAGGCATGCTTGCCTTTGCCGTTACCTTTCCTCTGGTCTTCGGCTGGATTCATTTTGAATCCTCGCCGGAAAACGCAGAAATCTATCGTGTCTTCTTCATGGGCTTCCCCATTGAGGAATTTGCGGTCCACAGCCTCAGCGGCTTCCTGCATTTCAACATGCTGAACATCTCCGCTGTCGTGTTGCTGATCGGGTTGATTCTTTCCGTGAAGCTCCGCATGAGCGACAAGGGAGAGTTTGCGACCCAGACCTTTGCGGACGACGTCTTTCCGATCCTGCTGCTCTTCGCGGTCTGCATCACAGGGCTCATGCTGACTGTCAGCGCAAAGTTCCTCGCAGGCTCCGGCTTTCAGTTCATCGGAATGGCACACGCGGCAAGCGTTATCGGCCTGCTGTTGTACCTGCCCTTCGGAAAACTGTTCCACATCATTCAGAGACCCTTATCGCTCGGTGTGTCCTTCTACAAGAAAGAAGGACTTGCCGGGCCCGCCGCACATTGCCTTCGCTGCGGTCAAAACTTCGCCTCGAAACTTCACGTTGATGATCTGAAAACCGTGCTCGATCAACTCGGGTTCAATTTCCGATTCGCAACAGCTTCCGGGGAAATCCACTACCAGGACATCTGCCCACCGTGCCGGCGGAGACTGCTGGCGCTCAATCAGGGAAAGATGCTGGGACGATAGCAATGGCGACACCTACTCTCGACGAAGTCGGTCTGATCGGCCGTTACGGTCCAAGTCTCAACTATGAGCCGCCCGGAGGCTGGACCGAGCAGTCCGACTGTACGCTCGTCAAAACGCACTGCTGCTTCTGCGGTGTGCAATGCGGCATTCAGCTCAAGGTCCACGACAACAAGGTCGTTGGCTTCGAACCCTGGGAAGAGTTTCCCGTGAACCGCGGCATGCTGTGTCCGAAAGGAGTGAAGCGGTATCTCCAGAACGAGCATCCCGATCGCCTGCTCAAGCCTCTGATTCGCACTCACGATGGCTTTCGGGAAGCGACGTGGGACGAAGCACTCAATCGCACCGTCGAAGCGATTCGAAAGATCCAGGCCCAGTATGGGCGCGATGCCTTCGCCATGCTGGGCGGCGCTTCCATGACGAATGAAAAGGCATACCTCATCGGGAAGTTCGCACGCATTGCGCTCCGGACAGCAAACATCGATTACAACGGCCGTCTATGCATGGTCAGCGCTGGAGCAGCCAACAAGATGGCCTTCGGCGTGGATCGCGCGGCCAATCCCTGGAGCGACATTCCGATGGCCAAGGCGATCATCATCGCCGGAGCCAACATCGGCGAGTGCTTCCCCATCCTGACGGACTATGTCTGGAGAGCCCGCGACAATGGCGCGAAGATCATCGTCATTGACCCGCGCATGACACCGATCGCGCGCACCGCCGATCTCTTCCTGCCGGTGCGGCCCGGCAGAGACAGCGCGCTCGCCAACGGCATTCTTCACGTCATGATCAAGCGCCGCTGGATCGACCACGCGTTCATCGAAGACCACACACACGGATTCGAGGAAGTCGAACGTCTTGTCGAACGGTACACCCCGCAACGCACCGAAGCGATCACCGGGGTGCCGGCAGCCAGTATTATCCGGGCAGCAGAAATCTGGGGACCGGCGGAAACCTCGATGCTGCTTCACGCTCGAGGCATCGAACATCACACCAAAGGTGTGGAGAATTGCCTTTCCTACATCAACCTCGTGCTCTCGAGCGGCCGGATCGGCAAAGCGGGCAGCGGGTACGGAACAATCACCGGTCAGGGAAATGGCCAGGGTGGACGCGAACACGGCCAACGCTGCAATCAATTGCCCGGCGCGCGTGACATCGAGAATCCCGAGCATCGACAGTTCATTGCCGACTTCTGGCGCGTCGCAGAATCTGAACTGCCGCGAACCGGCCTGACTGCCTGCGAGGTCTTCGATGCCATCGAAGCAGGAAAGATCCGCGGACTTCTGACAATCAGTTTCAACCCGCTGGTCTCGATTCCGGATGCCAGCCGAACGCGGGCCGCGCTCGAGAAGCTGGAGTTTCTCGGATGCATCGATTTCTTCCTTTCAGAAACCGGACGTCACGCTGATGTTGTTCTGGCCGGGTCGCTGCAGGAAGAAGACGAAGGCACCGTAACAACCGGTGAAGGCCGATGCGTCAAGCTGCAGCAGTCTGTCACTCCACCGGGCGATGCGCGCATCGACTGGCAGATCCTGACCGATCTCGCCGACCGGCTGGGCTGTAAGGACTATTTTCCTTACGTCATCCCTGACGACATCTTTCGCGAGCTCGCCGCGGCAAGCAAGGGCGGGTCCGCCGATTACAGCGGCATGACCTACGCCAAGATCGAAAAGAACATGGGTGTGTTCTGGCCGTGCCCGTCTTTCAACCATCCCGGCACACCCCGACTCTTCGAGGGCGGGCATTTTCATCATGCAGACGGCAAGGCTCGCTTTTACGGATACGAATATCGTCCCCCTGCGGAGGACATCGACGCGGAATACCCTTTGTTCTTCACCACCGGCCGCGTCGTCTCGCAGTACCTCACTGGAAATCAGACGCGGCGCATCGGCCCGCTCGTTGATCAATACCCGGAACCCTTGTGTGAACTGCACCCCCTGCTTGCCGCCAGACTGGGAATCGCCGATGGAGACGTCGTCCGTGTGGAAACGCGCCGTGGCTCCATAGAAGTGCCCGCGCAGATTGTGCGGACCATTCGCCCGGATACGGTGTTTGTCCCGTATCACTGGCCGGGCAAAAAGTCCGCAAATCTCCTGACGAATCGCGCTCTGGATCCGATCTCAAAGATCCCGGAATACAAAGTCTGCGCCTGCAGGATTGAGAGGGTGAGATGAACGGATACGATTTCTTCATCGATCCTTCGCGTTGCATTGGCTGCAAGGCATGCATGCAGGCCTGCATGGAATGCGACACCCATCGCGGGCGCTCCATGATCCATCTCGAATTCGTGGATCGCGCCGCAAGCACACAGACATCGCCGGTTGTGTGCATGCATTGCGAAGACCCGGCGTGCGCACGCGTTTGCCCCGCGGATGCCATCAAGCAGGACGAGAACGGCATCGTTCACAGTTCCCTCAAACCCAGATGCATCGGCTGCTCGAACTGCGTGCTCGCGTGCCCGTTTGGCGTGCCGCACTATGTGGCGCAAATCGACCAGATGATGAAGTGCGACATGTGCTTCGACAGGACGAGCGTCGGGAAGAAGCCGATGTGCGCCACGGTCTGCCCGAGCCAGGCTCTCTACTACGGCCGCGCTGAAGACATCGAACGCATGCGCGTGGAAAACCCGATCCGTCAATTCCAATTCGGCAACCAGACGGTCAGGACGAAGGTGCACCTGATGAGCGCACCTGCAACAGATCAGCTCGACTTCGACATTGTTTCATTCATGCCGGAATCGGAAGACCAGATTCCGGATATCACGGAGCTCGCGATATGGGGGAACTGAAGATGCCATCCCGCTGGAGACAAGACTTCCCCGTACCCAGCGCCGAGGACAGTTATGTCACGCGAAGGGAGTTCACAAAGTTCCTTGGCCTCACGTCTCTGGCGTTTTTGATCGGGACGTGCGCGGCCGCGACAAGAAAACTGGCGAAGCAGTTCTTCAGACGCGACGGAACGTCCGTTGCCGTCGCGGGCATCAACGAGATTCCCGTCGGAGGGCACAAACTCTTTCGATATCCGACGGAAAACGATCCGTGCATTCTCCTGCGGCTTGCCGAAGACAAGTTCGTGGCCTTTGACCAGCGTTGCACACACCTCTCGTGTCCGGTGTTGTTCGAGGCCGCAAAGAAGCAACTTGCCTGCCCGTGCCACGAAGGATTCTTCAGCGCGGAGGACGGACGTCCTCTCGCAGGGCCGCCCAAGAGAGCTCTGGAGCAGTTCACGGTGACAACGCAGAACGCCCAAGTACTGGTCAGTCAAAGGGAGGTGCAATCGGTATGAATCCCGGCATTCAACGGCGGCGCCGAATGAACGTCCTCCTGCAGATGGTGACAGCATTGATCACAGCAATCCTGCTCGGTCAGCTCTGGCTTTTCACCGTGACGCTGGACGCGATGGAGAACCCTGCGGCATCGATAAGCGTGGCTATAGCAGCAGCCATCTGCTCCATCGTGGCTTTCGGAAGTGTGTGGGTGTTGATTCGATTCTTTCTGAATACAGAACAAACGGAAACGGGGGAACGATCTTGAGTGCTGTGAAGAAGAAACTCGTCGTGATCGGGAATGGAATGGCGGGAGCTCGCGTGGTTGAAGAAATCCTCAAGCGATCTCCGGACGCCTTCGAAATCGTCATGTTCGGCGCGGAACCTTATGGGAATTACAACCGGATCCTTTTGAGCAACGTTCTCAATGGAAGCCAGCAGGCGACCGAAATCTTCATTAATCCGTTGTCGTGGTATCAGGAAAACAAGATCCGTCTCCACGCGGGCGTTAAAGTGTCTCACATCGATCGAAAGCGGCGCCTTGTTGTAGGCATGCCCCTGAAGAGGGACTCTCTGGCGTACAGCGCCAATGCGGAGTCTGAAGACAGCGCGCCCGCAATCGAGGAAGCCTACGATCACGTCATCGTCGCTACAGGGTCTCGTCCCTTTGTGCCACCCATGGAAGGCTTCGGCGGAGAAGGCACCTTTCTCTTCAGAACCATTGACGACTGCTCGCGCATCGCGGACTTTGCAAGAAACTGCAGGCACGCCACGGTCATCGGCGGCGGACTACTCGGACTGGAGGCCGCTCGCGGCCTGCTCAGCCATGGCGTTGAAGTCACCGTGCTCGAAGCCGGCCCTCAACTGATGGGACAGCAACTGGATCCCGAAGCGGGCGACATGCTGCTGAAGACCATCGAAGCGATGGGCATTCACGTCCGCTGCAATACGATCACAACAAAGATCTGCCGCCTGGGCAGGCGAATCACTCACCTGGAGTTCAAGAACGGTTCCACGCTCGAAACGGACATGGTTGTTGTCAGCACCGGCATTCGGCCAATCACTGAAGTCGCAATGCTGTCGGGCCTGACTGTGGACCGGGCCATTGTCTGCGACGACCAAATGCGAACGAGCGACCCGGAGATCTTTGCGCTCGGCGAATGCATCGAGCATCGAGGGCAGGTCTACGGTCTCGTCGATCCTATCTGGGAGCAGGCGAACGTACTCGCCGATGTCATTACGGGGACAAAGCCCGACGCCGCATATTGCGGATCCAAACTTGGAACGAAACTGAAAGTCATGGGCGTCGAACTCGCGTCCATGGGCATCACGAAGCCGACAAAAGACGATGACGAAGTGGTTGTCTATCGCGAACCTTCTCGCGGCATCTACAAAAAGCTGATCGTTCGAAGCGGACAGGTAGCCGGCGCGATTCTCCTTGGAGACATTGAATCTGCGGGAACGCTGATGCAGATGTTCCTTGGGAACGTTCAGGCGCCGGCCCGGCGCGCGGATCTGCTGTTCGGCTCGCCAAGCGGTGTTTCGCTGTTGAAGGCATCCGACCTTCCCGATAACGCGCAGATCTGCAATTGCAACGGTGTCAGCAAAAAACAGATCGTGGAGGCCATCGAGGTCAAGGGCTGCCAGAGCGTCTCGAAGATCGGCGCGTGCACACGAGCCGGATCCGGTTGCGGTTCATGCAAGAGCCTTGTGGCCCAGATTCTCGAAGCCTGTGTGGGAGAAGTGGCGTACGACCCGAGCGAGCACTACTACGTTCCCGGCGTACCACTCGAAAAGTCTCGCCTTGTATCTGAGATTCGCAGCCGCGGCATCAAGTCCGTGAGCGAGGTGTTTTCGCAGCTGTCCGACGGTAAGGAAGATCCCTCCAGCAAAGTCGGCCTTGCTTCGCTGCTGAAGACGCTCTGGCCGGGTGAATACGAAGACGAACGCGACGCGCGATTCATCAACGACCGCGTGCACGCAAACATTCAGAAGGATGGGACATTCTCGGTCGTGCCACGAATCTACGGTGGCGTGACCACTGCCGATGAGTTGATGCGCATCGCTCAGGTCGCGGTGAAGTACAACGTTCCCATGGTGAAATTCACCGGCGGACAGAGAATCGACCTGCTTGGCATTAAGAAGAACGATTTACCGAACGTCTGGAAAGAACTTGGGATGCCCAGCGGCCACGCTTACACCAAAGCATTTCGCACCTGCAAGAGTTGCGTGGGCACCGACTTCTGTCGTTACGGGGTTGGGGACTCCATCGAGTTGGCACAGAAGATTGAGCGCCGATTCCAGGGGGTGGAGTCTCCACACAAAATGAAACTAGCCACCGCGGGCTGTCCACGCAACTGCTCTGAGGCCTATGTAAAGGATCTCGGCGCGGTCGCCATTGAGGGGGGCAAGTGGGAAATCTACATCGGAGGAGCTGCCGGGGGCAGCGTCAGGAAGGGCGATCTGCTTTGCACCGTAGATACCCACGACGACGTGCTCCTTTATATGGGCCGCTTCATGCAGTACTACCGCGAGCATGGGAAGTATCTCGAGCGTTCTTATGGATTCCTGGAGCGCGTCGGCATCGAGACGTTGCGAAAGATTCTCGTCGAAGACAGCCTCGGAATTTGTGCGCGATTGGACGCGGAAATCCAGAAGGCGGTAGACGCCTATGAGGACCCGTGGAAGGAAGCCGAGGTTCCGGTTTATCCCGCACAGTTCAGTGGACCCGAATTGGCTTATGCACTGGAGGTCGCCGAAAACAATGGCTAAAGCTGCAGTTACATCAACCGTTAATCTTGGTACTGTCGAAGCGATTCCGCTCGGACAGGGCCGATGCTACGTCGTGAGCAATCGAGAGGTCGCGGTGTTTCGCCAACGGAACGGAACACTGTTCGCGACGCAGAACCGGTGTCCGCATCGGCAGGGCCCGCTGGCCGAAGGATTGGTCGGTGATGGACGAGTGATCTGCCCGCTGCACGCGCACCAGTTCAATCTGGAGACAGGATGCGGAGGAGAGGCGGAAGAGAACCTTGAGGTGTATAGCGTGCAGGAAGTCGCGGGAACTATTGTGTTGAATGTCGAGGCTGGGCAGCTCTGACTGCGTCGAGTTGTGGTGACGTTGACCTGATTCGAGGCAAAGGCGAATTCGGTCAGCGTCACCAGAACTCCATTAGTCGAGGCCGATCGTCTTGACGGCACGAATCGTACCGGCGTCTTGAACAAACCGATATTCCATACCGTTGTGGCCTGAATCAATCCGTAACACCGCCTCACCGCGATCGACAGTCAATTTAATATCAGGGTGATCATCGCTTGATCCTCAGGATTGGTTCCACGGTCTCACTTCTGTTCCATCGTCACGCGTATCTCTTTCAACTCTCCAGTTCCATCCAGCTTCAACGGTGTGGTCAACAAGTCCGTCGTTCCATATTGAATCGACTTCAGCGAAATCCCTTCCGGCAACTTTCCCATCGAGATTCGATACTCGCCCTCCACAATGGGAAACCTGAACCCGCCATCGGCCCGAATCGCCGTCGCGAGCGTTGTTCCTTTCACGGGCACAGCCTGGATCATCAAAGCGGTCGATAAGGGTGGCAGATTCTGACCGTCCTGCATCACGGCGACGCCGGTCAGTTCGACAAACGCGGGAATCACGATTCCCGCCAGTGCGCGGTCAGCAATAACCACGTTGCCGTGCGCACTCAGGCTGCCCGGCACGGTGCGCAGCGCGTAGTTGCCTGCGGGCAGGCTTGGCAGCTCAAATTTTCCGTCGGTCGAGACCGCAGTCTCCATTTGTGCCCAGGCCGTCGAGCCTGTAAAGACAACTTTCAAATTCGCAGGTCGAGGCGACTGCGGGCCGAGTCCGACCACGCCACTGACCTTTACGCCGGGCCCCGAAGGTAAGCCGACATCGATATCCTTATCCGCAACAACAAGCGTAAGGTTCGGCAGAGCATTCGTCGGAGTAGCCATGAGGGTGTAATTTCCTGGAGGCACCCGCAGGAATTCAAACGTGCCATCCGCCTGGACCTGCGCCGTGTTGAACTGAGATCCGCGCCCGATTGCCCCACCGGTCAACCGAACCATGGCAGGACGCACTGCACCCAGGGGCACCCGCCCTGACACCCGAACACCTGCAGCAACAACAAGACTGAAATCCAGACGCTCGAGCGCTGCGCCCGGAGTGATTTGAATGCTCCGCGCCCCATTCGTCGTGCTCACACCGGGATAGTACGTGGGAAGATCCACGAGCCCGGCCTGGATGTAATAGCGGCCTGGAGGGATGTTCTCGAGCTTGTAGCGGCCCTCACTGTCCGTTTGCGTGAGGCTGACAAGGGCTCCTTCGCCGATACCTGCCGTCGAGTCGGTCAATGCCTGGGCGGCAACACGAACTCCGGAAGCCGGCGCACCCGCTGTCGTCCTGACAATTCCCGTCGCCGTCCCTGTCTGTGCTGGCGCAAGCGGGATTTGCACGAGCAGCAAGGCGAAGGTGACAAGCAGCCAACTCATCGGCGTTCCTTTCTACTTCCCGGAAGGAATCCAGGGAACCTGCACATCGACAGTTTGACCTTCAGCGACGTCGATGGACACTCCGAATTTCTGATACTTCATCATGTACTCGGCATTCTGTTCGGCACCACCGGCAGGCAACTCTTGAAACGCGAAGACCCTGTAGCGGCCGGGCGCAAGTCCAGGAATGACAAGAAGAGCGAAGTCCCCTGGAACCGTCTTGTATAAGAGGCGGTTCTCACGACGAGAGTCATCCGGCATCAGCACGACGCGGCTCGACGAACTGCCGGCCGCGCCAGGCGCGTCAGTGCCATTGATGGTCAGGCGCACCTTCCCTCCACCGCGGCCGAACACGAGTTCAACTGGATCCAAAGGCTCGGTTCCAACGGTGATCACACCGTCTTCGTAGATACTCTTCGATCCTACGCGCATCTCCGATAGATAAAACTCCTGTGGGATCGACGAGAGCTGAAAGTTATAGCGTCCTGGAGGAACCGCCGCGAATGCGAATTCGCCGTAGTTTCCAAGAACCTGTTGGGCGCGGACGTGGGAAACGAGCGGTGAAGGATAATTGTCCATCGGAGTTAACGTGATCTTCATAGCGCGCAAACGAACAAAATCATCCGACGAAAGTCCCGGGGCAACAATCCGCCCGTTGATATCCGACGAGCCTATTCGGATAACAACATTCTCGACATTGCGGTCTTTCAGTAGAACTCGCGCACGGCCGGTGGCGTACGTTGGCGTACCGGGAGCGAAGGGAGTGACCGTCCCAGTGGCAGTCCCACCTGTCTGCATTGGAATCACAGGGAAAAGATCCCATTCGCCCACAGGCAGATTGACTTCAAATTCGCCGTTGTTCTGAGTGCGTAAGTTTTGCAACAACGGCGCCGCGTTTGGGTCCGGACTTCGAGGATCCGCCGAAACAAAAGTTATTCCCAGGATCGCGTTCGGGAGGCCGTTCCCTGCCGCAGCGGCTGGGATATTCACGATCTTGCCGGAGACCTTGAAGGTCGGAGGGCTGGCAATATCGAAGTCAATACCGACGAGTTCCTGTCCAGCCTCGACCCCGATCTTTGTCGCGGCGTCAATGTCCAGAGTGCCGGGATAGTAAATTGGCAAGCCCTGCAGGAGAAGGGAGTCTGCGCGAAGATAGTACTCGCCGGGCATCACGTTGGATATGCGATAGTTTCCGGCCGTATCCGCCTGTACCGTCGTACTCATCTGAAAAACTCTTCGACCGTCACGATAGACGAGGGTTCCAAGGCTTATTCGGTTGAGTGCCGCCGTACCCAAACCCGCAGTCGCGGACGCACCCGGACGCAGGTCCTTGACACGTCCGCCGACCGCCGCATCGGACACGGGCGCTTGCGGCATTCCGAGAATGAGAGTGGTCAGCAAGAGGAGCGCGCTCTTCACGTTCGATCACACCTTCCGGCTTAACAGGCTGAAGACTACCGAAATGATACGAACGTGAGCAACTGTGAGGCAATTTCCCGGATGAGGGATTTGCAGGCCTGCCAATCCCTCACCCGGCGCTTCGCGCCGCCCTCTCCCGAGGGGAGAGGGATTTAGTTATGGGCAAACTGCTTGGCGTGATTCTCCAGGAAATCGATCAGATAGGTTCGGCAGGCGTAGTAATCAGTATGGTCGAGAACTTCCGTACGATTGCGCGGGCGTGCGAAAGGCACCGTATAGACTTCGCCGACGCGCGCTTCCGGCCCGTCCGTCATCAGGATGATGCGGTCGGCGAGATACAAGGCCTCATCGATGTCATGCGTCACCATGACAACAATCTTCCGCGACTTTTCCCAAACGTCCAGCAGCTTGTCCTGCAGATCGAGTCGGGTGAGCGAGTCAAGCATGGAGAAAGGCTCATCGAGCAACAGAAACTTCGGCTCGATGGAAAGCGCCCTGGCCATCGAAACACACTGTTGAGTTCCGAGTGACAGTTCCGTCGGCTTCTGATCGTAGCAGCCTGCGGCTCCGACGAGCTCCAGATACTTTTCGGCCTGCTCACGCCGCTGGGCACGGGTGTAATTCGGAAATGCGCGCCCCACGGCAAGCGAGACGTTTTCCCCTGCAGAAAGCCACGGCAGAAGGGAGGGCGATTGGAAGACGACGCCGCGATCGCTTCCCGGCTCGTCAACTTCCTTACCGTTTATTGCGACTCCACCGAACGTTGCTTGCTGGAGTCCTGCAATAATCGACAGCACCGTGGACTTCCCGCAACCTGAATGACCAACAATGCACACGAATTCGCCGTCGGTAAGTCTGGCATGGACATCCTTCACTGCAATGTAAGGTCCGGCCGGCGTATCAAAGATTTTGGTCAGACCGGTGATCTCGAGCGATACGTTCGTCATAGCTGCTCCTCGACGGCTTTGGACTGGGCAACTTTGGGAATCTCCAGAGCCTTGCGCGGGTCGCGTTGCCCTTCATGAACAAACTCCGCAAGCCGCTCCACAACTTCCGCTCGAGTCCTCACAGCGAGCGGGTCATGCAACAGCTGCGCATCCGTGCGCGGGCGAGGAAGCTTTACGGGGATTGGCGTTCCCAGCTTCGATCGAGGCCCACGCGTCATGGGAACGATTTGATCGGACAGCAGCAACGCCTCGTCGAGATTGTTAGTGATCATGACGGCTGTGGCAGCCTTCCCTACCACCGAACACATCTGCACCAACACCTGTTGCAATGTTGACCGCGTGAGCGCATCGAGCGCGCTGAAGGGTTCGTCGAGAAACAACAGGCGTGGCTCCGTTGCAAACGCGCGAGCAATCGCGACACGTTGTCTCATGCCGCCTGAAAGCTGGCCCGGTCGCTTCTGAACAGCGTTGCCCAGGCCTACGGTTTCGAGAAATCGCTTTGCCTGATCGACCTGCTTCGCTCGTGACCAATCCGGAAACGTGGCCTGCACCGCGAGCCGGACATTCTCCAGAGCGGAGAACCAGGGCAACAGCGAGTAATTCTGGAATACGACAGCCGCATGAGGGTGAATGCCGCGAACGGCCTCACCCCCTACGGTCACTGTGCCGGAATCCGGAGCCTGGAGCCCGGCAAGTATCGCCATCAGCGTTGACTTTCCGGAGCCCGTGGACCCGACAATCGAAACAAACTCTCCCTCTTCGACTGTGAGGTGCACACCACTCAGAACTTCGCGGACTCTTCCAGCCGAAGCGAACGACTTCGAGACATTTCGTACTTCAACAAGTGCCAATGCTCACTCCCCCTGTGTCGTGCCTGCTGCTAGATCGAACGCAACCGCATCTCTACCAGGCCCATCATCCGGTCGAGCAGAAATCCCACGATGCCGATAGTGAGAATGCATAGCAGGATGTGGGCATAGATGAGGCTGTTGTACTCCTGCCACAGGAACCCGCCCACTCCCGGCGTGCCCGTCAGCATTTCGCTTGCGACGATGACCAGCCACGCAATACCCAGACTGAGCCGATACCCGGTAAACACATGCGGCAGAGTGGCCGGCAGCAACACCTTGGTGAACGTCTGGATTCTTGAAAGACGAAGAACCTTCGCGACGTTGCGGTATTCCTGCGGAATGGTGCGAACACCCGCAATCGTGTTCAGCACGGTCGGCCACATTGAACACAGAGCAATCGTGAACAGCGCAGCCGGTTCAGACTTCTGAAAGATGATCAATCCAAGGGGAAGCCACGCCAGAGGCGAAATCGGCCGGAGAACCTGGATCACCGGATCAAACATTCGGTTGAACACCTTCGACAGTCCCAGGATAAATCCCAGCGGAGTTGCGATCAGGACCCCCAGGAGGAATCCCTTTGCAACACGGATGAGGCTGTACGAAGCGAGACGGACAATCCCTTGATCCATCTCACCACGTTTTTCCAACGGCTGAAGGATGTAGACCTTGCTCTCTTCCCATGTCTTCAAGGGAGAGGGCAAATCCTGCACGTTGACGCTCAGAACCGTCCAAACCAGCAACAAGAATCCGACTCCCACAACCGGGAGCAGGAAGCGCACTATTCGTTCACCCATTACTCAACTCCTCCTCAGGCCCGGCTGTGGATTGCGAAAGACAGGGCATACTTCTCGGCCTGGTTCGGATCGAACGTGCCGTCGAAGAACTTCAAAGGTTCCATGTCCTTCGTCTTTGGAGTGACGCCCATATCCTTCATGGCTTCGAGGTAGATGTCCTGACGGATCACTTTCTTCGAGATACCGGCATAGTCGGGTGTCTCCTTCACCATGCCCCAGCGGCGGAACTGTGAAAGCCACCAGTATCCGTAGCTCTTCAGCGGATAGTTGCAGTCGCGATCGTTGAAGATCATGTAATACGGATCCTGCTCGACAGGCCGTCCGTCACCGTAGTCATACTTCCCCTGCAGGCGGGCAAGAATGATTTCGGGCGGGCAGTTGATATAGGTCGCCTGCGAAACGACCTTCGCAGCGCTGGCTCGATTATCCATCTTGTCGAGATACTGGCTCGAAAGGTGCAATGCCTTCAGGATCGCCTTCACAGTCTTGGGATTCTTCGTGGCGAACTCTTCGGTGAAAGCGCAGACCTTTTCCGGATGGTCCTTCCACATCTGCTGGGTCGTGATCGCCGTGAATCCGATCTTGTCTTCGATCGCGCGATAGTTCCATGGCTCACCGACGCAGAATCCGTCCATCTTGTCCACCTTCATGTTGGCAACCATTTGTGCCGGCGGAATGGTGATGAGAGAAACGTCCTTGTCGGGATGAATGCCGCCGCCCGCGAGCCAGTAACGAATCCACATCGCATGCGTTCCCGGAGGAAATGTCATTGCAAACGTCAGAGGGTCACCTGCGGCCTTCGCTTTGTCGGCAAGCGGTTTGATGTCCGCTGCCTTCTTGACGCCTGCAGCCTTCAGCTTGTTGTTGAGCGTGATGGCCTGGCCGTTTCGATTCAGAAGCCACGGAATCACCATCGGCTTTACCGGCGATCCCGCCAGTCCCATCGTAGAGGCGAATGGCATTCCGATCAGCATGTGGGTCGCCTGGTTTTCACCGAGTGTGAGCTTGTCGCGTATGACGGCCCACGATGCTTCCTTCGAAATCGTGGAATTGATCCCGAACTTTTTGAAGTAGCCCAACTCGTGAGCCATGACGATCGAAGAGCAATCGGTCAGAGCGATGATTCCGAAACGAACATCCGGAGTTTCCGGGGAGTCGTCGGCATAAACTCCGCCTGCCCATCCTTTCGGAACTCCAGCCAGAATTCCGGCTGCTGCGGTTGCTGCGGTGGTCTTGATGAACCCGCGTCGAGACTGCTTCATAAGTCTTGAACCTCCAATTTCAGAAAGAATAGGTAACCATCACATATGGCAGGCGATATTGCTTGCCTGGTGTAGCGTTCTTAAGAAAAGTTCCGGGGAAGATATTTGCGTAGCCGGCGCCGATCGACGTCACCGCGTTCAGCCCGTAAGTCATCTGAATATCCGCTTCCTGTCCGACGTGACGGCCGGCGGTTCCGCTGGGCACTCGGACAATCGCGGCGCCCGCTGCGTTGTAGAGAGCATCCTTCGGGCTGTCCAGCCACCAGGAGTGATAGAACACGCTCATGTTCAGCTTAGTGGTTGGCTTGATTTCGAAGCCGGCGCGGAGGTCGTGAATGTTCTTCCAGCCGACCTGATCAGCGAGTCCGTATTTGTCGTGTCCTGTCGGATAGAGTTGATCGAAGGTCTGCTGCTTGCCGTCGGCTGGATTCTCGTCGCCGGAAGCGTAGTTGTATTCGAGGACAACGCGGGGCTTCTTGTTGACGCCCGCAAGCGTGTATCCCAGGGCCGCGTGTGACGCAGCGGCACGAATGGTATCCGTACCTACAAAGCCTGTCTGGCCTACGGCTTCGATGTTGTAATCGAAGTTCGCAGGAAGTTTGCCGACGAACCGGGCGCCGTAAACTTTGCGATCCGTCTTGCCACCCAGCCCCGCTTCCGTTTTCGTGCCGCGCGCCAACCTCCATAATGCGTAGGGTTCGATCGTGGCGTTGGGTATGACCTTCGTGATCGAACCGTAAGCGCCATGCAGATCATTACCACCGGAACTCTTGTCGGCCGTACCTTCCTTAAGGTTCACGACGGACGATGCAAACAGATCCACTTTGTACTTGCTGTGCTGCAACGTGAGTCGCGCGGCGTCAAAAGATCTGGCGGTATTCGTCCAGTTGAGATGACCAATCAAACGTTGATCGCCGAAGAACATTTCCTGCCGGCCAACCTTGAGAAGAACTGTAGGCGCTTCCGCTTTTCCAAATTCGGCGTAAGCCTGCCGGATGTCCATCGTGTTTTCGAAAGGCGGCGCGTCGGGCTTGGTGTTCTTCCAGAAGGACTGCGCATCCTGGCCCTGGAACTGGAAACGCATCCAATAGGTCGGGCTCACGCGCATGTTGATCCGCACGCGACTGAGAACATAGGCATCTTTTGTGTCAGGCTTGAATCCTCCACCATCGAATCCTTCGAGGCGCATTCTGTATTCGCCGCTGAAGCGCAGCCATGCGGGGAGTGCCTTATTGACGTGGCTCAACATCGGCTGAGCAGCAGGTGCAGTCGGCGTGGTCGCTGGAGCCACGGCCGCGGCGGGCTGCGGTGATTGTTGCGCGAGAACGGATTCGTTGCGAAACGTGAGAGCACAAAGGCAAAGAGCGGTTGTAATAATTCGTTTCAAGGTCCCCTCCCAATGCCGATCCTCCAATGCAAGGCGCGTGCCTTTGGCGGAGAAGACACGAAGCGACTATCGATACTCCTGAGAACAAAGCGGTTGATTGGATTCACTCGTGCGTTGAGCGAATGAACGGGCGCTTGACGTTCGGCACACTAGTGTCGGGCCCGGCGGAAAGTGGAGTACAAACATGTAGGAAACGCTCTCGCCGACACCGATGCCACGAGTCCGGATTCCGCTCTGCAGGCGTCGCAAACAACATCAACACGGCGCTGTTCTCATTGGACAAGACTGGTGTCCGCGAAAAGAAATGCACCGTTATCAGGGACTGCGGTCGTCATACCAACAATTCCGTACTCTTCGTTTAAAGGGCACCGACAAAGTTGTTCCCTCCGCGTCCGCACACTCGTGTTCTAATTCCCCGCATGAGCGAACTGCTTCTACGACTTGCTCGAATGGACACGTGCGTCGTGTCCGATGCCCTCGACAAGCTGGGACTTTCCGGCGTTGCCGCAGGACTGAGCCGGCTTGCGACCGACAGGAAACTTGCCGGACAAATTCTGACTGTCAGGCTCGAGGCTGCAAATGGACGACTGGCAGATCGACATTTGTGCACGGCCGCGATCGAAGCTGCTCGTGCCGGCGACATTCTTGTCATCGAACATCATTCAAGAACAGACTGCGCAGGGTGGGGTGGATTGCTTTCAAGAGCGGCCATGGTGAAAGGAATACCCGGCGTCATTGTTGACGGAATGTGCCGCGATATCGATGAGAGTCGTGAACTCGGATTCACGGTCTTCGCCCGCGGCGTCATCCCTGCTACCGCGCGCGGCCGCATCATCGAAACCGACTTCAATTGTCCCATTACCGTCGGGTCTGTTGTCGTCAATCCCGGCGACTGGGTTATCGCGGATGGCAGCGGCGTCGTTTTTCTCCCCCACCAGAATGTCGAAGCAATCCTCACCCAGGCCGAACAACTCGTTGCTCGCGAAGTAACACTGCTGGAGGACATCGAGGCCGGCATTCCCGTCAGCCAGGTCATGTCCCGCACCTACGAGCACATGACCCGCAAAGACGAGTAGCGGTTCTGGGGACGTTGACCAAACCCCCAGCAATTCTCAGTGCAGTTCGGTCAACGTCACCAGAACTAGGCTGGCTCGTTGCTGTAAAAGTGAGACTTGGGGCATCCTCCTCAGACTTTTATAGGTGGAGGACCAGGCTTTTTTCGACGAAGGTTCCGGCCGGTCAATTTCTCGATTTCGCTGACGAAGGTCTCGTCACCACAAGGTCGGCCGGTGAATGTGCACTCACGGATCAGTGCAGCTATCCTTAGATCAGTTTCGCCGCCCAGCCATTCACGCCATCCTTCAACGGCTCGCGGTTCATCCAGATCGAGCAGTGGGTCGGGCGCCCCATCACAGTGCGCGCGGGCGCTTGACCAGCGATAGTCCGCAGCGGATTTAACGATTCCCGCGCGAACGGGGTTGTTCTCAACGTAGCGAATGGCATTCCGTGTATGAGATTCACTAAGCACACACGAAAAAGGACGCTCCTGCCAAAGATGACCAACATACGCGTACTTCTCGTTGAACCACTTCGAGTACATCCCCTGAGCCCGGTGAAACGTTCTTGCGACGGAGTCGAACGTCTCTGGAACTGCGATGTGGTGAACGTGGTTCGGCATGAGGGAATATGCCCGGATCACCAATCCATACATGGCGCAACTCTCCGCAAAAAGATCCAGGTAGAATTCGCGATCCTCTTCATCACGAAAAGTGTTTAGCCGACGACTCCCTCTGTGCACCAGGTGGTGAGCCATTTGCGGAACAATCACACGAGCTTTTCGAGGCATTTGGGTGGAAGTGTGGAGGGAAATCCAAAGGGTGTCTCTATGATCGCTGGTGACAAAAAGCCCTGCAAGAGAATAGTTCGGTCAACGTCACCGGAATATCCGCGTCAGTAAAATAGTTCGGTCAACGTCACCGGAACCCATCCCTGCGGAAATCTGCTACATTTGTGGGCTCTACGAATACTTGCCGGGGAGCAGAGATATGAAACTGGTCATGGTCGGGACGGGCGCGTTCGCGAAAAAGCATCTGGATGGGATCGCGCGCATTAAGGGCGCGGAGGTTGCTTCCGTTGTGGGGCGTGTACCCGAAACGACAGAAGCCATTGCAAAGAAGTACAACATTCCTCATTCGACAACGAGCCTGGAGGAAGCCCTGAAGCAGCCCGGCGTGGATGCGGCGATCATCACTTCGCCCACCCAGGTCCATGCGGCGCAGGCGATCCAGGTGATGCGTGCCGGCAAGCATGTTCAGATCGAGATACCGATCGCGGATTCGCTTGCCGACTCGGAAAAGATTCTCGCCGCACAGAAAGAAACCGGCGTGACGGCAATGGCCGGCCACACGCGGCGCTTCAATCCCAGCCATCAATGGATCCACAAACGTATCAAGAAGGGTGAGTTGAAGCTGCAACACCTCGTCGTCCAGACATTCTTCTTCCGAAGGACCAACATGAACGCGGAGGGCAAGCCGCGAAGCTGGACGGATCATCTCCTCTGGCATCATGCCTGCCACACCGTCGATCAGTTCCAGTATCAGACCGGCGAGACGGCTTCTGATGTTCATGCCTTCCAGGGACCGATCCATCCCGAACTCGGCATTGCCATGGACATGAGCATCGGGATGAAGGTTCCTTCCGGTGCGATCTGTACCCTGGCGCTCTCCTTTAATAATGAAGGGCCGCTGGGCACCTTCTTCCGATACATCTGCGACAACGGAACCTATATCGCGCGGTACGACGAGTTGATCGATGGCAGCGACAAGCCGGTGGACGTCTCCAAAGTCGATGTCTCAATGGATGGCATTGAGCTCCAAGACAGGGAGTTCATCGCAGCGATTCAGGAAAAGCGCGAGCCGAACTCAAGCGTCGCCCAGGTTTTGCCTGCCATGCGTACGCTCGATCGACTGGAAAAGAGCCTCAAGTGAGGTCATACTCCGTAGTTTCAATTCAGGAGCCCAGATGAGACCGACTGTTGTCCGAAAAATCCAGAGAGCCGATTCCAAAGTCATTGCCACGCTGGGAGAACATGGCGTCGCCACTGTGCACGAAGCGCAGGGCCGGACGGGATTGATGAAGCCCTACATGCGCCCCATTTACGCGTCAGCGCGCGCCGCCGGCAGCGCGATCACCGTATCGTGTGCCCCCGGCGACAACATCATGATTCACGCGGCACTCGAGCTCGTACAACCCGGCGACATTCTTGTCGTCATCACAACATCGGAATCCACGGACGGGATGTTCGGCGATCTGCTCGGCGTCTCCTGTCAGGCCAACGGTGTGGTGGGGCTCGTGATCGAGGCCGGAGTTCGCGACGTTACCGATCTCACGGCGATGAATTTTCCGGTGTGGTCGAGGGCTATCTCCGGTCAGGGGACTGTCAAGGCGACACCGGGGCACGTAAACGTGCCGGTTCAGTGCGCCGGTGCCATCGTCAATCCCGGCGACGTGATCGTTGCCGACATGGACGGCGTCGTCGTTGTCCCCCGGCTCGAAGCTGCAGAGGTGGCGCGACTCAGCGCGGAACGTATAGCGAAAGAACAGAAAACGCGCGAGCGGCTTCGAAACAAGGAGCTGGGCGTGAACATTTACGGACTCAAAGCCAAATTGCTGGAGCTTGGCGTCCGGTACGTCGAAGACGAGAAGGAGCTAAATAATGGGTGAAATCGTTGCAGCATTCGCCACAGCGCATGCGCCTCAGCTAATCACGCGGCCACCAGATGAGAAGCCGGAACAACTCGATGCCAGCATCGCCGCCATGCGCGAGCTCGGCACGATCCTGGACGAGACCAGGCCCGACGTGATTGTCTTTTTGGGAAGCGATCACCTCGAGACCTTTTCACTGACCTGCTATCCCACGTTCGGTATCGTGGCCGGCAGCACCGCTTATGCGGTGTTCGGTGGGAAAGAGTTCCGACATCCTATTCATCGCGAAATGGCTGAGGACTTCCTCAACAAACTTGTCGACCGTGATTTCGACATGGCGTATTCGGAAGACGCTGAACTGGGACACACTTTCGCGACACCGTTTCAGTATCTGATCGAAAAGCGTCAGATTCCCGTCGTGCCTTTCTTCACGAACGTCTACCTGCCTCCTCTTCCGAGCCCGAAGCGTTGCCTCGCCCTCGGTAAGGCAATTGCAGAAATCATCAAGGGCCGGAAGGAACGCGTCTGCATTCTGGCCAGCGGTGGTATGTCGCACTATCCCGGCACGTGGAAGTATCCGACTCCCGAATTCGAGTTCGACCGCTGGATGATCGGGGAGCTCGAGGCCGGTCGAGCGGAATCGCTGCTGAACATGACAGCCGGGCAGCTCGACGAAACAGGAAATACCGAACTGCTCACTTGGATCACCCTGCTCGGGGCGGTCGGCAATGTCCCCGGAGAGTGTCTCCAGTACACACCGACCTGGCACCATGGACACGGCTTCATGCGTTTCCTTCCCCAGCGCGAGCGCAAAAATCCTCCGCTTCAAGTGAAGGAGCGATTTGGCGGCTTCAAGTTCAAGAATTCGGGCTTCGAGTTCTACGTCCATCCGCCGGCTTCATCCTATGCCCTCAACCGGCTTCTCTTTGATGTCCGGCATGACGGCGCGCTCCGGCAACGCATCATTAATAATCTGGACGAAGTGGCAAAGCAGTACGGGCTCGATGATCTGGGGAAAAAGGGAGCTCAGGCTTTAATCGATGTCGGTGGCGCTAAAGTCGTGAGCGACTTCGCCAAACCGCTCGTCGAGGCGGGTGCGCATCCGCTGCAAGCGCTCATGTCGTTGCATGTCATTTTCTCGCTCAGTCACAAGGCGAAGAAAGCCGAGCAACCTGCCGAGGCGAAGAAGTAACAGGCCATGATCATCGATTGCCACGGGCATTACACCACGGCTCCAAAACAGCTGCAGGACTACCGCGACTCCCAGATCGCGGGACTGAAGACGTCGGCGCCAAAGACGAAGGGAACGCTTACCATCAGCGACGACGAGATCCGGGAAAGTCTCGAAGGCGCGCAGCTTAAATTCCAGCGCGAGCGCGGAACCGACGTCACGATCTTTTCGCCTCGCGCATCCGCCATGGGACATCACATCGGCGATGCGACCACGAGTCTCCACTGGACGCAGCACTGCAACGATCTGATTCACCGCGTCTGCTCGCTCTATCCCAAAAACTTTGTCGGTGTCTGCCAGTTGCCGCAGACACAGGGCGTGAGCCCGACGAATTGCATCGAAGAACTGGAGCGGTGTGTGAACGAGTTCGGGTTCATCGGATGCAACCTGAACCCCGACCCCTCGGGTGGAAACTGGACCGCGCCTCCGCTCACCGATAAGTACTGGTATCCGTTTTACGAAAAGATGGTCGAACTGGACGTGCCGGCGATGGTCCACGTGAGCGCCACGTGCAATCCGAACTTCCACACGACCGGATCGCATTATCTGAATGCGGACACGACTGCTTTCATGCAGTTCATCCAGGCCGATCTCTTTAAGGACTTCCCGAACCTGCGCTTCATCATTCCCCACGGTGGCGGCGCGATTCCCTATCACTGGGGACGCTACCGAGGCCTCGCGCAGGATGCGAAGCGTCCTCTCCTTGAAGACATGATGAAGAACAACGTGTTCTTCGATACGTGCGTGTATCACCTGCCAGGGATCGAACTGCTGACGAAAGTCGTGCCGATCGACAACATCCTGTTCGGTTCGGAGATGGTCGGTGCGGTGCGCGGCATCGATCCGCGAACAGGTCAGTATTACGACGACACCAAGCGGTATATCGATGCACTCCCGCTAAGCACGGACGACAAGAAGAAGCTCTTCGAAGGGAATACGCGCAAGGTCTACCCGCGAATTAATAAGAAGGTGTAGCCGCGAAGTCAGCCCCCCTCCGGAGTGCTAACCCTATTCGCACCCGCTGAAAGGACCGCGATGAAGTACAAGAAACTCGCCCCTGGCTTGCTCGCTGCACTTGAAGATCTTCAAACTGAAGGACGCCCGGCATTGATAATGCGCACGAGGACGCTGGGGGTAGCGTCTGTCACGCATACTCAAAAACGTCCCGGCGTGATTGTGTTTGTGCACTGCGATAAAGATGCCAAGGTTGAAGGCCTTGCCAGTGAGGTCCGTCTCAACCAGACACAGGGCGCCGTTCGCACCGCCTATCTGCCACTGGAGAAGGTCGGGGATCTTTCGGAAGATCCCAAAGTGAAGCGCATCGTCGCCTCCCGCAAGCTGAAGCCGAGCATGGACGTTGCGTCACCGAGAGTCGGCGTTCCGAAGTTCGTCAAGAAATCCGGACTCACTGGCGAGGGCGTGATTGTCGGCATTATCGATTCGGGTATCGATCCTAATCACACGGATTTCAGGGGACGCATTCTAAGGATCTGGGACCAGAACGTCAGCGGCCCTGGAGTCGCGGAAGGTGGATACGGACTGGAGCTTAGCGGAGTCCAGTTAACAGCATCCCGCGACCGTGACGGGCATGGGACTCACGTGGCTGGAATCGCCGCCGGCGCGGGATCGAAGTTCCCGGGGGTAGCTCCCGCCGCTCAGCTCGTGATTGTGAATACGTCGTTTCAGGATGCGCACATCGCCGATGGAATTCGCTATATCTTCCGGATCGCAAAAGAGCTTTCGCGCCCCGCCGTGGTCAATCTGAGCCTGGGCGGCCACAGCGATCCGCACGATGGAAGCGATTCGCTTGCACAGATCATCAATGAAGAATCTGGCCCGGGGCGCATTGTGTGCTGTGCTGCCGGTAATGAAGGCGACGATAACATCCATTCCCGCGTGCAACTCGGTGCACCGGCAATACGCGCAGTCCGCTTCAAAATTCCTGCGGATACTGTTGGCATTGCCGAACTGAACGGATGGTATCCGGGAAAGGGAAAACTGGAAATCTCGGTCACAGCCCCGAACGGTTTCTCCACGCCGTTTCAGCCGGTCATCGCCACAGGGAAGTTTCTCAAAAAATTTGAACTGCGGGGCGCCAGAGTCACCATCGAAACTCCGGACAAGGATCCCGATAACGGGGATCACCACTTTTCAGTCAGCATTCGTGGCGCTACGGCGACGAAGCGAGCGCCGGGTGGAAAGTGGGCACTTCGCGTGAAGAACAGTGCCGCCCTATCGGGATTCCTCGATGTATGGGCACTTGACGATCAGGATTCTCCACAGGTCATCTTCTCGGACAGGAATGTAAGCGATTCGATGAAGATCGGCTCGCCCGGAACTGCGGGAAGCGCCATCACTGTCGGCGCGTTCGTTACGCGGAATGCCTGGAAGGATGTTGATGGCAAATCGCAGGAAGTCGAAATGACCCTCGACGACATCGCCAGTTTCAGCAGCGAAGGGCCGGCGAGGGATAACGCGAAGAAACCGGATGTCACGGCTCCAGGCGCAATGATTGCGTCCGGCCTTTCCGACGATTCCGCGGCAGAGCGCGAGGACATCATCGACCGCACGCACGTCCTGGGGGCGGGTACGAGTATGGCAACCCCATTCATTACCGGAGTGATTGCTCTACTGCTCGAACGAAAACCAACACTCGATCCGGCGGCTGCGAAGACCGCTCTTCGAAAGGTCAGCAAAATCCCCGGGAAGGCGGCAGGCTCGTTTGATCCGAAATGGGGATTTGGGTTGCTGGATGCGTCGAAGCTGTAAGAGACGTCACTGCCGCGCGAGCAATAGTCTATGATTGTTCGAGGAGCGTGAATCCGGATGTCCGTCAAAGTGGACTATTCCCGAATCGACGGTGCGCTCGCCCTCGCCTGTGACGAAACTCCGGAGGACGAGCGGTCACTGACCGTCTTCGTGCGCACGAACTCACCGCCGGATCCGGAACAGGTCAGGAAACTCACAACCGCCGGCGTCAATGTTCCCTCGGGTGAACGAAAGATCTTCACGGCAACCCTGTCGCCCGCTCAGGTGGCAGCACTGTCTCACGAGTCATGGGTGCGTAGTCTAAAACTATCCCAGCGCCTCAAAATGACATGAACGTCAGCCTTATGATGTTCTCCCTATGACTCAACCTTCCATCGGATTCATCGGCTTCGGCGAAGCGGGCTCTCATATCGCATCCGGATTGCGAAAGGCAGGCATTGCCGAAATCTCGGCCTACGACATCAACTCCGCGCATCCAACTCTCGGAGCGGTGATTCAACAACGAGCTCAACAAACCCAAACGCCGCTCGTCCCCTCTCCCGGCGACCTTGCCGCCACGTCCGACATTCTCTTCTCCGCCGTCACCGCCAGCTCCGCCCTGGACGCCGCCCGGCAGACGGCACGCTTCCTTTCCTCGCGCCACCTGTATGTGGACATCAACTCCATCTCCCCGCCCCTGAAGCGCGAGGTGGACGCCGTCATTCGAACCACCGGCGCAAGCTTCGTCGAAGCCGCCGTGATGGCGCCGGTGCCTCCGTATGGCCATCGCGTTCCCATGCTCCTGGGCGGACCCGCCGCGCCTCGCTTTGTCGATTCCCTCTCCCCGTTTGGTATGCGCCTTGAAGTCGTTGCCGAGAGCATCGGCACGGCTGTCGCGGTCAAGATGTGCCGCAGCATTGTGGTCAAAGGCCTCGAAGCGCTGCTTTTTGAATGCGTTATGGGGGCCAGCAAGTATGGCGCGGAAGACCGTGTCTTCGCTTCACTCCAGGAAAGCTTTCCGGGCATGGACTGGAAGAAGCTTGCAGACTACGTCGTTGGGCGTGTTGTCGTCCACGGTGAACGGCGCGCCCGGGAGATGGAAGAAGTCGCGGAAACGCTGCGCTCCAGTGGCGTAAATCCAACAATGGCAGAGGCAACCGCCCGCCTGCAGGACTGGAGCGCCAGGATGAACCTGAAGTCTCACTTTGGCCCCGAAGGCCCCTCCGGCTACCGCGAAGTCCTTAGCATCATTACGAACAAGACGAAAGCCTAACATTCCGGTAACATAGGCACTCGTGGCGCGTACTTGTCTTTGTTAGGCCTACTTTTCTTATGAAATTGAAGTCGCAGTATTCCTCCCGTTTATTACCGGTGTTAGTCATTCTCCTCGTCCTCCAGGGCTGCAATGGAGGTGGAGATTCGCAACAAAAGAATCAAGGCGGAGGGCAGCGTGGACAGCGCGGCGCCCGAGGCCGTGCCGAAGCCGTTCAAATCAAGAGCACGACCCCCCAGCGAATAGCGATTCAAAGAATCGTCGATCTTTCGGGAAGTCTGGTATCCCCCGATCAGGTTCGCGTCAGCAGCGAAGTCGATGGGACGGTTGCAACCGTCGATGCCGAACTCGGCCAGGAAGTCCGCGCCGGTGAGATTCTGATTCAAATCGATACGCGAGAACTCCAGCTCGCCGTTGAACGCGCGGAAAGCGCCTTGCGTCAGACCGAAGCCCAGCTGGGTGTAGACAGTGCGCGGCCAGGGGTTGTCCCGCCGGACGAACAGATTGCGTCTGTGAGAACTGCTATCGCCAACCGTGAAGATGCGCGCGCAAAGCTCGCACAAACGCAGGAACTGGTCAACAAGGGTCTGGCCGCACGAGCAGACCTCGACACGAATGACACACGGCTCAAGGTCGCGGAAGCTGCAGTGCAGTCTGCTCTTGAAAACGTCCGCGCGCTGAAAGCCAGCATGCAGGATCGTCGCGCAAGCTACGAACTTGCGAAGAAGAAGGTAGCGGACGCCTCGATTCGAGCACCGTCGAGCGGAACAATTGCGGAGCGCCTGGTTCAGAAGGGCGAGTACATTCGGGCAAATACGCAGGTCGCCACTATCGTGCAATTGAACCCGCTAAAACTGCAAACCGCGGTACAGGAGAAATTCGCGAATGTCATTCGGCGCAACCTGACGGTTCAGTTCAAAGTGGAACCATTTCCCGACGACGTTTTCGAAGGACGAGTCCTGAATATCAGTCCGTCTGTGAATCAGTCTACGCGCACCTTCCCTGTTGAAGTTCTCGTCGCAAACCCTACCGGCAAGCTAAAGCCCGGCTTCTTCGCGCAAGGCTCAATCCTCACACAGAAGGACTCGAATGTCCTCGCGGTACCTCAGGAAGCGGTCTCGACGCTCGCGGGCGTATCGTCGGTGTTTGTGGTCGAGGATGGAACAGTACGGCAGCAGAACGTTACCCTCGGCGCCCAGGAAGGTAACTTTATCGAGATCACCGACGGGCTCAAGGGCGGCGAGACGCTGGCCGCCAGCAGTCTCAACGAAATAACGACCGGCATGACGGTGACCTTTTTCGACTCGCCAGCGTCTCCTTCCCCTCAACGTCTGGAACAAGCTTCGGAAGGTGCTCCCCAAACTCCACAAACGCCTCAAAATCCCGGAGGGCAGCAGCGCGGTAATGGAGCACGCCGCGGTTTCGGAGGCAACGATTGAAATTAGCGGACGTCAGTATTCGCCGGCCGGTTTTTGCTTTGATGATGTCGGTGGCTCTCGTCACGCTCGGCGTGTTTTCCTACAAGAGCCTTGGCGTCGATTTGATGCCGCGGACCGAACAGCCCAACGTCAACATCCGCGTCGGGCTTCCGGGAGCAAGCGCCGAAGAGATTGAAACAACCCTCACGCTGCCGATTGAAACAGCCGTCAACTCGATCGAAGGCATCGACGAACTGCGGGCGAACTCCAACCAGGGCAACACGAACGTCAACGTTAACTTCATTCTTGAAAAAGACATGGACGTTGCTGTGCAGGACGTCCGTGACAAGATAGGGCCCATCGTTAACCAGTTCGGCCGCGACGCCACTGCCCCCGTCATTCAAAAGTCCGATCCTGATTCCGGTTCCATTCTGACGCTCGCGGTCTACGGTGATCGCGACCCCAAGGAACTCAGCGAGATCGTGGACGAGCAGATCAAGCAGGTCCTTGAAACGACCAGCGGTGTCGCCGAAGTGCAATTCTCCGGAGAACGGCGGCGTCAGATTCAGATTCTTCTCAACGCAGATCGCGGGTATGCCTACGGGCTCACCGTTGACCAGGTGCGCAACGCGATCCAACGCCAGAACGTCGAGATTCCGGGAGGCACGTTTATCTCCGGTCCTTCGCAAATCGCGCTTCGAACGCTGGGGCGCATCACGAACGTGCCGGATTTCAGCCGCGTCATTCTCTCGCAGAAAAATGGATCGGTTGTAATGCTGGGCGACGTCGCCCGCGTCGTAGACACGGTGGAGGAACCCAACTCCATCGCGCGTGTTGATGGAAAGAACTCTGTTGCGCTTGGAATCCGGAAGCAGACGGGCACAAACACAGTTGCGGTGGTGCAGGCCGTGCTGTCGCGCCTGGAAATCATCAAGCAGACGCTGCCGAAGGACCTCAACATCGCGATCCGCCAGAATCAGGCGACCTTTATTGAGAGATCGATTGACGACATCCAGCACCACCTGATTTACGGAAGCCTGCTCGCCAGCCTCGTGGTGTTTTTCTTCCTGCGCAATGTGAGAAGCACGGTGATTTCGGCGCTGGCGATTCCGGTCTCCCTGATCGGAACGTTCATTGTGATGAGGATGTTTGGGCAGACGCTCAACAACATGACTCTCCTGGCGCTTTCGCTGGCAACGGGAATCGTGATCGACGACGCCATCGTGGTGTTGGAAAACATTTTCCGCTACATCGAAGAAAAGGGGATGAGTCCGAAGCAGGCGGCTTCGGAGGCCACGGCAGAAATTGGGCTCGCAGTTCTGGCCACAACGCTCTCGCTGGTTGTAATTTTCCTGCCGGTCATCTTCATCACCGGTCAGATCGGACAATACCTTCTCGCGTTCGGCATCGCGTCAGCGACGGCAATCATGCTCTCGATGTTTGTGTCGTTTACTCTCACGCCGGCGCTGTGCGCGCTCTGGTTGCGGCCGCAGGACGCTGTGGGTGACGGTCACCAGTCAAAGAAGAAGGGATTCTACGCTCGCCTTGATGCGGTTTACGGCCACATGCTCGAGTGGAGCCTGCATCACAGGTTCGCGATGTTGATTCTGGCTGCGGCGGTCAGCGCTTCCGCAGTCCTGCTGCTCCCGCGTATTGGAACAGAACTGGTTCCGGAAGACGACCAGAGCGAGTTCAATGTGAGCGTGAATCTTCCGCGCGGCACAACGCTTCAGCGCACAGCTGATTACGTCAAAGACATCGAACCGATGCTTCTCGGGGTGGATAACGTCCAGACGGTTTTTACGAACATCCAGCCTAACCAGGCGAATTACCTGGTCGGATTGACACCGCTTGAAGAACGAAACGTCTCGCAGCAGGACATGATTCGTGAAGTCCGTTCCCGGCTTCAGCGCAAATATCCAGGTACGCGTATCAACGTGTCGGGCGGCACGGCGCTCTCGGGCGCATCGACGGCCAGCGGCGGCAACAACTCCGGCGGCGGCGGAAACAACAATGGCAACCGCCTGCAGATGCTTGTCCAGGGACCTGATATCGAACAGTTGCAGGAGTACATGCAGGTGTTCATGGAAAAGCTCCGGACGGTTCCGGGTGTCGTGGACGTTGGCACGAACTTCGAACTCTCCCAGCCGGAATTGCGCGTCACCGTCGATCGCGTGCGGGCAGCAGACCTCGGAGTCTCCATCGATTCCCTCGCGGCAACCATGCGCACACTTGTCGGAGGCGAAGATGTCACAACGATCAAGCAGGGTGACAACCAATACAACGTTCAACTCCGGCTTGACGAACAGTTTCGCGATCAGCCTGAAAAGCTCGGAAATCTGCTGATTCCGTCAGCCGCAGGTCCGGTGCGGGTGAGCGACGTGGCGCAACTTACGATGGGTAACGGACCGGCGAACATTCAGCGTTACAACCGGCAGCGTCAAATCACGGTATATGCAAGCCTCGACGGTATTCCTCTTGGAGATGGCGTGACGCGAGTGCGCGAGAAGATTGCGGAATTGAATCTTAAGCCCGGGTATGGAGTCATGTTCACGGGTAACGCGCGAACGCTTGATACCGCATCGAAGGACTTCACCGTGGCGATGCTGCTTGCCGTGGCATTCATTTACATGGTGCTCGCATCGCAGTTCAACAGCCTGATCCATCCCCTGACGATAATGACCGCTCTGCCATTGAGCCTTCCCGCAGGCTTGCTCGCACTGCTGGCTTCCGGCATGACGCTCAATGTGTACAGCGCGATCGGGATGCTGATGCTTTTCGGAATTGTTAAGAAGAATTCCATTCTGCAGGTGGACTACACGAACACCCTGCGCGCCGAAGGAATGGAACGTCACGAAGCCCTCATTGTGGCCAATCGCGTTCGCTTGCGACCCATTCTCATGACGACGATTTCAATCGTCGCCGGAATGCTGCCGATTGCCCTGGGCCGTGGAGCGGGCGCGGGTTCCCGCGCATCGATGGCGGTGACCATTATCGGGGGGCAGATGCTTTGTCTGTTGCTTACGCTTCTGATTACTCCAGTGGTCTACTCCTACTTTGATGATCTGGCCGAATTTCGTTTCTCACGCCTTCTTAACCGGCTGCGCCGCAGGCAACCGGATCCGGAGGCAGCTGGCGACTGATACTCCCTCGATCGATGAGGATGGCGGCGTCCTGCGGAAGTAATAGCGACCTTTCGCGGGGGCGAATCGCAGAGCGACCGTCCCCCCGGTTTACCAGTATGGTTGAATGCACTTTTTTCCTTGGAGTCTCCCATGACAGCTAAAAAAGCTTTTGTGTCCCTGTTCCTGGTCTTCTGCCTGGCAGCGCCATTGTCTGCGCAGGACGGCTGGACTCAGGAATTCGTCTTGAATTTCAAACCAACGGCAAGCCGCACGTCGGCAAAGGCCGCGCCGCAGAATCCGGTCATCGCCCAGGTGTTTCAAACCGGCACGGTGCCGATCTCAATGCAAGACGTCATCAATCTGATGCTGGATCACAACCTGGACATCCGGACGAATCGATACTCGCCTCGGTCGACTGCGCTCCAGACGCTGGTCTTCTACCGGGCGCTTCAACCGTCGATCCGCTTCAGCGGAACCGTCAGCCGAGACAATTCCGCCAGCACCTCGCAGGTGACTGGCGCCCTTGCACTGAGCAATCTGCGCCACCAGTTCGCGGTGAATTTCTCCCAGGCGCTCAAGTGGGGCACCAGCGTTGCCATCGACTTTACGGTGAATCGTCAAGCGAACAACAGTCAAGTCAACACGTTCAATCCTTCGTATGTCGGCGCCCTTCGATACACGGTAGGTCAGCATCTGTTGCGCGACCGCGGGACCTTCATCAACACTCGTTCCATCATCGTGAGTCAAAACAACGAGAAGATCTCGGCGATCCAGTTCGAGACTCAAATGATGAATCTGATCGTGACGGCACAGAAGACCTACTGGGACCTGGTTTTTGCCGCAGAGGACCTTAAGGTAAAGCAGCGTTCCCTCGAACTCGCGCAGCAAACGCTTGCAGAGAACCAGACGAGGGTTCAGATCGGCGTTCTGGCGCCGATCGAAGTAAAACTCTCGGAGTCCGAGGTTGCCAACCGTCAACAACAGCTAATCCAGTCCAAGGGCTCAGTCGTTACAAACGAAGACCAGATCAAGAAGCTCGTATCCAGTGAAACCGACCCGAGTCTTTTTCTGGTCGGCCTGAGTACCAGCGATGCTCCACGACGCCCGGCGAGCGTGACGATCCCGACGCTTGAAGAAGGCGTCCGCATTGCGATGGAGAACCGTCCGGAACTGCGTCAGGCAGCGATCGATATGGAAAATCGCGATATCGATGTCGCATACCTGAAGAACCAGAAGCTGCCCATCCTCGATGTAACCGGAACGTTCACGCAAAACGGAACGGGAGGTACCCGCACGATCCGCGGCGGCACCTTTGGCGGCGAGATCACCCAGGTAATCCCCGGCGGCCTCAATGACGCATTTGGTCAGTTGTTCGGCTTCGACTTTCTGGGAAATTCGATTGGCTTCTCTCTCACAATTCCTCTGAATAACAAGGCGGCAAAGGCAGACTACGATCGAGCCGTGAACGAACGAGCCCTCACTCAAAGCCGGCTGGATCTAACGCGCCAGCAGATCGCTTTAGAGGTGCGAAATGCGCTGACCCAGATTGAACAGGCGCGCGCCAGCATTGACACGGCTCGCGTCGCTCGTGAACTCGCTCAGGAACAGGTGGAAGCCGAGCGGACCAAGTTCAACCTCGGGACCTCGACCTTGCGATTCGTCCTGGAAGAGCAGCGCAATCTCTCGCAGGCCGAGACCACCGAACTCCAGTCTCTGGTGTCGTTCAACAAAGCGCTCGTGGATCTCGATAAGTCGATGGGACTGACTCTGATGAAGAATAACGTCCAGGTGGACAAGGCAATCCAGGGCAACAAGATCGCTTCACAGTCCCTGGCAGATCGCGCCCGCTCCGGCAACTAGAGTCGAAGCAAGAAATCGGGGCCAGACCACCCGTTTTCCTATTTCCGTGCGAAAGAAATAGGGAAACGGGTGGTCTGGCCCCGATTTTGTTCCTCTATAATCTCCGGATGCTTATGCGTCCTTCAGTTAGAGGAATTCTGGCACTCCTTATCTCCGGCTTGCTTGCGAGCGCTTGCGGCGAACCGGAGGCGTCGAAGTCAGATACTCCAGGTACAGCAAACGATACCCAGAATCTCCTGATCTATACGGGACGCGACAAGGACGAAGTCGCGAAGGTCATCGAACTGTTCACACAGCAGAACCCGCAGTACAAAGACAAGGTCGAGACCGTCATCCTCGGAGCGCAGGACGCATTGAGACGCTTGCGCGCGGAGCAATCAAATCCACAGGCTGGTTTCCTCTGGGGCGGCACCATTCAAGGTTTGCAGCAGGCAGCGAGCGAACAACTGCTCGCGCCTTCAAATCCTGCTCATGCGAATCTGATCGACGCCTCGCGCAAGGACCCTGAGGGACGCTGGTTTGCCGAGATGCTGCTTCCCGAAGTGATTATCTACAACCACGACCTGCTGAAACCTGAACAGGCGCCGAAAGACTGGGACGACCTCCTCACGCCGGCATTTAAGGGCAAGGTTGTCATTCGCGATGTCGAGGGATCGGGAACCATGCGAACGATCTTCAGCGCGATGATCTACAGGCAGGGCGCAGATTCCCCGGATCCAGGGTACACATGGCTGAAGAAGCTTGACGCGAATACGATCAAGTATGCGGCGAACCCAGACGACATGTACTTCAACCTTGACAGGGGCGTAGGGACGGTTACGCTCTGGAATCTCCAGGACGCGCTTATTCAGCCTCTGAAAAACAAGCGGCCATGGTCGTTCGTCAT
>Ga0068859_100000710_pt1 | contig 33516 bp, 33 predicted proteins | sample KBSSwiS22_FD_66585 | JGI IMG/M metagenome (GOLD analysis project Ga0068859, IMG submission 66585) | Switchgrass rhizosphere microbial communities from Kellogg Biological Station, Michigan, USA - KBS Switchgrass S2-2 | ecosystem: Host-associated > Plants > Roots > Rhizosphere > Soil ...
TCAAACATTACTTCCCTTTCGTTTCGAGAACAATGGGGACAGTTTCTATAAGTTCGAGCGATTTAACCATTTCCATTGTAGTGCTCTTGTATTTTTTGAAATGAGGAGTTTGCAGGTGTGCTTTGTATGCATCAATGTTAGCATATATTTCAAAAACTGTAACGTGGGTGGGATGATCTTTCTCATACACGGCATACAGGGTGATCACCCCGGGCTCAATGCGAACTGCGGTTTCGGCCTGTTCTTTGAGTGCTGTTTTATAACTTTCCAGTTTAGCAGAATCAATTTGGAGCTTTGCTATCCGCACGACTAAGTTTTTATCCTGTGCAACGACTTTGCTGGAAAAAATAAATGTTGACATGATGATAAGTATCAGGAATACTAATCCCAGTTTTTTCATTTTCATTTTAGATGTATTTTATTTTTTCATGCTCCAACAAAATGTCGCAATGCACTACCCAACAATTCGGTGGTTGATTACTACAAACTGTTGTATTCTTCATCGGTTACTTTTTGTAACCAGTTCACTATTCCTTTTTGTGTGTTGGTATTAACGGCAATATGGGTAAACTCGCTTTTCGGCGATGCACCGTGCCAATGCACCACACCGGGAAGGATTTGTACCACATCTCCTTTTTGTAATACTTGCACCGGTTTACCTTTTTCCTGGAAATAACCGGTACCATCTGTAGCAATTAATATTTGTCCGCCAGGATGTGCATGCCAGTTGTTTCTTGATCCTGGTTCAAAAGTTACATTGCCAATAGAAGTGTTGAATGTATCATCAGCCAGTACCAGCATTTTTACCCAGGTGTCGCCAGTAAAATAATCTGGTGATGCTTTATCGCCTTTAGGGAATATGGGGTTTTGATTGGTTGTATGCATACGATGTAATTTTAAGCTCTTTGATAATAACAATTAGAATTATTTTTTTTCGCAGCAAAGAAGGTTCCCACGAAGACGCAAAGGGCACAAAGTAAAAAAATGCTACGCATTTTTCTTTTATGCTTTGGTGACCTTGTCCGAAGGACTCCTTTGGAGTGGCTAAATTCAAAATATTTAAAGCCCTGTCAATTTCTCCAGGTGTTCCGGGTACCTTGCGCCTTCTACCTTTATATTTGCTGCAGCATCATCAATCTCACGGAGTTCAGTAGACGAAAGTTCAATTGCAGCAGCACCATTGTTTTCTGTCAAGCGGTTCAGCTTTGTAGTGCCGGGTATTGGAACGATCCATGGTTTTTGTGCCAACAACCATGCCAGTGCAATTTGAGCAGGGGTAGCATTTTTTTGCGCTGCAACTTTTGCCAGCAGATCGATCAATGCCTGGTTTGCTTTAAGTGCTTCCTCTGTAAAGCGTGGCACTGTGGTACGAAAATCGGTGCTGTCGAATTTTGTATTTTCATTCATCTTGCCTGTAAGAAAACCTCTGCCTAACGGACTGTATGGCACAAAACCAATGCCCAATTCTTCCAGTGTTGGAATGATCACTTCTTCAGGCGTTCTTGTCCATAATGAATATTCGCTTTGCAATGCGCTTACCGGCTGCACGGCATGTGCACGGCGGATAGTATTGGCGCCTGCTTCGGAAAGGCCAAAGTATTTTACTTTACCTTCTTTAATCAGGTCTTTTACCGTACCGGCCACTTCTTCAATTGGAACATTGGGATCAACACGATGCTGGTACAACAGGTCGATAACATCTGTGCCTAATCTTTTAAGCGAACCTTCCACCACTTTTTTAATTTGTGCAGGCTGGCTGTTTACTCCTACTATTTTCCCATCCTGGATATTGAAACCAAATTTTGTAGCGATCACCATTTCATTACGAAAGGGTGCTAAAGCTTCACCCACCAGTTCTTCATTATCATAAGGGCCGTATACTTCTGCAGTATCAAAAAAATTAACCCCCTGTTCAATAGCTTTACGGATAAGAACGATCATATCTTTTTTTTCCGGAAATGGTTTGTAAGCGAAAGTCATTCCCATACAACCAAGGCCAATGGCAGATACTTGCAGGCCGCTGTTGCCTAATTTACGTTTTTGCATTTTTGTTTCCATAATAATATATTTAAGAATTACAGCTCAAAAGTATACCGGCAGTTGAAGATGGAATAACAAAAACGAAACAACTACTTACGAAAATCAAACATTCCTGAATTTAAGTGGTGTTAGCTGCACATGTTTTTTAAAGAAGTTATTAAAATGAGTGACTTCGGTAAAACCTAATGCATAAGCAATTTCAGATACCGTCCATGCACTGTGCTTCAACAGTATCTTGGATTCCTGCACAATGCGTTCGGCAATAATTTGGGTGGTGGTTTTTTCGGTGCTGTCTTTTACAGCCCTGTTAAGATGGTTAACATGAACATTTAACTGCTGTGCAAAATCGGAGGCGGAGCGAAGAGAGACAGCCTTGTGATTATCATCAATGGGGAACTGGCGTTCCAGTAATTCCTGGAACAAAGTGGAAATTCTTTGCGCAGCGTTGATCGGTTGTTTATCAAACTTTGCAGTGGGCTGCGTTTTCATGGCAAAATGTAACAGCTCAAAAACAAGATTGCGCAACACATCGTATTTATGTATGTAATCAGAACTGATCTCTTCAAACATAGTTTTAAATATTCCGGTTATCTTATCAACCTGGTTATCGGCTAACTCAAATACATGCGGACTACCGGGTTGAAAAACGGTGTATTGATTTAAGTTTCCGAATTGATGAAAAAACGCAGGCGTAAAAACGCAAAAAAAGCCACTGCTGATTTGGTCGGTAAATTCGCAACTATAAGGTATCTGCGGATTGGAAAACACCAGGGCTTGCTTTTGTATCTCTACCACCTGGTCGGCATAATGCATGCGGTAAGCACCAGTTACCAGCATGATCTTAAAATAATCCCGCCTGCTGTAAGGAACGGGTTTGGCATTATCGCCTACAAAAGGATCTAACTTAAACACATTGAAATGCCCGATCTCACTCCGGATATTATCAGGTACGCCATCGAATTTTCTTTTGTAAAATTCTTCTATTGTTTCAACTTGTCGCATCTTCCACAAACTTACTACTTTCATAATACACGATGTAATTATGAATACAAAGAAACTTTATACCACCACATTTATACAACGAAAATCAAAGTAATGATTACGATTTTCAAGCAATTTCTCTTTCCCCAATTTTAAAGAAAAATCCTGCAATGCAATTGAAAATCCTAAAGCAAAAAGTAAATACAGATTGTTTGCCATACCTAATGACCTTACCTGTATAGAACAAGGAGTTCTCAGCAGGCAATCTAAATATAAAAGGGGTGGTTCTATATATCCGGTGTACCTTTGCGTCAAATCTTTTATTATGTCAGCAATGAGTTACGAGTTGTTACTGCGCTCAGTATATAATTGCAGTAAGGGTGGTGTTAAAGGAGCAGATGCCGGCATCTATCATGCAATGGAAATAGCTGACCGGTTCCGCACAGATATTAACTGGAATAAAACAAAGGAAGTGAAAGAACAAAACTATATCAATGCTTTTGCGGAAGTAAAGATGTATGTTAGAAATGCTTTGAGGAATGGATTGGAAAAAATAAAGCACAGGGCAACAGAGCAAGACGTTGATACAATTGCAGAAATGCAGTATACACTAAATCAATTTTATTTCTATCACCGCTCTGAATTAGATACAATCATTGCTACCGCCAATACCATTTTTCTTAAGAATGGTTTAAAAGAAATATAAGTATTCGACTGCTTTCTCAAAACGATTTTTATTTCTGTTGAGTTTTAATCTTAGAACAAAAAATACTTTAAGTCCGCTTAAAATAAAACACTACCTCAAAGACAGGTAGTTTTTTTGCATTGGCAGGATTGAGTTCGAATGAAATTATACAGAACATCACAGCTATCCGGGAAATAAGTAGCTGACCTGTAAAAGATCGGGCAGGGTTTAGTTAATTCATTTGTATCAGTAGTACTGGTTGCTCATTTCTTATTCTTCATTTATTTGTATTTAATGTTATCGCCATTGTATCTTTGTCAGTCACGCTATTGCCATTAATTGATGAAGCCCAAAACAGTACAAATGCCCGGTGAAACGGAACATAGATCCATTATTTTCTTTCGATCCTGGCTCCTGATTGTCATTACTTTTATCGTTACAATATGCCTGATGAGAGTATTTGAATACGTTTCTATAGCATCCAGGCTTTTTATTTCAAGTGCTTACAAATATGAATTGGCCGGGCTGCTCTATGATGTGTGGGCCTGCTTTATTTACAGTTTTATATTGCTGCTAATTTACCTGCTTTTGTATTTTGCCAGCAGCCGTTTGGCACAGTTTGTATTTCATTTGGTGAATGTAATTTTCATAATACTGTATTTGTCTTTGCTGGTTGTTTTTTCTGAACGCACCAGGCCCTATGATCATGAATTTTTTACCAGGAATATTGCAGATACATGGGTTACCAGCAAACAAATGCTTACCAGTGGCTTTAAACTATACCTTCCTTTTATTGTTTATATCGCCCTGTATTTTGTACTCTATCACTTTGTTTTTAAAAAGATCAGGATCAAAAAATATATGGTGCTATTTTTAGCCGGCCTCTGCATTCTTTCTGTTTCTCTTAGCAGGTATGCCATGCCCTCTAAAAATAAGTTCGACCAATGGGGAGGATATTACCTGGAGTGCAACAAGTTTAGTTTCTGGATAAATGACAGTTACAGTTATTTCAGTGCAAGCAATAAATTCGATGCTGGTAAACTGAATAATAAAGAACTGCAGAACGAAATTGCATTCTATCAAAAAAATCACCCTTTTGAATTTACAAGTACGGAATATCCTTTGATGCATCAAAACAATGGTAAAGATGTACTGGGTGGCTTTTTCAACCTTAATAAAACACCGCCGAATATTGTTATCCTTGTAGTGGAAGGTTTATCTCGTGATTTTAGTGGTGATAAGGCTTATGCCGGCAGCTTTACACCATTTTTGGATTCCTTATCAACAAAGAGTTTGGTATGGGATAATTTTTTAAGTACGGCTCCTGGTACATTTGCCGCACATCCTGCTATCTCCGGTTCTTTGCCTTATGGTAAAAGAGGTTTTTCGTTGATGAATGTGATGCCTGATCATTTATCGCTTATTAAGATGCTTCATTTAAATGGTTATCGTACCAATTTTATGATCGGGTTTAATCCTGACTTTGATAATATGGGCGGGTATATCCGCTTGCAGGGAACTGATTTTATATTGTCAAACTATGGCGCTAAATATAAACGAATGGGAATGGGTTCCGCAGGATGGTCGATGGGCTATCCCGATGATGCACTATTTAGCCGGAGTTTTGAAATTATGGATTCTGTTCCCAAAACACCTTACCTGAATATTTATCATACCGCCACCACACATGAACCTTATTTGTTTGAGCAGAGCCCGACATATGAAAAACTATTTGATGAAAAGATAAAAACACTGGCTGTTGCGCCGGGCATCAGAAGAACATTGAAAGCCTGTAAAAAAGTGCTGGTTACTTACATGTTTTCCGATGATTGCATAAAGAAATTCTTTGCTGATTATGCAAAACGACCAGAATACAACAACACTATTTTTTTTATTACCGGCGATCATCATATTGGTTCTTTTCCATCTACCGGTAATATTGATGATTATCATGTGCCTTTAATTGTTTATTCGCCAATGTTAAAGGGGGCAAAGAAGTTTTTATCTGTTAATTCTCACAATAACCTGGCGCCTACCATTGCAGCGCTTTTGTTCAATAATTATAAATTGCCTTTTGTGCCGGCAGCAGTTCATTGGTTAGCTGATGTAATGGATACCTGCGCTGCATTCAGGAACATACAATCCATGCCTTTTATGGCCTGGAGCAGATCGATGGACGACTATATTTATAAAGAGTACATGCTTTCTGAAGGCAGGTTATATAAGTTAACCCCTGAGTTATTGGAAGAGGATTATACAAATGATTCCATTAAAAGATATATCACCCGTTTGCTGGATAATTTCAAGATCATTAATTCTTATGTGTGTGATAATAATAAAATATACCTGCCAGATCAGGATTTGTTACCCGGAGCGAAAGATCTGTTGCTGAATTTTACTGATACCCTGCCCAGGTCTGTTTCCACAATGGCAGAACATACCAGCCTGACACCCGATTTGCTGATCCCAAAGAAATATAAATATCTCTATGTGGAAGTTTCGGCTGATGTAAATCTTTCTGGTGCAGGTACAGAAGACCAACCTGCTTTCCAGTTAAACTTGCTGGATAAAAAAAACAATTTTAGGAATTATCTCTATTCGGGTAACCGGGATATTGTGTTGATGACCCAAGGCGATTATATACCAAAACAATGGAATCACATTTCTATGAACGATAGGTTTACGCTTGACGACTACCGGAATTATAATAACCTGGTGTTTGAACTGGCCTTGTACAACAACAAAGTACCTGTAAATTTAAAAATGAAACAACTTAAGGTAACTGTTTACGGAATTCAATAAATGGGTTTCCATAACTTACTGTAAGGCTTGATTTTACTGATTAAGGTAACCAGGTTTTTTAAATAAGAGTAATCCCAACAAGAATCGAACTTGTATCTAAAGTTTAGCCCCGAATGTTCTGGATATTCTATCTCCATCTAATAGCCGGACAGGCATTGAACTACAGGGGGCCAGTCATTGTAACGAACTTACACGCTTTTTTTTAACAAACTGTATGCAAACCTAGCCCATTGTTTGCCATCTAATGGTTGTAATCATTCATCTTAAAAACAAGAATTATGAAAAAGATATTTACCTATTCAATTGTGGCTGTGCTGGCAGCAGTGCTATTTACCAGTTGCGCCAAAGAAAGAGTGTATGACGACAACGGATACTGGCTTTCGCAGGAGCGGGGGGATGTAGTGTATAGTAATAACAGCTGTGGCTACTATGTGGTGGCAACCAATTATGGCTATACCATCATCCGAAACCTCGATGGATTAAGGACCTATGACGGCGACGTGATGTATGGAGACTTTGGTAATTATGGTAGCCGGGATTTCTACAATTATACCGCAAATGTAATTACCAGGGGTACTGTGGTGGAATACGATCTTTCGTATAATGCCGCACAGGATGCCATTGATTATTATTGTCCTTACGGCAAAGCGGCAGCAATAAAAATCAGGGAAAGCAGCAATGTAAAAAGTACAACTCCGAGAGCCGCAGCTCCCGTGAATCAATAAGTTATTTTCTTCAGCAACGTCTCGCCAGGGGACGTTGCTGAATTATTGAAAAATATCAGCATGAGCAAGGATTCTAAACAAAAAAAGCCCACCCTCTCAGGTGAGCTCTTGTAGTCCCGACAAGAATCGAACTTGTATCTAAAGTTTAGGAAACTTCTATTCTATCCATTGAACTACGGGACCATTCTTCGTCAGCCTCAGAATGACAATTCACTTCATCGCCTCCGAATTTGGGATGGCAAAAGTAATTATTTCTGGTTACCCGTTTATAAAAAACAGCATTAATTTAATTACATTTAGGCCTAAACAGCTTAAATATGAAAAAATGCAGGCTTGGATGTCCAATGGTAGTTATGCTTTTGCTTCCTTTTATTTCCTTTTCTCAAAATACTAACCCGGTTAAGCCACATATTAATCATACTGCCATTTACGTGGTGGACCTGAAAAAATCCGGTGATTTTTATACGCATGTGATTGGTTTGGATACGATTCCGGAACCATTTCATGATGGTAAACATATCTGGTTGCAAACTTCGCCTCATACACAAATGCATATTATACAAGGTGCACCTGAAGCTAAAACTTATTATAAAAACCAGCATACCTGCTTTAGTGTGGGTTCGGTGGAAGCCTTTGCAAAAATGCTGCTGGATAAAAAAATAGCGTTTGAAGATGTGAAGGGCCAGCAAAATGCCGTAACTACAAGGGTGGATGGCGTAAAACAAATTTGGTTGCAGGACCCTGATGGGTATTGGGTGGAAATAAATGACGCAAAAGACTAAGCTCTTTTCAGCAGGCAAACCGTATCTTTGCCGTCCTAAATTTTAGTGATTATGAAGTGGTTGAACTTTTTGATTAAATACCGCCTTTGGCTGGGTATTGTGTTTTTGGCACTGGCAATTTATACGCATATCCAAACCAGTTTCTGGCCATCGTTTATATTATATTTTATAGCAGTAGTAGCGATTGTGGGCCATTTTTTATTTGGACCCATGCGATTGATACAGGGATATATGGAAGAAGGCGATATTGAAGGCGCTAAAAAAGTAGTGAATTCCATCTGGTTTCCGGGATTGCTGATCAAACCGGTTCGTTCGGTATACTATACCATCAAAGGCAACCTTGCCATGGTAGACCAGGATTACGCTGGCGCTGAAACACTGATGAAAAAAAGTCTTTCTCTCGGTGGCACCATGACCAAACAGGCTGAAGGCCCTAACAAATTACAACTGGGCATGCTTTGCATTCAAAGGGGTGATATGAAACAGGGCGAAAGCTATATCCGCCAGGCTATACGTGCAGGGCTACCCGATAGCGAGAATAATGCTGCCGCTTATTTGCAATTATGCTCTATTATGATGAATAAAAGAGAGTTCAGGGCAGCTAAAGATTATTTTAGAAAAGCGAAGAGTTTTAAACCTACAACTCCACAAATTGTTGACCAGATAAAACAAATTGAAAAATACATTACCAGGATGCCTGGTTAATTAATTTACTGTACCTTATCATTGTTGTAATAATACCTCGGCTCTTGAATTCAATAGTATTTGCTGTGGATTTTTGCCGGCATTAAGCGGCCTCCTGGTACCAAAACTCTGTACCGAAAGAATACGTGCAGCAGAAATATTACGGGAAAGAAAATAATTCTTTACAATATCAGCCCTTTCTGTTGCCAGCCTTTCGCACACGGCATTAATACCTTCTAACTGGTACGCATACCCCTGAATTTTTATTTTGTACAGCTTGTTTTCTTTTAAAGCGCCGATAACACTGTCCAGTACTTTATAGCTGCCAGCGGATAAAAAGGATTGCTCGTTTTCAAAAGGTATGATCACGGCATTGCTATCAGGACAACCCTTATTTTCTTTATACCCATATGCATCGGGGCAGCCATCGTCTGCATCTGCAATACCATCCTCATCCCGGTCTGCAATTACTACTGGCGGCGGCGGGGCCGGGTAATTCAACACCAGCTCAGCTCTGCAATTGAGGATATGTCCGTCTTTATTGGTGTTTTTTTTATCAGAATATTTTTTGCCCATTCCCCGTACATAAATTATTCGGAACGGTGCTACACCACGGCCCAATATATAATCTCTTACAAACAAAGCCCTGTTTAACGAAAGGTACTTGCATATCGTATCGCTTCCTTCATCGGGGTGTGCATAACCATTTATGGAAAGCGTGATGCTGCTGTCTTTCAGCAACAGGTTAACCACACTGTCTATCACCTCGTAAGTAAATCCATGGTATAAAGCTGATTGCTTGTATTCGAAAGGAATTAGAATAACCGCAGAATCGTTGCCTTTGTACTCTTGTTGCAGGTAGTTAGGTTTATTCCCGGTGGCGGAATACGGTAGTGCGCTGGCACTAACTACAGCGCAGTGTATTAAAAAAAGCATGATTAAAAGGGACCTGATATTTTTCATCCGGGCTATTAAAACAAAGTTGATACCGCAATATTAGCAAGAATAGTACCGATTACCCAATCGGTGCTGTATTTTATTGTTATAAAGCAGCTAATTTTGAAAGACTCCCCATTTTGCCAAATTATTGTTTCACTATTTTATGTCTGAAATAAAAAATATTTCGCAACTGTTTTTGTATATAGCATAGCTTTCATTATCCAGTATTTAGAATCTAGTATCTTTGAAATATGTCCACCTACCGTAATATTTTACAAAATAAATTTGAACAGGAGTATCAAAAACTCAATGCACAGCAGCGTAAAGCCGTTGATACCATTGAAGGCCCCGTAATGGTTATTGCAGGCCCGGGCACTGGCAAAACACAAATATTGGCTGCACGTATTGGAAAGATATTACTGGATACAGATGTACTACCCGAAAATATTTTATGCCTTACCTATACCGATGCCGGCACCATTGCCATGCGTAAAAGATTAGTGCAGTTCATTGGTGCTGATGCGTATAAAGTAAACATCTACACCTTTCATGCATTTTGTAATGATGTGATCCAGGATAATTTATCGTTGTTTGAAAAAACTTCTTTAGATGCGGTTTCTGAACTGGAGAGCATAGAACTTTTTAAAACACTGATCGATTCTTTTCCTAAAAATCATCCTTTAAAAAGATACCGGGGTGATGTGTATTATGAGATCAACAATTTGAAGAATTTATTTTCTGCCATGAAGAGGGAAGGCTGGACGCCGCTTTTTATCAATCAAAAAATTGATGAGTACATTAATGATCTTCCATTAAGAGAAGAATACATTGCCAAACGTGCGGTTAAAGAATTTAAAAAAGGCGATGTACGAACAGACAAGATAGCAGAAGAAAAAGAAAAGGTGGAAAAACTAAGGGCTGCGGTTAATGAATTCGATAATTATCAAAACCTGATGCGTAAAAGAAACCGCTACGATTTTGATGATATGATCAACTGGGTGATAAAAGTGTTTGAGGAAAATGCGGCTGTGCTTTCCCGTTACCAGGAAAAATTCCAATACATTTTAGTGGATGAATACCAGGATACCAGTGGTATACAAAACAGGCTGGTGCAGTTGTTGATCAGTTACTGGGATAAACCTAATGTATTTGTAGTAGGTGACGATGACCAGAGTATCTACCGCTTCCAGGGTGCTAACGTGGAAAATATGCTGGGCTTTGCCAATGCTTACACCAATGAATTAATGACCGTGGTATTAACCAATAATTACCGCAGCACACAACCAATACTCGATATTTCAAAAACGCTTATCAATAAAAACGAAGAACGTCTAGTTAAAAAAATCGACGGGCTGAGTAAAGAATTAATTTCTTCTAACCTAAAAATAAAAGACCTTACTCATCTGCCGGTAATTAATGAATATAATGCTGTTAAGGAAGAAATGGCAGGTATCACCGCCCAGGTATTTGAATTGTTACACCAAAAAGTTGATCCTGGTAAAATTGCTGTTATCTATAAAGAAAATAAATATGGCGAAGAGCTTGCAAAATATTTTCGCTTAAAAGGCATTCCTGTTTACAGCAAGCGAAACGTTAATATACTTGAAAATGCTTTTGTAAAAAAACTCATTCAAATACTGCGTTACTTAAATGCAGAACATGATACGCCTTATGGTGGAGATGAAATGCTGTTTGAAATTTTACACTTTGATTTTTATAGCATTCCCCCAATAGAAATTGCAAAACTTACAGTAGAAGTAAATAATAAAAGATACAGCGGTGAGCTGACTTCTATCCGAAAACTATTATTCGATAAAGCCAACACTCCTCCAAGAGATCTGTTTGATACAGGAATAAATGAACGCTTAAAAAAAATAAGTGCAATTATTGAACAACTGATTGCAGATGTAAGCAATGTTACCCTGCAGCAATTGTTTGCAAACATCATTCAGCATGCAGGCGTATTGCCTTACATCATGCAAAGCAATGATAAGATAGCTTTGATGCAATTGCTAAGTGCCTTGTTTGATTTTATAAAAGAAGAAAGCAGCCGCAACCCATTGCTTAACCTGGAGGGATTGATATCTATTATAGAATTGATGGAAAAAGAAAACCTGCCTTTACCCATGATACAGGTGGCTGGTAATGATAAGGGTGTAAACCTGCTTACCGCACATGGTAGTAAAGGATTGGAATTTGAATATGTTTTCTTTGCCGGAGTAAATGCTTCTTCGTGGGAAAAGAAAAGAAAACCCGGTGGCGGTTATAAATTCCCTGATACTATGTTTTCCTCTCAACCGGTTTCATCTGATGAAGAAGAATTGCGCCGCCTGTTTTATGTGGCCTTAACAAGAGCTGAGAAACATTTGTATATCTCTTATGCAAAATTTAAAAATGATGGCAAAGAAATGGAGCCCTCTATGTTTATTGCTGAAATCCTGGAACAACATGATATTAAAATAAATACTGTGCCTGTTTCTGCTGAAGCCATGTTTGATTTTGAATTATTACAGTTTAATGCACAGGCTCCCGAAATTGAAAAAGCGGAGGAAGATTTCATCACTGCTATCCTGGATAAATTTGTAATGAATGTAACCGCATTGAACAACTATTTAAAATGCCCATTGCAATTCTATTATCAAAATCTCATTCGCATTCCTTCTGGTAAAAGCGAAGCAACAGAATTTGGTAGTGCTATACACTTTGCGTTAGAAAAATTATTCCGGAAGATGCAAGATGGCAAGCAGGAAAAATTTCCTTCCAAAGATGAAATGATGGCCGACTTTAACTGGTACATGCGCCGCCACAGGGAAAATTTTACTAAAGAAGCATTTGAAAGACGCATGGAATATGGTGATGAAGTATTGCGTAATTATTACGATAAATACATCAATACCTGGAACAAAGTAGTTGCCGTAGAAAGAAATATAAGAGGTGTTGTGGTAAACAGTGTACCATTAAAAGGTAAGCTGGATAAACTGGAGTTTGATGGTAAAAATGTAAATGTGGTAGATTATAAAAGTGGCGACATTGATAAAGCTATGCCCAAATTAAAACCTCCTCATGAAAAAGATCCTAACGGTGGCGACTACTGGAGACAGGCTGTTTTTTATAAGATACTAATCGATAATTACGAGCAAAAAGACTGGAAGGTCATCAGTACCGAATTTGATTTTGTAGAGCCTGATAAAAAGAAGGAATACCGCAAAGAAAAAATTATAATTACGCCTGCCGATACAGAAACCGTAAAACAACAGATCACCGATACCTGGCAAAAAATACAAGCCCGGGATTTTTACACCGGCTGCGGCAAAGAAGACTGCCATTGGTGCAATTTTGTAAAAGATAACCAGCTGGCCGTAGCACTGCATGATATTGAGGAAGAGGAAGAAGCGATATAGTTAACCGCATATAAAAAAGCTAAATAAATTTTAAATACTGATTTTGCCTCTGCTGTAACAGGTAAAGGGATTAAGTTTGCACTTCAATACCAATTAATGAAAGTATCTCATCTCTCTTATTCACTGCTTATTATTTTGTGTAGCATAGTTATTGTTACTGGTAGTGGCGGCTGTGCACAAATAGGTTCTATTACCGGTGGTATAAAAGATACTATTCCTCCTGTACTATTATCCGCCAATCCTAAATTATTAAGCACCAATTTTACCGGCAATAAGATCACTTTTACTTTTGATGAATATATTGATGAACTACAGGATGTGCAGGCTAATATACTGGTTGCTCCTTATCCAAAAGTAAACCCTGAATTTAGAAGCAAACTAAAAACAGTTTCAATAAAATTAAAAGATACCTTATTGCCCAACACTACTTATTCTATCAACTTTGGCAAAGCCATACGGGATGTAAATGAAGGCAATGTACTTAAAGATTTTACCTATGTTTTTTCAACCGGCAGCGTTATCGATTCACTAAGTTTATCTGGTAAAGTAGAGCTTGCAGAAACTGGTAAAACAGACAGTACGATGATCGTGATGCTCTACCGCAATGCGGTTGATTCAACGGTTCAAAATTTTAAGCCCACTTATATGGCCTTCGTAAAAGGGGATGGCAGTTTTACGTTCAACAACCTGCCACCGGGTGATTTTAATATTTATGCATTAAAAGATGGTGATGGAGGTAAAACCTATAATTCCAAAACAGAACTGTTTGCATTTGCAGATAAGCCTGTTACTGTTACCGGAACTAATGAGCCTGTAACTTTATACGCTTATGCAGAAGAAAAGATCGATAAAACATCACCCGTTACCGTTACCAAACCAAAAACCGCCGCACAAAAAAAATTAAAATACACTACAGCCGCTACAGGACAAAAGCAGGACCTGAGAGATAACCTGGTGCTGGAGTTTAATAACGCTATCAAAACGCTCGACACTTCAAAGGTCATATTAACGGATACCAGCTTTGTCCGTGTTCCTGGCGTTTTGGTTGTATTGGATAGTAATAAAGTGATCCTTAAAACAAAATGGACAGAAGATGCCGATTATAAATTAGTGCTGCAAAAAGATGCAGTAAGGGATAGTACCGATAGCACCATTGCTAAAACTGATACCATTCGCTTTAAAACTAAAAGCACTGTCGATTATGGTAACGTAGTCTTGAGGTTTAGCAATATCGATTTGAATAAACATCCCGTTTTGCAATTTGTAAAGGAAAATGAAGTGAAAGAATCGTTTGCAATTACAGCAAAGGAATGGCACTATAAATTATTTCCCCCGGGCGAATATGAAATAAGGATTTTGTACGACGATAATAACAATGGCAAATGGGACCCCGGCAGCTACTCAAAAAAAATACAGCCTGAAAAAGTCATTTCATTGCCAAAAAAAATATCGGTACGGGCAGACTGGGATAATGAAAGCGACATAAATTTGTAATGGATAATTTTATAATTAATAATGGATAATTTTTTCAATTTAAGGTCATTGCTTTTTCAGCGAACTATTTGTTTTTAAAACATTATCAATTATCCATTAACTCATTATCAATTATCTTTGCACCATGATTTTCTCCTCTTCTCTTTTAGAAAATGCGGTAAACGAATTTGCCAAGCTACCCGGCATTGGAAAGAAAACGGCATTGCGTTTGGTGTTGCACCTCATCAAACAGGATGTACAGGATGTAATTGGTTTCAGCAATGCCATTGCAACACTAAGGGAAGAGATAAAATTCTGCAGCCGCTGCCATAATATTTCTGATAAAGAGCTGTGTAACATCTGCAGCAATACCATGCGTAAGCAGGAAATGATCTGCGTGGTGGAAAATATCCGTGATGTAATTGCTATTGAAAGTACCCAGCAATTCAATGGTGTGTACCATGTGCTCGGCGGCATTATTTCTCCCTTGGATGGTATTGGGCCGGAGCAATTACAAATTGATTCTTTGATCAGCCGCATCAGCAAAGAAAATACCAGCGAGATCATTTTTGCCCTCAACCCCAATATACAGGGCGACACCACCATTTATTATATTGGTAAAAAACTATCCGCAGGATCCGGCGGAAAATCATTCCCCGTAAAGATCACCACCATTGCCCGGGGCATTGCCTTTGGCGGCGAGTTGGAATACGCTGATGAAATGACCCTTGCCAAGAGCATCAGCAACCGCATACCGGTTGAAAATTATATTACTGCCGGCAGCTAATACATACATTTTTAGGTAAAAGCAACCTCTTCCCCTGTTTACACGTTCTGATAATTACCGTTTTTTTCCGGGGATTATTATGAGCCATAAAACAAAAAAATACATACTAATAACTATTTTGGTTATTGCCATTGGTGGCGCTTCAGTGGGCTACTATCTCTACAACAAAAAACATTTTAGTGTGGAAGAAAGTACACCCGTTGCTGAAATTACTGCTGCTGCATTGCACCAAACTTTTGTAACAGATTCTTCTGCTGCAAAAAATAAATTTATTGGCGATGAGATCAATCATAAAGTAATAAAAGTTGAGGGCGATATTGCTGATGTAAAGAAAGATCAGTTGGGTAATACTATTATTTTGTTAAAAACCGCCACTGACGGCGCTTTTATAAACTGTACACTTGAAGGCAGGTCGGAAAATATACACGCTGGCAGCAAAATTGCAATCAAAGGTGTATGCACCGGGTATAATTTTGATGCGGATATGGGCATACCAGGCGATGTTATTTTAACCAGGTGTTTTATTGTACCATAAAATCAATCACAATATGAAACGGATCGTTTTCTTTTTTTTAGTTGCTGTTGTATGCTGCAATACCAGTACGGCTCAAAAATTTTATACCAAAAATGGTAGTATTTCTTTCTTCTCCAAAGCACCATTGGAAGATATAAAAGCAGATAATAACCAGGTGATGAGTGTGATCAATACCCAAACCGGGGAGCTGCAGTTTTCATTGCTAACCAAAGGTTTTCATTTTAAAAAAGCACTGATGGAAGAACACTTTAATTCTGATTATATGGAAAGTGATAAATTCCCAAAATCAACATTTAAAGGAAGTATTACAGATATAAAAAAGGTTGATTTTGCAAAAGATGGTACTTATGCTGTAACTGTTAGTGGAGATCTTACCATCCATGGTGTTACTAAAAAAACAACCGCTAACAGCAAAATTGTAATTAAAGATGGCAAAATTGCCGGCAGTTCAAAATTCATCATAACGCTTTCCGATTTCGGCATCAGCATTCCTAAAATATACCAGGATAATATTTCTAAAACCATAGAAATCAGTGTGGCCTGCAATTACGACCAAAAGTTATAAGGTTGGCAACATGGTCTGACGTCCTCGTCTGACCATGTTGCTAACCTTTGCTGCAAAAGCCCGGTAACATTTTGTGTTACCGTTTTTGTATTGTATATTTGCACCATCAAACAAGGCAGATTTGTTTATTGTTCAGCCTACAAAAGAACTAATAAACGTCCACAAAACTCCAACTCAGTTTTCCAGCGTTTATAAGTTTTTACTGAATACTTTTTCGCAACTATGCTATCATCATTGTTGTGGATTTGTTTAGTGTTCTTTTGCAAAGAAGGCACTCATTTGTAAGGCATACCAATTGGCAACGCCATAAATTATTATACCATGAACGCAATTCAAAAAGCATTACAGGAAAGAATATTGATCATTGATGGTGCAATGGGCACCATGATACAGCGTCATAAACTGCAGGAAGCGGATTACCGCGGCGAACGTTTTAAAGACTGGCATACCGATGTAAAAGGTAATAACGACCTGTTGAGTATTACCCAACCTGATATCATTATTGGTATTCACAAGGAGTACCTGGAAGCAGGTGCTGATATCATTGAAACCAATACTTTCAGCAGTACTTCTATTGCACAGGCAGATTACGATATGCAATCACTGGCGTATGAATTAAATGTGGCGGCTGCAAAATGTGCCAGGGAAGCCATAAAACAAAATGGAAAAACAGCATGGGTAGCCGGAGCTATTGGCCCGCTTAATAAAACTTTATCCTTATCACCAGACGTAAATAACCCCGGCTACCGTGCTGTTACTTTTGACGAGGTTGCTGCTGCATACACCGAACAGATAAAAGGTTTGGTTGATGGTGGCGTTGATATTTTATTAGTGGAAACAATTTTTGATACGCTCAATGCAAAAGCAGCTATCTACGCAATAAAAAATTATTTCAGAAAAAATAATTTGCCAGAATTGCCTATCATGATCAGCGGTACCATTACTGATGCCAGCGGCAGAACTTTAAGCGGACAAACTTTAGAAGCATTTTATACTTCCGTTGCACATGCCAACCCATTAAGCGTGGGATTGAATTGTGCATTGGGTGCACAGGAAATGCGTCCGCATATTGAAGAGCTTTCGCAAATTGCTGCTTGCTATACATCAGCATATCCTAATGCAGGTTTACCCAATGCATTTGGAGAATATGATGAGCAACCGCATGAAACAGCGCATATCATTGAAGAATGGGCGGCTAATGGCTGGCTGAATATTGTGGGTGGTTGTTGTGGCACCACGCCAGACCATATCAAACATATTGCTGATGAAGTAAGAAAATTTCAACCGAGACAATTGCCGGTATTGGAAGAAGCACTATAAATGAAAATGAGTGAAAATCTTTGAGGTCACAATTTGTGACCTCAAATTGGGGTGGCTCCAATAGGATTGCCGGTATTAAAAGAAGTATTCTAAACTTGAAATCACAATTTGTGATTTCAAGTTGAACCAGCCCGGGAAAAGTTCTTTTTGCTGCAGACAACGTAAAAGAGTTTAAACCTGCAGTATTGCGGGTTAGAAGAAATATTGTAAATAAAAATGAATGGAAATCTTTGAAGTCACAATTTGTGACTTCAAAGATTAGAAAAGACATTACAAAATAAACCTGGTCCTTAGAAAAGTCAATAATTAATCATTTAAAATTAATTTATGACAAAAGCTAAGTCAACCTTAATTAAAGTAACAGAAGAAAAAATTGTAGAAAAAGTCTATTTTATTCGTGGAATGAAAGTAATGCTGGACAAAGACCTGGCAGAAATGTATGGTGTGGAGGTAAAGAGGCTAAACGAAGCCGTTAAAAGAAATATTTCTCGATTTCCCGGTGATTTCATGTTTCAGTTGACTGAAACAGAGTGGGAATCTTTGAAGTCGCAATTTGCGACTTCAAAGATTGAAGGCCGCGGAGGTGTTCGAAAGCTACCTTTTGCCTTTACTGAACAAGGAGTTGCCATGCTTTCATCAGTACTTAATTCCGATACGGCAATAGAGGTAAATATTCAAATTATAAGAGTATTTACTAAAATGAAAGCCCTGTTGTTTGACAATAAAGAGCTTTGGAATAAAATAGAAAAAATAGAACGTCACCTGGTAAAACATGACGAAGAGATAAAAGTAATATTTGAATACCTTAAAAAATTATTGGTGCAGGAAACCAAACCAAGAAAAGTAATTGGCTTTCCTTACCCTAATAAAAAATAAATATGAGCGAGACTACACATATAAAACCTTTTTTACGCCTCAGTGGATTAGAACCATTAGTAGTTCGTCCGGAAACTAATTTTGTGAATGTTGGTGAACGTACTAATGTAACCGGTAGTAAAAAATTTGCAAGGCTTATCAGGGATGGGCAATACGAAGAAGCTTTATCTGTTGCAAGGCAACAGGTGGAAAGTGGTGCACAGGTTATTGATGTAAACATGGATGATGCTTTATTGGAAGGCGTTCAGGCCATGACCACTTTTTTAAATTTGGTACAAGCGGAACCGGATATTGCCAAGATCCCCATCATGATCGACTCTTCTAAATTTGAAATTATAGAAGCAGGATTAAAATGTGTGCAGGGTAAATGCATTGTAAACTCCATCTCTATGAAAGAAGGAGAAGCAAAATTCATTGAACAGGCATTCATTTGTAAAAGTTATGGTGCCGCTGTAATTGTAATGGCATTTGATGAAGTTGGACAGGCAGATACTAAAAAACGTAAAGTAGAAATTTGCCACAGGGCATATAAAATTTTAACGGAGCAGGTAGGTTTTGCGCCACAGGATATCATTTTTGATCCCAACATTTTTGCAGTGGCAACAGGTATTGAGGAACACAATAACTATGCTGTTGACTTTATTGAAGCAACAAGAGAAATAAAAACACTGATGCCACTCACCAAAGTAAGTGGTGGTGTAAGTAATGTATCTTTTTCTTTTCGTGGTAATGATCATGTGAGAGAAGCGATTCACAGTGTGTTTTTATACTATGCTATCAAAGCAGGAATGGATATGGGCATTGTAAATGCCGGTCAGTTAGTGGTGTATGATGAAATTGAACCTACACTCAGGAATCTTTGTGAAGATGTTTTACTCAACCGCAATAACGATAATAACGAGGCTACTGAAAAACTGATCACTTTTGCAGAAACTGTAAAAGCTAAAGGGAAGGAAACTGTAAAAGATGAAAAGTGGAGAGATGAAGCAGTAGAAAAAAGATTAACCCATTCACTAGTAAATGGCATCACTGATTATATTGATGCTGATACTGAAGAGGCAAGACAAAAATATCCCAAACCATTAGATGTGATTGAAGGCCCATTGATGGATGGTATGAATGTAGTGGGTGATTTATTTGGTGCTGGTAAAATGTTTTTACCCCAAGTGGTAAAAAGTGCAAGGGTAATGAAAAAAGCCGTTGCCGTATTAACACCTTTTATTGAACAGGAAAAAGAAGACAGGAAACAGGCGCATCTTGCTGCAGGCACCACTAACGAAGAAGCTGCAGGTGCTGCAAAAATTTTATTGGCCACCGTAAAAGGTGATGTACATGATATTGGAAAAAATATTGTAGGTGTGGTGTTAGGTTGTAATGGTTATGATATTATTGATCTTGGTGTAATGGTTGCTACAGATAAGATTTTAGAAACTGCAGTTAGAGAAAATGTTGACATCATTGGCTTAAGTGGATTGATCACGCCATCATTGGATGAAATGGTACACGTAGCACATGAGATGAAACGTAAAGGCATGAAGCTGCCTTTACTGATTGGAGGTGCCACCACTTCACGTATGCACACGGCTGTAAAAATTGCCCCTCAATATGATGAAGGTGTAATTCACGTTCTGGATGCCAGCCGTAGTGTAACCGTTGCAGGTAGTTTATTAAGCAAAGAACAAAAGCCCGATTTTTTAGCGGGCGTTAAAAAAGAATACGATAAACTGAAGGAAGATTTTGGTAATAAAAAATCAACCAAACAATATTTAGCTTTTGCAGATGCACAAAAAAATGGTGCAGTAATTAATTGGGATACTTTTACACCGGTAGCACCAACATTTACCGGCACAAAAACTTTTAACAACTACGATCTAAAAGAAGTTGCAGAGTATATCGACTGGCAACCGTTCTTTATTGCCTGGGAAATGCACGGTAAATTCCCAGCCATATTAACCGATAGTGTTATTGGTACAGCCGCTACAAACCTGTACAATGATGCTAAAAAATTATTACAAAAGATCATCGATGAAAAATGGCTGAATGCAAGAGGTGCAATTGGTTTTTGGCCTGCGGTAAAAACTGCGCCGGACACTGTTGTCGTGAAACGTGAATCGTCAGACGTGAGTTTGGAGTTTTTACGTCAGCAAATTAAAAAAGCTGAAGGTCAACCCAATTTATCATTAGCTGATTTTATTATGCCGCAACCTACTCACGATTCACCACTCACCACTCACGACTACATTGGTGCGTTTGCCGTAACCATCGAAGGAATAGAAACACATATCAAAAAATTTGAAGCGGCTTTGGATGATTACAATAAAATTATCTTACAAGCTTTGGCAGACAGGTTAGCTGAAGCATTTGCAGAATTACTCCACAAAAAAACACGGCAGGAATATTGGGGCTATGCAACCGATGAACATTTAACCAATGAACAATTAATTAAAGAAGAGTATTTAGGCATCCGTCCTGCACCGGGTTATCCCGCTTGCCCCGATCATACAGAAAAATATAAATTGTTTGACCTGTTAGGCGGTAAAGAAGCTACAGGTATTGAACTCACAGAATCTTTAGCCATGTATCCTGCGTCATCTGTTTCTGGTTGGTATTTTGCTAATCCTGAAAGTAAATATTTTGGCGTGGGTAAAATTGAACAAGACCAGTTGAATGATTATGCTGCAAGAAAAGGAATGAATTTAGATGATGCTACAAGATGGTTGAGGCCGATACTGGAATAATTTTATAAAATGAGATCAATAATTTTTATTTTTCTTTGTTGCATTTCGCTGAATTGCGCAGCGCAAAAAATGAAGACATTTGATACCAGTTTTTTGAATATTACCACAAAAGATTTTTTCAAAAAAAATCCGGTAGTTAGGGAACTTCATTATTTTACTAATTTTCAATCCGCCAGGTATATATCTGCATATTTTAGTAAAGACAGTTCAGGCAATGATGACCATAAGAAAAATGAATACTACAACTTCAATTTTATTGGCGACAGGTACATGTTTGAAAAAAAATACGGGACTGTTGATCTTCCCGAAAGAGAAATTCAAAAAGCAATAGTTAAAAAGTGTTTCATAGATTACTATTTAGACCTTACTATAAAAGCTGATTCTGTAAAGCTGAGTTTTAAATCTTATTGCCCTCCCGAAAATGACGAAGAAAGGATTTTTACAAAAGTGGAAGTTTTTGCGGGCTACAAGCCCGGGATGAAGCAATTGGAGAAGGATATTAATGCGGCAGTAGTAAAAAATTATTTCCCCAATTCTAAAACCAACCTTACAGATTCTGTATTTATTTTCAGGATTATAGTGGGTAATAAAGATAGTTGCCTGAAAGAAGTTAAACTGATTGATGGAGGAGATGGTCTCTTTAGCGGGGTGGTAGCACAGGCACTTAAAAATTGCTGTTCCTGGACTCCGTCAATGCAGGGGGGCAGGGCAGTAAACGCTTACATAAAAGTCTACATAAAGTATAATAAAGACCAAAGCTTAACGGTTGCTTATCCAGAAGGCAATTGACCCACTTTTTTATTGCGGTGTTGTAGTAAACCGCATCAGTTGTAGCTGGTTAATAATACTCAATATCAACAGCACTGTAAAAAAATATTTCTTCACGGCTTCTTTATCTTCAAGGTCTTCCGCAGGTTCCAGCAGGTCCTCCTCTATTGGAATGGCTACATAACAATGTCCCATTACAAATGAAATAACCACCTTGCGTTTTATTTGTTTTCTGAATTCCAGTAAACGGCGCATCATATCGCTATCCAGTATTTTTCTGGCTTCAGTAGGATTGGTGCTGCACACAAAAAAATATTTATCAAAAATGTCATCGTGCATTTTCATATCGAACACTTCAGGAAAATTGAGTAGCCGGTAACGTTCATCAGCTATGCTGTCCCCAAACTGTTCTTCATCTTTTATCCATACATAAGTGCCGCCTTTGTATTCAGCATTTATTTTAGCAGTAAAGAATAACCCCTTAAAAATTGTGATCTCTGTATTTCTTCTGCCACCCAGGTAAGTAGTTTGTATTTCTGAACAATGAAATGATATGCCTTTGTAAACACCTTCTATATAATCATCCCCATAGTAATAATCATAGCGCCTCCGGAAAAGTCCGCTTTGCCTGTACTCTCTTTCCGGCACCACTTCATCCGGTTTGTATACCAGGTCCGGCTGCAGGTAATGGATCACTTCAGCAATTACCGATTGTTTAAAATCATTAATAAATTTATCACTGAATTTGGAAGCCTTGTAAATTGTATATACCGTCAAAGCAAATAATGCAACTGTAGTTATTGCTCCCAGCGGCGAAAGCAACCCTTTTATACTTACAATAAAAGAGGCAATAGTCAAAATGCTATAAACAATCACCTTGAATATAGAATTACTGGATTGTTTTTTTTCTGCAGCCAGCTGATCCAATAACGGAGCTACCTTAAGTGTATAAAAAGTATCAAAATCTTTTACCGCTTCCATAATTAAGTGGTATGAATTTATATCTTTTTTGTAACTATGCATAAACAAGTTATAATTCAAATTACCATGCGTATCATTTCTTACAACGTTAACGGCATACGTGCCGCATTAAAAAAAGGGTTTATCGACTGGTTAAAGACCAACCCTGCCGACATCATTTGTTTACAGGAAACCAAGGCCACCAAAGATGATGTGGATGTAAAACAGTTTGAGGCACTCGGCTTTACTCATCACTGGTACAGTGCACAAAAAAAAGGCTACAGCGGTGTTGCGGTATTCAGTAAAATAAAACCCGACAATGTTGTATTTGGTAATGGCCACAAAGAAAGTGATGATGAAGGAAGAGTGATACAGTTAGATTTTGGAGATATCCGTTTAATTAATGCTTATTTCCCCAGTGGCACCAGCGGCGATGAAAGGCAGCAATTCAAATATGTATGGCTGGATGAATTTCATTCTTATCTCACCAAACTAAAAAAGAAATTTCCAAAAATTATTTTGGTGGGTGATTACAATATTGCTCACCAGGAAATTGATATTCACGATCCCAAAGGCAATAAGAATTCCTCTGGTTTTTTACCTGAAGAAAGAGCATGGCTCACCAAATTTTTAGCCAGCGGATGGATAGATACCTTTCGTGAGTTTCATAAAGAACCGCACCGCTACAGCTGGTGGAGCCAGCGTTTCCCCAGTGTACGTTTAAATAACAAGGGCTGGCGCATAGATTATATCACCGTTACAGAGCCGTTGAAAAAACAATTAAAAGATGCGGATATTTTTCCTGATGTAAAACACAGCGATCATTGCCCAATATATGTTGAAATAAAAGTTTGACCGGTATAGTAAAACTTATTTGTTAAAATTTGTTTACCACCATTAGTAATAAATGTTAAACGAAAGTTTTCCTAATTATTGCTTTAACAAATTATTCCATAATGGTATTGATTAGCATTGTATCTTGTTTTGCAATAACTAATTTACTGCTATGGAATTATTGATCTTTCTTGCACTTGTTGTCATTTTCATTTTAATAATAAACATTCAAAGCAGCCAGCGAAGTAATGCTGATGATCTTAAACAAGAAATTTCCAGGCTAAACCACCAGCTGCAGGAATTAAAGTTCAAGATTTCCAATCTTGATTTTAATGCTCCGAAAGCGGCTTCGGTACAGGTGCCTGAGCAGCAACAAAAAGAAAAAGAAGCTGCTGAACTACAAGCACAGGAAGAATACAAACGCAAGCTTGCCGTTATAGAAGCATTACGGTTACAGCGTGAAGCAAAGAAAAAAGAAGAGGAAGAAAAACAATTACAGCAACGCCCCGTTGTTACTGTAGCAGTAACCGAAACTATTGATGCTGCTAAGGCAAAAGCACCGCAGGCACCATTACCTCCGCAGGAAAGCTGGAGTGAAAAATGGACCAGGAATAATCCCGATCTTGAAAAATTCATTGGCGAAAACCTCATCAGTAAAATTGGTATTGGTATTTTAGTTTTAGCAATTGGTTTTTTTGTAAAATATGCCATAGATCAACACTGGATAGGCGAAGTTGGTCGCGTGGCCATTGGTATTTTATGCGGCGGCATTTTAATAGCATTGGCACACAGGCTGCGCAATAGCTACAGGAATTTTAGTTCCATATTAGCAGGTGGTGGGTTAGCAGTTTTTTATTTTACTATCACATTAGCGTTTCAGCAGTTTCAATTATTTAAACAACCAACAGCATTTGTAATAATGATCGTTATTACAATTTTTGCTGTAGTGCTTTCTTTGTTGTATAATAAACAGGAGCTGGCCATTATTGCACTGATAGGTGGTTTTTTGGCGCCTTTTTTAGTGAGTACCGGTAATGGCAATTACAAAGTTTTATTCTCTTACCTCATCATTTTAAATACAGGGCTTTTAATAATTGCTTACAATAAAGCCTGGCGTATATTGAATTTGCTGAGCTTTATATTTACCATCATACTGTACGGCTCATGGATCGTGTTACTGCCGTATGATGAACCCGCAGTAACCTATACAAACGGATTTTTATTTGCAACAGTTTTTTACCTGCTTTTCTTTGTCATCAACATTGCGCACAACATAAAAGAAAAAAAGAAATTCATTGCATCAGACTTTGGGATTTTACTAGCCAATACTTGTTTGTTTTTTGGAACAGGTATTTATTGCTTAACCAAAATGAATGCTACGGAATTCAGAGGTTTGTTCAGTGCATCGATGGGTGTATTTAACTTAGCGGTATCGTATTTTTTATTCCGTAAACAGAAGGTTGATGTTAATATTTTGTACCTGCTTATAGGTATTACACTTACATTTATTTCTATCACTGCCCCCATTCAATTACACGGTAACTACATCACTTTATTCTGGGCAAGCGAAACAGTATTGCTGTACTGGTTATTTATCAAATCAAAGATCAGCATTATACAATATGCTTCCTTACTGGTTTGGATATTAATGATGATAAGTTTAGCAATGGATTGGATGCAACTTTACACCAATTATATTACCCCGGTTACCATTATAGCCAATAAAGGTTTTATTACAACAGTGTTTGCAGCAATTGCAACTTATTTATTGTTTGTACTGCGTAATAAAGAAGATCAAAACAATACATCGCTTACAATATTTTTAATCCCGGGTAAAAATGTATTCAGAATTGTGGCCATCATGTTATTATTTGCTTCCGGTGCTTTAGAAATAAACTACCAGTTCAGTTATTATTACCCCGGTGCTAACTTTCATATTTTGTACCTGCTCTTGTACACGCTTGCTTTTATAAACATACTCACTTTTGTTACACAAAAAGTACAGCAACTACAGTTGCACTGGCAAATGATTGCAGTAATGCTGTCGGCAGGTATGGTTTTTTATTTTTTAAGTATTCCGCAAACAATAGCTATACAAAATGAAGTACTGGAAGCACATAAAAACAGCGGGCACTTTTTAGCACACTGGACTGGCGCTATATTGGCCGCCCTGGTTTTATACAGGTTGATACAATTATTCCGTACTAAAAAAGCGGAGCTTAAAGATAACTTAAGTTTTTTTGCGTGGCTATTATGTGGTGCCGTAGTGGCTTATTTCAGCGTGGAATGTTATTTACTTAGCAATACAGTTTTTTATGCTGCGGATAACCCGTTGACTAATATTGAAAGAATTTATATTAAAACAGGGTTACCCATTTTATGGGGCTTATGTTCTTTTGCCTTTATGTGGCTGGGCATGCATTTTAAATACCGCAGTTTGCGTATCATTTCGCTGAGTTTATTTACATTAACCTTGTTGAAATTATTTATATTCGATATCAGGCATATTCCGGCGGGCGGAAAAATTGCAGCTTTCTTTTGCCTGGGTGTTTTATTGCTGGTGGTATCATTCATGTACCAGCGTTTGAAAAAAATAATTATTGATGATGAGAAAAAAATGGAGTAGTATTTTTTTATTTTCCATAATTGCTATTTGTTGTAATGCACAAACAGCGGGGTATAAATTTTACAGTTTGTTAGATAGTGTAAAAACCTCCGGCTTTTATAATATTGAATTAACGCCAGAACTAAATGCACATTTAAAAACAGATTACAGTGATTTTAGGGTGGTGAATGATTCGGGGAAGTGGGTGCCGCATCAATTGTGGTTCCCGGGTAACAAAATAAGTGCTGATGTTTTGAAATGGGATTTACATTATACAAAAACAGAAGACACTAAATTGAATACGACATTACTCATTGAAGCTGAGAAAAAGACGATTTCAAACATTTGCCTTGTAATAAAAAATACTGAAGCTGAAAGATTTTGTACTTTAAGCGGAAGTGATGATAAAAGTAGTTGGTTTGTAATAAATGATAGTATTAAAATAAGCCCTGTGGCCAACCAAAAAACTGTAGAAAATACTTTTAAAATAAATTTTCCTCCTAACAATTACAAGTTTTATAAAGTCGTAATCCTCAATAATAACAAAGATCCTTTTGCTATTAACGGAGTAGTAAATGAATCTGTAGCGGATTTACCGGTTTATTTTAAATTAAAACTTATTTCAAATCCTCAGCCATCAATAGTACAAAAGGACAGTAGTAAAATTTCTTACATCAAAATAACACAGCAGCTGCCATACCATTTTGACAAGATCAGTTTGCAATTAAGCGGTGTAAAATATTTTTTCCGTAAAGTTGATTTATATATTCCGGCTTCAAATGATCATTCCTTTACTAATCCCGGACAATTGCTACAGTCATTTACAATTTCAAATAACAGTACTTTACAATTCGGAATACCACTTAGTAATGCGCCTGTCTTTTATTTACTAATAAACAACGATGATAATTTGCCATTAAAAGTAACTTCAATAAATACAGCATTTAATGAGCGCTACATTACAACGTATTTGGAGAATGGAGATGAGTACAGACTAATAATGGGAAATACTGCTGCAACTCCGCCTAATTATGACCTGGCTAACATCAAAACAAATTTTCCAGATACAATTCCATTTTTATCTTTTCAAAAAATAATTCCTTTTACAGAAACACCAACAATCGCTGTTGTTACAAAAAACAATAACTGGATATTATGGTCAGCAATTGCTATTGTATTATTTATTCTACTTTTGTTTACCAAAAAAATGGTAAAGGAAGTTGATAAAAGAAAAGAGCATGATCATTTATAATGTTACCACAAAAGTTACCCATGCAATTAAAAACGACTGGCTGCAATGGATGCAAGATGAGCATATACCTGAATTAATTAACACGGGTTGTTTTACGCACGCCACTATTGCACAATTACTGGAAACAGATGATAGTGAAGGCCCTACTTATGCTGTTCAATATTTTGCTGAAAGTAAATCGCTGTATAATCATTTCATCGAAAAGTTTGCGCCGCAACTAAGGCAAAAAGCTTTAGCAAAATGGGGCGATCAGTTTATTGCATTCCGTTCGGTAATGCGGGTTATTCACTAACTGTGCAAAAAATAAAATTTAATTTGGCTGAATAAAAATGGTTTGTATATTCCGCTACAAACTGCTTTGGTAAAGGATTTTATAAGCACTTTGCTGAAAGCCTTTACCACAAAGACTTTCAGGAGACCAGGGTAAATCACAAATCTAAAATCCAAAATCTGAAATCGCTCCAAATCCTTATTCCTTGCGGTTTACAGCCAATTTTTAATAAAAAGTTTTTTGAAGAAAAAATTTTGTTGCAATTAAAAACCCTATATATTTGTCGCTCAATAAAATTCAAAAAAAAATTATCATGAACAAAGCTGAATTAATTACAAAGATCGCTGATGATGCAGGTGTTACTAAAACACAGGCAAACGCTGCTTTAGATTCATTTGTGGAAGCTGTAACTGTTACTTTAAAAAAAGGTGGTAAGGTTACTTTAGTAGGATTTGGTACTTTTTCTGTATCAAAAAGAGCTGCACGTAATGGCCGTAACCCTCAAACTGGTGCTGTTATCAAAATCAAAGCCAAGAAGGTTGCTAAATTTAAAGCTGGTAAAGAATTATCTGCTAAAATGTAATGCTGTACTAAACACATTAAAAAGCAAGGCGCCATTGCACCTTGCTTTTTGTTTATAACAATTGAATTTCTTATTACTTAAAAAATAAAATGTATCAATTATGGGACGTGGTGATATAAAAACTAAAAAAGGAAAAACTTTTGCAGGTTCATTTGGTAAATCAAGACCAGCTAAACCGGCAAAGAAAAATGTTGCTCCTAAAAAGAAAGCGTAAGCTTTTTAATGAATAATTGATTAATGGATAATGGATAATTTTTTCAATTTGTAGTTGCTGCTGTTATACGAAGCAGTACGTTTATTAAGACATTATTAATTATCCATTATCTCATTATCCATTACTAAGGCTAAGGCGCTAATCGCTCAACCGACCAGTTACCATCTGTTTGTAAAGTATACTGTATCCGGTCGTGCATACGGCTTGGGCGGCCCTGCCAGAATTCTATCTTAAAAGGTTTTACACGATATCCGCCCCAGTGCGGTGGCTTTGGAATTTCACCGTGTTTAAAACGCTCATGGTAATACTCAAATGTTTCCTTAAGCCATGCTTTGCCTGCTACAACCAGGCTTTGTGGCGAGGCCCAGGCACCTATCTTACTACCATCAGGACGTTTATTAAAGTAAGCAATACTTTCTTCCATGCTGATTTTTTCTGTAGTGCCTGTTATGCGTACCTGTCGCTCCAGTTCTTTCCAAAAAAATACCAGGCAGGCATTGGGATTTTGCAAAAGCTCTTCTCCTTTTTTACTGTTATAATTGGTAAAAAAAACAAACCCTTTTGCATCATACTCTTTCAGCAAAACAATTCTTGCTGATGGTATGCTATTCTTATCCACCGTTGCCAGCGTCATCGCATTTACTTCATCAATATCACTTTTTACAGCTTCATCCCACCACTTACCAAATTGCAAAATAGGGTCCGTTGCCACATCAGCTTCTGAAAGTGTTTGAAGTTGGTAATCTTTACGTATATCGGCTATGTTTTTCATTATCCAATTTTTCTATTGCAAAACTCCATTAATTAATGCAAATAAAAAAGCTTCCTCTTAATTAAGAGAAAGCTTTTGCAAATGATTTATTTTATTTAACCTAAGGAAATAGAGGGCAAGCCAATACTAAATATGGAGGCCAGAATTTTATGCAGAATGAGTAGTATGATGCCTGTAATAACTGCATACACAACAATTGCTACTATCATATAAACCACTTTTTGGTCTTCCGGAGTTTTCTTTAATGGACCAATACCCAAGTACATTATATAAATACCGTACAATCCACATAGTAATGCCAATATTGCCAAAGAGGGGAGTAAGAGAAAAATACCTCCAACAAAAGATGCCGTTGCTGAATAGGCAACTAATTGAGCTGATTTATTGATATTCTTTTCGGATTTAAATGTTGGTGCCAGCATATCAACCACGTAAGCAGATATAATAAACCCGAGCAAAGCCGCAAGCAATCTGGAGATTGCTTCATAAAGTCCCCAGTCTATCCCATTAATCCTGATACCAAATAAACCAGTATTAACACCAATTATTCCATAGCCAATAAAAGCACAAACAGCCCCTATGAGAGCAAGTGGTAAAACATACCCCATTAAAAGCGACATCGGCGTTGCCGTTTCGCCATTAATAACTTCCCACTCTGTTTTAGGGGTAATTAAAATGTTCTTTACACGTTCAACTAAATTCATAAGTTTAAAGTTTAGGCGTGTAAAGTAAAAAAAGGAATGGAGCTTTGCAATACCTGTTTTTTTATTTTTATAAACAGTGATTGCACAAACTGCACCTGGTTTCTTTATTTCATTCGCCCTGCAACTTTTCTAATGCAATAAGCCGGGCTTTTAGTTCATCTCTTTCCATAGTAATATTCTCCATATTGCTTTCCATTTCGCCAATCTTTACGGCAATTTGCTGCAGCATGGTATTACGTTTTTTAACTTTAGCCAGCTCAATTTGTATATCATCCAACTGAGTATTGATGTAGGTGTATTGCTGAAAAAGATCGTTGTAATCCCGCTGTAACCTAACGGCCTGGGTTAGTTCCTGCTGCAATTCAAATTCCCGCTCTTCGGCTCCTGCGGCTTTTTGCTGGTGTTTGCCAATGCGGTTCTGCATCAGTTGCAGTTCCTCCAGTTGCATGTCCAGCGTACTCCTAAGTTCAGCGCTATCGGCAGCAATGCTTTTAAGCCCGGCTATTTCTTGTTCTCTTAGCAAAAGAATATAATTTAGCTCCTCCAGTTGTACCTGCAGGCGTTCATTCTCGGCGATTATTTGCTGTATTTGCGCTTCGGATAACATAAGTAATAGTGCTGAAAAACCGGATAATGGCATCAAATTATACGATTTGGGCGCCAAAAACAAAAAAACCACCCTTTTTTTGTACCTTATGAACAATAAAAGCCCCGGGGCAGCGTAATCATTTGTCCGGGTATCTATTAACAAACACCCCGTGTAAACCTGTATAAAAATTTTGACGGAAGAGGAACTCATACGAGGATGTATAAGGGAAGATGCTACCTGCCAAAGGGAGCTCTTTAATCACTATGCCAGCCGTATGCTGGGTGTTTGTAACCGCTATGCCCGCAATGCAGCTGATGCGGAGGACATTTTGCAGGATGCGTTCATCAAGATTTTTGACAAGATACACCAGTTTAAATTTGAGGGTTCCTTTGAAGGCTGGATAAGAAGGATAATGGTAAATACGGCGCTAAAGAAATATTCGCTGCGCCGCTATGATAAAGAAGTGGTGGGATATGAAGTAAAGGACCGGGATGAGAACGGTATGGAACCATCGGCATATGCTCACCTTACACAAAAAGAAATACTGGAGCTGATCAATAATTTACCCGATGGTTACAGGCTGATATTTAACCTGTATGTGATAGAAGGATTTCAGCACGAGGAGATAGCAGAAATGCTGCACATACAACCGGGTACCAGCCGGAGCCAGCTGGTAAAAGCCCGAACGATGCTGCAGAAACAAATTTTACAATTACAAAAGGTTGCGGTATGAATATGAACCAGCGATTTGATGACAATATAAAAGAACAGTTCCAGGACTATAGCCCGGAGGTGCACCCACGCATCTGGGAGAATATAGTTAAGGAAAGAGAAAAAAGAAAGCCGGTTGGTTTTTGGGTGAACTTTTTTAATGGCCGCAATATTTTATTGCTCACTGCCCTGTTAATTGCTACAGGAAGCGGCGCCTATTTATTATTAAAAACTAATGATTCGTCAAAAGACAAAAATACTATTGCTTCAACTGCTGCAAAAAATACAACAGCAGCAACAAATACCAACACTAACAACGAAAAAACAAACGGCAGTGCTGAAACAATTGCTGACGCTGGTTCACCAACGAATAATGCAACTGCTACCATTACTGATGCAGGTACGCCAACCAATAATGCAGTTGCAAATAATAATAGTAATAGTACTACTATTGGCACTACCGGTAACAATAATACCAATGCCGGTTTAACTACTTTCCATACATCTTCTACTACGGGTGCATCCAGAATGAAAGTTCGTGCTGGCACTTCATCAGAAGAAGATAATGAAACTGTAACTAACCGTACCAAAAACAAAAAGACAACGGGTACTGATTATGAAATTACTGATGCTGACCTGGCAAGTGTTGATCCGGTGGTGAAGGATATTTATTTGAGAAGGTTATTGTTTACAGAAATGCAAAAAATTACTGCGGATAAAAAAATGGCATCGTTAAATAAAAGAGCTGTGCCCAATATATTTTTACCCGGCTGCCCCACTTTTGAAAAAGATGCTGCCGGCAACAAGACCTATATTGAAATTTATGGCGGCCCCGATATTGCATTCCGTAGCCTGAGTGATACCGGCAATTCAGTGTATTTACAAAAGAGAAAAGAAAGCACTAAGTTTTCTTCGGCCTTCAGTGCAGGTATACGTTATACCAGGGTGTTCAATAATGGCGTAAGTATAAGAACAGGTGTTAACTTCAGCCAGATCAACGAAAAATTTACTTATGTACAGGGTAATTTAGTACAGATCACTTATATCATTGATGCCAACGGTGATACTACGGGTAGTTATATTACCACCGGTACAAGGTATAAAACCACTATTAATAAATTCAGAACTATTGATGTGCCTTTGCTGATTGGATATGAATTGGGCAATGGCAGACTTCATGCTAATATAAATGCTGGTGTAATTGTAAATGTGTACAGCTGGCAAAAAGGTGAGGTGCTGGACTCATCATTTAAACCTGTTAGCATTACCACAGGAAAAACAAGCTCAGCTTACCAGTTTAAAACAAATATTGGAATGGGCTTTATGATAGGTACTTCATTTTATTACAAGCTCAATGAAAAAATACATCTTATGGCCGAACCTTATTTCCGTTACAATCTCTCGCCAATGAGCAAAGAGAAATTAACGTTTACCCAAAAATATAATACTGCGGGTATAAGGTTTGGTGTAAGGGTCGACCTGCATTAGTATAAAATATTTGATAAATAATCTAATGAATTAAAATGTCAGGCAGCGCAGAAAAAAGATAACGTATCTGTATAAGAGCTAACCACAATTAAAAAAAATGAACAAAAAAATAGTAACCATATTAATTATCAGCGGGGCATTATTTTTAAGTGCCTGCCAAAAAAACACCGATGTGTTTGTACCCGACCCCGGGCAACTGAACGGGGCTGATACTACCTGGAATGCAGTGTTGCCTTCAACAGCACCTGTATATTCTTTACAAACCACTTTAGTAACAGAGCCTGCAAGGGATAGTTTTGAGATCAGTACCGCTAATGCTGTAACACTGCTTACTTCCAATGGTGTACAATGTACTTTTCCCCCGCTTTGCTGTGTAACCACTGCCGGGCAGTTAGTTACAGGAAAAGTTTATGTAGAAATTCGTTTGATAAA